>TARA_R110000868_G_scaffold160474_3_pt1 | contig 19129 bp, 38 predicted proteins | sample TARA_R110000868 | Tara Oceans TARA_R110000868 (sample SAMEA4397489) | marine metagenome | biome: Polar Biome; feature: [SRF] surface water layer (ENVO:00010504); material: water (ENVO:00002006), including particulate matter (ENVO:01000060) such as... | depth 5 m | reverse complement strand
AAGGACTATCTATCAACGTTGGACTCATGAAAAACCTAACTACCGCTATTGTAAATAGTGGTCAAGGGGTATCGGCAACTCTTGGGGCACTTGCCTCAATCTCTGCCGCACTGGGTAACGTACCACAGACGGTATCAGTAAGCCTATCTCCTATCGCTGGACTATCAACAGCAATTGTAAACGTTGGGCAAATAATAGCCGCAGAGATAGAGCCATCAACATTAGTATCCCTTAGCATTGTAAACCGCGGGCAGACTGTAGCGGGCCTAGTGGGCGCACATGTTAAGCAATATTCAGGTGACGCCCTAACATTAGTATCGCACGTGCCAAAGTTAACAGCAGTAGTAAATAACTAATTAGATCGATAATATAAAGCTTACTGCCGATAATGATCTTAACGAGACTTTATTAACTGCACAGGCAGAGCAACTAGAACGTTTGTAACAATGGCTGAAATCACAAGAGGAGACGACCTGAGCTTTGGCATAACGCTTCGCAAGAATGACGCGACGTTTACCATTGACAACACGGCTGTCGTAGGGATCAATTTCGTTGATGTAACCAATGGCAAGAAAATGCTTTCCGCCGACGTCGCCGTTACTAGGGATCCAACTGGATCCGACTGGGGGAATAGCTATATCATCATAGATGTGCCAGCTGCTGTATCTGCCACCTTGATTCCCGGACTATCGAGCTTGGAGATTCAAGTAAACGACACCGTAAATACCGACGGTAAGCTAACTTGGCACATGCCTATTACTGTCCGTAAAGATACTGTAGCATAAAAAAGGGCAGGACCCCGACGGCGCAGACGATCCTGAGATCAACCATCCGGAGCCCTGCCCACATCTCAGGCAAGAGTAACTTAAGCAGCTACATGGTCCCTTAATAGGCGTTCACCCATTTCTGTTAGCCCTGTGACATCGCTAGGGCCTGACCCTGCAAGGTATCCCATTCCAAGCAGATGGTCCGTCGCTGCACGTATTGTACGATCACCCTCCGAGAACGAGACTACTGCCTGACCAGTTGTGCTCAGGTTGGCCACGGTCCTCACAACCGTCTTGTGAGCGTCGCTTATTGTCCATGATAATTCAGCGGGTCCTGCGAGAGGATTTTCATCTTCGTCCGCTCCAAAGAAATCCGTCTCTGCCTCGAGCTCGTCAGTAGTTTCTGCATCCTCTTCCACGTGATCACTGCTCTCTTGCATCAGGGCAACGGCATCGTCCTCTGCAGCCCTCATCGTCTCGTTAAAGACTTCTGGGTCAGGTAAATATACGGGCTCGCCTACGGCCTCCTGAGGGGCCTCCTGAGGGGCCTCCTCGGAGACATCATCTAAAGCATCCTCTGCAAAGAAGCTTGGCTCGTATACTTCCTCTGGATCCTCGTAAACATCTTCAAAAGGGGGATCAACTAAAGAAAGCTGATGGTCCTGAGGCTGAATGTCATCATGCCTAAGGATCTCTCCAGTATCTAACGACACCCACTCACGACGCTGCATCTGATGGTTGATTACGAGGTAGCATTCCTCGTTCAAGACAGTATAGCCCTGCTTTAACAGTTCGGCCTTTACCCGGCGAAGGGCATCTTTTTCTTTAATAATTTCATTCTGCTCCTTGTCAAAGTCTTTCTTCTCCTGCTCAAGTGCTGAAATCTCAAGCGTAAGGGTGGCAAGTTCATTGCCAAGTAATTCTACTTCTCTATTAGTTAGATCAACATTATAGTTGACAAATTCTTTTTTAGCCATTATCTATTTCCTGTGGATATAGTGATACGTGAAGGTGATTCAAGATAGATTCCTTAAAAGGATCCATTAGATCAGCTGAGGTATTTTGCTCAACGATAAATACACAATTGAGTATAACCTGAATACCCGTTGCAATTATTTCCTCATTTGCTATAACGCTTGGTGAGCGCCGAATTTGCTTGCTCAGTTCTTTAATCATGGCCTGAGTAGCCTTGTGAATAAATTTGCTATCAGCCACTATTTATCCTCGACTGCCTGCTTGGCTCTTTCAAGATCAGCGCAACCTCGCTTACTGGTGCATCCAGCCGTCTCCCAAATAGAAACAGTGGGTTGCGTGTACCCTCCGACCAGTGTGCCGAAGTCTGTTTGGTTTATTGCTATCCACTCTCCATTACTATCAACAAATATGCGATGCCGTAACTCACGGATTTTATCTGGCGACCAAAAGGGTTTATTACTCATTGTCTACGCTGTTTTTAATATTCGATATAATATACAAAAAATCATATATAGTCAACTAAACTTCATTGCGAAGCTTCCTTCTCTTAGGGCTATCTGTACACATGATTCCTCATCACTCCTCTCTGTCCATAGGCGACCCCCGATAATGTACTTATGATTGTCGTCGGTTAGGATACCCAAACTACATAGGGCATCTTGGATAAGCTTCATCGTCGCTGCGCAGTTCTCCCAGTCATAACGACGCTTCCCGGGACCAAAGAGAATGCAGCAATCGATAGAGATAGGATAGGTTTCAACGGGCAAGGTCCCTTGCTTCGCAACTGCTATGCGGGTTAACAGCTTCCACGCATCTTTTATTTGCTTGCGCTTTGAGTAGTGCATGCCCGCATAAAACTTATTTAGCGTAGGCCCTGTCTCGCCATGGATCTTCAGTATTTGTACTCTATTCATTAGACCTTTCGAACCTCCACGAATTTGTCATGCGGCAGCTTAACCACCAGTGTTTGCTTTCCTTCGAACTTGCCCCAGCTAACACCGAACCCCATATAGGGATCTCCGGGCTGCCATCTCCACCATGAAAGACTATCAGACCACTTCACTACGACCACCATGGATTCATTGTGAAAGAAGGCCATCTCCATAGCATTCCTTAGTTCAATAGCCCCGATCTCGAAGTACCCTGTCCGGGCCATCTTCTTTTCATCTAAGACGAAAGACATTGCGAAGCCATTGAAGTGGCCACCCGCCCTAAATATTGCATAGGGCAACGGAGAAGTGTCTGGTAGGCGCCTAGGCGTGAACCCCCACTTATCACAGCAGTACTTCATGTTGCTTTCAGGGGTATTCATTATGTTCTTATTTATGTTCAGGGAATCGTGACTTAACTAGCCTGACACCAATAGCTTCTTGGCTAATCTCGCCCTCATGTGAGGGGGCTTTATACCCCTCATTATCAGCCTCCAGCTTGCCTGTTGGTGTTCCTTCACACATTTCCATATCTTCTGGCATTAAGCCGAACTTGCGCATGATTCCTGAGGATTCCCATATAGTCCACACCCTATCAAGAGACAGTGCTCCCGATGCAAAGCCCTTTCGTCGGCTCTCGGCCCAGATAACCTTCCACTCCTCCACTGACTTGCCTGTAGTTCGTTCACAGGCAGCCGCATACTCCTGCCCCATATTTAAAAGTGCTGTTTCTTTCTTCATTAGTCTTTTAGTCTAAACATGATTGGGTCTTCTTTCCTTAATTGCACAGGTATAAAGCTACCACGACCATACTTGTTAAGGTGATCAAGCATTTCTGTTCGTGAGTAAAGTCGGCTAAACGATTTCGAGTCCCCATGTAGCACCTGAATAAAATCGGCTGCCGTGATCGGGCTCTTGTAGGTTATCTTACGGTTAAAATCCAAGTCTGTCTTCATCCGCTCCACTGCTTCAACAAGCATTGCCTCTGTAAACCCATGTTCCACAAGGGTTTTCGCTATGACTGCAGCACGACTAGGCGGGACATCCTGACCCGTTATTAGTTCTAGCGTAGCAATAGCATCGATAACACTTGTCTTGTCCGTGATCTTGGCAAAGCTAAGCGCGGGAAGCTCGCTCAGCCTCTTCGTCAAGCCTAATGATTTCAAGGGCCTCGCTGGCTCGATTGATCGCTCCCTCGTAACGGCGAACGTCCTCTCTCTGTTTTCTTCCATCTTTAGCATTTATTTTGTTTAATATCCGATCAAATACGAACTCGCCATCCCTAAGCTTTTTCCTTAGCTTGGCAGGAGTTTGTATGTTTCCTGATGAAACCCACCAGTCATCTTCGTGGAAAATGAATTTCACGACCTTCACTATTGTACCCTGATCATGCTTATCCAATCGGTGTAGACGATCAAACGTCATGGCGCCATTTTGAATAGCCGTCTCGGGGTTATTTCGGTACTGTTGGGTTGATATTCCCTCTTGCTCTAGCCTGCGCCAGAACTCGGCGCTGAACTTATACTGCCAAGACGTCCTGCGAAAATCCTTTTTTGATGCAGACTTCTGTGGCTCTGGCAGCGATTCAGGCATGCCGGGGAGAAGGGCAATGGCCCCTCCCCTTTCCAGCAATAAATTCGAGGATAGCATGCCCTCTGCGGTCTTGGCAATAAGATGCATGTCACGTCCAACCTTGGATGAACTCCATCCCCAAAGCTCACCATACTCAGCATACGAACGCTTCTTGCCTCGTGCCCAATCCAGCATCAGACTAGCCGACGCCATCTCAGAACTAAAGGTGGCACCTATAGCGAAGTATCGAATGAATAGAGTCTCAAGCACCCCGATAGGTACAGGAAGCTCAGTTATTTTTGAGATGCTGTCCATGCGTCCTTGATGGCGGTAGGGCTATGTAGTGTGCGTCCAGTGTAAGAACAGAAGTTTATAAGAGCCTTGCCATTCTTCGTGTGGGCCATGATCACAGAAACGGCCTTAATGACTCGGTTAATGTCCGCTGCGCTAATACTAGAAGCACGAGCCGCCGCATTGTCTAGGATAAGCTGGCATAAAAGGTCCATGCCCTCATCATCGGTAAGGCCAAGCGCATCCATCGACATATCCAGCACGCTCGGCGCGGCTCCTGACTTTTCATTAAATAACGAAGCCTGAGTCTCAATGACCTCACCTGTGCTTTCATCTACAACTTCATACATGGCATCGGTAGCCGTATCTTCGTGTGCTTGCTCCTTCACGTTGGCCACAGTTTGAGCGGTTGTTTTGTTACGGATGCCTTCAGTAAGGTCGCGAGCCCGCACGTCACCACCACCGCGCTCTGGTGGGTAATCCATAGCTTCCTCGGCTACGACTAAACCCTTTGACACATCAGGGAAAGCAAACTTGGAGGCTAGTGCAAGGGCACGCCAGCGAAGCATGTTCTGTGGATACTTCTTATAGGTTTCACGAGAGATCAATCCGGCCTCGCGAGCATCCTCCCACGAAAAAGGAAAGACCTGCTCTTTAGGGTCAGTTGTACGCTTGCATGTACAATAGGCTATTTTATTCTGAAGGTCATAGGTAAGCATGACGTACTCGCACACGGAACTATTTTGAATTATTGCAAGCAATCCCGGGCCCCATACCACCGGGGCGCCATTGATAACGGATATGGACTGCAATGATTGAAGGGGCTTCAAGCCAACGTCGCGACCCATCTCAACAGCTACCAGAATATCCTCTGGCTTGTTGCGGTAACTCTGCGGTATAAGGCCAGACCTTGAAATATCCTCAACGCGACTGCGCAGTTGATCATATGATTCCACGTCAAACATGGAAAGAGCAGTGCTCTTTTCTCTGTGAGCTAGGGCTGTAGTTTTGTCACTCATTGATTAATCTCGAATGTGTTATAGATAGAATCCACCGACCATGCTGGTAGTGAAATTGGGCGGATTTCATTTGTATACCCGCAGTTTAGGAGTTTTTTGAATAGGCCATCATCCTTCATTGAGTCCTGAAACTTCTTGAACTTCAGAAGCAAATCTTGATAGTGGTAGCGACCCACCGTCATTGCTTCATCATCTAGGATGTATGTACCCACAGAAAACGGGGGCTCCTTCTCCTGAGCGATAATGCAAAAGTCTTTTAGCCGTGTACCAGCGTGAGCAAGCCCATCGATATACATAGGGCCTTGTCGGTAGTAACCAAATTCGTATAGTGCCTTCTGGAATGAGTGGGGCAGTGCACTCTTGGTTGTCTTAAGATCAACCAGTACATTAAGATCTGTATTCCAGTGATCAATCTTTCCCCGGCACGGAATCCCTGTCTCCGGATCGGTCCATACAACCACACCCTCCCTAGAGTCTCCCTGTAAAAGGGCTGAGGCAAACTCGTGATTGAATATAGCATCAGCCATCCACTCTAGTTTATCCATCTCTCCCTGCGTAAGGAAAATAATGCCTGAGGCAGCTGTTGCAGAAAAACCCTCCAATAGGTCTTTATCTTTATCTCTGGGCACGTGTGTCCCACAGAAGGCTTCCTCAACTGTCTTGAAATAGGTTGCCGGGTTGCTACACCTTTCTCCATTCCCCTTGCTAGCAAAGCACTGGGGCTTATTCATTACCCGCATGTTAAAGATGTCAGGCTCTAGGATGCGAAGGTGGTAGGCCGAGCCAAAGTTCATGGCAGGAGTACGCTCCTGTGCACTACTAAGCTCTTTTTGAAGATGGGCAGGTGACTTTAATAGGTGTCCAATAGTAGAGTTTGATGCTACCAATAACCCACTTGGAGAAACCTTTAGGCCAAAGTATTCATCATCATCTATGTCTTTGTAGTACCCAGTTTTCAATGCTTGAAAGTCAGGATTCATCATCTTCGGTCTCTGGTAAGTGTAGTGTGTCAACAGCGTGTAGCAAGAGAGAAAGCAGCCGCCTTATTTTATAATTATGCAACTCCATCTCTTTTTCTATGAGATTAGCAATGTCTTGGGGTGACATTTCTCGTGTGCGACTATCTGGTTCGCTGCGCATAACGGTGTGGGGCGAATATTCTTTAGGGCTATCTATTTTTTCTTTCATAATAACGATACTAAGTTTGATATATATAATGAGAAATTAATGCGTTGTGCTACAACTCTTTACGAGGATCATGCGGCAACTTAGTGTCTTTATTTAGCACTGACTTGCCATCGCCACAGCCATCAAAATACCATGTTTTATGCCAGCTGCCAGTTTTTGCCTTCACGTCGTTGTATGGTTGTGGTGCGTGCCTTCTGCATAGGCCAAAGTTAGATATTTCTCTTGGGACTGCTTGGGAATCCCAGAACACACAATCGCGACAAACAATAAGATCCATTTTAATTACCGTCATATTTTAGCTCTTGCATATCAGAAATGGCAATCACTGCTGCTTCTGATCTGTTATCAAGATATGTTTCCGTGTACCGTGCATGAATGCCATCTATATGACATATCATATCCTCAAGTGCCAACCTTCGGTTGATTAAGAAGAAGTAGATTTGCTGCTGCTTCCTATCATCATCTATCGAGTCAAGCTCTATGGATACATCGTCGAGTAGCATGTGGTATATTCCACGATGCTCTTCGATCTGCTCAAAGATCTCGCCCCCAATGTCCCACTCGACTTCGTCCTCTGCTCGCCAAAGCAACCTCCAGAAGGAATCTATTACGAGTTGGTACCGGGCGGGCCGTGTTGCGCTCTTGAACTTCCCCAAGAAGGGGATCTCCCAGAACCAATACACCTCTCCTCTTTCGACTAAGTCGTTGGGGTAGATAGCTTTACGAACATAAATCTTTGCCATATTACAAGCCATCCTGTTCGAGTCCCATCTCTCTATTGACATCCCCTCAGGCTTCATGTATTCGAAATATAATAAATGATGAGTTAATAAAAAAATCCTTGCGAGTGAATTATGACCATCGTTATATTATTAATTCACTTCTAGGGCCCTATCCGAGCCCACCGTGTACCGAAGTGTGATTCAACAGCATCTTAGCCTCGGCCTTGGTCGGGGCTTTGGTGTTTTATGTAATCACTTCGCTTGTTATTTGCCGAAAAACGTCACCCTTTTCGTTGATTTATGGTGATATAGCATGGGTGTATAATTACGCCCACCTATCTATACCATACTTCTGCATTTTGCGGTAAAAAGTTGCGCGGCTAATACCAAGAAGTTGTGCAGCGGTCTCTGCCTTGTGTCCAGTATTTACCCAAGCAACGATCATGGCTTCGCGCTCAACATCGGCCAATGTCCTAATCTCCAAAACGTTACGCATTCTTTCTAAGGCAGTATCAGCTTCTCTTCTCTTAGAGAAGTCAATAAACTCCGGACGTCCACTATCCCGTTTCTGTTTCCCCATCGTAATCCCCCATAGATTTTTGCCTAATATCATTTATTTTGATTCGTAATTCATCTATGTGCCCACCTAGCTGCCGCTGAACAATCGCCATGCGGTATCCATAGATTGTTGGTGACTCATCAGGACGAGGTGTTAGGTCCTGATTAAGTATCGCCAATTCATTTATAAAGGATTCTATAAAAGAAAACTTCATGCATCACCTCCGTTTGATATGGGCACCTTGACCATAACATTAGCCTCTCTTGAAAGGCTATCTTCCGCTAAGTCTCCGCGAAGCAAGCATTGTAAACCTGCAATTTCGTGCAGTATAAACCCAAACGAAATGTCTAGTAGATCCTCAACATTAAACTGGTGGTCACTAGGATACCCATCTTTCATCGTTATATTGCGATGAGACAGCATCTGCTCAACAAGGTTCTGTGTTTGCTTGTTTACAATTCGATCAAGCACGATACGGTTTATAGATGCAGAGGAGCTAATATCATCATTAAGTTCCTCCTGTTGCTCTTTTGTAAGAGGATTTTTTTTATCCGCCATGTCTTGCCGCTCCCCCCGCACCTGACTTGGCGCGTACTTTTTTTATTGCCTTAACAAGTGCGTGTTCTGCACAGCGTAGGCAAAGAATGATTGACTTAAGGTATGCGCCCCCGGACAACTCTAGGAATTTAGCATTGTGTTTGCTGCATTCTGAGCATACATTAGGCCCTGTTTCTGATTTAAGCGTAGCGGTAAAGCTCATCGTATAAGCCCCTTGCTGGTTCCATGGAACATGGCCAGCGGCTTGGCGTCTGGAATTTGCTCATCTGAGTCTAATGGGGTGGTTTCTGGCGCATCAACTGGTGTAATATCATGTAAAGGAACCTTGCCCCACTCTTTGTACGTTTCGGCATGGTTAATATCAGCAGAAATATTTGTCATTGAAGAGTTGGCGAAAGAGATGACGGAATCTATTGTAGAAGACGTAAGGTTATTTCCGCTTACTGGTATAGACTGGCGAGGCACATAAACTAGTATGGCCTGATCTTTTGACAGTGAGTCTAGTGCCCAGTTACCGTACTCGCCGAACAGGTCATTACCATGCGTGTGGGCATCTACGTGGGCAGACAGGACTGACGCGACCTGATCGCGGTCAAGAATAATTTTCATTTTTAATCCTCTGTTAATACAATAACAACTAATACTGCCTGACAAAACCCGGCAATAATAGGGTCTCTATGGAAGGCAAAAATGCCCATGTTGATTGTTGTAGCTATTGCAAACCGTTCTGCAAGCTTGATGTTTAATGTATGTTTAATTATCTTCATCGATAGAAAATGTAATTCTATCCTTCTGGATAGTAGTAAACTGAAGAGTTTTGATACGCTTGAGCAAATGCTCGGGGGCAATGGTGCCGTCATTTATTCCATAACGCTCCCTTATAATGCGAAAAACTTCTTCTCTACTTAGTTTTATTGTCATTTTTATTTAGTTAAAGCTAGATGCCATAGCGGTCTTGGTTTCGCTTGAGCGACCTGTTTACTTTTGTGTCTAGATACTCCTTGTCAACAATAGAAACCTCTACCCCTCTACTGCCCATGCGCGTGATCCTCCAGTTCTTTTTACAGATACCATCAGACAACACTTGACCCCTGAGGTGTGCCACTAGAAGCGACTCTACCTCCCTTTTCCTTAGGATTATGGTCTTAGTCAAGGGTTTGATCCTGCACAAAAACCATACAGCCCGTCTTCTCGAGCCATGATCTCAAATCGGCAACGGCTAAATCCTTAGAACCCAAGTCCTTGGCCGTAGTAACCTCTGACCAGAAACGATTGTTTTCACGCTTACTGATCAGGAATGTCTTACCATCCTTAGTTATTTTAACCCGTATAATTGCCACTTTAACCATTAAAAGTTACCCTCTGCTGCTTGGCATGACTAATTTTTTGTTATCCGCGCCCGATATTTTGTTTGCTTAACATATAATGCCAGATCGCGTGAGGAATACTTTGAGTCAAACCATAAACCCTACCCATGGTATATATAAATTCAATAACCCTGTCGGTGTCCATGGCGTACTCAAAGTGTTCTGACTTTGGGTTCCAAACGAGGAAGCGCAACCGATCATCGGTAGGGATTTCGCCTGTCTTATGACCGCACCGCCGAAGAAAGCCAGCAAAGACATACGCCTGTCCGGAATCAAGAAAGCTTATGGCGAATATTTCGGGGATCATAATTTATTAGGCACTATGATGAATACAAAGTTAAGCCAGCCCGCCTTACGCACGCTTTTCATCTTTGTTAGGGCATTCTTGACATTCTTAAAGCCCTCCGACTCGGATGACCAGTAGTCGCTTCCGACTACTCTTGATATGACGAAGAATGGTGCGTCCTGAAACTCCCGTTCTCCACGTTTTTTTATGCAAATCTCTTTTGCAATTTTATTTTTACCTATACCCATTTTTTATGACCTCCCAGCCCATTGTGTAATCGTAATATGTTTTCGCCTGTTCAGCATCGGCAAACGCCTCTGCCCTAGTTTTTTTTGTATCGTTCCATGGGTGCCACTTACCCCACAAGTCATCCACTAAGAGTTTCCGTACCTGTGCTTGCCATCGGGGCTGACCACTAACGGGACGGACACTTTCTATTCGTATCTCAACGGTCATGCTGAACCTTGCGGCAAGCCATTTGGCGCAAATATATTTAATGACTTTTTAATGCCAAGCGTGGCCTGAGCACTATAAGAAGATATGCAGGCCCTTCGGTAGGATAGCATATGAGCACAAAGAATACTTGTCCATTGCATATTTATCAGGCCAATGATAGCATCAATTTCTAAATCCGATACAATAGAGGTTGATATTACTAATACCCTTTCTACACCGTCATCCATAAATATTTTAAGTGTGGAGTCATCAACGTCCACAGCCCCAAAACATGACGAGATAGTATCAGGGACAAGCATGCGGCAGTAGGTTTCGTCTTCAAATAAAAACGCTGGCACTCCGGGCGCAAAAGACATAAAAACTTCATCAATAATAAGCTCTGCCACCTGTAAACCAGCCTCTGACAATATGGAGATGCGGTCCGTGTACATCATAACAGCAGCAGATGATGCAATTACTTCTGCCTCTTTAGCCCATGCTGTGTTCTCGCCCATTTCTACTGAATGCATACCAGCCCGTGTAATAAGTTATAAAAAAGCGTCGGGGCCCTTGCATGTTATTGTGATAATTTGCACAAACCGCAACAAAAATGCATTCAGGGAAAAACTAAGAACCCGGAGAAGTGAGCCCCGACAAACCTATAATAAATGTTATATAGTTTATATCCAAATAAAATTGTTTTATTTGTGAGATAAGATTTGATACTCTATATTGCAGGCGCTCATCTGCACGGCGACATTCAGTTGCCGTTGGGTGTGGTGTTGTGTTGTAACAGCAAGAAAGCCTTGGTCGATATACGGTCAGGGCTTTTTTGTTGTTTGCATGGCGTTGCATTCTTCTGCAATGTGGTAGATAAAATGTGACTTGTGGTGGAAAAATTTATTTCAGCATGTCTAACAACGAGTTAGAAAGATTCTGTCCCTGCTAATACTTTTTGATGTTGGATACTAAGTATTCCTTCCTTTTATTGACTACCCGCCGTGCGAAGATCCGACGATCAAGTACTAAGCGATCCAGTTAATGCCTGTGCAAACAGGTCGGCCTCTCAACGAATGCCTAAGACTCTCCTCTGAGACAAGGGACTGGATCGAATACTCTTCGCCTAGAGCAACTGCCCGAATCGACACAGCGTGTGTGTCAATGGTCATAACCGTTTCCCGCAATTTGGATTTCAGTCTCTAGCACAAAATTAAAGTTTGATTATGACTAGCGGGCCCTTGTTTCCACCGTGCTTCAGACTCCTCGGATCAAATCTTCTACTCTACAAAGATTTATATAGACTAAGAGAAAGAAAAAGAAAAAAAGGTTAGTGGCAGGAGTTATGTCTAAAAAAAAATCAAAATTCACCTGTAAAAGATAGGCTATGACCCAATACATGTTGCTAAACATAGAGCCGCTCATATTGATGACCCATTTAGCCCTTGCCATGACGACAAATAACAACCCACCCTGCTAAATTATTCTGCAAGAATTACGATAAGCCTAACCCAATGCCACGCATAGGCTTCCGGCGTTTCGGGTGTTTCTTTGGTGCAAAAAATAAATTTACACTGTTGACTTTGTTGTAAAATTGTGTTTTATTCCTGCAGTTCTTCTCAATACGTCGCGAGGGTGAGAGACAGTGGGAACTATTTAGGAGGGGGCTAGCGTGCGGGAGCCCGTAAGATAGAATAGAGAACAACAACATACCCCAACACCAGATAGGGGTAAGAAGAACATGCCGCAAAGGATAAAGTATTACTAACAGAGAGAATAACTGAAAGTTGGAATACTATTTATAAGAGAAACGCGGAAATTGAAAAAAGAAAACTCGTAAGCTGTACACGAATAAGACCAGCACACAGAAGAAGACTGAGCTAAGGACAAAGGCAAAAATTGCGATCAATTACAGGCCATTTCATGCGGCATCAGCACTACAATAGGCATATATGTTTACTTATGCACATCGCAAGCTGACAAACCACCTAAATGAGCAAAAAAAGGGTGTGGTAAAATATTATTGACCCGAAATACTCCCACCGATCATATACATTCCTATTTTCACCAGAAAACATAAAAACGCCGCACCGGATTGCTCAGATGCGACGATTTTGTCCTTTTACATGTCTGACCCCCCTTAAATCGGTGGGATAGCATGATTTCAGACGGGCCTAGTCAGATAAAAGGGTTTTACTGACCCATTTCGGGCCTATTCAGTGCTAATATTGTCGCTAGTCGACCCATTATTTGTTTTTATTACCCTGTTGTTGTGGCATTGTGATGCCGAAGTAGTTTTCGTAGTCAAAGTTGGTGCTGTGTTTTCTAAACAGCAGCCTAAACTCATCGATAATACACTCTAGGTAGTATATTTGGTTTTTACACTCGATTTCTCCCTGCTCATCGCTAACTGCGGATGCTTTATTGCGTTTTTTCTTTAGCTGTGAGATTCGTGATTGCACGAGGGTGTAGCACCGTTGTGTAGATACGGATGGTTTAGTTGGTCGTTCGGTGTTGGGTAGTGTGAGCCCTCCGAGTAGGGGTGATGTTGGGATATACATTTATTAATTCGTATTGCTTTTTTGGAAAATCATCGCCACGAGAAAAACTCATCGGTAGGTTTCATCGGTGATTCTATGTTTTTCTAAAATCATCGGTAGGTTTCATCGGCGATTCTATGTTTTTTACACTCATCGGCGATCCGGTGTCACCAAGATATACGAACCCACCCGGCCCCCGTGAATGCTTTGCATAGCTTCCAGCCCGGATGTTGTTCGCCAGTGCCCCCGGAGCTTATAGACGTATCGATTAAGCCTGTCCTCATTGCTTAGCTTTTGTGCATCGCGCAATGTGGATCGATGGCTGGTGGTTAGGATGGTAATCGGGGAAGGCAGGTCTCTTTCTTTGTAGTATTTCATAGTGGTATTTCGTCGGTGAGTGGGTGTGTGTGAAGTCGTCCCTGATTCAGATCTTCTTGGCCTCCCGGTATGGGATGCCGTACTTTCGTGCCAGCCTAAAGGCTTTTGCAGATTTGTAGATGCCCCGGATCAGGATGCCCCGGCGCCAGTGCCATGACCCGTCATAGAATCTGCAGAATTGCGGCAGGTAGTCCCATCCATACGTGACCGTACCCTCGCCCTCGAGGTAGCGGGCTTTTACGAACCCCCACCAGTCAGTAGATCCGGAATAATGGTGGCCGCAGTAGGGTGCCGTCTCGTATGAGTACTCTTCAAAGCGGCGTATCTTTTCTAGGAGTGATCGCATTCTCATGGTGCGTAACCGTTTTGCTACGTGATTCAACAAATGAGGCCCCGCCCGGGGTAGCATCCGGGCAGGACTGACTGACCATCCTGCAACTAATTGCAGTGTTGGTCATTATTTAATGGCTGCTCTTTCTGTTCGAGGATTCCATGCGGGATATCCAAGCGAAGATAATTAGTCCAATTAGTACTTTCATAATGGAAGTATAAGATGTTTTATAGTATTTTACAAATAAAAGGTTTTAGTATGCATATTCATATTATAGAAGAGCATTCTATTGAAGGCATCATTGCCATCGCCAAGAAGATGGAGGCCCATGGCTACATTTTCCATATTACTCCTCGGGAGTGGGTCGTCAGGCTACGCACGGGGCAGGTGCTCGAGTGTGTGACCGTCATTCCTGATGGTGATGCTGGTGGCCTAAGTGACCGTGAGTTCCGTCGTCTGTCCTTCGAGAACTTTAAACTAGCTGTTGACTGGTCTATGACAGATCTGCAAAAGCGTTTACGTTCGGCTGAAGATCATCGGAGAATCTCTGCCCGGCTACGGTAGATCCACAGGATCGCTTTCAAAGTACAGGACAGTTTCGATAGCATCTCGCATGACCTCGCCGATCTCTTCAGACGCGGCATTTGCTGCTTTCGAGATAACTCTATACCACTCATCTTCAGTCATTTGTGTTTTCACACCGCAAAGCGATGCAACTTCTTTAGCGTCATCGATAGTCCATTCTAAAGGCGCGGGCGTTGGGTATTTTTTCATCTGTCTGCTACTCCTATTGTATCAATGCCGTCTTGGGTGATGTGACCATCGCAACCCGGACACCAGAAGTCATCTGTGAATCCCTCTGAGTTGTAATAGGCATTAGTGATTTGTGATTCTCTGTTGCCATTATTATTACATGGCACAAAGACTATGACCTTTTGCTCGATGTTACTTGAGCCACACTGCATACACTGGTGGATAAGGCCTTCGTCGTCTTGTAGGATTACATGGCTCATACTGATTCCTCGCTTTCAATTAGTGTTCCATGTTTTTCGCAAGAGCTGCACCAGTGGTGGTCGTCATCGCGAATTTGAATAGAGTCGAGAAGTAGGTGGGTGTCGATCCGGCTATCTTCTACCGAATTGGCATCGATAAAGACAGTGAATGCATACTCGACGTGCGTGCTGCCGCATTCCCCGCAAATTATTTTACTCATGTGTTACCTCCCGGATCACCCGAAGTTGATTTGCCAGCACCCATGTCCCGCCCTGACTTTCAGGACGATTGTAGGTGCAAAAGCCTTTTACTTCCACCTCACACCACACCCGGGGCCGAGCGGCCTTCGGGGTAGTGGTTAGGTGTGGTGCCTCTGGCTTAAGGGTTGCGTGCCACCCGGGCCTATGCGCAAACCCTTTTGTAGGATGATCCTCCGCCGGGAGCCATTGACCCACCGGGATACGCTGGGTCTTATTGATGAAGAGTGGCGAGAGGGTACCGTCATTCATCTTCCGGAATAGTTTGTAGGCTCTTGTCGAGCCTTCATCCCGGGCTAGTGGCCCTCTGCGCTCTATGTTCTTGCCATACTTGACGTAGGCGTCTGTTCTAGTTCCCATTGTGCTACCTTTGGTTATTGATTCAACTGTTATTAATGTATCACCGCCGTGCTGGATTGTCAAGTCCTTGACGAGAGTTCACCTTCAATTCATAAAGAGAGCCTCTTGATAGCGTCCAAAATATCATCGGCGCGGGTCATCATGAAAGTATTTCGGGTCACATCACCGCGCAGAATCTTATTCATCGTCGTTAATGCTAGCCCGGCTTCCACGTCTACCATGTGCTGGGTTATTTTATTCCGATACCGGGCGGAATCAAAGCGCGTGCGAATCTTAGTCCGCATACGTGTAAAATCCTTTTGGATATATTTTTTAGCGGGTAATACCCCGGCCCCGGTCGGGGCTTTTTTATCTTTAGCCATGTATAAAACGGTTTTGTTATTGTTCTAGTGAAATATCAATCCTACCCGGCCAGATTCATTAAACCATTTTGTGGCCATGAGATCGAGCTTGGAAGCGTCGGCGTACCCGGCATCCTTTAGTTCCTTTAGGGATCCAAAGATCCGGGCGTGGCGATCCCCGGGCTGAATCAGGTTAGATTGCATACCTGAATCAGAAAAAATAAAGTCAAAGTTTTCTGGCGCGTCGGCCTCCTTAACCATTTTAACTGAATTTGTATAGCTGTAGAAACGTACGCCGGGATTCTCCCGGGCAATACGAAACCATTTAGCTAAATATTTAGGGCTGTAGTAGTCCCCAGAGTCATGAACCCGCACGTAGTCGGCACGTTTGCGGCGTACCTCGATGTTCATCTGGTCGACAAATGTGTCCAGCTGGGTTTGCTCATACCGCCATTCAAAAGCGGGCTTAACATTGCCCCAGACGTAGGCACCTTTTTGTGCATAGCAAAACTTTACGCATTCCCCGGCGAACGGGCAAGTACGTTTGCCAGCTGCGGTTTGGTAGGCCGGGATTCCAAAATTGAATAAGCGCACGCCTAGTTCTTTTGACGTCGTTTTTATTTTGGAGTTTTGTGTTAGAAATTCAGGCATTTTCGTGTACCGGGTTTGTGATTCAATTACATAAGTATACATCAAGAAATTGACAATGTCAAGAGCGCGACAAATAAATCATCGCTCTTTTATATTGTTCTAAACCTCGTCGGTGAACGTCTCATCGGTGGATTCTGACGTAGTCACGATTAAACCGCCACCTAGTGCTATAATAGCCTCCACGCTGTCCTCGCTGTCCGCCCATACTGACGTAGTCACCTGAACAGTTTTAGTAGCGTGGTGGTAAAAGTGTTTTAGGTGCTTTTCAGGTATCAATCCTAGTATCCTTGCTTCATAATTCAGCGCTGAGCGTCCCTCGTCTAATGCTCCTAAATCATCGGAGTAGTCACCGAAGATGCCCCAGCAACTACTAACCGTCTCACCGCTCGCGTCCTCTATGGTGTATCCATGCACGTTACCAGATGAATAGTCATTATAGTTTTCTAAGAGCCCCTCTATCGCCAATTGCGGATCCCCGAAGTCTCCTAGATCTTTCTTTTCAATCCAGCACCAACCCAGTAGCCCGGAATCCCAACCACAAGAAAAGGGTTTTGTAGAAAAAGATAGTCCGCCATGATCGAACATGAAGACACGTGTCCATGCTCCCGCGTTGGCTTCTAGCCATTCCTCGCACGCCTTGGCGCCACCTAGACCCAAGAGGGTGTCATGCTTAGGGAATTTGTAGCGTTGATGCTCCCAATGAACCAAAATCGTTTCGTCCCAGTCATATTCAAAACCAACGTCTTGGAATATCTGGAGCGCAAGAGGGCCAAGCGTCTCTGTATGTAAAGCGTCATTAGAGTGCCTCATAGCTCCACCTCTATGTCGACTAGGTCAATATCTAGGCAAGCGTCTGTAATTTGGATCAGGGCTGAGCTTAGGAGTTCGTCGATATTGCTATGGATGTCGTCTTTCACGAGTTGTGAAATTGTGCCCACCTCTAGCACGTCGTTAAAGTCTTCTGATATATGAACGTCATGCTCGATGACTATGCGCACCGTAATTACTCCTGATACTAAAGGCATTTGTGCTACCGTATTGGTTTATGATTCAACTGTCACAATAATAAGCCAGTCAATTGGTAATGTCAAGTACCTGACCGTGAATAATAATTCATTAGTCAAGGTCTTGACAATGATAAACAGTTGCAGTATACTAGTATTATTATCAATCGCAAGCCACTAAACACATAACAAGAAGAAATAAGGATAAACAATGGTACGAGTATATTTTTCGGACAGACACTTAGTAGCCACAGAATTGGTTGCCACGTTTGTAAACGAGGCTGACTATGACGAATTAAGACCCCTTTTGCTATCGATTGCAAAGAAGAATAGGCAGATTGTCACTGAGTCAGTTGACGATGATGACATCAACGACCTGTCATTGTTGACTACTTCGCAAATCAGCGCAATCAAGCGACTTGTTATGGACACGGACTGGGTCGATGATCTCAATGGTGGCGAGAATTGGTACGGTGAGGTGATGCACGACTTTGCAACATCAGTCTCAATTGAGTATCAAAAACGCTTCAACATCACTGATCCAGACGACAACGACTGGTCGAGTGACGACGAGGTTTACCCAACACTTTAGACACAACAAGGAATAAGCCATGACAAAATTAAATGGATTTAACGGGATGATCAACGTCCTGTATCGCTTTCACGATGAAGAAGCGAATGAAGTCAAGGAGGGTTGCATTTGGGTAGGAGACCAGACCGCTCTTATAGAAAGTGGCTATGAAGAGGGTAATCACATCGACGATCAAATACTTTTCTTTGCCCAAGACTTGGATGAGGTGAATTCAATGATGATGGAAGTAGACCAAGAGATTATTATTGAGTGGTATGAGCAGAATCCACTCAGCAAGCTTGCCGACAGAGAGATCACACTAATCAAAATGCTAGCCATGGAGATTATTAGCGGAGGCAATACCGATTTGTCCAAAGAGATCCTGAATTTCATACGCCTGTGTAATGCAGAATACCGCATTAGGCAAGACATACAGGACATAGAGGAGGATGGTTTTCACGAGCTTGACAATGAATAATAATTAATTAGTCAAGGTCTTGACAATGATAAATACTTGTAGTATACTAGTATCGTTATCAATCACAAGGGAAACAGTTATGAGCAATGAACCGCACGTTATAGGCAGATATATCAATGGCATATCAATCAATGGTCTTGAATTTGTCTTGGACAAGGAAGATGGAGACGTAAGGGTATTCCCCAATAAAGAGGATGCCATGGAGTTCTTGATTCAATCCGGCATGACAGGGGAGGAACTGGACAACCTAGACAAGTACGGAATGGAAGTAGATCCGGCTTGGGTACACCTCGATGGCTACAATAACTAAAACGGTTTTATCGATCATGGCACAAGTAACACAGAAAGAACTAGACAGACTTGCTGAACGCTTGAACGAAGCGTTAGGCATAACGGACGAGCGCAAGCAGTATGCAATAGGGTACGCCTACGGTTCGCCACGCCTAGAAAAAAATATGGGATCAGTTGATATTTCGCCACGACTAACTAAGGGTAAACTGCATGTATGGATACACGCCTATATTGGTGGGATATATGCGGAACGCGGAGCCAAAGATCAC
>TARA_R110000868_G_scaffold10900_11_pt1 | contig 19130 bp, 15 predicted proteins | sample TARA_R110000868 | Tara Oceans TARA_R110000868 (sample SAMEA4397489) | marine metagenome | biome: Polar Biome; feature: [SRF] surface water layer (ENVO:00010504); material: water (ENVO:00002006), including particulate matter (ENVO:01000060) such as... | depth 5 m | reverse complement strand
ACCGGCTTCGCGAACAGGTCTTCCAGGGCCATGCGTTCCGGGATGATCTTCTGCGTCACCGCGTGGCCGATCAGCCCTTCCAGCGTGTCGCGGTTGGGATCGATGCCGTAGGGCAGCGGGTCGTCCATGAAATCGAGCGCCGCGAGGTGCACCTTGTCGACGCGGCCGGGCTCGGCGATGCGCCCGGCCTTGAGCTTTTCGACATAGAGCCGCTTGGACGCGGCGAAGGCCTCGAACACCTGCAGCGCGATGTCCGGGTTTTCGGCCAGCAGATCGTCGCGCACCGCCACGCAATGGTTGATCGGGTACAGGCCGCGGGTCTTCAGCGCCGACACCGCGGCGGCAAAAGGATCGTCGATCATGGTGGCGACGTCGGGATGATCCACCTTCGCGCCGACCGCGGCGACGAGATCGCCCGAGGTCAGGCGTCCTTCGAGGTCGCCGTCTTCCAGCGGCTTGACGTTTGCCGGCGCGCGGTAGGCCGCGACATGTTCGTCGCCCGACGGCGCCCAGGTGATCGAGGACAGATCGACGTCGAATTCGTCCTGGACGATCGACCGCGCCCAGACGCCGGTGGTCACCGTATAGCCGCGGTTCACCCCGACGCGCTTTCCCGCCAGGTCGGCCGGCGATTTCAGCCCCGACGGCACATGGTGGAGGATCGCGTCGTGATGGAAGTCGCGCACCAGGAAGACCGGCAGCGCCGTGATTTTCACGCCATGCGCCTTGGCGCAGATATAGGTCGTCAGCGCCATTTCGCAGACGTCATAGGCAAGTTCCCGCACCATGCGGCGGAAGGCGTGGACGAGCACGGGGACTTCCTCGAATTCGAGGTCGAAATCGGGCAGCGCGATCGCGCCGTCCTTCAGGGCGCGGTTGTTGCCCTGGGTGCGGGAGACGGCGTGAAGCTTGGTTTTGGCCATTGCGGTTCTTTTCTTGTTGGGGTTAGCAGCACTCCGTGTCGCCGGTATCTTCGAGCGACGGGAGCAGCCAGGTGACGGGCAGGTCCGCGTCCGACACGGACGCGACGGGGGAGAATATCTTCAGGCGGTATCTTGTCTCGTTTTTCCAGAATATCACATTGGTTTCGTGGGGCGGGAAGCCGGGTTTCAGGCCGGGATCCTGCGATACCAGGATGATCTGCGATTCGGGAATCGCGAACCGGTCGCGCACCAGCGTCTCGACCCGCGATATGTCGCCGAGCGTATCCTTTTCCGGTCCCAGCCGCCGGAACATCAGCCCCGCTCCGACGGAAACGGGCCCCCGGTCCGGCGGGGCCGGCGGTTGGCGGAAAACAGACGGATTTCTGCAATCGGGGAGAGCGACATTGCCGGAACTCTGCCGTTTTGGTAAGTCATGGTCAATAATATAACAGGAGAATAAAGCGTGTCCGAAAAAGTCCAAGCCGCCGTGCGCACAGCGCCACAGGTTACCGAATTCAGAGAATACGATATGCCGGACATCCCGGACGATTGCGCTCTGCTGAAGGTCGAAGTCGCCGGCATCTGCGGCACGGACGTGAAGTTCTATTCCAAGCCGCCGTTCGAAGGCCCCGTGATCATGGGCCACGAAAATATCGGCTATATCGCCAAGGCCGGCAAAACCTTCACCAAGCGCCGCGGCCTGAAGGAAGGCGACCTGGTCTTTCCCGAACATTACGTCGGCTGCATGAACTGCGAACACTGCCACCGGGGCGATTACCGGCTGTGCATGTTCACCGACTGGCGCAGATTCCCCGAAGGGCTGCGCTTCGGCTACACCCTGGCGGAACGCGCGCCGCATCTGTTCGGCGGTTTCGCACAATACATGTTCCTGCCGTGGAATTCGATCCTGCACAAGGTGCCGGACGGCCTGTCGCCGGAGCTCGCGGGCGTGGTCACGCCCATGGCCAACGGCATCCAGTGGGCGCTGTTCGACTGCGAGGTCGGCTATGACAGCCGCGTGCTGATCCAGGGCCCGGGCCAGCAGGGGCTGAGCCAGCTGATCGCCTGCAAGCAGGCCGGGGCGTCGCTGATCATCATCACCGGCACCAGCAAGGACACGGCGCGGATGCAGGTCGCCCGGAACCTCGGCGCGGACTACGTCATCAACGTGGACGAGGAAGACCCGATTGCGCGCATCAACGAAATCACATCGGGCGAGGGCGTCGACGTGGCGCTTGACTGCACGGCCGGCGCCGGCACGATTCCGGTGCTGCTCGGCATCGAGGCGCTGAAGCGCAAGGGCGGCACGCTGCTGATCCAGGGCGAGGTCGCGGATTTCCCCAACTTCCCCCTCGGCAAGATCGCCAACAAATACATCACGGTCAAAGCCGCGCGCGGCCACAATTACGAAAGCTGCGAACTGGCGCTCAAACAGCTCAATTCCGACCGGTTCGATCTCAACCAGATCGTCACCCATCGTTTCGGGCTCGAGGATACCCATGAGGCCATCAACGCGGTCGGCGGCAGCGGCGACGTTATCCACGTCTCGCTGATGCCGTGGTCGTAACGGGGGCCGGAACGGGTGACCGACAGCCCTGATACCCGGATCCCCGTCACGGTCGTGACGGGGTTTCTGGGCGCGGGCAAGACGACCCTGCTCAACCGGATGCTGTCCGACCTGTCCGGCAAACGCTACGCCGTGATCGTCAACGAGTTCGGCGATATCGGTATCGACGGCGACCTGATCGAAACCGGCGACGAGGAACTGATCGAGCTCAGCAGCGGGTGCATCTGCTGCGTGGTCCGGGGCGACCTGATCCGCGGGCTGCGCAACCTGCTGGCCGAAAAACCCGGGCTCGACGGCATCGTGATCGAGACCACGGGCCTCGCCAATCCGAGCCCGGTCATCCAGACCCTTGTGATCGACCAGGTCATCGGCGCGCAGTGCCGGCTGGATTCGGTCCTGTGCGTGGTCGATGCCGTCAATATCGTTACCCAGCTTGCATCCGGCACCGACGCCGCCGACCAGGTGGCGTTCAGCGATCACATCGTTCTCAACAAGGTGGACGACGCCGCGCTGCCGATCGACGACATTGAGGCGCGGCTGCGCCGGCTCAATCCGTTCGCGCCGATTACGCGGGCGAACCGGGCCGACGTGCCGGCCGGCGCGGTCGTGAACCGCAGCGGCTTCGATCTCGAGCGGATAGCGGCGCAGCTCGACCCGCTGGCGCCCGACGGCGACGGGCACGACCACAATCACAACCACATCGACGCCACCGGGATCGGCAGCGTTTCCCTGACCTGCGACCGGCCGCTCAACGCCGAACGGCTGGAGGAATGGCTGCAGGACCTGCTGGCGCGCCACGGCACCGACATCCTGCGCACCAAGGGGATCGTGTCGGTTGCCGGCGAGGACAGGAAACTTGCCCTGCAGGCCGTGAACATGATGCTGGAAGGCGATTACGTGGGAAACTGGGGCGACGAAGCGCGGGTCTCGCGCCTGGTGTTTATCGGCCGCCATCTGAAAAAGGACGACCTTGAACCGGCCTTCCGGAACTGCCGCCAGGAGGCCGTCGCGGCCGCCTGAAGAACAACCCGGTCGCGCGTCCGCAACGGGCAGGGAGAACACGACATGACAAGAATACCGCCGCTCGATCCGGACGACATGAACGCCGATCAGCGCGCCATCCACGACCGGATCGTCGGCGATAACGGACGCGTCGGTTTCGGACCGGCGATCGGCTATGCCTATTCCGCCGGGGTGTGGGACGTGCATAACCGGTCCAGCGCGCATCTGCTGGATTGTGCGCTGACCAATGCCCAGGTGCGTATCGTGTCGCTGATGACGGTGCGCCACTGGAACGCCGCCTATCCGTGGAGCGCGCAGGCAAAGACCGCGCTGAAAGCCGGGCTGGACCCGGCGGTCATCGAGGCGATCAATGCCGGCGAACAGCCGGAATTCGACAAGGACGACGATGCCGCCGTCCATGCGGCGACGCGGGAACTGCTTGCCACCGGCACCCTGTCGGAGGAAGGATTCAAGGCCGCCGAGGCGACGCTCGGCTATACCCGCATGGTGGAAATCGTCGGCGCCATCGGCCATTTCTGCGCCACCGGCATGATGGCGAACGTGGTCGGCGTGACACCGGCGGCGGATGCGCCGTCGCACCTGAAGACTTAGGGAAAAACGATGAACGAGACAGAACACAAACAGCAGCTGGTACAGTGCATCCGCATGCTCGAACGCGGCGGCATCATGGATTACAACGGCCATGCCAGCGTCCGTTTCGGCGACAACCGCATGCTGATCAATATCGGGTCCTGCCAGCGCAGCCGGATCACGCCGGACGATATCTGCACCATCGATTTCGACGGCAACGTGATCGAGGGCAACGGCAAGCCGCCGCTCGAATTCCACCTGCATGCCGGGGTCTACAAGGCGCGGCCGGATGTCGATGCGGTCATTCACTGCCATCCCAACTGGTCCACGATCCTGTCGACCGCCGGCGTCGAATACCTGCCGGTCTATGCCCAGGGCTCGCTGGTCTATCCGCTGCCGGTGCTCGATTCCCCCGATTCCATCAACAATGTCGACATGGCGAAACGGCTGACCGACGTGCTCGGCGACCGCCCGGCCGCCTTGATGAAGGCCCATGGCGCCATGACCGCGGGCAAGACCATCGTCGATGCCTTCGTGCTGCTGAACTATCTGGAGGAAAACGCGGAACGCCAGTACATGGCGGCGCAGATCGGCACGCCCTATGCGTTCACCCGGGCGGAGCTGGACCTGTGCCGCGAAAAACTGTGGAACGCCAACCTGTTCAAGCGCACCTGGGACCATTTCAGCGCCAAGCTCGAAGACAGTGCGTGATCGCCGGACGGCGGCGCAGATGACGGAAAACAGCCACTTTTCAGGACTTTCGGAATGACACAGGAAAACCGGTTCCACATGGCCGGCGTTATGGGCTGGCCCGTGATGCATTCGCGCTCGCCGATGATGCACAATTACTGGATGGAACAGCAGGGGCTGGCGGGCACCTATGTGCCGCTGGAGATCAGGCCCGGCACGCTGGAGGCCGCCCTGCGCGCCATGCACCCGCTCGGCTTTTCGGGCTGCAACCTGACCATTCCGCACAAGCTCGATGCGATGGCCATCGTCGACGAGGTCGACGACGTCGCCCGCAAGATCGGCGCGATCAGCTGCGTGGTCGTGCGCGACGACGGATCGCTGTTCGGCACCAATAACGACTGGCTCGGATTCACGGGCAACCTGAAACATTCGTATCCGGACTGGCGCGGCGATGCGGGGCCGGTTGCCGTGATCGGCGCCGGCGGCGGCGGGCGGGCCGTGTGCTATGCCCTGCTGCAGCTGGGCGTGCCGGAAATCCGGCTGGTCAACCGCACGCCGGACGAGCCGGTCGCGATCGTCGAGGAATTCGGCGGCCCGATCGCCACGTTCGACTGGGCCGAGCGCCACGATATTCTCGACGGCGTGACGATGGCGGTGAACGTCACCAGCCAGGGCATGGACGGACAGCCCGCGCTGGATATCGATCTCGCAAAACTGCCCGCAGCCGCGCTGGCGGCCGATATCATCTACACGCCGCTGGAGACGCCGTTTCTCGCGGCTGCCCGCGCCCGCGGCAACGATACGCTGAACGGTCTCGGCATGCTGCTGCACCAGGGGCCGCCGGCGTGGAAGATGTGGTTCGGCCTCGAGCCCGCGGTCACGCCGGAACTGCGCGGCATGATGGAAAAAAGCATCCTCGGAAACTGAGCCCGGCGCGGCACTGACGTGTTGCGGGGTTTATTCGCTTGACTCTTTAAATCCGACTAAATATAACGCCGATAAGAATTATCGGAGTTAATTATGAGCCTCTACGGATCCAACGTCGAATACGGGCTGCACTGCCTGCTGTATCTGGTCGACCCGCCGGCCGGCGCGCCGGTCAGCAGCGGCGACCTGGCCGAATTCCAGGGCGTGTCGCCGTCCCTGGTGGCGAAACTGTTCACCCGGTTGCAGAAGGCGGGAATCGTCGAATCCGCCGAAGGCATTCGCGGCGGCTTCCGGCTGGCGAAACCGGCCGGCGACATATCGGTTTACGATGTCGTGCGCGCGGTCGACGGCGACAAGCCGCTTTTCCAGTGCCGCGAAATCCGCGCCAATTGCGTGCTTTACGGCGACAATCCGCCGGCCTCCGCCACGAAAGGGCTGTGCGGCATTCATGCCGTCATGCTGGAGGCGCAGGAGCGCATGTACGACACGCTCCGCCAACAGAGCCTGGCCAGCCTGGCCGGCACCGTGGATGCCAAGATCACGCCGAAAATTGCCCAGGCGAAACGGCAATGGTTCGAAGACCGCGACCGGGTGCGCCGCACCCCGGCAAGGCTTCGGTCACAATCGAAAAGGAAAGCATCATGACCCATATCCTCGTTATCGGCGGCGGCTTCGCCGGCGTGTCGGCCGCCGTTGTCGCGGCGGACGAAATCCACCAGGCCGGGGGCGACGCCACCGTCACCCTGGTATCGGACAGCGATCACATGACCATCCGTCCCCGGCTTTACGAAAAGAATCCGGAAACCCTGCGCGCGCCGCTGCTGCCGACCCTCGATCCTGCCGGGATCGCCTTCGTCCTCGCCAGCGTGGACAAAATCGATACGGCCGCGAAGTCGGTGTCGCTGGATAACGGCACGGTGCTGACCTACGACCGGCTTATCCTCGCGACCGGCAGCGAACTGCCGCCCTTGCCGGTGCCCGGCGTCGGCGAACACACCTTCAATATCGACAGCTACAATGGCGCGGTCGCCCTCGACCGGCATTTGCAGCAGGTGGTCAAAACGCCGTCGGCGCCGGGACACGACACCTATGTCATCGTCGGCGGCGGCATGACCGGTATCGAGCTTGCGGCGGAAATGCGGGGCCGCATCGAACAGCATTCGGATGCCGCCACGGCGGCGGCGGCGAAAGTCATCCTGGTCGAAATGGCCGACGTGATCGGACCGGAATTCGGCGACAACCCGCGTCCGGTCATCGATACTGCGCTCGCCGATGCCGGCGTCGAACAGCGCCTGGGCTGCCGGGTTGCGGGGTTCGACGAAGCGGGCGTGATGCTCGACGGCGGCGCGCGGATCGACGCGGCAACCGTGGTGGTGACCGTGGGCCTGCGCGCCAACGGGCTGACGGCGCAGATTCCGGGCGACCGCGACGGGCTCGGCCGGCTGACCGTCGGCGACGACCTGAAGGTCGCCGGGCTGGACGACGTCTATGCCACCGGCGACGTCGCGCTGGCCCGGGTCGACGATGCCGGAAACTACGCGCTGATGTCGTGCCAGCATGCGCGGACAATGGGCAAATATGCCGGATTCAACGTCGTGCGCGATGTGCTCGGCGGGGCGCCGCGTCCCTACCGCCAGCCGGATTACACCACCTGCCTCGATCTCGGCGATTTCGGCGCGGTGTTCACCACCGGATGGAACCGGGAAATCGGCACCGTCGGCGCCGAGGCCAAGAAGCGCAAGACCATGATCAACACCCAGTGGATCTACCCGCCGTCGGGCGATACCGAGGAGGTCTTCGCGGCGCTGCGCATCGACGAACGGGGCCGCTGAGGAAACCTATTCCCCGATCGGCTTCAGCCGGGCGGCAAGGTCGGCTTTCAGCACCTTGCCGACCCCGCTTTTCGGCAGATCGTCGATCGGGAATATGGCGCGCGGCACCTTGTAGCGCGCCAGCTTTTCCCGGCACCAGGCGATAAGCATTTCGGGATCCGCCGCGTTATCCCGCGTCACCACGAAGGCGGCGATTTCCTCGCCGAATTCGCGGGACGGCCAGGCGACGACGGCGGACTCGACCACGCTTTCGTGCCGGCTGAGCACGTGTTCGATCTCGGCGGGATATATGTTCACCCCGCCGCGGATGATCATGTCCCGGGCGCGGCCTGCCAGATACAGGAAACCGCCGCCATCGCGCCAGCCGAGATCGCCGGGATAGTACCAGCCGTCGCGGAACGCCTCGCGGCTGGCCTCGGCGTCGTTATGGTATCCCGATGCCGTGCCGGGATGCCTGTAGCGGATGCGCCCGACCTCGCCCGCCGGCAGCGACCGGTCGTCCTCGTCCGCGATGTCGATTTCCGCGCCGAAAACGGGCCGTCCGACCGATGCCGACGCTTGCGGCGGGTCGTGCCAGAACAGGGCGGTCGCGCCGCCGCCGTCGGTCGAGCCGTAGAAATTCAGGTAGTACGGCGACACGTTTTGCATCAGCGCGTCGCGTTCTTCCGCGTGCAGGATGGCGCCGGTGGAAAACAGCATGTCCAGCCACGGCATCAGCAGCTTGCCGTCTTCGCGCGGCGGCAGGTCCAGCACCCGGCGCAGCAGGGTCGGCACCAGGAACAGCTTGGTCGCCGCATGGGTCTCGCCGAAGGCCAGCAGGTCCGCCATGTCGTAGGGCGGGGGAAACAGCAACGCCGTGCCGCCGGCATAGACCGCGCACATCGAATAGCCGCGGCTGCCGCCGAAATACAGCGGCGTCGCGCAGAGATACCGGGTGCGTTCGCTGAATCCCAGGGTCACGAAATAGATCATGAAGCGCGCGAAGAACTGGTTATGGGTGATCAGCGGCCCCTTCGGAATGCCCGTGGTGCCCGACGACAGGGCCAGCAGCAGCGGCGGATCGCCCCCGGCGAGGCCGGTCGCGCCCGGATCGGCGGCGGCGGCGCCGGCCTGCCAGTTGTCGTCGATACGCACGGTCTGCCAGGCGCCGCTCACGTCCGAGAACGGATCGCCGGTTTCCGACAGCACGATGCGCGGCGCGAAGAATTCGGCAAGGCGGGTTTTCTCGTCGACGCCCCAGCGCCAGTCCATCGGCAGGGCGGCGGCGCCGATCCGCGCCAGCGCGAACAGCGCGGCGAGATGTTCGGGCGTGTCCTTCAGGTTGACGCCGACGATGTCGTCGCGCCCGACCCCGAGCGACGACAGATAGGCCGCCCGGCGGCAGACCATGTCGCGGAATGCCGCGTGGTCGATCGTTTCGTCCGGCGTGATCACGGCGGGCGTCTGCGGACGGCGCAGGGCGTTCTGGTCGAGGGCTTCGGCGAGATTCATATCGCCATGATACTGCCTGCGGCGGGTTTGGCTATGCCGCCGAATCGAGTTCCTTCGGGCGGGTAAACCCGATCAGCGTGCCTTTTCCGGGCTGAATGCCGGACCAGGACGGGGTGTCGAAATCCAGCACGGTCAGGGCGGCTGTCGGGTACTTGCCGAACGGATTGGCCGACCGCACGCCGTTGCCGATCAGGCCGAGCGCCAGGGTCAGGATTCCCGGATTGTGGCTGATCACGATGGCGCTCGGGTAGCCGTCGCCGATGGTGCGTACGGCATCGAGAAGCGTCCGCGGTTCGGGATGGTAGAGCTCGGGCGGCATTTCCGCCGCCGTTTCGCAGTCGAGCGCTTTCTGGATATGGGCCCATGTATCGCGGGTGCGCCGGGCCGGCGAGCACAGCGCGATCGCCGGCGTGTATCCGAGATCGCGCATGTAGCGCCCCATCAGCGGCGCCGAGCGTTCGCCGCGGCGCGACAGGGGCCGGTCGAAATCGTCCTGTCCGGGGTCGTCCCAGCCGGATTTTGCGTGGCGAAGAAGGAAAAGCCGTTTCATTGCGGTCGTCCGGGCGGTCTTCTGAACCTGTTGAATTGCGCTAAAACTATATCGGCATTGCGACAATTTGGTGACAGCCCCATTGCCATCATCCTGCCGAACCGGCAAAAAGCGGACGGTAACGTATAAAACGTATAAAAAGATATCCAAGGCAATGGTGGACCTGACCCAGAAATACGATGTCCTTGTCATCGGCGGGGGCAACGCGGCGCTTTGTGCGGCGCTCAGCGCGCGGCTCGAAGGCGCGTCCGTGCTGGTGCTGGAGCGCGCGGAAAAATTCTATCGCGGCGGCAATACCCGCCACACCCGCAACATGCGCTGCGCCCATGACGCGGCGACGGACACCCTGACCGGCCCCTACCCGGAAGACGAGCTGTTCGACGACCTGCTGCGCGTCACCGAGGGCGAGACCGACGAAGAACTTGCCCGGCACATGATCCACGAATCGAAGGACATGCTGAACTGGATCGTCGAGCAGGGCGTGCGGTTTCAGCCGCCGCTCGGCGGCACGCTGGGCCTCGGCCGGACGAATTCGTTCTTCCTCGGCGGCGGGCGCGCGATGCTGAATGCGCTCTACAACACCGCCGACCGGATCGGCGTCGACGTGGTGTATGGGGCCGAAGTCACCGCGATGGAAATCGAGGACGGCATGTTCGTGTCCGCGACCGCCCGGATCGACGGCAAGGATGCCGAAATCCGCGCCGGCGCGCTGGTCGCCGCCGCCGGCGGGTTCGAATCGAACATCGACTGGCTCGCCGAATACTGGGGCGAAGCGGCGCGCAATTTCCTGATCCGCGGCACCGCGAACAACCAGGGCACGATCCTGAAAATGCTGCTCGATAGCGGCGTCAAGCAGATCGGCGATCCGACCCAGTGCCATGCGGTCGCGATCGACGCGCGCGCGCCGCAATATGACGGCGGCATCATCACCCGGCTCGACTGCGTGGTGTTCGGCATCGTCGTGAACAGGAATTCGGAGCGGTTCTACGACGAGGGCGAGGATATCTGGCCGAAACGCTACGCGATCTGGGGACGTCTCGTCGCCGCGCAGCCGGACCAGATCGCCTATATCGTGTTCGATCACGATTCCCTGCACCGCTTCATGCCGTCGCTGTATCCGCCGATCAAGGCGGACAGCATCACGGAACTGGGGGAACGGCTGAAAATTCCGGCCGACACGCTGGATAAAACGGTCAGGGATTTCAACGGCGCCGTGGTCGACGGCACGTTCGACCACACCATTCTGGACGACTGCCGCACCGAGGGGCTGGACCCGCCGAAGACCCACTGGGCGCGGCGGATCGAAACCCCGCCCTATTACGCCTATCCGGTGCGTCCCGGTATCACGTTCACCTATCTCGGCACGCGGGTGAACAAGGAAGCGCGGATGATAATGGAAGACGGCAAACCGTCGGCGAACATGTTCGCGGCGGGCGAGATCATGTCGGGGAACGTTCTCGGCAAGGGCTATGCCGCGGGAATCGGAATGACCATCGGCAGCGTTTTCGGCCGGATAGCGGGCAGGGAGGCCGCGAACAATGCCCGTAACTGACCAGACAACCGGTTTCGATCCGCTCGGGAAACCCGAAAAGGCGGGGCTCGGCGACGTGCCGAACGGCACCGAAGCCCTGACCGAGGTCGGCCGTCTGATGACGGTCTGCAATTCCTGCCGCTACTGCGAAGGCCTGTGCGCGGTCTTCCCGGCGATGATCGCGCGCCGCGACTTCCCGGACGGCGACCTGAACTATCTTGCCAACCTGTGCCACGGCTGCGGCGCCTGTTTCTACGACTGCCAGTTCTCGCCGCCGCACGAATTCGACGTCAACGTGCCGAAGGCCATGGCCGTGGCACGCGCCGAATCCTACCAGGCCTATGCCTGGCCGCGCGCGTTTTCCGGCCTGTTCGCCCGCAACGGCCTCGCCATCAGCATCATCGCGGCGCTGAGCGTGGCGGTCTTCATTCTGGGCTTCGCCGCCTGGACCGATCCCAAGGTGCTTTACGGCGCGCATAGCGGGCCGGGATCGTTCTACAAGCTGATGCCGCACAACACGATGGTGGCGCTGTTCGGCGCGGCGTTTTTATACGCGATCTTCGCCTCGGTCATGGGCGCGCGCGCCTTCTGGCGCGATATCGGCGAACCGGCATCGACCCTGCGCGAACCGCAATCGCTGTGGCAGGCGATGAAGGACGCCGGAAAGCTGCGCTATCTCGACGGCGGCGGCGCCGACTGCGCGGGCGACGAAAACGCGACCCCCGATAACCGGCGGTTCTACCATCACTGCACGTTCTACGGTTTCATGCTGTGCTTCGCCGCGACCTCGGTGGCGACGCTGTACCATTACCTGCTCGGCATGGAAGCGCCCTATCCGTGGTACGACGCGCCGGTGATTCTCGGCACCATCGGCGGTATCGGCCTGTTGATCGGCCCCGTGGGCCTGCTGGCCGCCAAGTGGAAACGCGACCCGGACATGCAGGACAAGGAGCGCTTTGGCATGGATGTCGCCTTCCTGGCGATGCTGTTCCTGACCAGTCTGACCGGGCTCGCCCTGCTTTTCCTGCGCGATACCCCGGCAATGGGGATGCTGCTGGCGCTGCATCTCGGCGTGGTGTTCAGCCTGTTCATCACCATGCCCTACGGCAAGTTCGTGCACGGGATCTACCGCTACATGGCACTGGTCCGCTATGCCCGGGAAAGCCATATGGCGGGGTAAACGGGGGCCTTTCTGTGTATGACGCCGCCGCGGTTTGCTGTTAACGTCGGTCGATCAGAACAAAAGGGCGGATACCGAAAACATGCAATCTGCGATCCCGGCCATCTTTATGCGCGGCGGCACGTCGCGCGGGCTGTATTTCAACGAAGCGGACCTTCCGGCGGATCGCGCCCTGTGGGACGGTATCCTGCTGGCCGCGTTCGGGTCGCCCGATCCGCGCCAGGTGGACGGCGTCGGCGGCACCACGTCGGTGACCAGCAAGACCTGCATCATTTCCCCGTCCGACCGCGACGATTGCGACGTCGATTACTTTTTCGCCCAGGTGTCGGTCGACCAGGCATCGGTCGATTACGGGCCGACCTGCGGCAACATGCTGTCGGGCGTCGGCCCCTATGCGATCGAGACCGGGCTGGTCGCGGCCGAGGACGGCGAGACCCGCGTGCGCATTCACCAGGTCAATACCGGCGGCCTCGTCGAGGCGGTGATCCAGACGCCGGGCGGCCATGTCGAGTTCGAAGGCGATGTCGCGATCGACGGCGCGCCGGGGACGGGGGCGCCCATCCTGCTCAATTTCATGCAGGCCATCGGCTCCTATACGGGCAAGCTGTTTCCGACCGGCAACACGATGGAGCAGATCGACGGGATCGACGTCACGCTTGTCGACGCCGCGATGCCGGTGATGATCCTGCGCGCCGCGGATGTCGGCAAGACCGGCTATGAAAGCGCCGCCGAGCTCAACGACGATGCCGCCTTCTTTGCGCGGGTCGAGGCCATGCGCCGGGAAGCCGGGGAACGCATGGGACTGGGCGACGTGTCCGGCAAGGTGGTGCCGAAGATCATCATCGCCGCCCCGCCCCGCGCCGACGGCCATATCGCGTCGCGCTATTTCGTGCCCGACCAGGCGCATGAAACCCACGCGATCACCGGCGGCATCGCCCTCGCCTATGCCTGCCAGGCGGCGGGGACGGTCGTCCATCCGCTGACCCGGCCGCTGGACGCCGGCGAACGTCCCATGTTTTCCATCGAACACCCGGTCGGCCAGCTGCATCTGGCCCTGACCCTCGGCGACGAGGAAAGCGGCCGCCAGATCGTGGCTGCCGGTATAATCCGCACCGCCCGCATGATCATGCAGGGATCGGTGATGATTCCGGAACGCGTGCTGCCCCGCGAGAAGGCGCAGGCGCATTCCGGCTAGACGACGTTAGACAACGCGAAATCACGGAGGAAACCGCACATGACGTTACTGAAGCTCGCGAAGGGCGCAACGCTGGCATTCGCCGGCGCCGCCCTTACCCTCGGCACGGCAGCGACCCCTGCACCCGCCGCCGATTTTTCCGGCAAGCGGATCGAATGGATCATTCCCTACGGCACCGGCGGCGGATCGAACCGCTGGGCGCGCTTCTACGCGCCGCGCCTGCAGAAGCACATTCCGGGCAATCCGACGGTCGCGATCAAGAACATGCCGGGCGCCAGTTCCACCAAGGGCACGAATTTCTTTGCCCGCCGGGCCGGCACCGACGGGCTGATGATGCTCGGCACCTCCGGTTCGACGCAGTTCCCGTTCCTGCTCGACGACCGCCGCGTGAAATACGACTACGCGGACTGGGAAGTCATCCTGGCGACGCCGGTCGGCGGCATCGTGTACGTGAACCCGTCGCTCGGCGTGAAAGAGGCCAGCAGGGAAGGCATGAAACAGCTTCAGAAGGCGAAGCTCAAATTCGGCTCGCAGGGGGCGACCTCGCTCGACCTGGTGCCGCTCCTCGCCTTCGATATCCTCGGCCTCAACGTGAAGCCGGTCTTCGGGATGAAGGGCCGCGGCCCGTCGCGCCTTGCCTTCGAGCGCGGCGAGGTCCGGATCGACTACCAGACAACGCCCGCTTTCATCAAGCGCGTCACCCCGCTGGTCGATGCCGGCAAGGCGGTGCCGCTGATGACCTGGGGCATGCTGGACGACCAGGGCGAACTGGTCCGCGATCCGACCTTCCCCGACCTGCCGCATGTCGGCGAAGTGTATGAGCGCATGCACGGCAAGAAACCGAAGGGTCCGGCGTGGCGCGCCTGGCGGACGTTCATGGCGGCGGGGTATCCGGCGCAGAAGATGATCTTCGTCAAAAAGGGCACGCCTGCCGATATCGTGGCGGCGCTTCGCAAGGCGGCCGCCGACACGGTGAACGAGCCGGGCTTCAAGGAAGCGGCGGCAAAGTCGCTCGGAAACTATCCGCAGGCCGTGGGCGCCAAGGCGGAAGTCCTGATGAAAGTGGCGACGACCGTGTCGCCCGCCTCCAAGGCCTGGGTCAAGGCGTGGCTGAAGCGGCGCTTCAACGCCGTTCCCTGACTGCCCGGAACTGAACCGACACCGCGGGGCGAGACGGCACAAGCCGCCGCCCCGCGGCACGCGATCGCCTGACGGGGGAACAAGATGCTCGAAGCGCTTGCAGCGGCATTGGTTGAGATTACCAGCGGCCAGCATCTGATCTATCTGCTTGGCGGCGTCGCCATGGGCCTCGCCGTCGGCATCTTCCCGGGGCTCGGCGGTATCGTCGGGCTCTCGATATTGCTGCCGTTTCTCTACGGCATGGACCCGACCTCGGCGCTGTCGATGCTGATCGGTCTTGTCGCCGTTATTCCGACATCCGATACGTTCACGTCCGTCCTGATGGGCATACCGGGGTCGAGCGCGTCGCAGGCGACCGTGCTCGACGGATTCCCGCTCGCCAAGAAAGGCGAAGGCGCCCGCGCCCTGGGGGCCGCGTTCTCGGCATCGCTGTTCGGCGGCCTGATCGGCGCCGTGATCCTGACCTTCGTGATCGTCGTCGCCCGCGACGTGATCCTTCTGTTCACGTCGGCCGAACTGTTCATGCTGACGATTCTCGGCCTGTCGATGGTCGGCGTGCTGGCCGGCGGCAACCTGGCCAAGGGGCTGCTGGGTTGCGGCCTCGGGCTCATGTTCGGCGCGCTGGGCGGCGCGCCCGCGACCGGCGAATTCCGGATGACGCTCGGCAATCCCTATCTCGGGGACGGTCTGCCGCTGGTGGTGATCGGCCTTGCCATGTTCGCCGTGCCCGAAATCGTCGATCTGCTGCGCGCCGGTGGCTCCATCTCGCGGAGCCAGACCCTCGGGCACGGCTGGCTGCGCGGCCTCAAGGATATGTGGGTGTATAAATGGCTGTGCATCCGCTGTGCCGCCATCGGCTGCATGATCGGCGCGCTGCCGGGGCTCGGCGGCAGCGTCGTCGACTGGATCGCCTATGGCCACGTCAAGCAGACGTCCAAGGACAAATCGCAATTCGGCAAGGGGGATATTCGCGGCGTGCTGGCGCCCGAAAGCGCCAATAACGCCAAGGAAGGCGGCGGCCTGATCCCGACATTGCTGTTCGGGATTCCCGGGTCCGGGTCGATGGCGGTCTTTATCGGCGGCATGGTGCTGATCGGGCTGGAGCCCGGCCCGGCCATGGTCGAAGGCCAGCTCAACCTGACCTATGTCATCATCTGGTCGCTGGCGCTGGCCAACGTGATCGGGGCCGGGGCGTGCCTGTTCCTGTCCAGGTACGTCGCCATGCTGACGACCGTCCGCTACGCCTATCTTGCGCCGTTCATGATCATGGTGATCTGCTTCGCGGCCTTTCAGGCGCAGCGCGATCTCGGCGACCTGATTACGCTGTTCGTCATGGGCATGGTCGGGATACTGCTCAAGCGGTTCGGCTGGCCGCGCCCGGCCTTCCTGATCGGTTTCGTGCTGGCCGACCAGTCGGAAACCTATCTGTACCAGGCGATACAGTTCTATGACTGGGATTTCCTGCTGCGTCCGGGCGTCCTCATCATCGCCGCGATAACGGTCGTGTCCGCCTGGCTGGGGGCGCGGAACGCACCCACCGGCGAAGTCGATGCCGAGACGGCGCTGGCGAAAAAGGCGAAAAACATGCGGCCGCAGGCGTGGTTTGCGACCGCGGTGTTCGCGTTCTTCGCCTGGGGGCTGCTCGACGGGCTCGGCCAGTCGTTTATCGGCGGCATCTATACGATCGGCATCGGTGTCGTGATGCTGCCGATCGCCGGGTACATGGTCTATGTGACGTGGTCCAACAACGTCGCCCACACCGTGAATTACGATCACGAGGTCGAGGGCGCCCACCTGCAATCCGACGACACGCCCGGCCTGTGGCACTATATCCTGTGGCTGGCCGCTTTCCTGGCGTCGATCGTGCTGATCGGGTTCTGGCTTGCGATCGTCGGGTTCTTCGTGATTTTCCTCCGCGTCAAGACGGATGCGTCCTGGCTCCGTATCGCCTGCATGACGGCGGGCGGGGTCGGCTTCGTGACGGCGCTGGCCTGGGTCATGGTGCTCGATTTCCCGCGCGGGCTGTTGCAGGACGTGCTGGTCCTGCCGTGGCCGATCGGCTGATTTGCGGGGGGACACACGGCCCGACACCGTAAAAGGGCCGCCGTTCATCTTGCGTTCATGTTGAAGAGGCAAGAATACCCGCAGGGCAGGGGCCGGTATTGCGCATTACGCCGGATCGTGCCAGCATTATTGCGGGTAAGGGCTTTCTGCGCGGCATCCTGAGGGGCGAGCGCGGGAATTGTTATAGGGGGCACGACGATGACAGGAATTCTCGTCTCGAATTTCCGTAAATTTTTCATTCTTGCAATGTTCGTTCTGGCGGCCGGTGCGCTGTCGGTAACGGCGTCCGAGCGCGCATATGCGGCCGGTTTCGCCGACGATGTCGCCGGCAAGACGACGCTCAAGCTGAAAGACATTCCCGGGGTCGGCAAGGTCCTGTCGGACCTGAAGCTCGGCAAGCTCGCCGATACCGAGATGGCCAGCGTCACCGCGACCGAAAAGACGATCTCCGGCTTTGTGAATTTCTTCGCGATGCGCTGGAATTTCCTGGTCTTCAAGGGCGGGACGGAAACCTATTTCGCGCTGGAACCCGTCAGCGCGACCGGCAAGCCGCGCACGCCCAAGCTCAGCGATTTCTTCAAGGCGCCGGGCATCGAAGTGACCGACATGCTGACCTTCGACCGGGTGGTCTGGGTCATCGCCGCGCGCGGGGTCGAGCTCGAACAGAACGATCTGCCGGCCGCCGCCAAGGCCATGTTCTCGCCCTATTTCGACGACAATGCCGCTTTCGAGGTCAGCCTCGACCAGGGCGTCACCTTCATGGCGATGTCCGATATCGGCAAGCTGAAACCCCTGAAGGATGCGATCGAGGCGATCGGCGGAAAATCGAGCAAGGCCCTGTTCAAGGCGCAGCTGAGCACCGGCGTTCTGAGTTCCGTGATGGAAGGAAAAACGCCCTCGATCACGGCCAGTTTCCTCGCCGCCCTGCCGCCCGTCCGGCCGAAAATCGGCAAGAAAATCGAAATTCCGGCAACGTTTACCGTCGGGCTGAAGGCCGAATTCGACCTGGTCGAAGCCTCGACCAAGTTCGGATATTTCCTCGAAGCGGCCGACGTGCCCTTCGTCTATCCCGATATCGCGGACAAGAAAATCGCGACCGCGAAAACCACCATGGATATCGAGGTCGCCATGGCGCTTGAAGGCGGCAAGCCGACCTTCTCGATCGCCGCGACGATGTTCAAGGGTGAAAAGGGCGCCTTCAAAAAGGCGTTCGGCCTGCCGTTCATCGACCTGCAGGACTACACGATGGCGTTCGAGATCAAGCCCGATGCGGTCGCCGTCGGGATCGGCGCCGGCGGGCGGTTTTACGACAACAACATCGTGACCTTCGCCGCCGTGCAGGTGCCGGCCGCCACGGCGGCCATTCCGATTCCGGAACAGATCAAGTTCATGGTGTCGCCGACCAACCCGAACAAGACCGCGTCGCTCAGCCTCAGGGACCTGACCAACGCGTTCGCCGACCTGACGAATGCGGTGACGGGCTCGAAGATTCCGCATCCGCCGCTTCCCGACGACTTTGTCAGGATCGGGGGCGTCAAGACCGGCGAAGGGCCGTTCATCGATGTGTCGCTGAATATCGGGCTCGATGCCGGGCTGGAGATGGCCGGCAACCTGATCGTGTTCGGCACCGAAATGGGCGCGGTCGAAACCGCGGTCATCAAGCCGACCCACGGGATCGAAATCAAGGCGCATACCAATGCCAACCTGCCGATCGATATCATCAAGCTGCCCAAGGGCGAGGTCGATATCGCGATCACCACCGAAAACATCACCGACCCGCATGTGCGCATCAAGACGGAGACGGTGTCGCTGCTCGGTTCCGGCGGCAGTTTCGAACTGTCGATCGACAAGAAGGCCCAGGTCGCCATTGTCGAAGGCGCGGCCCCGTTCGGCCTGTTCGAAGCCTCGCTGGTTCTCGAAAGCGCGACGCGGAGCCTGAAAAACGCCGGGTTCGAAGCGACGGGAATCATCGAGGGCAATTTCTTCAACCGGTTTGCCGACGGCATCCAGACGGCGACGGCGGATTTCAGCCGCGGCGTCGAAACCGCCGTCGCCGGCATGAACCGCGAACTCCATGTCGCGTCCGACCGCATCCAGACCGCGAAAATCGACAAGTCCAAGGCGGTCGGCGATCTCGAGAGCGCCCGCAAGAGCGCCTATAAGGAATTCAACAAGGCCAAGGCCGAGGTCGACAAGCTGAAAGGCAAGTACGACCGCGAAAAGAGAAAATGCAGCCCCAAACCCTGGGACTGGGACCATTGCGTCGCGGCCGGCAGTCTGTGGACCGCCCTCAAGGTCGCGCGCGGCGTGCTCGATCTCGGGCAGAAGGTTGTCGACGAATTCCTCAAGGGAACCGGCAAGGTTCTCAGCGCCGTCATCGACGGGCTGAACAAGACCATCAATACCTTCGGCAAGGTTCTTGCGGCGGCGACCGATGCGCTGAGCTC
>TARA_R110000868_G_scaffold545_4_pt1 | contig 19180 bp, 19 predicted proteins | sample TARA_R110000868 | Tara Oceans TARA_R110000868 (sample SAMEA4397489) | marine metagenome | biome: Polar Biome; feature: [SRF] surface water layer (ENVO:00010504); material: water (ENVO:00002006), including particulate matter (ENVO:01000060) such as... | depth 5 m | reverse complement strand
CCGCACGCTCAATAATGCCTTCGTCGTCGTCGATGAGGCGCAGAATTGCACCTATGTGCAGCTCAAAATGCTGCTCACCAGGCTGGGCTGGAATGCGACCATGGTCGTCACCGGCGATCCGGCGCAATCGGATCTCCTGCCCGGCATGTCCGGGCTGGGCATTATCGCCGACAAGCTGGAACCGCTCGAGGATATCGCCGTCTGCCGCCTGGCAGCCGAGGACATCGTGCGTCATCCACTGGTAGCGACGATGCTGACGGTGCTCTAGCAGGCAACAGGACTGGAAATGAAGGCGGCGCGGCTCGAAAGGGTCGCGCTGTTTTCGTTGGCGGGCGTCAATGCAGTGTGGCCGTCCCCCGGCGCCAGGACGCCAACATTCGCAATGTCAGCGGTACGCGATGGGGAATCAACGCCTTGAGCGAAACTCTGTTCCGCCACGACAAGAGCGCAAATCGCAACCGCCAAAGCCCCGTCACGAGATAAAAAAGTGCGGCCAGAACCCAAAGGGTGAATGCGAAGATGATCTCGCCGACAATACCGATGTTCGCATTCGGGTTTAAAGGATCAAAGAAGCCGAGCCAGGCCAGAATGCCCGTTGTCAGCCCCAACACGGCGAGCATGGCAAGACCCATCACTGTCGGTATGAGACCGATATCCCTGGGCACGAAAAAATCATCAAGCTGCTCGGATGTGTAGATCAGGTCGCCTTCAGGATCCAGGGCACGAAGGAAGTCTCCCAATACATAGCCTTGAAGCGGCAGTGTCGGTTCATTGATTCTTGTATCGGGCGTCACCGGGCCGCGCGGGTCTGAGAAACGTCGATCAAACTCGCAGCAAGCTCGCTCCATCCAAGCGTCATCGCTCAATCTCTCCCTCACCAACGCCCCCTCTCAATGCAATGTGACAGGAATTTTCCGGTATTTCACCAGCATGCGCAATGTCAGACTTTGATCGACGCCCGGCTGCAATCCCAGCCGCTGCATGCCCCGTTCGGCACGTTCGCGCACGCGCCGGGCGCGCAGATACTGGACCGCGACAAAGCCGGCGATCGCCGTATAGGCCGCGTATTCCATGATGCCATACCAGTTGGGCATGAAGAGCCAGACGAGGAAGGCGGCGAGCGCGGCGAAGATAATGTCGACCGGCCAGCCCTCGGACGCGGTGAAATAGGCCAGGGTCGGGAAGATCGCGCGGTCGATATCGCCCTCCGGATCAATCTTGGCCAGCAGGGTCTCGAACTCGGCCGACTGGGTGGTGTAGCTGCGATTGAGCTCGGTCTCCGGCGTGTATTCCGCGGCGCGCGGCGGCAAATCCCGATTCATCAGGACGCAGGCGCGCATCAGCCATTCATCGTCCTGCAAACGGCCATGGCCGACATAACCTGCCATTATTCGTCCCCGAGCCGGCTGGCGAGCCAGGCGGCCGCCTGGGTCGGCGTCTGGCGCTCCAGATCGACCAGGCGATTGGCACCGCGCATGGCATCGCCGTCAATCGCGTCGACCAGCGGCGCCAGCGCTTCGGCCAGGCCCGGCATCGCCGCAGCGCGGGGCGAGAGCAGGATCACCGCGTCATAGGGCGGCAGGATATTGGCCGGATCGTCGAGCAGCACGAGATCATAGGCGGCGATGCGGCCATCCGTGGTGTAGGCGCTGATCAGATCGACCTGACCATCGCGCACCGCGCCATACATGAAGGTCGAATCCATCGCCCTGGTGTGCATCGCGTCCAGCCCATAGGCGTCGCGCGTGCCGATCCACTCCGAGCGCGCAAACACTTCCGGGTCGCCGCCAACGGTGAGCTCGCCCGCGAGCGGGGCCAGATCGGAGAGGCTGTCGGCACCCAGTTCGGCGGCGCGGGCCCGCGTCATGGCGAAACCATAAGCGTTTTCAAAGCCGAGCCGCCCGAGGGTGAGAATGCCGTCGCGCTCATGCAGCCAGGCGGTCATCTCGGCCAGCATCAAATGACGCTGCGTTGCCTGCGGCCTTTGCATCACCGTCGCCCAGATCGTGCCGGTATAATCGATATAGACATCAATCTCCCCCGAGCGCAGCGCATCGAAAGCGATGGTCGAGCCAAGATTATCGCGCCGTTCGACCACCGCGCCGGCATCCTCGAGCACGCCCTGCATCAGTTCAGCGAGTATATATTGCTCGGAGAAAGCCTTGGCGCCGATCCGCAACGTCTGACCATTGAGTGTCGCCGGGCCTTCAGCGCTACTCGCGTGACTGGCCGCGGGGGCGGATGCCGGCATCAGGGCCGGCACGACCGCCAGGCCAACCACCAGTGCCAGTGCCACACCGACGCCGCCAGCCAGGCCACGCCGCCGTTCGCGCGCCGCGATTTCGAGCAGGCGGATCATCTGGTCGAACACGATCGCCAGGCCCGCCGCAAAGACGCAGCCGAACAGAACCGAGAGCCAGTTGCGCGTCTGCAGGCCGGCGAAGATGTAATTGCCCAGGCTCGATGCCCCGACCGGCGTCGCCAGTGTCGCGGCGCCAACCACCCAGACCACAGAGGTGCGCAGGCCGGCGACGATCACCGGCAGGGAAAGCGGCAGTTCGACCCGCCACAGACGCTGCGATCCGGTCATGCCCAGCCCGCGTGCCGCCTCGCGCACACCGGGATCGACGCCTTGCAGACCGACGATCGTATTGCGCAGGATTGGCAGGATGGAATACAGCATCAGCGCCAGAAAGGCCGGCCGATAGCCAATCGTCCCGCCCAGCAGCGGCACCATCAGGGCCAGCAGGGCAAGGCCGGGAATGGTCTGGATCACGCCGGCAATATTGAGCACGCTGCCCGCCAGCCGCGGCCGCGAGGCGGCGTAAATTCCCAGCGGCACGCTGATCGCCATGCCCACGAGGATGGCCGAGAGCGAGAGCAGCACATGGCCGGAGAGAAGATGCGGCAGTTCGGCCCAGCGTTCGGCGAGATTCGCGTTCATGCCTCCAGCTCCCGGATCCGGCGCATCTGACGGCGCGGCGTTTCCAGCAGGGTGGCGACATAATCATCGGCCGGAGATTTGAGCAGCTCTGCGGGGCTTCCACATTGCACGATCAAACCGTCGCGCATCACCGCGACCTGATCGGCCATGATCAAAGCCTCGGCCATGTCATGCGTCACCATCAGGGCGGAAAAACCGAGCCGGGCCTGCAGCGCCATGAAATCCTGTTGCAGCCCGTCGCGGGTGATCGGATCAAGCGCCCCGAAAGGCTCGTCCATCAGCAGGAGATCGGGCTTACCCGCCAGGGCGCGGGCAAAGCCGACACGCTGGCGCTGCCCCCCCGACAGGGCGTCGGGATAACGATCGGCAAATTCCGGATAATCGAGGCGGACGAGTTCGAGCATCTCGCGGACGCGGGCGTCGATCACTGCCGCATCCCAGCCCAGCAGGCGCGGCAGGATCGCGACATTGGCCGCGACGCTGTAATGGGGGAAAAGCCCGTCGCCCTGCATCACCCAGCCCATCGAGCGCCGCAGCGCGACCGGGTCGAGCGTGGCGATATCCTCGCCCTCATACAGAATCGAACCGCCCGAAGTTTCCTCCAGGCGGTTGATCAGTTTGAGCATGGTGGTCTTGCCGCAGCCCGATGTACCGGCCAGGGCCAGCAATTGGCCACGCTGCAGCGTCAGATCGACACCGGCAACCGCCTGAATATTCCCGGGATAGGTCTTGGTGACTTGCCGGGCTTCGAGGACGGTCATCGGCGGCTCGATCAAATTTCTTCCAGATCGATATCCAGAATGGTGATTTCGAACGCGTAGGAGGTCTCGCCTTCATCAATGATCTTGGCGACGACGCCGAGACATTCATCACCGATATGGATTTCGGCACACTCGTCCGGGCGATTGCGGCATTGCACAGCCATGTCCGGGTTCAGCTTGTTGCGCAGGAAGCGCTGCAGTTTCGCGGCTTCGCCTGCGGTCATGTTCTTGTTCACGATGTCTCTCCGGTCGGGGATTCGAATTGGCGACAAATAAGCCCATGCAAGGGGGGTGCGTCCAGTGCGGTGCCTGCGATCATACACGCTGAAACGCAAACGAACGCAGGCGGACGCGGGCTATTTTCCGTCGGGAAGGCTCTGATCCATGCTGCGCGCGGGTTGCGGACAACAATCGCCCACCACCTTGGCCGGCACGCCGGCCACAGTGCAGCCCGCGGGCACGGATTTGAGGACGACGGAACCGGCCGCAATGCGGGCCCGGTCGCCGACCTCGATATTGCCAAGCACCTTGGCGCCGGCACCGATCAACACGCCGCGACCAATCTTGGGGTGACGATCCGCATGCGTCGCACCGGTCCCGCCCAGGGTAACCTCGTGCAGCAGCGAGCATTCATCGCCAACCACGGCGGTCTCGCCGATCACGACGGAAGTGGCATGGTCGATCATCACGCCCTGCCCGATGCGCGCTGCGGGGTGAATATCGACGCCGAAGCGCTCGGAGACCCGGCTTTGCAGGTGGAAGGCAAGGTTTTGCCGCCCTTCGCCCCAGAGCCAATGGCCGACGCGGTGCAGCTGCAGCGCCTGATAGCCTTTGAAATAGAGGAAGGGCTGCAGCACGCTCTTGCAGGCCGGGTCGCGCTCTTCGACGGCAACCATGTCGGCAATGGCACGGGTGACAATGCCCGGATCGCCGGCGAGAGCCTCCTCGGCGACATCGCGCGCCAGCATGGAATCGAGCTGGGCGTCGGCGAGCTTGCTCGCGAGGCAATAGGCCAGCGCGTGGGAAAACTCGTCATGACGCAGTACGGCGGCATTGAGAAAACTGGCGAGGATCGGCTCCTCGGCCGCGGCAGCGGCGGCTTCGACACGCAGACGCGCCCAGACAGCCTGGGTTCCGGTCCGCGCCGCGATCGGCGCTTTGGCCTGGCTCAGTGACATTGGTCTCTCCCTGCCTTCAACGGCACAGCATGACACCGGAGAGCCCGGCCGCCAACTGGCCCTGTTGGGCCATATAGTAAGCGCGCAGCAGCATCGCCACCGTTAATGCGTCACGAATCTGGCCCGACATCGCTTCTTCGAGCGCATCAAGGAAGTGAATCCGGCGCGTCAGCAGCACCTCCGTGCCCTCGGGCTCGGCCTCGCCGGCATGCAGGCCGGTGGCGAGAAATCCGACGGCGCGCTCATCGGTGATCGAAGTGGACAGGTCAAGCTGCAGGATTTCGAGCCAGTGATCAGCTGTCAGTCCGGTCTCTTCCTTCAGCTCGCGCCGGGCGTCCTCGAGCGGTTCGCCATCGAGCCGGCCGCCGCCTTCGGGGACTTCCCAGCTATACTGATCGAGCGCGAAGCGATGCTGTCCGACCAGCGTCACCGTGCCATCGGAATGGATGGGCAGAATGGCCAGCGCCAGATTGCGCGGTGACATGACGCCATAGAGGCCGGGCGCGCCGTCGGGACGTGTGACATCGAATTCGTGCACCCGCATCCAGGGGCTCTCATAGGCGATGCGCTCGGCGTGAATGGTCCAGGGACCGCGTGTGTCAGGCATGTCTGGCTCCCGTTTGAGGAGCGCTCTAGGCCTGTTTGGCCTCCGCCAGCAAGCTGTCACGCCGCTGTTTGTAATTCCGGATCTTCGCGCCAATGCGCCGCTTGCGGTCCTCGAACCGGGCCAGCAATGCGAAAGCAGATGGTGCGAAGACCAGTGCCAGAATGGCCGAGCCGGCAACGCCGCCCACCATCGCCGCCGCAAACGGCAGCCAGAAGGCATCGCCCGACAGAAGGAGCGGCACGAAACCGCCAATCGTCGTCAGCGTCGTCGACAGGATGTGACGCGTTGCATCCATCACCGTCGCCTGCACCGCGCCAGGCTCCATCGCGACAGCGGCCGGATTGGTGCGCAGCGCCGACAGGACGACAATCGCGCCATTGATCGACAGGCCCATCAGCCCCATCGAGCCTACGATCGCATTGAAGCCCAATGGCGTGCCGAACAACCAGACACCGAACATGGCCAGGCCGACCGAGAGCGCGGCGACCACCAGGATGATCGCGGCATAGCGGAAGCTGTTGAAGGCGAGCACGACCGAGCCGATCATCAGGACCAGCAGCGGAATGGCGGTGCCGAACAGGCCAGCCATCGCATCGCCGCGCTCGGCCGCTTCACCGGCGACCTGCAGCTCATAGCCCGGCGGCAGGACGATATCGGCCTCGTCGAGGGCGGTGAAGAAATGCTCCAGCGCCGGGGCCGGCAGGGTGTAGGGATCGAGATAGCCATAGACCGTATTGACCCGGCGGCCATCCTCATGCGGGATCACCGAGACTTGCGGTGCCAGGGTGACATCGCCCAAGGCGGCCATGGGGGCGGCATACACATTGCCGCCACTCGAGCGCAGGGGTGCGCCGGCGACAGAGGCGAGGTTGGATCGCCTGTTGTCCCTGGTGATGACGCGAACGGGGAGTTCCTCGACACCTTCCAGGACACTGCCGCCGACGACACCGTCCAGATCGCCGCGCAAGCGGTCGGCGAGTTCGGAAAGGCGCATGCCGGAGAGTTCAGCCGAGGCTTCATCGGCCATGATGCGGGCCACGGGTTCGCCCATTTCAAGCAAGGCCATGGTGTGGGTTACGGTTGGCGTGGTCGCCAGTACCGAGCGGATTTCATTGCCCAGACGATTGAGCTCGGTCAGTTCCGGTCCGACCAGCACAAGTTCGATCGGGGCCGGGATGGGCGGGCCCTGTTCAAACGGCAGGCTCAGGAAACGCCCCTGCGGAAAGGCATTGAGCATTTCGCGCTGCAGGGCCGGCAGAATGCGCCGCGTCGCTGCATTCGACTCGGTGTGGACAAAGCCCGAGGCATAATTCGACACGCCCGACTTGTTGCTGATCGCATTGTAATAGACCCGCGGCGCGCTCTGCCCGAGCACCCAGGTGACGCGTTCGACGCCCTCATAGCCCTCAATGATTTCGCGCGCGCGCTCGGTCTGGCGCCGGGTCTCCTCGATCGAGGTCGATGACGGCAATTCCAGCTCGATCTGGAACATGTCGCGATCGGTCTGCGGGAAGAACTGCATCGGCAAGGTCGAGGCGGCAGCAAAGCCGGCGATCGGCAGCAGCAGGCTGGCAAATATGCCGATCCAGGGCCGCGCCGTGATGGTGTCGAGCAGACCGCGATAAAGCGGTGCAAACGGACCGGCACCGAGACCATGGCGCCAGAAGCGCTTGGGCTGTTCGCTTGCGCCGGCATCGTCGAACCAGGCGGCAAAGGCACCGACCACGGTCATCGCCAGGATGAAGGAGGAGACGACCGCGAAGATCACGGAAATCCCGATCATCGAGATGAATTCGCCGGCCGCGCCCGGCATCAGCGCGATCGGCGCAAACGCAAACACCGTCGTCATGGTCGAAGCCAGCAGCGGCGCGAAGAGATGCTTCAACGAGGCATCGAGCGCATCGATCGGCGAGCGGCCACGCGCCCGGAACAGGCGGTATTCATCGACGACCACGATGGCATTATCGATCAACAGACCCAGCGCCACGACCAGACCCGTCACCGACATCTGGTGCAGGGGTTCGTCATAGATCCGCGTCAGCAGCAGCACGGCGAGGACGGTCAAAGGCAGGGCGGTGCCGACGATCAGGGCCGAGCGCCAGCCCATCATCACGAACAGGACCGCAAACACGATCAGGCCGGAATAGCCCAGATTCTGCGCCAGACCGTTGAGCCGGGTTTCAACATAATCGCCCTGGCGGAAAATCGTCTCGACCTGCACGCCCGGCACCGAGGCGGCGAACTGGGCAACAATGGCATCAGCGTCCAGCGACCAGAGGCCGGCGCGCAATTCCGGCTGCAGATAGGCCGCGACCAGCACGGTGCGGTGTCCGTCAGTCAGGGCCATCGCCGAGGCCGGCGTGCGTGATCCCTTTTCGACGTCAGCAACATCACCGACGCGGATGAATTCACCGTTCGGCCCCTGCCCCAGCGCGATGGCGCGGATGCGGTCGACACTGTCGAATTCGCCGGCAATCTCGACATTGAGGTCGACATTGCTGGAGCGCAATTCACCGGCCGGTGCCTTGGCGTCGGCACTGGCGGTGAGGCGCGCGACATCGGCCACCGTCAGACCGAGGGCGGCCAGCGTGTCGGGATCGGCGATAATGCGGATCTCCTCCTCGACCTCGCCAAAGATGGCGGTTTCCTCAGTGCCGTTCAGATTGCGCAAACGTGCTTCCAGATCGGTCGCCAGGCGCGACAGGATCGGCAGGTTTTCCTCGCCCTGATCGCCCCATGTCAGGGCAACGATCATCGTCGCTGCACCGAGATATTGCCGCCGCACATCGGGGGCGCCGGAGCCGGTCGGCAGCGCGGTGCGCACGCTCTCGACCTGTTCACGGATCTGGGTCCAGGCCTGGTCGACCTGGGTGGCGGTGAGATCTTCGCGGATCTGCAAATGGATGATCGAGATGCCGGAGCGCGAGGATGATGAGGTGGAATCAATCTCCGCCAATTCGTGGATCGCATCCTCGAGCGGGGTCGTGATCAGGGCTTCAACCCGTTCGGCCGAGGCACCCGGGAATGTGGTCACGACCTGGCCGAAGCGCTCGACCAGGGAGGGGTCCTCCTGGCGTCCGAGCGACATGAAGGCACCCATGCCGGCAGCCACCAGCAGGATGACAGCCAGAATCGTCAAGCGGGAATAGCGGAAGAAGATCGTGCTCATTGCGCGCGGGCCTCAAGCACGGCCGGCGCGACGCGCAGGCCCGGCGTGATCCGGGCAATGCCCGAGGCGAGCACGAGCTCGCCATCGGCGACTGCGCCGCGAACGAATACCCGGTCGGCTTCGATGCGCACGGTTTCAACCACGCGCGCCTCGAGCACGTAATCATTCTGGTCGGGATTGAGGACATAGACCGTCCACAGGCCGCGGCGCCCTTCGGCGAGCGCCGAGGTCGGGACCCAGAAACCATCCGCATGGATCGGCGTCGCCATGGCGAGGCGCACGATCTGGCCGACCGCGACCGTGCCCGGCTCGATGTCGAACAGGACCGTCACAGTGCGGCTCTGCTGGTCGACGACGCCGGTCGAGGCGCGAAAACGGGCATTGATCGGCCCGCCATCGGCGAGGAAGCGATAGGGGCGGTCCGCATTCAGGCTGGCAGCCAACACAGGTGGCAAGCCGACACGGATTTCCAGCGAACCACTTTCGATCAGTTCGAGCAGGGGCTGGCCCGGTGCGGCAATACTGCCCTCATCCGCGAGCCGGGCGGTGACGACACCGTCGAAGGGGGCCGTCATTTCGGCCAGATCGAGCTGGACGCGGATCGCATCGGCGGCAGCGGCGGCGGCGTTCTGGCGTGCCTGTGCGGCGCGGGTCGTGGTGCGCACCTCGTCGAGGCGCTGCTGCGAGATATGGCCGCGCTCCAGCAATTGCGCCTGGCGTGCCTCGGTATCGGTGGCCAGGGCGGTCTGGGCTGCAGCCTCGGCCGTCTGGGCGTCAGCGGCGGCGATCTGGGCCAGGACGGCGCGCGTATCCAGCACGGCCAGGACATCTCCGGCACGAACCTGATCGCCGACATCGACAGTGATGGCATCAATGCGGCCGCCCCGTTCAAAACCCAATGCGCTCTGGCGCCGGGCGGCGACGATTCCGGGGAAGAATTCCTCGATACTGGCATCGCTGGCATAGTCAGCCTCAACGACTGCGACCGGCAGGGGCGGCGGCGGGCTGAGCTGAAGCGTCGCCTCTGCGCGCAGGGTCGAGACGCCAAATACCAGTATGGCAACGCCAATTGCGGCCAAAACCACACTCGTTCTCGCACCCAGTCGCCGACTTGTTCCGGACATGTGTCCACCCTCACTGCAAAGTTACAGCTCCATATAGGGTGTCAAATGTTGTTTGAAAAGTGAACAGTGTTCACTCTTTTTGCATAGCTGCTATTCGCTATGTACGCAGCCCGCGCAGGATCATGTCGGTGTGAAAGTCGATCACCGCATCGGCGGTGACATGATCCGAGCCTGGCATGCCGTTGGGAAAGCCTTCCATGGAGACCATCAGCGTGGTCAAGCCATGCAGGCTGGCCCAGACGCTTTTCGAGGCGACCTTGGGGTCGATCTTGCGGAACACGCCTTCGGCCATCCCCTCCTCGATCATGCCGACCAGGGCATGCTCGGCCTGGAAGGCCACATCCTGCTCGTCATGAATGTGGGGCGCGATCTTTTTGCCGGTAGAGAAGGCCATCATGTAATGATTGGGCTCTTCCATGCCGGTCTCGATATAGGCACGCATGCAGCGGGCACACAGGCTGGGCGTATTGCCACCCTCTTCGAGCGCGCCGCGGATACGTTCCATCAACCGCTCGAAGAAAGTATCGCGAATGGCTTCGAACAGATCGTCCTTGGAGGAAAAATACTTGTAGATCGCAGCCGGGCTGTAATCGATCGACTCGGCGAGCCGGCGCATGGAAATGCCTTCTTCGCCTTCGGCGGTAAAAATGACTTCGGCCGCATCAATGATCGCATCGCGCACCTTGCGGCGGCGGCGATCAGCGGGAGTGTCATCATCGATGGCGATTTCCACAGTCATCCGTAAACTTTCCTTCCCGCACAAAACGGGGCGTCACTACATTGTCACCTGACAGATATAACGATCCCCGCCCCCAAAGGTCAAAGCGACATTCTCCCACACCTCACGAGGCGCCCCATGAGCGACAAGATTTCACACGATTTTCCGGTGCCCGGCGAGCGCCTGGCCCCCTCACATGCGAGCTCGGAAACGCTGGCCCTGCTGACCCGTCGCCGTTCCACCCCTGCGATCGGTCTCGCCGCGCCGGGCCCCGATGCCAGCCAGGTCGAACACTTGCTGGGAATTGCAGCGCGCGTGCCCGATCATGGCAAGCTCGCGCCCTGGCGCTTCATCCTGTTCGAGGGCGACGCCCGCAGCAGTTTCGGCACGATTCTCGGCAAGGTCTGGACGGTCAAGAACCCGGATGCGACCACGGATCAGACCCGGTTCGAACAACAGCGGTTCGAACGCGCCCCCTTGGTGATTGCAGTGATCTCGACGGTGATCGAGCACCATAAGATCCCGCTCTGGGAGCAGGAATTATCCGCTGGCGCTGTGTGCCAGAACCTCCTGATCGCCGCCTCGGCGATGGGTTTCGGCGCGCAATGGCTGACCGAATGGTATGCCTATGATCCCGACATCAAGGATGCGCTCGGACTGCGCTCCGGCGAGCGCATTGCCGGCTATATCTATGTCGGTACAGCGACGGATGAGGTGGTGGAACGGCCAAGGCCGCGCGCCCATGTCGGACGCTGGAAGGCCTGATCTGGCCCCGTGGGGCAGCGGCGACAGGATTTAGCTAACAAATTCCAAATCCCGCCTGTCATGCCGCGCAATTTCATATGACTCACACATACGGCCGCTTTCGTTCAACTTGCGAATTGACCGGACGCGCAGATGAATTCAATCCCGCCCGATCATCGTCGGCCACCGCGCGATCATATCAAACGTGGGTCCACACTTGGCGCTGTTCCTCCTCCCCCCCTCGAGGGACAGCGCCTCTACTTCCTGCCCCTGATCCCGACCTCGGCGCTTCCGGCAATTTCTGGACGCAGCTGTGCTGCATCAGCCCGCGCAAAGCCAGGACGCCAACGCCATTCCACCAGCCCTGAATGTGATCAATCGGCCCTAGCCGCGGCCGCGATAGCTGGCAACGCCCTGCTCGGGGATCCAGACTCCGGCCGGCGGTTCTCCCGTCGCGAAGAAGACGTCGATCGGTATGCCGCCCCGCGGATACCAATAGCCGCCAATGCGCAGCCAGACCGGATCGAGCTCCTTGACCAGGCGCTGGGCGATCTGGGTCGTGCAGGCCTCGTGGAAGGCGCCGTGATTGCGGAATGAACCGAGATAGAGCTTGAGCGATTTGGATTCGACGATCCAGTCGCGCGGTACGTAGTCGATCACCAGATGCGCGAAATCAGGCGCGCCGGTCACCGGGCAGAGCGAGGTGAATTCCGGCACGGCGAAGCGGATCATATACGGCGCATCGCACGGATTGGCGACGCGTTCGAGCGCGGCGGTGTCGGGATTGTCGGGCAGCGGCGTGGTGGCGCCAAGCTGACCCAGATCTTGATAGCGATTATCGGTCATGGCGCGGAACTAGCCCCGGCAGGCTCATGATGCAATCGGGAATCGCCCTGGCCAACGCGCTTGGGCTCGGCGGCAAACGGGCTGAGCCCGAGCCAGACGCCCATTTCGCTGGCCAGAGGCAGATCGCCATCCAGGCTGAGCAGGCCGCCCGAACGCGCGGTCTCGACGGTGGAAAGCCCCATCCAGATCTCCGTCATCACGCGCAATGTTGTTTGCGCCAGCAAATCGACCTCGAAGCCCGGATCGGCCGAACAGAGATCGACGCCGCCATCGGACTGCACGATCAGCCACCAGTGGGCCTCCGTGGCCGGCTGGTCGGTATAGTGAAACTGGATCACACTGCGCGACTGAGACGATGGATCCGGCTTCAGATTGCGGCGCATGTCCCACATCAACAGCGCGGCATCGAGTTTTTCCAGCGAGGGCTCTGCCTCCACCCAACGCTGCCCCCACAATCCCATCGCCATCACCACGGGCTGCAAGTCACGCCCGGCCTCGGTGAGCCGGTATTCATGCCAGCCACCCGCAACCGCGACCCGATCAAGAATCCCTGCCGTCTCCAATTCCTTGAGCCGGCGCGACAGCAGCGCCGGCGACATGCGCGGCAGGCCGCGCCGCAGATCATTGAAGCGGGTCGAACCGACCACGAGCTCCCGCAGCAAGACAATAGTCCAGCGCGTGCACAGGATTTCGGCCGCCATCGCCACCGGGCAAAACTGTTTGTAATCGGCTTTCATGCGCGCACCCTCAGCTTTGCCCCCCCGAATGCCTAGCAGCGGCCGAGCCGGGATTCAATTTGTGAACTAGCGCCCGCAGATCCACCCGCCTAGCCTTTGCATCAACGCCCTCGTCCGGGCGCCGAGCAAACTGGTGGAGACCATAATGAGCGCAAGTCTGTACGAACGCCTTGGCGGTAGCGAGGGCATCCAGAATATTGCCAATGATCTGGTGGAGCTTCACGCCAGCAATCCGGTGATCGGCAAGCGTTTCCTGACCACCGACAAAGCTGCCGCCAAAAAATCCGCTGCCGAGTTCTTCATCTCCGGCACTGGCGGCCCGAATGTCTATACGGGCAAGGATATGGTCAGCGTCCACAAGGGCATGAATATCAGTCCCGAGGAATTCCTCGCCGTGCTCGAGGACGCCATGGCGGCGCTCACCAAAAACGGCGTTGGCGAGGCCGAAAAGCAGGAAGTGCTGGCGGTCTTCTTCAGCATGCGCGATGACGTGATGCGTCAATAGCGACAGGCACAACCCGGTCCAGCGTTGACGGGCCGGGGTGCCGGGCGCTCCGCGGGGGGCTAGACCCGCATTTCCTCGGGCACCGGCATCGCCGTGCGCGAGAAGACCCGGCGTATGGTGAAGGATGAAACCAGCCGCGCCACACCGGGCAGGCCGGACAGGACTTCGCGGTGGACGCGTTCGTAATCATTGGCATCGCGCACCAGGACGCGGACCAGATAATCGGCATCGCCGCTCATCAGATAGCATTCCATCACTTCGGGCACGGCCTCGACGGCGGTTTCGAATGCGACCAGCGTATCGCGCTTCTGATTGTCGAGCGTCACCTGGACATAGACGGTGATGCCGCGGCCGAGTGCCTTCTCCGACAGAATGGCGACATAGCGATCGATCACGCCGCTGCTCTCGAGCGTCTTGACGCGCCGGTGACAGGCAGAGGCCGACAGGCCCGCACGCTCGGCCAATTCTGAATTGGTCAGACGGCCATGCTCCTGCAATTCGGTCAGGATCGCGACATCAACATCATCAAGGCGCACCGAACACTCCCCCGGCAAATCAGGGGTCTGGAACCCCCGGCTTCAGCAATTTGTGTGTCGCGCAAAAAATTCTGGATTTTCGCGAAATCAAACGATATATGACGCGACTTATGGCGTGACGCGCACGATAATTCAAGCGAATTGCCGTAAATGTTGAATATTCTTCTATTTTTGCTTGGTTGGCGCATCAATGCCGCCAGATTCGACACTTCAGCCACAGAGAAGCGGGAAATATCATGCGTATCGGGGTCCCCACAGAAATCAAGGTTCGCGAATATCGCGTTGGCCTGACACCGGCCAGCGTCGGCGAACTCGTGCTGGCCGGGCATGAGGTCGGCGTCGAATCCGGTGCCGGTGAAGGCATTGGCTGCAGCGATGAGGATTATATCTCTGCCGGCGCGACCATCCTGCCAACCGCGCAGGCCGTGTTCGATTTCGCCGAGATGATCGTCAAGGTGAAAGAGCCCCAGCCGTCGGAAACCGCGATGCTGAAGCCGCACCACACGCTCTTTACCTATCTTCACCTGGCCCCCGATCCAGCCCAGGCCGAGGCGCTGCGCCAGTCAGGCTGCACCGCCATCGCCTATGAAACCGTCACCGACAGCGAAGGCCGCCTGCCCCTGCTGACCCCAATGAGCCAGGTTGCCGGCCGCATGTCGGTTTCAGTGGCCGCCCATTGCCTGCAAAAAGCCCAGGGCGGACGTGGTCTGATGCTCGGCGGCGTACCCGGCGTTCTGCCGGCCAAGGTAGTCATCATCGGCGGCGGCGTCGCCGGCAGCCATGCAGCGGAAATGGCGATTGGCGCGCGCGCCGATGTCACCGTGTTTGACCGCTCGGCCAAACGCCTGTCCGAACTCGATGCGCAATTCGCCGGGGCTGTGAAGACCGCCTATTCAACCCAGGTCGCACTCGACCAGGCCGTGCTCCAGGCTGATGTCGTGATTGGCGCCGTACTGATCCCCGGCGCGGCGGCCCCCAAACTGGTGACCCGCGCCATGCTGAAGGAGATGAAAGACGGCGCCGTGCTGGTCGACATCGCGATCGACCAGGGCGGCTGTTTCGAGACTTCGAAAGCCACCACGCACAACGACCCGACCTATATCATCGACGGTGTGGTTCATTACTGCGTCGCCAATATGCCGGGCGCCTATTCGCGCACCTCGGCCTTCGCGCTCAATAATGCCACCCTGCCCTTCGCTCTGGCGATCGCAAACAAGGGTACACGCGCCGCGCTCAATGCCGATCCACACCTGGCACGCGGCCTCAATGTCGCCGATGGCGAGATCTGTTGTGAGCCGGTCGCCCGCGATCTCGGCATGCGCTACGTAAAGCCGGACTGGCTGACTTCGATTTAAGCGTGCAAGCAGGCCAAGAATCTGCAAACTTCAAGGGGTCGGCACCAGCTGGCCCCTTTTTGCTGCCCGCCGGAGTTTGAATTTGACCTTGCGTTACGACCTTGTCGTGTTCGATTTCGATGGCACGCTGGCCGACAGCCTTACCTGGTTCAGGACAGCCCTGTCCGACGTGATCGAGAAACATGGGCTGACCCCGATCTGCGAGCAGCGCGTTGAAGCCCTGCGCGGCATGGCGCCGAAGGCGATCATGGATGAGCTCGGCATTCCGACCTGGAAACTGCCCTTTATCGCCGCCGACGTGCGTGCGCGCGCCGCCGACAATGTCGACCAGATCACCCTGTTCGACGGCATTGCCGAACTGATTGACGCGCTCATGGCCGCCGGGGTGTCCATCGCCGTGGTAAGTTCCAATGGCGAGGATGCCATCCGCAAGGTGCTTGGACCCGAGCTGGAAAGCCGGATCAGCCATTTCGCGTGCGGTGCAGCGCTGTTCGGCAAGGCTGCGGTGTTCCGCCGCGTCGTGCGCAAGGCCGGCTCGACGCCTGCGCGCACGCTGTGCATTGGCGATGAAGTCCGCGATATCGAGGCGGCACGCGAGGCGGGCTGCGATTGTGGCGCCGTCACCTGGGGGTTCGCGACGCGTGAAATCCTCGAGGCGGGCGCGCCCGACTTCGTCTTCAACACGCCGGGCGACATCGAAAATATCGCCCCTAAATCCGGAGCTGCGGCCATTCCGGCTTGACCCCTGGCCGATTAACGGATGCAAATACCCCCGTGGCAACTCCTGATGCAATCGCATCCAGGAGGCTTGCATCGTGCGGCCGGGGCAATCGGCAGCGCGTGATCCAGGGGGGATAAATCTTGTTCAGTTCCAACAGGCCGAAACCGGCCATTGGCGTCGTCGCGACTCTGGTTGCTATCGCCGCTTTCGCGTTTTCGGGGATGGCCGCACAGGCCCAGGCGCCGACAGCTGTCGACTTCTCCCAGCCCAGCCAGTTTGGCGGGGCGGCGCTGTCGCCGGACGGCGACAAGCTGGCTTTCTTCCTGCAGGCACGCGGCCAGACCGTCGTCGCCGTGCTCGACATTCCGCTCAGCCCCAGCTCGAGCCTGCGCTCGCTGCCGCTGCAGCCGGCGACACAAGGCCGCTGGGTCGAATGGGCCTCACAATCGCGCCTGCTCTATGCGACACAGCAAACCCGCTCCTTCACGGATCGCCGCGGTGACACAGTGCTGGGCGCAGCAACCGATCTCTACTCGGCCAGTGCCGACCTGTCCGAGCAGATCCTGCTCAATCAGGCACCACCGAACACGCCCGCAGCCTCTCACCCGCGGCCGCAATTCTTCGACAGTGTCACCAACATGCTCGACGACGATCCCGAGCATATCCTGCAGACCTTGTCCTGGCGCGAATGGGGCACGGCCGACCTTTACCGCACCAATATCCTGACCGGCGAAATGGAAGTCGTCGAAGAAGGCCGGCCCGGCACTTTCGGTTTCACCGCCGATCAGCAGGGCCGTCCGCGCCTGCAATGGGGCTATCCACGCACGACCCGGAACCAGTCGAATTATTTCATGTTCATCCGGGCTGCCGAGGAGGGCTCTGCCTGGCGCGAGGCCTCGGAGCACATTCGTGACGACAATACGAACTTCCGCCCCTTCGGCTTCGGCGCAGATCCCAATATTCTCTATGTCGGCTCAGATCACGCAACCGACACGGTCGCGCTTTATCCTTTCGACATGCGCACCGGCCAGTTCGGCGAAATCCTGTACGAGCACCCGAGCGTCGATGTCACCGGCATCGTGGTTTCTGTGCAGTCTGATGAGCTGATCGGCGTCACCTATACCGAGGACGAACCGCAGCGTTTCTACTTCGAGCAACGCGCCGAGGAAGCCATGAATGCCGTGCGCGACCTGGTCGGCGGCGGCACGGTCTCGACTCGTGATGTCTCTGCTGAATCAGATACCTATCTTGTCGTTTCGAGCGCGCCCGAGCGCCCGAGCCGAATCTACATGTATGATGGCACGACCGACGAGGCGACGTTGATCGGCTCGACCCAGCCGCGTCTGGCCAATGCCAGCCTTGGGTCGGTCCACGCCGTGAGCTTCAACGCTCGCGACGGGCTGTCCATCCCGGGCTATCTGACCTTGCCACCCGGCATTGATACGATCGAACAAGCGCGCAATCTGCCCTTCGTCGTTCTGGTCCATGGCGGGCCGGCGGCGCGCGATTTCCGGCGCTTTGACTGGTGGACCCAGTTCATCGCCACGCGCGGCTATGGCGTCATGCAGATCAATTTCCGCGGCTCGACCGGCTATGGCCGAGACTTTCACCAGGCCGGTGCCGGCCAATGGGGTCGCGGCATGCAGGATGATGTCGATGATGCCGCCAATTGGCTGATCGAGCAGGGCATGGCCCAGCCCGACAAGATTGCGGTGGTCGGCGCCAGTTATGGCGGATATGCCGCCCTGATGGCGGTGTCACGTCCGGGTTCGCCCTATGTCGCCGGTGTCAGCCTCAATGGCGTCTCCGACCTGGCCGCCCTGCGCAATCACCAGCGCAATTTCCGGCTCGGCCTGCGTGCCTTTGACAATACGCTCGAAGGTGTCGACCTGCGCGCGATGAGCCCGGTCAATCGTGCCGCAGCCTTCAGCCGGCCGCTGCTGCTGGCCCAGTCGACCCAGGACCGGACAGTTCCGCTTGAACAGGCCGAGCTGATGCGCACCGCCCTGGACCGCGCCAACCGTCAGTACACCTATCTGGAATTACCCAATTCCGACCATGGCATCACCGATCAGCCCAACCGGCAGGCCTTCCTCGAAGCCCTGGAAGTCTTCCTGGCACAGCATATCGGCCAATAAAAAAACGGCCCCCGGCTGATGCCGGGGGCCGTTATTGCCGGACTGAAACGCCCACTCAGCCGCAGATTTTCGCCTTCGCAGCGGCGTATTCCGCCACCAGCTGATCGATATAGGCGGCTGCAGACTGAACCGATTTGACCGAGCCAATACCCTGGCCGGAGCCCCAGATATCCTTCCAGGCCTTGGCATCCGAACCGCCGAAATTCATCGCCGATGGATCGCTTTCCGGCAGATTGTCGGGGTCGAGCCCGGCAGCGATGATCGAGGCTTTGAGATAATTGCCGTGAACCCCGGTGAAGAGATTGGTGTAGACGATGTCCTCGGCGCTGCCATCGACAATGCCCTGCTTGTAGGATTGCTCGCAACGCGCCTCGGCGGTCGCGATGAAGGCTGAGCCGATATAGGCGTAATCGGCACCCATGGCCTGGGCCGCGAGCACGCCGCCGCCGGTCGAGATCGCACCGGAACACAGGATCGGACCATCGAACCAGGCACGGGTCTCGGCGACAAAGCCGAAAGGCGACAAGGCCCCGGCATGGCCACCCGCACCGGCGGAAACGCAGATCAGGCCGGTTGCGCCCTTCTCGATCGCCTTGTGGGCAAAGCGCTGATTGATGACATCATGCAGGGTGATCCCGCCCCACCCCTGAACTGCCTGGTTCAGCTCGGCCTGGGCGCCCAGCGAAGTGATGACGATCGGCGCCTTGTACTTCTCGCATAGCGCCAGGTCTTCCTGCAGCCGGTTATTGGAGCGGTGGACGATCTGATTGACCGCAAAGGGCGCCGCCGGCTTGTCCGGATTGGCGCGATTATAGCTGTCGAGCTCGGAGGTGATCTGGTCGAGCCATTCATCGAGCTGGCTGATCGGGCGCGCATTGAGCGAGGGAAAGGATCCGACGATCCCGGCCTTGCACTGGGCAATCACCAGATCGGGATTGGAGATGATGAAAAGCGGCGCGCCAATCACGGGCAGGCGCAGTCGGCCCTTCAGGATATCCGGTTCAGCCATTAGGTAATTCCCTTGTATCTCGACATTTATCGACCGGTCCCGCCCGGCTCGTTGGAGTTGGCCGCAGGCGTGAACGCTGTTCAGGTCT
>TARA_R110000868_G_scaffold38661_6_pt1 | contig 19194 bp, 16 predicted proteins | sample TARA_R110000868 | Tara Oceans TARA_R110000868 (sample SAMEA4397489) | marine metagenome | biome: Polar Biome; feature: [SRF] surface water layer (ENVO:00010504); material: water (ENVO:00002006), including particulate matter (ENVO:01000060) such as... | depth 5 m | reverse complement strand
TATGACTGTCAGCGCACAGAACAAACTGCGTTTCCAAGACCGTCAGTTTGCCCCTTATGAATCCTACAGAAAATATGTCATCGCCACCTCTTTTTTAGAGCATTCCACCCGCACTAAACATTCCTTTGGTTTGGCCATCCAAAAACTTGGCTGTATGTATGTCGACTTCAATGCTGAGAAAAGTTCACTGCAAAAAGGTGAAAATATTGAAGAGACATTACTAACTCTCTGGCATCAAGGCGTGGATATTTGTGTGCTTCGTACGTCTGTTTCTCATCAGTTTAAAGAGTTTAAAAGTAAGCCACCGATAAAACTCATTAACGGCGGCGACGGCATTAACGAACATCCAACCCAGGCCCTACTCGATCTATATACACTCATCGATAGTGGTCATGAACTTGAAGGGAAAACCATTACGATTGTGGGTGACTCTCTTCATTCGCGCGTGACTCACTCACTCATTAAACTATTACATCAGTATGGAGTTAAAATTATCTTATGTGGTCCAAGCTCTTACCTCTATACAGAAGATTCTAGGGTTGAACTCTCTACAAATCTCGAAGATGCTTTGTCACAAACAGATATTTTGTACATGCTGAGAATTCAAAAAGAGCGCCATAACTCGCCGGAGTATGCTGAGATTTATGAAAACTATCATCATAACTTCGGCATCACTCTTGAGCGTTTGAAAAAATTAAACAAAAAAATTCCAGTACTCCATCCTGGCCCCGCCAATATAGGAGTAGAGATTGCTGCGGATGTTTTGAAATCAGAGTTATTTTTGGGTTACCAACAAGTTGTTAATTCAGTTTACGTTCGCATGGCCATTGTTATGGCGATGCTAGAAAATGGTGATAAGAACATTGGACACAAACCTGTTTCCCTATAATCACTTCCCGCTTGCAGTTTTTGGGCACAAGACCCTCTTCATTTTTAATTTTTACGGAGATCGCCATGACACACACATCGCGTGAAGTTCAATTTGCCAAGAAACTAAAAACGACACAGGCATGGCTTCACTTTGAAGATGGCACAAGCTTTAAGGGCTGGTGTAATTTTACGAGCGATCAACTGAAAAGTGGTATCTGGGGTGAAGCAGCCTTCACTACGGCCATGACGGGTTACGAAGAAACCATTACGGACCCAAGTTACCTTGGTCAACATATCATTTTCTCTAGTGCCCACGTGGGTAATTATGAAAGCAACCAGCTGGTCAGACAAAGTGCCGGAGTCTATGCCACGGCCGTGATTGGTCGCCAATTTTCTGCCAATGATTTCTTAGAAGCAATAACTATTCCTATTTTAAGCGACGTCGATAACCGTGCTCTTGTAAAATACTTAACCGATCATCCAGAGCATAAGAGCGTTATCACTACCAGCTCAAAAGCTCCAAGTGCTTCAGAGTTTAAAAATGCCAAGCTTATATGTGATGAACTTGAAAGAGTGAGCGTGAAAGAGGCGAAGACAATTATCGCTGGTGATAACCCTATTGTACTTATCGATTATGGCTGCAAAAAAGCTATCGTCGACAATCTCATCAAGCTTGGTCATCCTCTCAAAGTTGTTCCCTATAATACATCCAGCGAAACGATTTTATCGCTTGAACCACGTCTGGTCTTTCTCTCCAATGGCCCAGGAGATCCGCAAAACCATCAAGCTCAAATCACAGTCGTGAGTGAAATTTTAAATGCTAAAGTAGCCGTTCGAGGCATATGCCTTGGTCACCAACTCATTGGCTTGGCCCTAAAAGCCAAAACGATCAAGCTGCCTTTTGGTCAACGTGGAATCAATCATCCGTGCCTCGATCATCAAAGCGGTAAGATACTTATCACTTCGCAAAACCATGGTTATGCCATCGAAGATGAGAGTTTTGAACAAGTCATTAAACAAAGAACTCTAGACAAAGACTGGGTCATCACCTTCAGTTCTCTCTTTGATCAGTCCATCGAAGGGATTGCTAGTACTGACCACAGTATTAAGTCTGTTCAGTTTCACCCTGAAGCTAATCCCGGTCCAAGTGACGCCCTCATCTTCTTTGAAGAAATAGCCAGTTTTCTTGACGGACAACTGTTTAAGCCGATTGATAAGGCCACCTTGTGTCCGCGAGTCAAACTAACCAAGACACCTAAAAAAGATATTCCCTATAAAAAGATCCTTCTCATTGGTTCGGGTCCAATTAAAATTGGTCAGGCCAGTGAATTTGATTACTCTGGCACACAGGCATGTAAATCGCTTAGAGAAATTGGGGTCGACGTCGTTTTACTTAATTCAAATCCGGCCACTATTATGACCGACCCGGATATGGCCTTTGCGACCTATATCGAACCTATTACGAAAGAGACGATCAAGAAAATTATAAAAAAAGAAAATGTCGATGCTGTCTTATCAACCATGGGCGGCCAAACCGCTCTTAATATTTGTATCGAACTGGAAGAAGAGGAATATCTCTCAAAAAATAATGTTGCTCTCTTAGGCGCAAATGTAGACACCATTAAGAAAACGGAAGATCGAAACCTGTTTGCCGCAGAACTAGAAACCATGGGTTATCAGGGCGGAAAACGCTTTAGCGCTAAAAACCCTAATGATGCCGAGCTTATGGCCCAAAGTCGTGTCGGTTACCCGCTCATCATCAGACGCGACTTTGCCTTGGGTGGTAGTGGTGCGGCCTTAGTCTATAATGCCAAAGAACTGCAGGAAGTTTTAAAAACTGATGTGAAGTTTCCTGTAACGATGGAGAAGTCTCTTGTCGGCTTCAAAGAAGTAGAACTCGAGGTCATGGTCGACAGCACTGGTAACGGAGTGATCATTTGCTCGATCGAAAACATCGATCCTTGTGGCGTACATACCGGAGACTCAATCACAGTAGCCCCTGCCATGACCATTAGCGATCGCTGTATGCAAAAGATGCGAACCATGTCGCTTAATATCGCGAAAAAGATGGGCGTCGTGGCCGGTGGTGCCAACGTTCAATTTGCCATCAACCCAAGCGATGAAGACGATATCGTCGTTATCGAAATGAACCCACGCGTCTCCAGAAGCTCTGCTTTAGCATCCAAGGCGACAGGCTACCCTATTGCAAAGATTTCTGCTCTTCTAGCAGTTGGCTACACTTTAAAAGAAATCTTAAACGATATCACCAAAGCCTCACCTGTGGCCTTTGAACCAACACAGGATTACGTCGCTTTAAAAATTCCAATTTTCCCATTTGATAAATTTCCTAGCGCCACAAAACTTCTTGGACCGCAAATGCGATCAGTTGGCGAAGTATTGGCGATTGGTGGCAGCTTTAACGAAGCCTTTCTAAAAGCATTAAGATCTTTAGAACTAGGACTAGAGATTCCTCACCTCAATAGGTTAAAAACAACTCCGCTCATCACAAATGCGGACTATCTAAAGCACCGCTTAAAAAAACCACAAGAACTCTCTCTTCTCACCGCTTTAGAAGCTCAAAGACGAAATATTTCAGTTGATGATGTCTTTCAAACCTCGCGTATTTCACATTGGTTTTTAGAACAAAATGAACTGATCGTAGAAGCTGAAAAAGAAATTGCGTCAGGTCCAGGTGTACCAGAAGGCCAAGCGCTCTTAGAGTGTAAGAAGGTTGGCTTCTCAGATAAATTCATTGCGATTTTAAGTCGTGCCACTCAAGCTGAAGTTTTGAGAAAAAGGCTGAGCAATCAAATTAAGCCTACGTTTAAAGCTGTTGATACCTGCTCCGGTGAGTTTCATGCTTTAACTCCTTATTACTACTCAACATTTGGTCGCGCCTGCGAGTCTGAACCATTTAAAAACGACAAGCGCTATATCATCATGGGCAGTGGCCCCAATCGCATTGGTCAAGGAATTGAGTTCGACTATTCCTGTGTTAAGGCTTGCCAGCAATTACAGTCTAAAAAACACCGTGCCATTATGGTCAACTCAAACCCTGAAACAGTTTCAACTGACTACGACAGTTCTGATCGACTTTACCTAGCACCTCTATACTCTGAGGATTTGTTTGATATTTTTTCACACGAAAATCCTGATGGAATTGTTGCCTGCTTTTCAGGACAAACGGGAATTAAAGTTCGCGCTCATATGGAAAATGGCTTTCGCGGCGAGCTCAGACAATTTCCTTTCATGGGGTCAACACTACCGACCATCGACTTAACCGAAGATCGAAAATTATTTAGCGAGATTTGTAGGGACACTGCTCTATCCATGACAAAATCTAAAGAAGTCATCGGGTTTAAGAATATGGTCAACGCCATGGTTGAGATCGGATTACCTGTTATTATCAGACCAAGCTACGTCATTGGTGGAGAGAGTATGTATATCTTCCACACGCTGGATGATATCGAGTACCTACCCGAGCCACTACGAGATGGTCTTAAAAACTCTAGTACTACTTTTCAAATTGAGACTTATATTGAAAATGCGCTTGAATATGATGTCGATCTCGTGCGCGACCATAAAGGTAATATTGTCTTCACAGTCTGTGAGCATATCGAACATGCAGGAGTTCACTCGGGCGACTCTGGCATGATCTCCCCACCAGTCAAGCTCTCATCGGCCATGCAAAAAAAGATGAAAGACATTTCAATCCAGCTATCAGAAAAGTTAAATATCATTGGCCCCGTTAATTTTCAGTTCGCAGTTTCTGGCGATGATATCTATTGTATCGAGGCTAACCCAAGAGGATCTAGAACTCTCCCTTTCCTCTCTAAGGCTTTTCATCTCTCACTTCCTCAAGTCGCCACTGATGCCATGCTTGGAGAAGAGATCAGTAAGTACGAAGTATTAGAATCTAAGTTTTACTCAGTTAAGCAGTCGACCTTTCCTTTTGATCGATTTTTAAAAGACGATATGGTGCTTGGCCCCAAAATGCGCTCCACCGGTGAAACCATGGGAGTTGATAGGGAGTTAGAACCGGCCATTCTTAAAAGCTATCTTGGGAATTACCCATGGCTGCAAAGACCTGGAAAAATTCTTATCTCTTTGGCCGACCCTAACAAACATGTCGTACTCCCTTTCCTTGAAAGCCTATCAAAGCTTGGCTATTCGTTTTGTGCCACAGCTGGCACCAAAAAGATTATTAGTGAAAAAGGAATAGAATGCGAAGAAGTTCAAAAACTTGGGGAGAGCGGTTATACCATTCTCGACGCCTTAAAGAATGACGGCATCGTTTTAGTACTCAATACTCCAACCAATCGAGGGGATTCAAAGCTTGATGGTGAGAATATAAGAAACACGGCCATCTCTCACGGAGCACCTTGTTTCACTCGTGCCGAGAATATCGAAATGGTTCTTAAGGCGATTATTGGAGTCAATTCGAAGTCCACCGGTCTAGTCCCTATGTCTCTCCAAGAGTTGCACCAATGAAAACAGCTCAAAAAGTTTTTGTCGCGCTCGACAATATGGAAAGAGACCAGGTTTTAGAGCTGCTGCCAAAAATTTCGACTAAAGTTGGCGGTATTAAGATCGGACTCGAGATGTATTTGCGCTTTGGTCGTGATTTCCTATTAGAAGCTAAAAAGAAATTCGATGGCGAGATTTTTTTAGATCTCAAATTACACGATATTCCTAATACTGTGGCCAAGGCTATCCAGGGACTATCTGGACTTCCTATTTCATTTTTAACCATTCACGCCAGCGGTGGACAGGCCATGATGCAGGCGGCACTCGAAGCACAAAAACAATACTTACCTTCCACTACTCTTTTGGCCGTAACGATTCTAACTTCACTGGATGACACTGAGACACAATCAGTTTATCAAACTGGTAGAAGAGATAGCTTTAAACGTCTTTTTTCTGAGATTGAGAAAGTAAGTGGTTTAGGAGTTGTTTGTTCTGCAGCAGAGCTTGAGTTTATTTCGAACAATAAGATTGTGACCATGGTTCCAGGAATTCGTTTCGAACACGAAATTAATTCAGGAAAAGTTCAAGATCAAAAAAGCGTCTTCACACCTGCCCAAGCGCTAGAAAAAGGTGCAAGTTTTCTCGTCATGGGAAGAAGCATTACTCAAGCACCGGATTTAGACAGCGCGCTTAGTTTATTAGCATAAAAAAAGGCCAGCTTATCGCTGGCCTTCCTTTTTCATTCGTCTAGAAATAATTATTTCAATTTAAAGAAGAATGTATCTTTTCTTAGGAAAGTGCTGAATGAAATATCATAAGCAGCATTGTCAGAAGTTGCTGTGTAGTTGAAACGGCTTGAATCAATTCCACGTTGAGCAAAGTTAACAGAGAAAGTTTCACGCTCTCCTGCACCTAGGTTAGCAGCTTTTTTGAAGTTAAGCTTAAGTACGCGAGCGTCATCGAATAGACGGTATTCATTGCGAACACATTCTTCATATGTGCGGTAGTAACCACCAGTGTAGATACGGCGACAATACTGACGGCCATAACGGTCTGTATTACAAACCACGCGGTAGTAACCTGGCTCATAAACTGTACGAGTTCTATACTCAGTACAAACATAATCACCTTGCTTGAAGCTGAAAACGAGCTCAACAAGATCAGGTGTTTCGCTAGTGCGAACAACTTCAAGAGTTGCTTGAGCTGCTTGACCACGAGCTTGATCAAGTTTACCAACGATTACTTTTTTAGAATTAAGTTCGATTGTGCGATCTGCCGCAAAACCAGATGTACTTAGGATCAAAGCTGATACTAATACGAATAAAGCCTTCATAGAGTCTCCTTGTGAGTGTGACAAAAGTCTTTTAATCAACAAATGAATAAAATTAACTTATCTTGCCCAATACGCTTCTTCAAGAGAGTCCTCGCGCTCAGGCAAACCACGACTTAGACGAGGGGAATTTTGACGCAACACCTCAAAACTCACTCGATTGGCATACTTCGCAACTTGGTGAAAGGACGAATAAGTTAAAAAGACTGCAGCATGCTTAGGAGACTTTGGAATCAAACGACGGTGATATTGATTGGCCGCCATATCGTGCAGCAGCGCAGCAAGGGCCGCGTCCCCCGCTCCATTGGTCGAGATTACTTTGCCAGGCCCGCCCATATAAGGATTAATATGGCTGTAGATCTTCACTGGCTCTTTGCAACTTGAGAGCTTCATCGCCCTTGAATACTCAAACTTATTATATTCACCAATACTTTTACTGTGGATCATATCTTTGGTTTCGCGCAGATAATCCTTATCGGAATAACCAGCAAGATAAAGCCCTCTTGGGCCAACGGTGAGAAGTGCTAGATCAACTAGGTCTAACAGCTTTTCGCAGTTTAGTAACGGGTCTTCTTCACCGGTTAAGGCACTGGCCTCAACTTCATTCATGGCGGCTACAGTGACATAATCGCGAAGGAAGTCGCGTAAGAAGTCTTGCCGTTCGCGTACAATTCCGCTGGTACCCAATGAAAGAATGACTGGAACACCGGCCGCTTTTGCGATCTTAACCGCTTCGATCGTGGCCTTAAACATAGGGGCTTTCTCGTCACGAAGAAGATAGGTTGAAATCATCAACGCGGCAGATTTTTGAATCACTTCGCTAGGAATTGAATCGGCCGTGAGCTCATTCATAATGCCTTTGGCGATGGCAAATGTTCGCTCGCGATCGGGTGTGATCATACAAAGCGCCCTGGCCATTGGGCCACTCACCGGCTTTAAGTAAGAGAAATCGACGTGAGAATTGGTGGTGCAAATATATTTGAAGGCATCATCACCAACACTTAAATTGGTAGGAATAGTACCTAATGCGACTGAGCGATCATCACTTAAAACAGAGTAATTATGCAGGGTATTTCCAATCGAACCACCCGCATAAACACCTAGAATTTTATTTTCTTCTTTTAATTTTTTGGTAAGTGCTTCCATTTTGGCATCGGGTAAAACGATGGACTCACCTTTATTGAGCTCGGCCTGCTCCAGAATAGAGTCATCGACTTCGGCCTCTACATCCACGATCAGTTGGTCGATACCGACGATATAGATCTCGTCGACGCCGTCCAGGTCCCAATCGAGTGGAATTCTAGATTCGCTAGAAACAGGGAAATAATGCTTCGTTTTCCTTCGACCTGGAAATTTCATGCCAACCTACCTAAATTTTGGACCAAACATGGCATAAACGACCTAAATGCGACAAGGGGGTGTAAAAAATTCGGCCTATCGTTATAATAGAATCATGAAGATTCTAGTCCTGATTTTCACACTTTTTAGTGCTTCAAACATTTGGAGTGCCGAGATCGCCTATATTGTCTCCGAAAAGGCAGTCATCTATAGCGATATGGATCTAAGTATTGCCATTGGCTATGTCCGTAAGGGCAAAAAGATCAAAGTCGGAAGCGTCACGCGAAAGCACGGTACGGTTCTCTCCACAGTGGCCTCAGGTCGAATTGTTTATATTAAAAATGCCGACGTCAGGTTGGAAAAAGAGCTTCTCAAAGAAGATGGTGCTTATATCGCGCCTAAAGTCAGTGATCATGAAGTCTTTATCGAACAACAAAAGTTTGAAGATGATTTTAGCGAGAATAATCATGTGATCTTGCATGTTGGCAGCATGGGAACTGGCTCTAAATGGAAGGAACTAGAAGAAACTGAAGAGTCTACTTCTCTTTCGCAAATTGGTGTTTCAATCGAGCATCGTCCTGATCTACGAAGTTATTCCTGGGCCATAGGTTTAAACTATCTCTCAAGTGAACTTGAAAACTATGCTTTTAAAAGTATCTTAATCGAAGCCAAGCTTCAGTATTCACTCCTTAAGACGAACTTTATTTCCATAGATGCTATTGCGGGGATTGCGGGAACTGGTGATGCCAGGTTGCAAAACTCCATCAATGGGACAGAATCTCGCGGAACCTTGTTTGGTTGGATTGCTGGCGGACAAGCAAAGCTTTTTCCATTTTCACAATTTGGCATCATTGGTGGCGTTGAACTTAGAAACTATAGTGTCGGTAGTTTAGGTGAAATTGAGCTGGCCAATGGGGACACAACTCAATTTGATTCCTTCAGTGGCGCCAATGTCTGGGTCGGTCTTACATACAAGCTTTAATCAACTAAAATATTCGAATCTTCACTTGCACCAGCTTCTTTTGCTTTTTTCAAAAAGAAATCGACTTGATCTTCTTCATTAGAAAAATTTCCATCGGGCGCGACCACCTCTGCTTTTTCAGCGCGGTTAAACTCCCCCTTGAGTTCTTCTGAAATCTTTCTCTCTAACTTTCGCTGTTCTGTTTCTCGAAGATTTTCCTTTTGCGAAGAAAAACTTGTTCCAAATAAGTCATAGCCATACTGATACAACGACTTCAAGTGAACCTTATTTCTTTTTCCACGCTCTAAAAATTGGATCATCGTTCTGAGAAACTCCTCTTGCTTAGGAACATGGGTCCAACCTGCAAAAAGATAAGTCATTCCCTCTTGATCAATTTTTTTCTCATAACTCAGCTTATTGAATTCGTTGTAAATCTGAACTGTCTCATCTGGATTACTGACTTTCCATTCTAGCCCTTCTATGGCGCGAGTACGATAAGACTGAGCAATCTTACTATAGCGTCTAGTGGTCAACTGAAGTCGCTGTACTAAGCCTTCGCGCAAAAGATAAAGGACTTCGACTTTAGAGTTGTCATCAACAAGATCATCGGTTTGAACCGGTTGCATCTCGACCACACCCATTGACTTGTTCTCATCATAAGACAATCGAGTGACTTCACTGGGAAAGAGAAGTTGCCTCGTTTTTAAAATAAAGAGTTTATAAGCAATCTCATTATAAGAGATCGACCAAAGGTTTTGAACCCAGGCGATGAAGCCAGAATCTCCGGCCGAGGGAAGTCTTAGGTCTAAGGTAAAAAGGTCTCGCCAGATTGTTTGTGTCGGCACGGCCAAAATATGATTTTTAACAATAGGAAGATTGAATAATAAATTTTCTTCAAAGGGATAAGTGTAAGCGATACTGGCCAAAAACTTTAAGGAGATTTCTGCTTTAAGGTTTTGATTTTGAAGATCCCAGCCAATAATAGGTTTTTGGCTTTGATCCAGACTGATCTCAGGTACTAGTAAGAAATACGGATGCCTCACAGGCAAAGGCAAAATATAATTTCCAACATGAAATTTTCGCCAACGTATTAAACTATCTGTGGTTGTAAAGTCAGCCTGCTCTAACTCTAAAGGTTTTGTGCTCAAAAATGGCTCTGGAACTTTTTTAGTTTTTAAGAATCTTGAATCGAGACCATTATCAAGCGCCACGTAATAAAAGTGGTAGGGCATAAAGGCCATGAGTAAGGCACTAAGGGCCACTACAACAAGAAGGGCCAAGGGTATAATGATACGTCTCATGTAAATCATATCGGCTACTTACGGTAGATATTGAGAAAAGACTCAACTTAAACGCTGTTTCTTACGATAAGTGATTGAATTGAACGAATTTGGAGCCGTTTATGAAACTTGCGCCACTGACATTGTCTATTTTATTTCTGTCTTTAGTAGGCTGTGACTCTGCAAGGGATTCTAGAAAAACACGTTTTGACTACTCGCCCTTTGGCACCAGTAACTCAACCACTGGTGGCAACCAAACAGGCGGAGATGGAACGATCGTATTAGATCCAGGAACTGGAACTGGCAGCGGTGGTGGAACAACAATTCCAACCGAAATCGATCATTGCTCATGGGCCCCAGATGGTCTTAATGGCTTTTCATCAACAAGCACACACCTAGGCTCCTACACGGTTTGCCAAAGCAAAAACTCCCAAACTGATCTTTATATTCAAATTAAAAACCCTGTGACCAATGTTCAGGTTTGCTTGATCCCAACGTCGAGTTCAGGCTCATCATCAGTTTATATTGGTGAACCAAGATGCCTCATGCTCAATGATAATAAGAGAGTTTATAAAGTTAATATGATTAAGAATCGTCCGAATTTTTCTCACCTACCACTTAATGGCGTGATGATTATGAAAGACGAGCAGCATTTCTATCCTTACCCGTTTAATCAAAATGCGCTTTCACCTGATGCTTATATTTTCTGTTCCCAGTACTTGGCCCAATACGGTTATGGCGGATACTGTGAATCATTCAAATCTGTTGGCGCTTACACGTACAAGCAATTTTAATTTTTAAGACTTCCAGAGACTAACTTTCCACCGCGATACAGATGATAGAGATCTCCATCAAGTGTTGGAAAGGCCATGAGAGGGATAATCTTTCTAGTCTCTGCTTCACCGTCTGATTCTCGCTCAAACTCAACACAAATAATAAAATAATAAAAACTTATATTGTTATGTTGATAGGCTTTGATATAGGTAAAGAGCTGATCTCCATCATCATCTTCATCCGTATAAATTTCATCTGGATCTTCGAGTGTCGTTTTAAAATATTTTTCATAAAGATCAAATTGTTCAAACGGAATATCTGCTGCCGTTCGATCTTGTAAGAGTCTCGCCAAAAATGCTGACTTTTTAGCCTCAATCGCATTGAGGGCCTCTTGCTCGACTTCAAGATCAATAGCCCCTTCTGGAAGATCATCACGTGAAATAAATTCATCCGGATCGACAATTCGCTCGCCACTTCTAAACTGATTAATAAACTCTTCGCTTCTAGTTGCTGAAGCGAGCAAAATGAAGCTTGGCTGTCTCTCAAAGAGATGACACATAATGACGGCGTAGAATGGGCGTTCGATGGCAAAGTTTTTGATAAAAATAAAAAGATCTTCACCAATCTCATTTTGCCAGCGCCAAATCTCATCCGGACGAGTTAACGCTTTATCCATCACATTTGCATCACTAACCATTGTTCTACAGTCTTCGTTGGCAATATCAAGAAGAGAGCGAATCTCCCTCTCTCTATTTTCATACCAAGCAACAATAGGAGCATAATATTGTTCGATGCATTTCTCTCCACAAAACCCACGAGGAGAGCCTTCTTCAACGAACAAAAGCTCTTCAACGTCATGAAGAGCTTTTTTACAATGGTTACAAAAATAAACAGTACGATTCAAAAATCCGCCAAGTGCTTAAAGGGCCAAGCTAAGTCCTGCAAAGAGTGAGCTACCATAGCTTCCTGGAAGATTCCAAAGTCTTGCTGCCAAAAGATTTTCATCTTTAAGTCGCTTAGATCTAAAGACGGCGCCCATATCAAGCGAGACAGTTGGAGACAGGGCCAACTGCATTGATGGTGAAACCGTGCCAAAAGAAATTTTATCAGTTAATGCAAAATCCCCTTCTCCCGAACCAATACTGACGCTTGCACCTTCAATCGCAAAGCGAATATCTGGAGAAACCATCCATCCAAGTGAAGCTGATAATCGTTGAATATTGCCAACACTAAGTTCAGCCGCGCTAGCAGGACTTCCCGTCATCCACAAACGATAACCAAGGCCAAAGACCAATGGTCCAAATCGCTTCGCCGTTTCCACGCCAACGATCTTGTCTGTGCGAGATGTTGCAAAATCAGAATCTTTTTGAGCGAAGTTTGCACCTGCAATAAAGTCCATTGAAGCGCGCTCACCCGCTCCACCAAACTCAATCCAATTAACACCGATAATAGCCTGGGGATTACCATTTTGTGATGATCCCTGCCCAAGGTTTGAACTGGTATCAAATGAACCTAAGGCCCATGAAGCGTCTAACCAAATATTATATGAAGTTTCAAAGTGAGCATCAAAACGGGTCACATTTACTTTTCCAGATTTTGAGCCAACTTCAGCATCCATCACACCGTACTTTGCTGAAAGCTCAAACATGCCCGAAGGACCTGAGTTACGCCTAACTGTAGACGCTTGAGCGCTCGATGTCGCTGCCGGGGCAAGACGCTTTATCTTAGTCGGCGCAGGGGCTGGAGCCTCAACAGACTCAGTATAATCGACTAAAGCGAAGGAATATTTAGAAATCAGAAATAAAGCAAAAAATAAGAGCAGGTTCTTCTTCATGACAAATCCTATGTCAAAGCCTAGGTTTTCATAACCCGTTAGCTCTATTTAACCATAAAGCGGGCAAAAGAATCAAATCATGCTTAAAACCGAGCAAAACTCTCCACATCAGTATTACCTGACTGGAAAGGCTTGCCCTCTGCAGTTTGAGGGTCAAAAAGAGCTAACATAGTAAGACGTAGTCTAGGATGGGCTACTGGATCCGGAGAATTCTACTTGGAAATATTTAAACGCTCACCCGATCACACTATTAAATCGCTTATTGAATGGGGCACACAAGGTCATTACCCGCTTTTTGATCGCGATTGGCTGGAAGCACTTAATCCAGTGCCAGGTAAGCGCCTAAGGGCCTTGTCCACAAACCAAAAAAGTAAGGTCAAAACGATCTTGAAACGCCTATCAGGGCAAACGAGCTTTGAGCGCAAGCGCACTGTTTTATTTTCACTGTCACAGGAAGATCGCTCAGCTTTTATTCGAGCTTTTATGAACGCTGTCGAACATAAAATTTTAGACACATCACCGGAGCTTCACTAATGAGAATTCTTGGACTTCTTATTTTGATGGCGATAGCGACGCAGGTTCAAGCTGAGTACCGCGTCTATCAATACCAAGTCGTCTCAAGATTCCCCGGCGACTACCAAGCAAAACCTCATGTGGTAACATCAACATTAGATCCTGTTTCTTATCTCGCCTATCACGGCGGTGAGACATCCATAGCGGTTGACTTGATGCGCTCGTGGACTTGTGTTGGACACACTGGCGGATTACAAGATTATTGCCAAAGCCCTGTTGAGCGCGCCATTGCTCAAGAGAAACAGCAAACCGCAGAGGTAACAAAGTAGTGAAGGTTGACGACACCAATACAAACACGCTTAAAGGCCTGACTAACAATCAAAGAAATTTGGTTGCTGCCAAGGAGCGTGAAATCGGTGAAGTCAAAGAACACTACGAGCTTAAAAAACTTGATGAGCGTACTAACGGTCAAAACGAATTGTACGAAGTAAAAGATGCTCATCAAAAAGAAATCCTAGCAGCAGTCGATCAAAAGTCCTCTCGCCTATCCAGCATGCAACAAAGCTTAAAAGATGATTTGACCCGACTAGAAAAAGAAAAGGCTATCTTGGCCGAACAAAGTAAGCTCGATCGCGATGCAAGTCTTATTACAAGTTCTGTCGATCAAGATGAATTGATTCAAGAGGGACTTGAGCGCTCACGAGAAATTGGGCGACGAACTAACCAAGAGGTAGCAAAGCTTTTAAAAGATAGCCAGTGGGAAGTCGCAAAGGCATCAGAAGATGCCAAGAGAAACCTAGATAATGCTGTTAAACAAAGTGATAATAAGCTTGCCGATCGCACTCGTGAGAAAAAAATTCAGTTTACAACCACTGAGATTGAGCACAAGAACAAGCTCGATCAATTAAAAGGCGAATACGACAAGAACTCGAGACAGGTCAATCGCCTTAACTTCGTAGAAAAGAGTAACAAAGAACAAAACCATCTTAAAGACCTTCGATCACTGGAAGAGCAACATAACTATTTGCTTAAAGAGAAGAGAAATCAGTTTCAGCAAAAGTTTGCTCATCTAGAGTCTGAACATAATGAAATCATGAACAGAACTGAAGCAAAGTTTAAAGAGCAATTAATCAGTCTGAGCAACGACTACGCTAGCAAGCGTTCGGCCGCAGAAAAGCGCAGCGATGACCCGTTCTACAACCTTCACCGTTTAAGTCATAGAGTTGAAGAGCTACCAGATAGTTATATCATCTCAATGGATATGCCTGAACACGAAGCTGATGACGTTCTCATCTCAGGCAGAAATCGAGATATCAAACTCACTCTTAGTCGACGCTTTAGCGAGCGCCTTGAAAGTGAAGAAGGTAGCGTTGATGTCAATAAACGCTCTGAAAGTTTTACGAAAGAATTTCAAGTGGCCGATATCGTCGATCCTAAATCAGTGACTAGAAAATACGAAAACGGTGTTCTTAGCTTTAAAATCTCAAAAGCTTAGCTATCAATAACTTCAGCGTGATGATCAGATAAATGAAAGTGAACTTTTTCAACTTGAACAATTGTATTAATTGAGTCAACTAATTCACGGATTTTACGAGGGTGAACGGTTAGATAGATTGTGAGGATTCGTTCGTTATTTTCAATATCAATAATTTCTTCACTCATCTCTTCGATCGTATTTGTTTCATTCAAAATAAGCTCTTTCACACTCTCAGTGACTCTGCCTTTTGAGAGAATTTCTAAGCGGTAATGACAATTATCGCGCTCCATCTCAAATAACTTATATAAAGGCCCAAGCAATTTAAGGACGATCAAACTCGTGATGGTGAAAATAGCGGCGATCAAGGGATAGCCAGAACCAACCGTGACACCGATAGCGGCCACAACCCAGATAGTTGCTGCAGTCGTCAGACCTACTACTCCACCGCGGCCTTGAATAATTGCACCTGCTCCCAAAAATCCGATCCCACTGACAATTTGTGCTGGAATTCTCGAGGCATCGACGTAGCCAGATGCATCATTTTTGGCCAACAGTGAAACGGCCGTATAAAGGGTTGCACCAATACAGATCAACATATTGGTCTTAATGCCAGCGGCCTTCATCTTTTTCTCACGGTCATAACCGATCAAACCACCGAGTACAAAGGAGGTTACGATCTCAATGCCAAGACCTAGGTAGACACTAACTTCACCGAGTAATTCAATATGGACTTTCTGCATGGAGGCTTTGTCCTTCTTTTTATGTCATAATACTAATGCTTCACAATATCATACAGCCAATGGACCGATGATGAAAAGACCTATGCTTTTAAACTTTCTTTGCGTTGTAACTGAAGATTGGATAAGTGTTCGAGCTGCCATCACTATGCGGGAAAACCCCTTGGCCCATAAGTTTGCAAAGAGTAACTTAAACTCTGAAGAAGCAGACCCTCGCATGCCGATCCAAGCTCTTCGCCTACTTCGTTCTTATGAGTTTAAAATGAAACTTGTAGGGCTCGACTCTAAACAAGATGTGGTTTTCACAAAAGTCTATGACTCTGATGTTCTAGGTGACTTTAGGTTTAAAATTCCATTAACTGAACAAACGAGAAAAATCGAAGCCTTTCAAGTCTATGAGGTCGGAAGACGCGAAGGACTTGAACTCCAACTTGGAACAACCCTTCCACTTAAAATCCCTAATCCTAGAAAAATTATTATTTGTGATTTTGATAAAACATTAGTCGACACCAGATATTCAACCACTAAAGAGTTATACAACTCATTAACAAAACCATTACAACATTTCCCTACATTAAAAAATAGTCTTGAAGTCCTGCACCAGAATATTGACGATGGGTTTAATCCCTTTATTTTATCTGCTTCACCTCATTTTTATGAAGAGGCCATGCGAGACTGGCTGTATCAACACCGCGTATACACTGCTGGAATTTTCTTAAAAGATTACCGAAAAGTACTCTCTTTTCTTGATGGTGATTTGACACCTAAAGATTTAAAAGTCCAAGGGCTATATAAGCTCAATCATCTGCTCGATATTCTGGGCATGACCGGTGTCCCCGATGAGTTAGTCCTAATGGGAGATAACTTTGAGAGTGATCCTGTTATTTACTTAACCCTTTCGATGATTCTACTTGGAGATCAAGAGCCATGGCAGCTATGGCGTGCACTTAAAGCGAATGATGCGTTCCAGTTATCAAAGCGCCAAGATGCAAACTTTTTAGACAAGCTTTATCAACTTTCCAATCAGCTTGAGCGACGTCAAAATCAAAATAAAACAAAGACAAAAATTAAAATCTATATTCGAAAGCAAAGCGAAATGGATTCGCTCAATGTGCCAGATTTTTGTAGTCCGAGAATTAACTTAATTGAGTTATACGACGGCAAACCCTTTAAAGAACCTGCCATCGCTCACGCCTAGAAGAGCTTAACTTCCCCTCTTGCGATTTGTGCACGCTCAAACAGCATCGACTTTCTATATAAAAAGCCTGCATGCTCCGACTTGAATGGAACTTCATTTTCTGTATCAAGAACTTCAGGCAAACTACCATCAACATTTTGCAAAGAATGCTTACTTTGGGCGTGAACTACAAAAATAAGATGATTAAATGTGGTCCAGCCATCACGTGGAACACTGGCCGAATCAATTTGGGCTACACCGTTAGCGTCAATATTATAAGTCAGTGGTCCTTTTAGAATCTTTCGAACCTTGGCTATTTGTCCCGGGGTTTCAAGTGTCGCAGGTCTAGCTGAAACATAATAAACACTGAGTCGCTTACCTTTGAAAGCCGAAAGTCCAGTTACGCGGAAACTATCAACTTCGATTTCTCCAGCCGCAAAAGCAAAGCTTGAAAAAATTAGTACAAAAATAAGTGAGCCTATTTGAGACATCTTTTTCATTTTGTCCCCCTTAATCAAGTTGTGTATCAATATTAATCATCAAGTGACCATTAGGGTCGACTTGCGCTTCTACGATATTAAGTGGAATACCTGCCATTGATTCCGGGATGGGAAACTCATCGGCCAAGATCATACCGCGTACATCGTTTTGGGCATCTTTAAAGCGCTTTCTTACTTGAGGCATCACGATGCCTGACCAAGACATGAGACCCAAAAAGCGCTTGATATACTTTTTGTCGACATGAACAGAGTCCATATCTATTTCTGTAGCGATAATCTTAATTTGACCATCCTCAACAGGGAAGTCTAAGAACATATCAAAGTTAATACGAATGGGATTATTGACTAAAGTCGCCCCTACTCCCGTGACAGTATATTCTAGCTCGACCCCTAAGCGTGCCGGAGAATGTTCATCCGCATTTTTGAGTTTAAACTCAGGAACTTTTGCAATTTTATAGGTTTCGCCGTCTTCTGTATCGAAGGTATTAAAGTACCCACGGTTATAGCTTAGCTGAACAATTCTATTCACAAAACCCTGGTTCACAGACAAGACAAAGTCATGGTGCTCTGAAACGCGATGTGGAACTGGTGGCTGCAAGGCCATAAGGTCTCTTGCAAAGGGTGTCGAGCCTTTTGCATCATCTTTCAAATATCCATCTAACGTTAAATGAAGAGAGTCGTTTACAAAATTATAATTTTTAAGCTTTATGCCCCATTGAAAAGGAGCGACGATTTGCCCCTCAGGAATGCCCGCAGGATCCATGACATTAATCTCTTGAAAGAGACCTTCTTTGGTTTTACCTGATATCATTTCATTAACCATGACAGCAGCATCATCTGTCACCCATGAGTTCATACTTTTCTTAATAGCAGCAACAATTTTTTCTTCATTATCTTTTAGCATATTTTCGAGTTCGTTATAGTTGGCCCGTATCACTCTGCCATTAATACGAATCTCAATTTCGGGAAGGATGATTCCACCTTGAAAGTTTGCTCCAAGAGCGATTTCATCAATATTCGATTTTAGCTGACCAATACGAAGGCTTGGCCCCACCGTTCCTGGATTATTGTCCATTTCAATAGGAACTTCGATACGAAGAGGTTTTGAGCCTTGGTCAAAATAGAGTGAAAATTTATCAACTCCGACTTCACCTAAGAAGTCATTGCCAAGATCACTTGCACGAATTTTCGCCACATTAAGATCCATACCTTCAGTGACGAGAACCAATTTAAGTTTAAGCTTGCCCGCCATTTTTGAGAGCGGATCGAGTTCAATATGAACATATGACCAATCAATATTAAGATCAATACCCTCAATATCTACAGCAAATTTGTGCTTTTCAAACTCTAGCCCCATTAAAAAGCGCTGAAGGGTTTCTTTAATTTTCAAAGCAGCGTCGCGAAGTGCTCCTTCGCTTGGGAGCATTTCTTCTAATGACTTTTCTTCCATCTCAAAATGTTGTTTATGAAAGTAGGCTTGTGAGACAGACAGTCCATTGTTTCGCATAAGAGCTGGTAAACCATTGAAGATCTTCTCTTGACCGTTCTTGGTTATATAAACCCCAATGGCATGAGGAATCTCACTATCGGGGGCGTAGGACTGACCAGGCACCGCTTGTGTTCTTGCCCAAGTGGCAAAGATAGGACTTAAACACAATAAAGTGGCCAATGCTGCTACAAGTGTCTTCTTTTTAAACACAGTAAACTCCAAATCAGGCGTATTTTTAACGACTTCTCAATTTGGAGATTAATAGAGCAAGGATTATGCCACTTAAGATTTTAAGTTAAAAGAAAGCTTGGTGCGGTGAAAATAATCGTGCCGATACTCATCCACAGGCCAAAGCGGTGAAAGCGCGAGCCTGCCCCATCGATGCTTTGTCCGAGCATTTTAGTCATCGGCAAGTTGTTAAGGTTAAAGCCCATGATTTCCAGCCAA
>TARA_R110000868_G_scaffold64854_5_pt1 | contig 19196 bp, 15 predicted proteins | sample TARA_R110000868 | Tara Oceans TARA_R110000868 (sample SAMEA4397489) | marine metagenome | biome: Polar Biome; feature: [SRF] surface water layer (ENVO:00010504); material: water (ENVO:00002006), including particulate matter (ENVO:01000060) such as... | depth 5 m | reverse complement strand
CCCGCCACACCAGAGCGGCGGCCTGCGCGAGCGTGACCTCGATCCACGCAGTCCCCGCGCCGACTACAGGCGTGATGTAGTCCGTGCTGTTGCTCGCGACTGAATAGTTACCGGTGAAATCCATCGTCTCCGTGTGCTCGGTGGGCTCTCCTTCGTCAACGAGTTGCTCATAGTGTTCCGTCCATGTGTGCTCGAACATGGTGGAATCCCACTCCTCGATTGGGACTTCTTTGTCTTCCGTCTTCACCCCGTCGACCATCGTGTATTGCATGGCCGTGGTTGGGATCACAAAGGGGAGCCCGTTGCGGTAAGTTGGGGCCAGCACCCGGCTCATAGCGTCTTGGCCTCGGTGACAAGGCAGACCCGGCCATCCACCACCCACTGGGAGCAGATCAGGGAGGTCTTAAGGTGCTGGACGATCTTGACGGCGTCGACTCCTGTTCCGACCGTGATCCCCGGCCTCGGGTCGGTGGTCGCCACGCACTCTGCGATGATCTGGTTGTAGTCGGTTTGGTAGGTGATGCCGTCCTCGGTGGTCAGGATGATCGGGTTGGGGTGTCCGTCCCACGGCGAACCGTGCTCGATGGCGGCCGCGTCAGCGGTGATGTCGTCCTTGGAGGTCACCCCGATGGAAAGCCAGATCAGGTCGCCGACCTCCGGGCAGGCGAACAGCCCCCCATCGCCCCAAGCCGGGGATGCGGAAAGCAGCCCAGTGATGGTTTGCTTGCCGGACAGGTTCTTCCACAGGTCTGAGTAGTAATAAACCCCGACCATCTGCTGGGTCGCGTCGGCCGGGTTCGATAGGATGAGGACTTGGAACGGGTTTGCCTCGGAAGCCCCCCCTTCACCGCCGATTCTTGTCGGCTCTTGAATCAGCGTCACGGTCGCTTTTGCCTGATACGGTGTGCTTTCCACAGGCGACTGGGCGGCGTCTCCCCGGAGCCCTTTCCCGTCGCTTTTCCACGATGGTTCCGCGTCATGCAGCGCCTCCAGGACATTCTTTTTGAATTCCTCCCGGTCCTTCTCTTTTGCGATGTCGGATCGCTCGCCGTCGATGCGTCTCCGTGCCTCTGCCCTGCTGATCTCCTTGCCGGTTTCAGCCTTTGCCTGGCGCATCACTTGCGTCTCAAGGTTGCGCTCTGCCTGCTTGGCGTGCGCTGCTGCGCTTTTCTCGGAGTAGGTCATGACTGTGCGTTTGTCTGGACGTAGAATTTCTCCATGACCCAGATCCCGAGACGCCATTCCTCAATGGTGAAGTGGTATAGAACCTCAGACGGGATGCTCGCCGGGGTCGTTGCCGACACCGATCCGGGCTGGACTGTTGCGATTGGAGCCTCATCTGCTCCGGTCGGGGCGCTGATTGTCAGACCCGCGTGGAGCGTGGGCGGGATGATCGCCGTTGACGCGCTGGCGTTCGCCACGGCCCTTCCCCCGGAAGCAATGGCCCACGCGGACGTGATCGCAAGCGATATTTGCTCTGGTTGCGGCTGCCAGAGGGAGCTGTTTGGAGCGGTTGGCCGGGATGTGTGGTAGGTTCGCTCGACTCTTGCCGAACGAATCCCCCGGTAGCCTTCCTTGATGTTGAGCTTCATGGCAAACTTCGAGTCAAACGCGGTGTCAGAGCCGCTTGTTGCCCATGCCTGCGCCCACACCCACTCGACCGAAAGGAGCGTGTCTGGGAAGTTGACCGAGATTGGCCGGTCGAAAATTACTGTTGATCCTGGCAATGTTCCGGAGTCAACCTTGCTCCTGATCTGGATGGTAGCCTTGTCGCTCCACGGGGCGGGCTTGTATTCGTAATACCAGCCTCCGGACAAACCGGCCTGTGCGCTCGCTGGCGCGACGAGGTATTTCTCGATGAGCGTGACGATCTTCGTCTGCGGGTCGATGTCCGAGCTTTTGATCGTGTTGATTGCGGGAAGCTGATCCTTGACCGTGATGCTCAGTCCTCCTCCAATGTCCATCGACTCGGCCGCGAGCGTTTTCTCGTCGATTCCAGCCGGAGCCGAAGCGCTGCCATCGACAAGGGTTTCTGTGACCTGCGAAGTCCCCCATTCCCCGAGGTGGAACTTGCCGATTGAAGTTTCGGACGTGATCCCGCTGGTGCGCGTTGTCGTCTCGACCTTGTGCTTAGTCACCCGGCGCTTCCGGTTCATGCCGCCGACAGGCGGCGTGCTTACGGTTGTGTCGGTCCCGGCAGCAACGCTGGATGTTTCCGTCTCCACCACCGCAGTCCTGAACCGCTCGGGGATGAAAACGTGCGATGATTTCGTCTGCGACATCTCGTCGAACACCTCCGCCAGCGTGGTGACCTTCTCCCACGCGATCACGGACGAGCCGTCCCGCGCCTCTGCTTCGACTGTGACGGTTGCGGACGCGGAAGGCGTGATCTCGGATGCGAGTTGCACCCGGCGCTTGACCTGGACGAGAACGCCGTCCCGGTCAACGGGCTTGTCGTAGATCCAAGAGCCAGGGAGCTTTTGGTAGATGCGCTGGACGTATTGGGAGTCGAGTGTCTTTGTCCCAATCAGGACGAAGTCCGCATACATGGTCTGCCCTGTTGGCGGATCGACGTATCCCGGGTAAGCCGTTCCCGCGGCGATTGGAGAATAGGTGTTTCCCTGAGCGTCGATGGTTTCGATCACGATCAGGTCAAGCGGGCTTGCCGGATCATGCGTGATGATCGGTTCGCCTGAGCGAGATTGACCGGCTAAAGGTTGGTAGGCCATTGGGCAAACACTACTATTCCCATAGGGATTATCAAGTTTAATGTTTACATCCTTCCCGTGTGCTGGTAAATTCCGATCAATTTAATGGCTGCACACACCTTAAAGTCTTTGCGCGACCGGATTGATCCGACCTGCTTTCCACCTTCGGCCAGCGATGCGGTGAAGACCAACCTGATCAACAAGGCGCGGGAGGCAATCTACAATTCAACCGATGCCGGTGGCGGTTCGCTCTGGCAGGGGACACAGATCCCGGTGCAACTAACCATTATCACTCAGCCCGATGGGAGTTGCACGGTGACGCTTCCCCGGAGCGTTGAGACCATCCAGGGCGTTTACGGGTCGGAGAGCGGGATTGTATCGCCCCGCAACCTTTGGTTCTCGTTCCTGCGGGTGGCACCCAATCAGCAACCGAGTGGGGCGCAATTGGACGACTTGGGCGATGGTTATTGCGGGGTGGTTGAGCCGGTGGCTGCTGGAAGCGTTCTTAAGTTGACGACAACCGGCACGGAAACATCCGGATTAACTGCTGTTGTTTACGGGCTCGGGACCGATGGTGTTCCGACGAGTGAATCATTAAGCATCCCGACTTCATCCGGCAGTTCTGTCACCGGGGCGGTGCTGTTCACCGTGATTAATGAGATCGTGGTGTCGCAAACGGCGCATGATTTGATCGCGTATTTGAGGGCGTCGAGCGCCGACACGTTCTTTGCCCGATACGAGGCGGGTGAGACCATCCCGAATTACCGCCGGTATCGGCTTGCATTCCGCACGAATGACACGGTGCTGACAGCAATGTGTAAGCGGCGCTATCAACTGCTCGTGGCCGACAACGATCCGGTGGACATCAATAATGTCCTGGCCATTGAGTTTGCGTTGAGGGCGTATCGGTATTTTCAGGCAAGCGATTTGAAGACTTACCGTGAGAACATTGCCGGTGCGATTGGCTGTCTCAACGGGGAACTGGCCCGGCACGGGAGCGATTCCGAGGGGATCACCGTTCAATTTGAACCGTCCTTAATGATGGGGAGGGTCAGTAACATCCCATGAATGATCAATTTGATATTAGCGTCACGGACGCGCTCCCGAAGAACCCGCTGGTTCCGATGCAGGTCAATCCGAGTCCAGAGGTTGATTTATCCGACCCGTTCCAGCAGCATATTAATTCCCTGAACGCATTGACGGATAAGATCCTCAATGCCGATCACGGGGCCGGTTCGCTCAATGATTGGAACATTGCCGCACAGAACCCGGTGCAACCGGCTCGCCTGGCTTATGGGCGTGATCTGGTGCGTGATCTGGTGCGTGGGATGGTTGCTGATGGAGCGATGAGCGACAAGGAATTTACGCGCAGAACCGGCAGGATCAACGGCGGGATCGGCACGGGCGATGTCGCGCAGTATGACGACAACGGCAACATCACCGGCTACAAGGCACCGGGCGGTTCACCAATGCTGACCGGCACCAATGCGATGAGTTCCGACAAGTTTGCGGATACGTTCAATGGCGGGGATGTGGCTTCTACCGGAAATCGGAATTGGGCGCAGACATTCAAGAACACGGCAGTTCAAGCCACTGATGATAAAGGGGGGCAGGTGAACTACCAAAAGATGGATACACCAAACAAACCGCTCCCATCGGCGGGACTGGTCGCCCCTGATGCGTCTGAACTGGCCGATAAACTCTTTGCATAATATGGACGATCAACCCATCGAACCCGAAGATTTACAGACCCGATTCAATCGCCGGCTGAATGGGCGCATTGCGCGGCACAATGACTTCACGCAGGCAAGCGGGTATGCGTTGCGTGCGCGTGGGCAGTTGATCCAGGAGGAGATTGCCAAGGAGCGGTTCGGGTTGCAGCGGCAAAAGCAGGAACTTGACCGGATCAAGACCCTGGCCGAGATCACCCGGCAGACGGTCCTGATCAAGCAGCAGATGCAGGCCCATGAGCATGTCCAAGGGGCATTGAGCAAGTTGAAGGATCTCGACCCTGTGGGTGATCCCAATGGATACACCATTGGAATGGCCAAGGTGTTCAGCGATCATCCAATGGCAACCCGCGATCCAATCGTGCAGGGGTTCGTTCGGACTCAGATCGGATCGATGCAGGCCAAGCAGAAAGCCGATAGGGGCCTTGAAACATTGCGACAGGAGGAAGCGATCCGTATTCAGGCGGCGGTCCAGAAGGAGGACGCTTTGATGCGTGGCCGGATGCAGACCGCCGGAAGCGAGGAATATGCAAGGGGTGAGGCTCGGAACTTTGGCAAGTCGCAGTTGGCAGCGCAAAAGGAAGTTGATGATCCTGCGGCAAAGGTGAACACGGCCATTGCTGGCGGCAAGGTGACTGGATACGGGACATTTGACGGGACCGCATTTACCGCAACCGACAAGGCCAAGGGGACGCACGTCCAGGTCGAATATCAAGACCCGAAGACCGGCAAGTATGGAGTCAGCAGCATCCCGGTTGAGTCGTATCAAACGGCTGTCATGGCAAACACACCGGCTACCGAGGCGGCACCTTCTTCAAGGGCAGACGACTTCATTAACAGCCAATTGAAATGAACGATGAACAACCGCCGTCTTTCACTGAACTGCAATCCTCTGACAAGTGGAAATCGCTTGATTTTGAAACGCAGGGGAGAGTTCTCGATGGGTGGAGAACTGCCACGATTGACTATGCGCGTGCGAATGTAGAGGGGTTCGACGATACCCACGCGCAGGCCGTGAACCGGCATGTGGAGACATGGAAACGCACTAATGCACCCTTGCCGGTGCAGGAGAGCGGGAGCATCTTCGATTCGTTCTACGATAACCGGACCGATGCGCAGAAGAAGGCGGCTATCGAGAGTGCGCCCGAGCCACCCCCCGAGTCGCTGGATCGGGCCATGAAATTCATCGGGGGCGGCATGGGTGCCAATCCGCATGGCGGGATGGAGGCAACACCAACGGTTGACCCTACCAAGCCGGTCATCTCGATCCCGAATCCAACCGAGGAATTTACGCAGAAACATCCGTGGATCGGTGGAGCCGGTGCAGCCACGGCAGAGTTCGTGAGCGGATTGACCAGCCCGAGCAACATCGAGTTGCTTGTAGCTCTTGCCGGTTCGCCTCAGATCATCCAGAAAGCGGCTTCACTCGGGTTCGCCACCGAAGCGGCCCACGGGTTGTATGAATCGGCAAAGCAACTTGGGGACATCCAGAACCCATCTGACAAGGCCAAGGCGATCACCGGCATGGTTCTCAATGCCGGGATGATGACCCTGATGCTAAAGCACGGGACCGAGATCGAAACGGTCACACCTGGTCAGAAAGCCGCTGCACTCGCGGATCTCGACAAGATGGTTGGCGAGCGCAAGGGACAGATCGAGGCACAGAAGAAAGTCGAGCAGTTGAACGCATCCGGCATGTTTGAGACTGCCAAGGTTGTCGAGGAACAGAAGATCCCCGAGCCTAAGACGGTTCTGGAGCAGGTTAATACCGCCGATGCCGGTGTTTCTTCTCCTGAACAAGTTCAATCACCAGCTCGACCATCAGCCGAACCAATCGCAGCAAATGGGAAAGAGATGCCATTACAGGAGCCTGCGGCAAAGGTGCCCGAGGCGCAACCTGATCCCGATTTACAGAAACCGCTAGAGCAGCCAAAAGCCAATGAGCAAACGACATCGAACAGAGCGGTGGAAAGCCAGCTACCGGCAGGCGAGCAAGGAGCAACAAAAGGCGTTAATGGAACGCAGCTTGCAGGCGATGGAACGGCTGTTGAGGCGAAGGCACAGGAGCAGGTTGTCGCTGTAGAAGCGATTCAGAAGCGGGAGCAAATCAAAAAGCCGGTTGAGACTAGAGCACCGCGAGCCATTGATAATGAAGGGCGTCCAATAGACGGAAACCCAATTATTCCTGGTGACGTATTTTCTACTTCAAGCGGTCGGACAACGACTCCATATCCAAAGTATTCAACGAAACGCCCAACATTAAGAGATGATACTGTCGCCAATCAATGGTTGATTGATAATGCAATATCCGAAGCAAAAGCACGCAACGACAACTTCAATAAGACCGTATTTTCTGGCGAAAAAGCACGTGGCCTTCCACCAGCATCCATTGCGTCAATGCAGGAATATCTATTTGGACAGCAGCCAAATGTTCCCCGTCCGTTATTAAAGCCGATTTCCGCAAAGACTATCCCTGCCGCCGACACCACGGGGGCCGCGCCCGGACTCGCCACTCAGGGCGCGGCTAAGCCGGTCGAGTTTGGCGCGAATTTGACTCCGATGCAACGGGGGCGCATCGAAGCTGAATTGAATAAGCCGGTCGCAAGAAGAAGTTCAGCGACATCAAAGACGTATAGCGGGAGCCGAAAGGAAGTCGTTTCGGCTATGGTTGGAGATGGGTTCTTGCCAAGCGTGGATTCGATTGACGTGGTGAAGGATGCTTCTCGCGTGCAATGGAACAGGATGGATAACCGGCAGCAGGCTGCGTTTGAGAAGCGGCAAAGAGAAGCTGGAAAGAAGAATGAATATCTCTTGGAGTTTGAAGACGGAAGCTCCTTTGTCGTTACAAAGTCGGAATACGATTACGCAAAGCATCTTGTTGATGCTAAAGAGTCAATCGCGGCCAAGGCGTCCCCTGATGTTCTAGAAGGTGTAGAATTTAGGGCGACCGATTCAACAAGGGCGATTATTCGCGGGACGGAAGCTGCGAAGTTTGTTTCGAGTCAGCCGGAAATCAATGAGGTGACTGTAAGCCATGCATTGAGTTCTACTCCTGAACAACGCAGGGCCACAGAGTCAACTTTAGAGTCTCTTGGGTGGAAAAAGAATCCAGATTACGACAAATATCATTCGTGGGGCAGAAAAGAACCAGTAAATGCACAGGCTCAGGAGGTTTCAATTAAACCTGAAGCCGGGTTAGCTGAATCCATTGCCGGATTCGCTCCCAATGAAAGCAAGATCGGCGCAAAAGTCCGGCTGGAATCGTCGGATGCGCAGAAGCTCGGGATCACTCCGAAGCTGCCCGACATCGTGAGTCGTGGACTCGATGCAGTTGCGAAGATCGGCAAGGAAGTTGCCGGTATTCCAAGATTCACAGAGTTCAAGGAAGCCGTGAACAAATGGGTCGGATCGACTCAGAAATCAGGCATTGAGCTAAAGCAACTCCAGGCTGAACTGGAGCGGGTCATCCCCGGCAAAGACCGCAGGGAAGGGATTACCAACTGGATTCAGGCCGATGGCGATGCCGGTGTTCTGGCAAGTCGTGCAGCGGCCACCAAAAAGAGTTCGCTCCGTAGAGGGTATGAGGCGGCACAAAACCTGACCCCTGATGAAATCAAAGTAGCGAGGGCAATTCAGAAGTTCTATGCCGATAAACTGGCCGAGGCGCAGTCTCATGGCATTGTTGGCGAAGGTTTGGAGAATTACGTTAATCAGGTCTGGAAACGTCCATTTGTTGGCGGTAACGGTGGTTCACAGTTTGCCGGGAAACTTTCATCCTCGTTCAAGTTTGGCAAACAACGCACGCTGGAATCGTTCTTTGAAGGCGAACAGGCCGGGCATGTGCCGGCCACCAAGGATATTGCGAAGCTGGTTGCGTCTTACATCCATGAGATGAACAAGACCATTTCCACCCGCGAAATGATCAAGGATCTCACGACCAAAAAGGCCACCGATGGACGCCCGTTATCCGCGCCTACCGGCAATGCATCCGTGATCGAGGGTAAGATTGAGGATGCACCGGATACCGTGATGATCCGGCCAGGATCGAAAGGCAAGGATTTCTCGGATTACAAGACCATCGCCAATCCTTCATTGAACAAATGGAAGTGGGTTCATACCGATGAGGCCGGGAATACCACTTTGGTTCAAGGGCAGCTTGCGCTACATCCCGAAATTTACGCGCATGTGAAGGCAATGCTCGGGCGATCCGCGATCAGGGAATGGTATGACAAACCATCCGGCCCGTTGAAGGCTTCGATGAAGGCGATCTTGAAGGGCGGGGACATGCTCCAAGGCGTGGTTAAAGCCACCATGCTCGATCTCAGCCCGTTCCATTATGTTCAGGAAGGCACCCACGCAATCGGGCATAAGATCAACCCATTGCCGTTGCCGAAGTCTGCCGTTGAATCCCTTCGCAATCGGGGGATGAACAAGACCGCCGATTTCTTCGATCTGCCAAGGGTTGATACTACCAACCCGGCCCATGTCGAGGCCATGAACCACGGGCTGATGCTTGGCGGCGACCATATCTCGATGGAACATTTCGTTGACGGGATCAGCGGTTCAGGCGGTTCTCTGTTGCGCAAGATTCCATACCTTGGGGATTACATCAAGGCATCCGGCGATTACCTGTTCAACGAGTATATCCCGCGCCTAAAGCTCAAAACCTACCAGCATATCCTTGAGCGCAACACAGAGCGGTTCAAGGAGGATGTGGCCTCCGGTAAATTTACTGAATCCGACATCAAATACATGTCGGCGCAACAGGCGAATGCGGCTTACGGTCACCTGAACTATGCGGATATCGGGCGAGATCCAACCTTGCAACATATCCTGCGTGCCGTTGCGCTTGCCCCCGACTTCCTTGAAGCGCGGGGCCGGTTTACCGGGCAATCGTTGAAGCCTGGCAAATCCGGCGCGGAACAGAGGGCGGCAATGATCATGCTGGCGACTACGTTCTATGTGACATCGCGCATCCTGAATAAGACCCTCGATGACGACTGGCATTTTGATGAGCCATTCGGGGTTAAACACGGTGGCCGGATTTACACGATGCGAAGCGTCCCCGAGGACATTTATCGATTGCTTAAAGATTCCCGCAGATTCGTTTATGGCCGGTTGTCTCCAATCGTTGGATCAGGGGTAATTCAGTATCTCACCGGGACCAATTACCGTGGCGAGAAGGTGACGTGGACCGACACAACCCGAGAGCTTGCCACTCGATGGGTGCCTTTGATGCTTCGATCTACTCCAGGGGTTAAGGCTCTAAACCCTTCTGCCGGCAACAATCCGATCACGGCATGGGAACAGTTCATCGGTTCTGTTGGATTGCATATCAGCCGCCATTCTCCGATCACAGAGAGCTATAAAATCGCCAATGAATGGAAGAAAAGTCAGGGTAAAAAGGTCGATACCGGTTCATACCCTGTCAGCCAATACCAGGCGATTCGATATGCGCTTGAAGATTCCGACATGGCTCGGGCACGGGCCGAATACGAGAAGCTTTTAAAGACCAACGCGAAGGACGCCATCGAGCGCGGGTTGAAACAAAGCCTGATGCGGCCATTCACGGGATCGCTGGAGTCGGATCGATTGTTCAAGAAGTCATTGTCTGAAAAGGACAAGAATACAGTCGAGCTTGCGGAAATGTATCGGAAGGAGATTTACAACCGGTTCCGCGCAATGGACAAAACCGGACTCGATTCGCCGGTTAAGTCGAAAGGCAGAAAGTCCAACGGTCGCAACTTCACCCGATGAGTCAGCCTGAGTATTACGGGTTAAAGATTGGTGGCCCGATCATCCCGGATACACCGGCTAACCGGGCGGGATTCGGCAACGATCTGCACCGGGAACTGTTCTTTTTCAGGGAAGCGAACAATCTCCTTAAGACCAAGGAATACACGGGGCAGGGGAGGGCATTCCACGGGCATAACCTGATCGAGATGTTGTGGGGGAAGAAGATCGACCGGAACGATTTTTTTGATGCGGCTTTTGAAGGGTATTGCGGCGGGGATCGGGAGGTTCTGATCACCGGTCCCGGTTCAGCCGGCAAGACGATGGGGGCGGCAATTTACGCTTTGCTGTTCTTCATGTGCGATCCTGAGAACAGCGGGGTGCTGATCAGTTCCACGACGATGCGCGGGTTGAGGCAGCGTATCTGGAGCGATATCAAGCGGTTCTACAATCTGCTGCCAAAACAGCTCAAGGCATGGAACCTGGTCGATCAACCGTTCCCTGCGTTGCAGCCGTGCCGGGGCGACCTGAAACACGGCATCATCGGTGTGGCCGTGGAGCAGGGGAACGAGGAAGCCGCGATGGACAGGATCATCGGGTTCCATCCCCCGCGAATCCTGGTCATTGTTGACGAGTTGACCGGGGTGCCGTGGAGCATCATCAAGGCTACGGTCAACCTTTTCACCGGCAAGAAGGAGGCGCAATTTATCGGCCTCGGGAATGCCAACAGCATCTTTGATAGCCACGGTAAAATGTGCGAGCCTGCCGATGGCTGGAACAGCATCACCGTGGATAGCGATGAATGGCGCACGAAGCGGGGCGGGTTATGCATCCATCTTGACGGGTTCAAAAGCCCCAATGTCATTGCCGGTAAAGTGATCTATCCTTACCTGCTCACCAAGGAGGACATCGATACCACGGCACGCGATTACGGGATGAACTCGATGGATATGTGGCGGTTTCGGCGCGGGTTCTGGTGCCCCGAGGGAACGGTTAAATCGATCATGTCGGAAACTTTGCTAACCAAGTTCAGGGCAATGGACCGGGTGACATGGCGCGGGGAGTTTACCAAGTGCGCCTCGCTCGATCCGGCCTTTGAAGGCGGGGACCGGTGCGTGATGAAGATTGGCCGATACGGGGTTAGCAGCGATGGAATCGATACCCTGCAATTTGAGGAGAGCATCACGATCAAGACCGAGGCAACCAGCAAAGACCCGCTCCATTACCAGATCGCACGGCAGGTCAAGGAGAACTGCGTGACCCGTGGGATCTCGCCCGAATACTTTGCAATGGACGTTACCGGCGAGGGTGGTGGATTGGCTTCCATCATTGCCGAGACCTGGGCACACGGGTTTCATCATGTCGAGTTCGGTGGACGCCCAAGCGAACTGCCGGTGTCGCATGTCGATAACCGGTCATGCCGGGAGGTTTACCACAACAAAGTGACCGAGCTATGGTATTCATTCAGGGAGAATGTCCAGCAGGGGCAGATCCGTGGGCTCGATCCCGATTCAGCCGTTGAGTTCTGCAACCGGCTTTATTTCTCCGAGAACAAGATCCGGGTCGAGTCCAAGAGCGACATGAAGGCGCGGCCCGGTGGTAAGAGCCCCGATAACGCCGATTCGTGCGTGGTTCTGGTGGATCTCGTCAAGCACAAGGGCGGGTTCGGCAAGGTGCAGTCCCGTGCGAGGGACAGCCGGAACCGGTCATGGGAGAACCTGGTGGCTGAATATGAAATGGAATCCACGTTTGAAAATGAATCCGTAATGAACGCCTAATGAAATACCAACTCAAAGATCCGATGATGGTCCCGCCTACGGGATTCGTTTACACCCAACCCGAGACCGGGGCAAAGCTCGATGGTCAATCCATGAGCGGCACGATCTCCCTGATGCTCAGGCACCGGACGGCAAACGGGTTGCCACGGCAGACATTTGAGGAAGCTAGTGAAGACCTCCAGCAACAGCTTTGCCAGCAGTTGGGGTATGCATGGTGCAAGAACATGGTGGTTGAGTCGTGGAGTTTTCGCATGGATTGGGACACAATCAAGGCCGGCACACGCACGCTGATGGCTCTTGCCGGTGAAAAGCTTGCCGGGGGAAATCCATACGTCGATCAGGCCGAGGCAGAACGCAGGGCAGCGATATGTTGCAATTGCTTTGCCAATAAACGGATGGGCGAATGCCTGAGCTGCGGATTGGCAAACCTGATTCAGCAGTTGGTTGCAGAGTCGGTTCAGCCTGGGGCGACCAGTAAGGACGACCGGTTATCAGGCTGCATGGTGTGCGGGTGCCTCCTGACCAAGAAAGTCCATGTCAAAGACGAGATCATCAAGGCTGGTCTGAGCGACAAACAGAAGGCGGCTTATGCCGAGATCCCGGCGTGCTGGATGAACGGGATTTAGGGGCAAGATTCCAATTCCCTACTTTTCCCATAGACATACAGTGGATTGCCTGATACTGCTTGCAATCATTCATGCAAGAACTCGCCTCGCTTGATTCCAATACGTTTGAACCGCCCAAGTCCCGTATTGGCGATGGCTCGCAAGCCTCCTCATTCGCAATCAACCTGATCAATGCCGATCAGGTCCGCGCACAGCAACGGGCAAAGGTCAAGGGATTGGTCGATGGCAACGCCCCGTTTAACCGGGCCGAAATGGTTGCCAAGGGGATGGGCAGCAATTGCAACCTAAACTTTCGGCAGGCATCAGCGGTAATCAACCAGTTCAAGACGCCTTATTACGACCTAGTGGTTGAAGTGCCGATGCTTGCCGATATCCAGACTTCATTCGGCAAACCCACTGAACGCTCCAACTGGAGCCAGATCATCAGTGAAGAATTTCACCGGATGATCACCGGCTGGCACAACTGGGATTTCGTGGTCCAGTTCCATCAATTTCAGATGCTCCTGCACGGGGTCGGGATCTGCTACTTCCACGATGCCGTGGATTGGCGTCCCGATGTCTGCAAGACCGGCGATGTCCAGGTGCCGGATGGTTCCCCGAGCAATTTGGATGAACTTGAGATGATCCAGATTCTCAAGAGCTATCCATCCCATGCTTTGTATCGGTATATCCGCAACAAAGAACAGGCAACCAAGCTCAAATGGAATGTGCCGGCCACCGAGAAGGCAATTGTCGAATCCTACAGCGGTTCGGGGCATCCACCTACCGACGCCAATTCCTACGAGTGGTATCAGCAGAAGCTCAAAAATGCGGATCTCTACTTTGGCACCTACGAGAGTAAGGATGTCAAGGTGGCTCACCAGTTGGTCCGCGAGTTTGACGACAGGGTTTCGCATCACATCGTCAGGACCGATCAGGCCACCACCGATTTCCTTTTCTCTCATGTCGGTCGATTTGAGTCGATGCACGATGTCATTGTCCCGTTCTTCTACGACATCGGGGATGGCACCTGGCATTCGATTCGCGGGTTAGGTTACGAGATTTATCCGTATTGCGAGACCTTTAACCGGCTCCGGTGCCGGGAAGTCGATGGAGCGATGATTGCAAGCACGGTTCTCTTGCAGCAGAAGTCGGCTTCCACGGCTACCAAAGCGCAGATGTTGACTCTCTCCAACATGGGGATTCTCCCCCCCGACATGGAGATCGCCTCCACGAACATCGGGCAGGGGATCGAGGCGACTGTCAAGGTGCGCCAGGACATGGAATCCGGGTTGAGCCGGAACATCGGCCAGATGCCGGCCCCCGGCAGCATCAACCCTCGTCAGGGTCAGAAGGTTACCATGATGGAGATGCAGCAGACTGCATCCCTCGGGAAAGGATCGATCAACCGGTATTACACGGCATTCGACAAGCTTTACCTGCAAATGTTCCGCAGGGCATCCAGTTCATCCTTGAAGGCATTCCACCCAGGGGCAAAGGAAGCCTTGGAATTTCAGAAGCGGTGCATGGATCGTGGGGTGCCACGGGAAGCACTCGACCAGATCGATTCGGTCAAGGCGATGCGCTCCATCGGGGCTGGATCAGCCGTGAACGCTTTGATGGTGACCGAGGCGATTATGAATCAGGCCGGTTCGCTCCCCGAGGATGGCAGGCAAATGGCGATTCGGGACTGGATCTCGCGTCTTGCCGGTGGAAAGTTCGCGGATCGTTACATGGGCGAGGTCGCCACCGAGAGCTACCGGACCCAGGACGACAGCATTGCGCAGCTTGAAAACGATTCTCTCCGGCACGGTGGCAAATGCGTCATCACCATCGAGCAATCGCACATCATCCATCTCAAGAGCCATATCGGGGATGCCGAGGCAGACTTGCAGGAGTTCCAGGAAGCTACCGCACGGAACGGTCAGCAGGACATCGCCGGGTTGCAACGGCTGTTCATCCACATGGATGCCGCCGGCAAACATAGTGCCGAGCACCTTGAGCAGTTGAAGGGCGACAAGATCCGGCAGAGTGATTTCTCCGAGCTTTACAAACGGTGGCAGCAACTTGCCCGGATTCAGGATCAGGTGCGCCAGCAGCTTGAGGAAGCGATGCAGGCGCAGGAAACCGAGCAGGCACAAGCCGCCCCCGAGCAGCAGGACAACACCGAGTTCCTTTCGATGCTGTCCAAGCTTTACGACAAGGCACCCGAGAGCGTGAAGGCGCAGATCGAACAGCAGCTTGGCACTCAAAGGGCCGAGGGCGAGCTTTCCGTGCCGGCGCAAAAGCTCAAGGATTCCGACATGAAAACCATGCTAAAGGCGCAGGGGCAGCAGGCCAAGATCGCTCATGACGATGTGCGCCTTGCCAGTGAATTGAGAAGCAATCAACAACCAGAAAATGACAATCGAACTATTCCTGAAACGACACGGTGAGAACTGGGAGAAGCTGAAACGCGACCCGCTTTTTACCGACCTGATCGAAGCCGTCCGTTCCTGCGATCCGGCAAGGGCAATGCATCTGGTGAGCGCAAAGGACGCCACGGATAACACGCAGCATTTGCTTGGCCGGATCGCCGGATTCAACCTGGCACTCAACGTCATTGACGGCATCTCTTTACCGCAGGACTCAACCCCGCCCGAGGAGACTTGGGCTGACAAGACTTTATGAGCACAGAAAACGAAGCACTAACCGTAAACATCGGGCAGGTGTCCGATGCATTGGACCGCATCCTTGAACCAGATCCGAATGCCGAACCGGAAACGCCGGTGGTGGTTGAGGAACCAATCAAGGAGGTTATCGAGGAACCTGCCAAGGAACCCGAGCCAGTAAAGGAGGCTGAGCCTGTCAAGGAATCAACCGACAAGAACCCGATTCACGGGTTGCGCAAGGCCCATGAGGAAACCAAGAAGGAACTCTCCACGCTCAAAGAGCAGTTGGCAGATTTCGAGGGCACCCGGAAGGAACGGGATGAACTCAAGGCGCGGATCACCGAATACGAGGAAACGGTCACACAGCTTCGCAAGGTCGATTCGATTGCCAAGCTGGAGAACGATCCTGATTTCCAGAAGAAATATGTCGCCGGTCGGGAAACGGTGGTCTCGAAACTCAAGGAGCTTGCAGGTTATGCCGACATCGATCCCGGCGAGATCCTGTCTGCAATGGGTAAATCGCCCAAGGAACGCTATGCGGCCCTTGACGACGCCCTGAGCCTTGCCACTCCAACTCTTGCCGGCAAGATCCGCGCAGAAGTTGACCGGCTTGAATCGCTTGAATCCGAGCGGAACGCCGAACTCTCCAATGCGCAACAGGCCATTGACCGGCTCAAGGCTGAACGGATTCGGGAACAGGACCGGCTCAAGGCCGATTACGAGACCCGGAGCGAGCACGCTTTCAAGACCAGCGCGGCACAGCTTGCCAAGGAATTGAACATTGACGAGGCCACCATCAACAAGGCCCGTGACTTCTTCAAAACCAACGGGTCAACCGAGGAAGCCGCAAAGGTTGTCATCAAGGCGTTTGCCGCCGATGGCGCATTTGGCAAGGTGAGCGAGTCGCAGAAGCGGATCGCGGAGCTTGAAACCGAGCTTGCCAAGTATCAGGAGTCATCCCCTGGGGTGACCGGCGGGGTGCATGGTTCGGCCAAGGCACCTGAGACCGGCGATTTTATCGCTGACATCAAGGCCGGTATCAAAGAACTGAGGATTTTCTGATATGGAAAAATTCCTGAACACAGCGGTTCTGCTTGTGGTGAGTGAAGTCAAGGCAGAAGAAACGGTTACCCGCGAGACCTTCGATGAATCCGGCAAAGAGAACGGGGTCAAGACTGATGAACAGTTTAATGCCGAGATCAAGGCTGCAACCGGGAAACGGGTGCTCTTGATCGAGGCGCAATGCGGCGGCAAAAAGGCCATGTATCAATCCCCGCAGGTCGAGGAGAATAACCTGAGCCTTGCCAATGCGATGATGACCTGTCTGATCCCGATTGCCCAATCGGTGGTTAAACAGTTCAGAACCGAGAAGGTTGAACCAAAGAGCATCATCACCCTGAACTGATATGCTTACCATTATCCCGGTTTGCCGGAAGGATGCGGGGCAGGCATTAAAGCTTGCCGGATGGATCAGGGAACTCGGCGGTGTCATGGCGCATTCGTGCGTCCTGGCGATCAGCAAAGCGGCCCATGAAGAAGGGTTGAGCGAGCCGATTCTCGAGCAATTGCGCCTGGCGTTTCACAAGGTTGACTTGTATCAGGTCAGCGACATCGATGAACCGGCATGGCCGAAGGGGGCGAATCACGCTTTCATCCGGGTCTGCAAGGATGTCATCCAGAATGATCCGGTTAAACCGTTCCTCTGGCTTGAACCGGATGCGATCCCCTTGAAGGCAACCTGGCTCGATCAGATCGAGCGGGAATACATGGCGTGTGGCAAACCGTTCATGGGTGCATTCGTGGATCTCCCAGGAACCAAGAAGCACATGAGCGGCATTGCGGTTTACCGGCAGGTTGACCGGTTCGCCCCGAGCTATGTCCTAAGTCATGAGTTTGCCTTTGATATCGTGATGGCTGATGAAGTGATCCCGAAGGCGCATTTTACCAGCCTGATTCAGCATGATTGGAAACCTGCCGAGGGCGAGATCCAATCACGGGTTTCTACCGGTGCGGTGGTTTATCACCAGGACAAGACCGGGGTGCTGATTGACGCTTTGCGTGGCGGGGGCTGCTCCACTGAGAAACCAGCGGAGGGGGCGGATGTTGTTGCCGTCCTTCATGGAATACCCGCCACGCTTTCCACTCCTAAACCCGTCGAGAAGGAGTTAACCATCCCGCAGGAAATCAGGAATCTTACGTTTAGATTGCGCGAGATATCTGAGATTAATCCATCTCGTCGGACTCAAGTATTGGTTGCACTGAAAGAAAACGGGCTGCAAAAGAAACGTGGACCGGTCAAGGTCTGATGCCACCCACCGTTGACATCGTAATCAAGAGCTATCCGCCCGATTACGGTTGGCTCGCCTACTGTCTTAAGAGCATTGCCAAGTATGCGAGCGGGTTCAATGATGTGATCGTGATGTTGCCACGGTCTGCGCCGTTGAATCTCACCCTTGAAAAGACCGTTTATCTCGACACGCCGGAAGGCTATCTCCAGCAGCAGGTGGCTAAGCTGAATGCCGATCTGCATACGGGAGCGGATTACGTTCTCCATGTCGATTCCGACATGGTGTTCACCCGGTCATTCAGCCCCAAGGACTTCTTCCATGCCGGCAAACCGATCTGGTCAATCGGCCCGTTTGATCCAGAATCCAAGAAGGCATGGTATCATGTGATGGCGAAATGCCTCCAGGAATGTCCTCCATACGAGTTCATGCGCAAATGCGCGGTGCTGGTTCCACGGGATCTTTACGCTAAACTCAGGGAGTTTATCGAGCAGACTCATTGTATCAGCATGGATGCCTATGTGATGAGTCAGCCGGGGCATGAGTTCAGCGAGTATAACTGTCTCGGGTTCTACGCATGGCTCAAGCATCGGGACCGGTTCCATTGGCAGGAGATTAACGGCAAGGAAGATTGGCCGTGGATTCAGCACTGGAGTTGGGGCGGGTTGACTCCAGAGATCCGGCAGAAATTGGAGGAGATAACCAAATGACGATTCTACCAAATGGAGTTGCAGTCACGGGAACCACGCATCATGCCCAATGGTGTGCCACGCATGGATTGGTCCATGACGAGTTCACGGCTGGTGTCATCAGGTATGTCGTCGAGAAATACGGGGTGAAAACCTGCGTCGATGGCGGGGCGAACATCGGGACATTAACCAAGGTGATGCTCGATGCCGGATGCGAAGTTATCGCGTTTGAGCCTAACCCGGATGCGTTTGCCTGTCTGGAGCATAATTGCGCCGGCACGGGATTGGTCATGGTGATGTCTGCCTTGGGGGAGTCCGAGCATACCACCGGCCTGACTGTTTCCGACAACGCCGGTGCTTCATTCTGCGGCGGGGCGGGGGATATCAGGGTAGCCGCATTGGACACGCTCGATCTTGGCAGACTCGATTTCCTGAAACTCGACATTGAAGGATGGGAATTTGCCGCTCTTAACGGGGCCGACAAATCAATTAGGTTCAATCGCCCAATCATGCTGATCGAGATTAACAGGTGTGCATTGGCAAGGCAGGGACATACCCCTGAAATGATTGCCGGATGGCTCAATGCAAGGGATTACACCTTCACTATCATCCAGCCGGAATGCACGTTTGAGAGCGAGCAGTTCGACATCCTGTGCGTGCCGAGTGAAAAGGTTGTTGACTAATTCTATCGTTTCAGTATAGAAACGCTCAACTGCAAATCCTGTAACCGGGTCGGAACCGGAATGCGCATACGGCTCACACGCGCAGCAGCCATGAGGAGCTTGAAAAACAAAAACGGATGCCTGCAAGGGAACTTCATCCGTCTGACCTCAACTTTTCAAGCATCACTCAAATCTTATGGCTGCTTTAGATACTACCTCCTGCAACGCTCTCAACTCTCTTTTCACGAAGAAATCCGGTTCCATCGCCCCAACCATCCAGAAACGGATGGTCGGCAAATCGATTGTCCTGGATCACATCAAGCGCGGTCCATTCCCTGACGGGGAAGGCACCGTG
>TARA_R110000868_G_scaffold97619_9_pt1 | contig 19206 bp, 14 predicted proteins | sample TARA_R110000868 | Tara Oceans TARA_R110000868 (sample SAMEA4397489) | marine metagenome | biome: Polar Biome; feature: [SRF] surface water layer (ENVO:00010504); material: water (ENVO:00002006), including particulate matter (ENVO:01000060) such as... | depth 5 m | reverse complement strand
CGAACATTATCTTTAGAAAATGTTTTATCTCCCACTCGGACATTAAAATCTCTTAAATAAAAGCTTCCCGCTCTATTGGCACGCAATTGATAGACAAAACTCATTGTTTTTTGCGAAGTGAACTGACCATTAATTAATTGGGTAGTGAAGGAGACTCCCCCCTTTCTTCGCCCTTCCACGTTTAGGCCTCCGGGGTCGAAGCTAATAAACGGCTCTTCATTGCCCTCAAAAGCAACAGTGACAATCATGTCAAAACTTTCATCGATTACAGGTCGTTCAGGCTTGAAGTCTATACTAATCTGCGCCCACGAAGAAAGGCTAAAAATAGCAAGCATAAAAATTAAAACAAGCTTCATTTTACCAATCCTTTTTCTGTCTCGAATTATCACGATCTTGAGTAACTGTATCGATAAACTCGCTTTGCAAAGCGCGATCATCTTGCATTAACTGCTTAAGAAGTGCGGGCACTTTCATCATGCGTCTTTTTTTATCAATCTCACGTTCTCGTTGTGCCATATTTGTTATTTTTTTCTCAGACTGTTTTTCACCATCTTTTGATTCGTCATTTTTCTCTTCTGGCTTATTGTCTTGTTGCTCGTCTTGATCGCCCTCGCCACTAGAGGACTTATCGTCTTTATCGTCACCCTTGCCGCCTTTGGATGACTTCTTCTTTTTATCATCTTTACCGTCATCACCCTCTTCGCCTTCTCCACCGTCGCCGCCATTTTGGGCCAGAAACTTTTTAACATTAGCATGAATAGCACGCTCTAATTCGATATCCTTGCCAGCATTCTCTTTGAGTGTTTGAAACAAAACTTCTAGACCTTCAGCCTTGCCTTGCGCAAGCATCGTTGCCCCGAGGTTAGCTTTTGCTTCAGGAGTTAACTTCGAACTAGCCTCTTTATAGAGTAACTCTGCTTTTTCTAGATCTTTTCCTTTTACGAGATCCAAGGCCATGTCTTGCTTGCGTTCTGCCGACCAGTCAGTTTCTAGCTGTGCTGTTAGACCTTCATCTTTTGCATGTATTTCATCGACCTGAAACCCAATAAAAATCAAGAATATGGCCAAAACGTAAGATCTAACCTGGGTACACAGGACGGATAGAAGATAAAAGATAATACCTGCGGCCACAAACCACTGTGACAATACTGGGCGAATTTTATTTTGATCAATACCTGTTGATATTGTCGCGCCATCTCTAAAAAAAGTTAGTATTTCTTCTGTTGGTAAATTGAATGACAAGACAACCCATTTTTTTGATCGTTTAAAGTGTGAAGCCAGTTTATCGAGGTATGGTTCGTCTAATTTAGATACCACCTCTTTATTCATATAAGTCTTATAGCCAGAAAAAGTTCCTCTCTGTGTTCTCATCGGTATTTTACCGCCTGAGACAGTTCCAATTCCTACAACTGCAAAGCTTATTCCTTCTGGAGCTTCAAAATTTAAAGGTGCGGCATTTTCCTCTGCATCAGTGATAAGTAATATATTACCACCAGGTTTTCCATTTGATGTTTCGCGCTTCAAGGACTCGACGATTTCGGCCAAGGCAGAAGTGATATTGCTACCACCACCTCTAAGACGTTCATCCTCAAGGCCTGCTAGTCTTGCATCTAGTAAATCGATGTCATCTGTGAATGGAACTAAGCGCTTGGTTATGTCTGAAAAAACATTGATTGATATTTGATGGCCGACTGCATTTTTAACAAAGTGCCGAGCGACAGTTAGTGAGCGTTTGAATCTATTCGGTTGTACATCTTCTACAAGCATACTAGAAGATGTATCTAGCAAGAGAACCGTTTTTTGATCTGAAAGTGGCGTATCAACTTGCTGCTCATAGCCTCGAAAATCTAAGAGAGCTAGTCCAAACATCAAAACGCTGAAAATGAAGAATACTTTTCCGATATAATTAACTGGCCTTGGACGTAACCCAAAACAGTTACGTAACCAATGAAAATATTTTTTGTAGTCATATAGCCAGAAGCCAATGACCAAAACTAAAAGAATAAATAAATATGGGGCATAACTCAGCTTTAGAAATGTCATATTACCTCTCTTAAGCCTGCCCATCGACCAATAAATGACAGGGATAAAAGAAGACATCCGATTGCCAACGGCTTCCAATACAGTTCTTCAAATATGGCACGACCACTTCGTTCGATCTTTGTTCGCTCCAATTCATTAATCTTTGTCAGAACGTTTTTTAACGCTTGTTCATTATCTGCTCTAAACACTTCGCCACCGGTCATGGTCGCAATTTTTTTTAAGGTATCGACATCGAAACTTCCGCCAGGGATATATTGAAACCTTTGTGTGCCAAATCCACCAGGAACAGGTATTCTTGCATCTCCATTACCACCGATTGCAATAGCGTAAACTTTTATACCCGCAGCCTTGGCCTCCTCTGCTGCTTGTATCGGTGTCATTGTCCCCACATTGCTGACGCCGTCTGTGAGTAGAATAATGACCTTGTTTTTTGCAAGAGATTGTAGTCCTCTTGCAACTCCAAGGGCCAGGGCATCACCTATATTTGTTCCACTACCTAAAAACCCAGTTCTTATATCTGTAATAGCTCGCTTCACTAGATCTAAATCAGTTGTCAGCGGCAGCAGCGTAAAGACTTTTTCAGAAAACATTACGATTGCAATTCGATCTGTTGGACGTAGCGATACAAAATCCAAGATCTTCTCTTTAGAAACCTCTAAACGGTTTGGCTTGAAGTCATCGGCCATCATTGACAAGCTAACATCGACAACAAAAATAACATCATTAACTTCTTCTGGATCAGTAATAAATCCGGCGGGCTTTTTGGGAAGTGTCATCGAAAAGATTATAAATCCCCAGCCTACGAGCCCCAAAACTACAATCAATACTTTTATCAACCGTGCACTCACTGAGGGTTTTTGCTTTATCGCGGGAACGATTGGTTTTTTAAATGTATAAAACTGCGCATACAGCCATGCGAGAGTAGCTATCGCCGCTAGAACTGCCCAAATTATTGTTTGCTGCTCACTCATTGATTAATTCTTGCTTTATTTTAATAATATTTTGGAGCTCGCTGTCGCTCCATTCTCTTTTAAACTGTATCTCATTTAGTTTTTGCTTAAATTCATTTGTTTGTTTTAAGGTTATGACTTTTTCAAGTTTGGGTAGGTCTCGTGCCAAAGACTCAACTTCATCTCGTGAACTAGCACTTATTATTCTGTCGCGATAACTATTTTTTAATTTTTTAAGCTCTGTATTCTTGCGCACTTTGTAGATAGCAAAAATGATCAAGGCTAATATAATTATACTGGAACTTGCACCCCCAACATAGGCTAAGACTTTCTCTTGATTTTTCTTTGCAATACTCGGTTGCTCAACGAAGGTGAACTCTTGAGCTGCTGGCGCAGTCGCTATAGTTGTAATTCTTCTGATTTCTAAAGGCACGCGCTGTTTAGCAATTTCGGCGTACACTCTATCTTTTGGCTTTAACGCCTTTACCACGGCTACAACAGCTTTAAGCTCCGCAACGTCTTGGTTATGAGCAGATAACTCACTGGAGAGAACTTTAATAATATGAAAATTTTCACCTAGCTTCTTTTTATCAAGAGTAAGTAAGTGCTCCGGTTTCCAATCGCTTGGCACAGGCCATACACGGAGAACACCCTCAAAAATAGCCCCCTCCTCAAGCGAAACAGAGCCATTGATTGCAGGAGTGAGCTCTCCCTCGAGTGTATAAGCACTGAGAGAAAATGATATAAATATTGAAATGAGAGCTATTATCTTCATGACATCTCTCTCACGAACTGTTCTAAATGACCGTCTTTCATCCTTATTGGCACTACATGTTTCAAAGCTTCTTGCTCGAGAGAGTCTCCTAGATGCATTTTAGTAAATTGCGCCTTATTTAACCCTGGTGCGAAGACAGAGTAGGGTAAATTAATACTCTCATCAATAGGTGCTATAACTCTAAAGCATTGCACGTGAGAATGTCGTGCCAAATGAGTAATGGCACTGCCTCGAATTTGTCCCAAAAAATCAGATAATATGATGACTTCTTTTTTCTTATACAAAAGCTTGTTTAGTTTATAATCAAGTTTTGCCTGATCAACATCCTTAATATTCATGACTTGGTCATAAATTATATTTAAATCATCCGTAACGAGTTTCTGTTTTTTAAGCAATTCAAGCATAGCTCTCATGCCTTTCTCACCTCGCATCTTTGGTAATTCATATATATCGTCGGTAACTAAAACGAGATGGACCATGTCTCCCGTTTTGTCGGCCATTAAGTACAGCATACAAGCTATTTCAATACAGGCTTGCAGTTTCGAAACTCCATTATTACCGGCGAGTAATGTTGGAGATACTTCTAATACTAATATAATTTCAACATTTCTCTCTTCTTCGAATGTCTTGATATATGGACTAGAAGTTTTAGCTAACATCTTCCAATCAATAAAGCGGACATCATCTCCGTGTGAGTAAACTTGGTGCTCTTTAAATTGTAATCCAGTACCACGAACGCGCGATTTTAGAACTCCAATGGAATAGGAGTTGGCATTCTTAAAAAATCTCGTTTGAGATTTTGCGAGAATCTTCTTTACTTCAGAAATATTTATCATTAAATTACGCGCTCCGCGATTTTTAGACAAATATCTCGTGATTGAATCTTATCGACCATTGCTTCATAGCTCAAAATAACTCTGTGACCTAGCACCGATGGTACAACGTGAAGGATATCTTCCGGGGTAACAAAATCACGCCCCTTTAAAAAAGCCACAAACTTTCCAAGCTTGTACAACCAGATCGTTGCTCTTGGTGATGCACCTGCTGCAATTGCTCCATTATAGGCAGGGTCGAAATGCTCCGAACCAGGTCTCGTTGCATGAGTTATGCGAACTAACATGTCCTTAATTTTTTCATCAACATAAACTGCTTCAACTTTATCCTTCAAGTCTTTCACATCTGTTGTCGACATGATGGCATCATTTTTTGTAATGCTTTCAAAGTTTAATGCGAGGATATTTTTTTCTGCTTCAAAATCTGGGTAGTCCACACTTACCTTCATCATGAATCTATCAAGTTGTGCTTCTGGAAGAGGATATGTTCCTTCTTGCTCAATTGGGTTTTGTGTCGCTAGCACAACAAAAGGACTTGTTAACTTGTGGGTATTCTCACCAATTGTGACCTGCTTTTCTGCCATGGCCTCAAGCAGTGCCGCCTGCACTTTTGCTGGAGATCTATTAATTTCATCTGCCAATAGCAATTGTGTGAAAATTGGTCCAAATTTTGTCGTGAACTGTTCCGTTTTTTGACTATAAATCATTGTTCCAATTAAGTCGGATGGTAATAAGTCGGGAGTAAACTGAATCCTCTTAAAGCTCAAGTCACAAAGCTTTGCCATTACAGAAACACTCAATGTCTTTCCAAGTCCAGGCATGCCCTCAATTAATAAATGACCTTCGCAAACAAGCGCCGCCATAATTGAATCGAGTAAATCATCCTGGCCAAAAATCACTGACTTTGCTTTGGTTAAAACCTGATCAATTTTTTGTCTGTCATTAGTACTCATGAAGTCCTCAGTTATTCCACACGATATAGTGCATATTTAATATAATTCGCGTTATCTTTTAAGCTTGTGAATGGATGATCAATCGCCTGTAAGCCAATATCTCTAAGAAGCACATTTCGGCCGCACTGCTTAGCCTCGACTTCTACGATTGATGTTAATTCTTCTAAATTTACGTACTTTGTACAGGAGGCCACAACTAGCGTTGAATCCTGTTCCAAAAGTTTGAATATCTTATTATACAGCTTCCTGTAACCAGATAATGCTTGTTGCTTTTGTTTGGCTGACTTGCAAAATGCTGGCGGATCGCAAATAACTACGTCCCATTTTCTTTTAGATACAATTGCATTGTCTAAAAACTTGAACACATCTTCATGATGAAATTTGAAATCTGCCTTTGGATTAACATTCTTTAAGTTATTGGAGACTATCTCTGAGAAATTTGCCTGGTCCACAAAGTCTACTGACTTACAACCTGCACGAGCGGCCTGAAGCCCCCATGAACCTAAGTAGCAAAATAGATCTAGCGCTGTATTCTTGGAAAGATAATCGTTTTGCAGATAGTTTTCAAACTTACTTCGATTATCTCTGTGGTCAAAGTAAAATCCAACTTTCTGCATTCTCCCCATAGGAAGTTTATATGTTAGACCGCTATCAACTATAGTAATTTCTTCTTCATCGCTCCACTGCTTATCAAATTCTGGCAAACCTTCACTTTCTCTGTATTTTTTCCGGTCTAGGAAATAACATTTTTTTTGCGGATAAAGCTCTTGCATAGATTGCTTGATATCATCGCGGTATTTATCCATTCCTGCAGTGTTAATTTGAATCAAGACATGATCAAGATAGGTATCAATAATGACTCCTGGTAAGTGATCACTCTGACCATAGACAAGTCGCATGCCTTGATTTTGATAGAAGCCTTGTCGTCTTTTGAATGCTAGTTCAATTTTCTTCTGAATGTATTGCCTAGGCTCTACAATCTGCTCAGACAACACCCACAACATTGGGACGTCTTTTACAAAAGGATTTCCATAGCAAAGCCATGTTTGCTTATTATTTATGATCGAAAACCATTCACCTGGAGTTATTGAAGAGAACGCAGGTGGAATCTCATTTGTATAAAATGAAGTCTTACCGCTTTTAATTTTTGCGCTCATGCCTGAATCAACTTCAATCGTACGCATAGTTCCCCTGGATCTATTCAACCATTTGATTATAAAGGGGAATTCATCTTAAACAAGACGCGGAAATCAATCCCTTTGCGGCTCAAGACTTATCAGATCAAGAGAGTCGGTCATCCATGTCGCCATGGCGCTAGTATCGCTAAGCCCTTCGACAACATACTTGTTCCAGATCTGTCTGCTACTAGTAACTGTTTTTAGAATTTTGAACGGCTCTTGAAAGTGGTCATTAGTTTTGCAAATAACCAGCTCTCCATTTGGTGAGCAGCTTCGCTTATAAGCTGATCTTTTAACGTAATCGCCGAGTCCGGCCAATCCACTCGTCGCCACTGATGCCGACAAGGCCTTCAAGCCTATGACATCCTCTTGGTCAGTCGTATTATCAGAAACTATATATTTCCCCAGCATGGAGGTAAGGCGAGTCGCATTATCAACATCCGCATTATTAAAATATGTCGTTAGCAAGGTGTAAAAATCAATTCTTTCGTCATTAGATAAAGTAACTTTATTAATATATCCATAACTCTTTTTAACAAAGGTTTCATAGTTAGGATCTCTGGACACTATTTTTTGAGAGATAAGCTCAACTATCGGGTGTAGCGTGAATACTACGTCCTTAAACAATTCTTTTGTCCAAGCTGAACGAATTTTTTCATATTTACCTATCCCCCAAGTAACAAGCTTCAAGCCTTTGTCCCAGTTACATACTTGATCGATATTACAAAAACTAGAAGTTATAATGAGAAGATCACCCAAAACATCTTCCAATTTTCGAAGTTCTTTATATGAGAGCGAATCAATCAGATCGATAACATCCTCAGATACTTTTGAGTTCTCCGGAGATAACGACTTAATAAGCTCTATGAGTGTCTCGTCAGAAACGGTTGAATCAAACCCGCGCAAAAGATTGCTACTAATATAGGATAGCTCAGGCGAGGCAATGAATTCTCTGTATTGGTCGGGAGTTCTTGCAAAGCGATCTCGCGTCCATCGTGCCAGATTGGAGAAAGCAGAAATTCCAGCTAACTCAGAAAGTATTTTCCCATTATGCTTTCTTAGCTGTCTTTTTGTTTGAATCCATGGAATGTTAAAACCATCACCGTCTTTTTTAAACTTAACAATAGTAGAGATTTGGCTAACCTTTGACGAACTGCCTACAACTGAGCCCAGGAGGGCCTTCATATAATCGCCATAATTCAAGCCATGAAGCTGCACATCCATAAGTGAAGGGAAAGCTTCGACAGCATTCTTTGCCATACGCTTTTCATTTCGGTTCATGAATTTTCCACAAAATCCTGCTTTAACGCAGATTTTGAACATCTTATATTTGCTCTCAACAACCTTTAAGTAATCAAATGATTTAGCAACAGAGTTTTTATAGTGGGCGCCAAGGTAATTTTCATCGAAGTTAACATCTCTAATAACAACTTCAATTCTCTCCATTACCGTAGTTTTGTGTGTTGAAGTAGTATCTTGTCCTTGGTAGAGCAAATCTTGCGTATTATAGGCTTTTGAGCGATCGGATAAATCGTAGAACATCGCCAACGATTCTTTTATTGATAAGTTTTGATTATGTGTCTCTCGCGCTCGCAGTGGAATTGGCACACCAGCACTAGAGTCTAGAGCCTTTAAAAATAGTCTAGCGGCAATTGGTGATTCTGTATCATTTCTTCGCGTCAACAAATCAGTAAAGCGCTTTAGAAAGCCAATCAAGTCATCTTTGCTCGGGCACGCAATACCACCGAGTTCTCCATTCAGATCACTCTCGCAACGATGCGATCCGCTGACATTTGGATAATCTCGATTTAGTATCCTGTTCCACTGTCCTGAACTCTTACTACTTTCTATATCACTAAGCAGTCTGCTTATGCTTCTCAAGAAGTCTTGATCAGATAATATCTCAGAGAAAGTTAGCAGCATCTTAGATCTAAACTCATCAAATTCTGCATCATTTCTTTCAACCAGCAGTGAAGATATTGTTTCGGAAATATCATAGAGTTCAGTTGAGGAAAGCTGGGACTTGAGCAATTTTAACAGTACTTCTACTTCCTCATTACTACCGAGGTTCAAATGAATATTCTTCGCAATAATAATAATAGACTGTAAGACCGTTTCGTCTAACAATCCTCCACGGTTATAGAGCTCACTCCCATGTTGTTCTTTATAGATGGTTCCAAATTCACTCATAAGCTTCAGGTTTTTAAGCGTTACCTGAGAGTCGAATGGGCGACATTCTTTTGGAAAGTCTCTCATCAGTACGTTTAAGTCAGTACTAGCTAAACTTGTTAAGCATTTCGAAGATAGTGAACTATCATTGCCATCAAAAGTTATTATCTGGCGATTCGGGTTATTGGCAGGCAATAAAGATCGTATATGATCTGCCCAAGCAGTTAAGCGCTCTCCATTGATAAACAACTCCATAACTTTCAAGATGTGATCTCTGGAGAAAAACTCTGAGAATTCAGCCAGGACATCTTTGCCATGCAACTGTGATGCAAACGCTTTTAAACTTTCAAAGGTCTCATCTGGATTTGTTCCGAGTTTCCAAGAATGTATGATCGCTGGAATACGCTCTAGAAGAACTGTGTAGGCATTCAAGTAAAACTCAAATAATGGCTTAAAATTTGTTTCGCTATTAAAATGCTTGTCGACATAATTAAAAAGGAAATCTTTTTCTGTATTTGTGAAAAAGAACCATACCTTTCCAAGTGCTGGCCAAGACGATCTAAATTCTAAATCATGAGCCTGTAATGAAACTTGTGCGAGATCATTATACACTTGTGGCTTAAAAGCCTTAAGGTAAGCAACATAATCACTTAACACAGTTGGATCAACAGTATTGATGATTTCTGTAAAATCTAGTGCTTTGCCTAAGTAGTCTTCTGCACCATACTTAGTCACGAGTGCGCCAATTAGCGATTCAGACTCACCAGTTGCACTTAAAACTGAGCGACTAATGATTTTAACAAGAGGTAGAACACCTGGCACCCCCATCAAATCGACCAATGATTTTTTTAACCGAACGACACTTAGCTCGTGCTCTTTATCAGGTAAGTTTATTTTAATAGATCTAAACTCTGGACAAGCCTGGGAAGCCATTTGGTGAAGAGCGATATCTTCTTCGAGATATCTAGTGAGCTCTGTGCCATCAAGCGCAACAAGTTTTTTAAGTATTACCAAAAGATGATGATCTAGATTAATATAAAAAGTATTGTCTGAAATCTTTGAACACTTAAGGCCCATTTGTCTAACCGCTGCGACAGATCGGATATCATCAAGGACATTGGGGTTGTTGTTCCTAAACTCTAGTAGTTTTTGGATCAATTCTAAATTGAATAGATTGCTATTAATCCAGCCATAGATGCTAGTCTCGACATTTGCTTCACTTGTGCTAAGTAGGGCGCTTAGTAATTCTCCGTCAACATCTGACTTTTCTTTAGTGATAAAGCTTACAACAGTATCCAAGAACTGAACTCGACTTGATTTAAACTTTGGTGAGTTCAATACACTTGAGAATCTTTTACCAAAGTCTGCTGGCAATGAAATCGTGTTATAAATGGCTTGGGTCAACACCTTATGTATTCGAGTATTTTCTTTGGCTATCAATTCTACAGATTTTAACGAAAGCTTTATATCCTGTTTTGATACTTTTTTAGTGCGAGTGCATTTTTCACTGTCAGCACATTGAAAGAGTTCATTCATGCCATCATAAAAATTTGTATCACTAAGCACTGTAATGGCCTGTCCGAGATCATCCAGGCCCTTTTCCTCATCTAGCTTTTGAGTTATTCCAATGAATTGCCTTAAGACTTCCCTGTCATTGAATGCTTCTTGTGATAACGGTCTAAGAAAGTGATTCCATTTCTGAGCTGGGATCAGCGAAATATGAGTTCTAAGTTTTGGGAATTTCTTCGACCACTCTGTGCAATCGAATATGTCTAATTGATTCTGATGTTCAAACAAATTTTCGAATAAATTCATTCTGGAACACGCACGCAGTCTCTCTCCCTCGATGCTTTCCGTATATGAATCTTCTATTGACGTAGGGGTTTGCTTTGTACAAGAAAGTGCAAAAAACGAAACTAATATAAGTATGAATATATTATTTTTGTTTTGCATCACGTCCCGCGAAGTACTTTTGTGCTGTACCAGTATTGATCTTATAATCACTCAATAGAATCTCTGAACTAATTGTCGAGTGCTGGGCACCATCTTTATTAGTCATTGCTTCTACTTTAGTATTCGTTTTAATCGACTGCGGAACTCCAAATCCATCTTTGGCCACATAACTAATTGCAGTTTCTACAATGGTCTTTTGAATACCTGTTACCCCCTCTACACTAACTTGCGTTACGACTCGCTTACTGTGACTCCAGGGTTTGACTTCACTTTTAAAAACTGCTGTTTGAGATCCTGAAGGTGAGAAGGTTTTCATGCTTTTCAAACTGGAGTCTTGGGCAAACACAAGATTAATTTGGCTTATGGCCTTACTATGCGTTTCATCCTTTCCTTTAAGCAGTACATCACTATTTTTCATTCGACTCGATTCAAAGTTATATCCGCGCAATCTTCCACTGAGGTCTTGCGGGACGACATACTCTAGTCGCTCATAAATAATTCGCTTAAGTTCTTGCTTAAGAGTATCGAAACCAGGAGGTAGTCCAATGACCTCAATCTCTACTCTGCCTGGTGATAACCAATAAACTGAAAAGTGAAGATCATTAAGTTTGGTTAAGGCGTAGCGATTTTTTATACTCTCTTCCAATCCACTAACACGTGCCTCAAATACGACTTCTTTCAGTCCGTACTTAATTGGGGAGTATTGATTTTGATCAAATCTCTTGATCATATCGGTGTCATTATTAGCACCAGCATCGAAGACACTTAGGCACAAAAATAATAGACATATTAATTTTAAAAATTGAGCTCTCATTTAAACAATATTCCTCCAATTATATAATAGACGTTAATCGGAGTTCATCGAAGAGAGAGCATTTTTCTCCATGTCGGGCAGTACCTGACTAAAATTCTTTTTTCATTGCTGAAGCGAACCAGACCAGCTGCACCTTTTACAGGTTTTAGATACCTAACCCTAGTCCAAACCAAGTGAACATCTTCTAAACTACTTTTTGAATAATCCTTGAGTATGGATCCTATAAGTTCCCATGTCTTTTGGTCGGGAATTGCCTCAGATTTACAGAAGAGGTGAGCACCTGTCTCATTTTCGATATGAACCCACAGATCGTCCTTGCTCGCCCATGTTTTTCTAAGATGATCATTGGCCCTAGCACTCAAGCCTATTGCAATCTTGTACTTGCCTGGTAATTGAAACTCTTCATGGGCCAGACCACTCTTTGTATCTGTCACCGTCTCAATGCTTTGTCTGTTCTTCGGTAATTGCCAGCCCAGACTATCCACATTGTATATTTGCTCAAGATTAAGCTCGGTATCCTTTTTATGCGCTTTAAGCTGCTCAAGTCTTTTCTCTTGAAGTTCAATCGCGGCCTTAAAGCGCTTTGCCTTTGAATAGATCAGATCTGCTTTTTGATATTCACTAAGCCCCGATTTGAATTTGATTGTAACATTTGCCATTTCAAGCTTACTTTCTGACTTCAATGCATCAACATTTTTGGCAACCTCATAGAGCTGCTTGTAACTTTCTAGCTTAACGATATCTTTTTCGATATTTTTTTGTTTTTTACTTTTTTTGCTTAGTACTTTTTTTTGAAGGGTTTTATTATGCCTTTGGAACCAGCTCTCTAGATCGTCTACAGGACTTTGCAAAGTTTGATCATGCTGTCTTTCTTCAAGGCTAGAGTTGTAATTCTGATCTGGCTCAATATGCAAAACCTTGCCAGTACTACTTGTAATCTGCACCATATCATCTGTACGTACGATCTCTTCAAAGTGAAGCCGCCCATCTATATAGCCAAAGCGTAGTGACTCTAGTTTATCTGCCATTTCTAACTCGACAGTATTGTTTGTGATTTCAGGAAGCCCAGATAACCATTTGCCTTTAATTTTTGATCGCAGCCACTCAATCGCTACATCTTTTATTCTGTATTTAGCGGGTACGGCCAACTCCGCCAGCGCAATATATTCTTCTGGTTTTTTACGCCCGAGCCATAACCATAATGTCCTTCCCGGAACTCTGATCGAGATACAAAGGTGTAGCGGCGTTGCATAAATCTTTTGAACTTGGCACGGTATCGTGGACGAGTCCTTGCCATGCTTGTATTCTTGGTTCATGTCCAAAGACCTCTTTCATTCATCAGATTTTCTACATCTCATAGATTGGCATGATATCACGGCCCAGATGAGTTCTCGCGCATGTTTTGAGATAACCAAACGCACTTTATCGAGTCACCAGGGTTTTCTTCCACTTGAGCAGATCGAGCTCGATTTGATGAAACAAGACTGCCTTCACACTTTAAGCTCAGCAACAGCGAGATTGACTCAGCATTTACACCGTCTAGGACCTGAATTTGTATGCAGCGCCAGCAAAGACTTAAGCAAAGGGCGTGTTCCGACGATTTTAGAATTGCACCAATTGGCACTTCTGCTCGAAGCGGATGAACTATGGCTCAGCTCATTTGCCGTCGATTTAGATATTGAAGAGAAGAACTTATTTAGCGCGCCAACGGTTTTCAACAAGAAATTACTTACAAGTCTTCGCGACTTTATTACTGACGAAGGTAATATCAACGAGCGCGGCTTTCGAGAGTTAAGAGAGCTTACAGAGGAATTACTTCAACTTGAGTCTACTGCTAGAAAGAAAATTTCAGAAATACAAAAGCATGGAGATAAAAAATTCGCTAGCTCTGGCGATTTTGATATTATTAATGATCGCTACGTACTACCGGTTCCATCTGATAGCTATAACTCTAGTTATGGCGCTATTGTACATAGATCACGCACAGGCATGACTTTATTGGTTGAACCTCCGGAAATGAAGGTTTTCTCCCAGAGGCGCTCAGAGCTTTTGGCCAAGCGAGACTGGCTGGTGTTCCAAAAGTGTCGTGAATTAGGCGAGCTACTGGCACCACTCGCTAAGAATTTTGATCAATGGTCAGAGTTCGCCCTTGGCTTTGATCGTCTCCAAACACTTGCGTCCTTTGCTTTAACTAATCAGTTTTGTCGCCCCATCATCAGCGATCAAATGGGAATAGAACTCAAGGGTGCCTTCCATCCATTAGTAGCTGATTGTGTTGCCAATGATATTACCATCGATTCAACCCACCAAGGCGTCATCTTATCTGGTCCAAATACAGGCGGAAAAACAGTCTTGCTTAAAAGTGTTGCAATAAGTGTGGCACTCCTGCGTCTTGGCTGCTGGGTTCCAGCTAAGTCAGCAAAGATTTTTCCCTATTCACAACTATATTTTTTCTCCCACGACTTACAAGATATAAACCAGGGTCTCAGTTCATTTTCTTCAGAAGTTAAAAATTATTCTTCACTTGTTGATGACCTGAACACCCACTCACTTATCATTATTGATGAAATTTTCAATTCCACCTCTTCTGAGGAAGCTTCCGCCTTGGCCGTTGCCCTTTTAGAATACTTAGCAAAATCATTTAGCCCTCAGATTCTTTTATCTACCCATCATCATGGTATCAAGACCATGCTAAGCAGTATGGGCAATTATCTCTCCTGCCACATGGCCGTCGATAGCTTCGGGCATCCACTTTATCGAATTGTATGGGGCTCACCTGGAAGCTCACGCGGCATTGATACCTTTGAACGCCTCTCAAGCACAACCAGTTGGGGCAAGCCCTTGGCAAAACGGGCCAAAGAACTTTTAGGCTCTCAAGTATTTGACTATGAGAGCGCTCTGACTGAGATCAATGCACAAAAAGCTGAATATTTTCTAAAGCAGCAGGAAGCTGATCGCCAACTTCAAAGTCTTAAGAGCGAACAAGCTGCCTTCAAACTCCAAAAGGAGTCACAGTTACAACTGATCAGTGAACAGCTTTACGCAAAATACGAGAAAGTTGTGACTAAGGCGCAAAATGAAATCGATCGATTCAAGAATGCCCAGACATCACCCCGAAAAGTGCTCGACACTTTAGCCCAAGGCAAAAGCGAGCTTAGGCCTGAAAAGAACTCCCTGATTAAAACGCCAGACAATCTACTCTCACTGCCCAAGGATTCAACAGGTCTTCGTGTTTGGTCTAGAACCCTGGCCAAAACAGGTACGGCGATCCAAGACAAAGGCGACAAGATTTTGGTCGATTTCAAGGGACTAAAGTCTTGGTGCAAAAAGAAAGATTTGCAACTACTACAAGATCAAGCTCGAGAATATAAGCATCAAGTCAGCGTTCAAGTGCAAAGAGAGCTTTTAGGTAAGACAACTTTAGACTGCCGTGGTCATCGTCTTGAGGCATTCCAATCAGAAGTCAGCATTAGTCTTCAAGAACTTCTCAGCGGTGATATTCCCTATCTAGATATTGTGCATGGACATGGAGATGGAGTGCTTAAGAAGTGGTTGAGACAATTTCTTAAACATGAAAATGACTTTTCCTGGACACCCCTTGATGGCAACGATGGTGCCACCAGGGTTCAGCTCAAAAACTCTTAGTTTATCATCTCGCCAATTCGCCACGGACGGAACTTAAACGAGTCTTCGCCAAATGGGAAAATCAGTGAGAACCACACTAAGATTGCTTCACCTTTGATCAGCTTATGATCGACATAGCCCCAAAATCTTGAGTCATAAGAAAAGTCGCGATTATCACCCATAACAAAGTACTTACCTGCTGGAATCGTCTTCTTTTCGTAATCAGTTTTATAATAATTATCTACATCCTGCTGAATGGTGTGCTCGTGCTCACCTGTCTTAGACTTATAGAATTTTAGATTATAGTTTTTAAACTTCTCATCCATATCGGACATGATTTCTCTTCCATCAATTTCCATCTGATCTAGTGGCTGGTCATTAATAAAGACTCGCTTCTCTCTAATTTCGATACTGTCACCGGGTAAACCCACGACTCGCTTAATATAATTAATTGAAGGGTCAGATGGGTACTTAAATACTACTACGTCTCCGCGCTCGGGTTGAGATTCACCAAATAGATAGATTGGATCTGAATCGATGCCAAAAAGACTGATATCACTAAACGGCAACTTGAATCCGTAGGCGAATTTATTAACTAGGATAAAGTCGCCGATCATAAGTGTTGGAATCATAGAGCCAGAAGGAATTCTAAACGGTTCAAAGAAGACAGATCTAAAAATCAAAACCGAGATAACAATTAAGCTGATTGATTTAGCTTCTTTTTTAAACTTTTCTTTTTTCGACAAAACGCCATCTCCAAGAGGTGAGTTGCTTGAGTCAATTTTTTCCTGATCCATTAACTTCTTCCTTCAGATTGCTTATTAACCTGGCTGCTTCCGTCTTTAATAAATGCGTTTTCTATACGAAGTATTTTTTTGTAATAATACTCTATTATTTCTTTAGCAAGGTAAGCTGATTTAACATACCACTTATTGTCGTTAACAATCATAATACAGACAGAAATTCCCTTTCCCGCTGCCTTGTCCTTTGGAACAGCAAATGATGTAAACCAGTCTCTTTTGCCATCTGGCATTCCACCTGAAATGCTTCCTGTCTTACCGCCGACTTCAACAAGTTTTCTGATCTTTCGGTCAAAACGTCTAAAGCTTCTGCTCGCTGTTCCTCTCGAAACTGTTAATTCCATCATTTGACGAAGTGCCGTAGCGCTCTCAGGGTTTAAGGCTTCACGATCTTTTCTTTTTGCCGTCCAGATTATTTCACCAGTTTCAGAATCAGTAACTTTTTTAAGTAATCTTGGCGTTACGAATCTACCACCATTAGCTGCTATTGATGCAATGGCTGCACCGTGAATGGGAGAGATTAGAGTGTCACGATTAAAACCTGATGCTAATTCTGCAAAGTTATATTGATTCTCGGGCATTTCAACAATTGATCTTGAAAGATGTACTTCTTCCATAATTTCGCGGTTAAAGCCAAAGTCATAGGCCATTCTCATTAGGCTTTCTGAAGTTGACTGATTTATCGCAGCTTTTCCAAAGATAACATTATTGGAAAATGCAAAAGCCTTTTCTAGGCTTTGGTAACGGGCCCATCTACTATTGGTTGTTTCCAATTGTTTTTTATAAAGAGTTGTTCCTCTGCCGTGAAACTTAAAGCGAGAATCCTCAGTAACTGGTGTGTTCTCCAGAAGATCTGCCGCTGTTACAATTTTAAATAGTGATGCGGCTGGGTGGGTCGCAGTAAACGGAAGAGCGGGTCCAAATTCTCCAGATTTTCTCGAATGTCCCAAACTTACTAACAAGTTACCAGAGTCATTATCCATCACGACGACGGCGATGTGAGCTGAGGAGTATCTTCTAATTAATTTTTTAACATGAGCCTCGAGCTCATCGTTAATTCCGTACTCTAAAGTGATTTCTTTATCGTTTAAGTTGAGCTTTGTCGGACGCTCACCGCCCTCATGAAAATAGCGATCTAATTCAAGCTTTACCGATTCAAACAATTCTTGCTTTTGTAGACGTGCCTGATCTATCTGCCGTTCCTTCCAAGCAACACTACCAAGCCAAGAAGCTAATCCTATAGCGAGAATAAGAAAGGTGAGTGCGAAGATTTTATGTTTGCGGTGAATTCGGCTCATTTTTTAGATATTTTTTACCTATTACAAAGAATTCCTTACTCACCGATCTCGTAGATTTTGGTTTTAGGAAACTTAAGTTCTCAAACAAATGCTTCTGAGATTTTAGATAATCTTGTGCGCTCTGGCTATCGAACACCTTAATTACTAGATTTCCGTTTTCTTTCAAGAAAACAGGCAAAATTTCAAAAATCTTCTCTACCAGGGCCAATGAGCGATCCTGATCAACCGAGCGTATCCCTGTGGTATTTGGAGCCATATCCGAGAGAACAACGTCAAAATAACCCTGGCCACCTATATCATCTGGCTTGGTTACATCAAAAATAGACATTTCTAATAGTTTTACATTTTTCAGATGCGCTAACTTCTTATTTAGTGGTCGTATATCAATACCGATGACACTGCCTGAGTCGCTTACTTTCTTCGATGTGTATTGAATCCAAGAACCTGGGTGATAACCGAGATCCACGACGTTATCACCTTGATTGATGACTCCGTATCTTTGATCTATTTCTTCTAACTTATAAATACTTCGGGCTAGAAAGTTTTCTTTTTTGGCTTTTGAGAAATAATGATCTTTTACTTTAAATTTTTTGTTCATTTTAAAAACCACTCAGCATCGAGAGTTGTGCCCCATATCATAGGATCTTTCCATTTGATTCGATCTAACTCAGTGACAACTCGTCCACCGGTATAGAAATGACGATCAATCCCGTGAAGCAATATACTTCCAGCAGCAATATCCCAGATAGACTTTGGACGCAACGTTGCTACAAAGTCAGCCTGACCAGCCGCCATTAAACCCAGTTTAAGCGCAATACTGCCCATGGGTACGAGCTCACGATATTCTTTATCCAAGTGCTCTTGAAAAAGACCTTTTCTCCACTCAGAGCGCGAGATCAATCCATGGCTTATCTGGCTGGCCCTAGGAAGTTCCATCTGCGAGTGAACTTCGAAATCATTAAATAAGTGCGTAATAAAACCACACGCCTGAGGATCTGCCAGATTGGCCGTCGGCATAAAAGCTAGCGAGAGCGAGCACTCGTTAGTGCCGTACACTAGTCCAGCCGTGCCATCCACTGGGTCCAATATAAAGCACGGAAACTTGAGCTCATGATCTCCTTCCTCACTAACAATATTGATTCCAGGAAAATTTGTGCGAAGAATTAATTCAACCCGATCAGTAAGTCTCTGATCAACATCAGTAACCCAACTGCCGTCAGCCTTCTTGCTTTCATTTAGGTTTAGACTGGCTTTATCAAAGATAAGGCGGATTTCTTTGTGAATGAGTTCCCGAATGTTTTGATCAATCATGCTTACTATTCATGACACTGCGGCGGTGCAAAAACAATAGTTGTGCTCAAAATTTCGTAAAAAAAAACTAACAAGGCCATTGACTCGGGTTTTTTGTCCACAGCAAGTGACGAGTTATCCACATTTTTTCGGGTCAAGGGAAAATTTATTTTTTTTAGTCGGGTTCTAGCTAAGTATTGTTATTTCAACAACTTGATCTAACTGCAAAAGACGACAGGTTTTGGTCCACAGCAATATGTCCGAGATTATGGATAAGCGCACTTAGTTATCCACAGTTTTTCAAAAATCTGACACCGCTATATTGGTCAGTGGCCAATCGCGACATTTTTTCTTAAAACCGCTGACAATAGGGGATAGAAGCACTTTTAAAGGTTTTTAACCTCTAAATAAAGGGTCGCTAGTTAAAATCTAACACCAACTTCTATCTTCTATTGATTAGGCATCAACTAGAAAATCTTCAGTAATTTCTTCTTCACCGGTACTGACAGCGTAGATCTCCCATCCT
>TARA_R110000868_G_scaffold22559_3_pt1 | contig 19216 bp, 29 predicted proteins | sample TARA_R110000868 | Tara Oceans TARA_R110000868 (sample SAMEA4397489) | marine metagenome | biome: Polar Biome; feature: [SRF] surface water layer (ENVO:00010504); material: water (ENVO:00002006), including particulate matter (ENVO:01000060) such as... | depth 5 m | reverse complement strand
TGAGGGTTGGGTAAACTGGCCTGACTACCAATGGCGCATATACAAGAACGTACCTAACATTAAGTGGAAGAATAAAGTTCATGAAGTATTAGAAGGATTCAAACAATATGCACATCTACCAATGGAAGAGGATTATTCACTCTACCATCCAAAAACAATACAGAAACAAGAAAAACAAAATAACTACTACAATACACTATGACAAGAAAATACTTACCAACTCTAAGTGAGTTAATTGATAGACTATCTATAGCACAACTAAAAGAGGTGTTTATTCCAGAACACAAAGAAGAGTACGCTCAAGAGATTGCTGACATTAAACATGATATTGATTTGGTTCTAAAAGAAAAAGGTTCCCAAGTTGATGCTGAAGTAATTCGTGCGATCGTTGTATTATCTCAAATGAACTTACACATATGGCACAATGAGTCTAACTATCGTAAAGGAATTAAAGACGGTAACAACCTAGAGTTAACTCATGGACTAAATGGTATTCGTAATACTGCAAAAAACAAAATACAAGAAGTTGTTGGAGGTCGAAAGGATTATAAAATTGATTGTTTAGCTGCGGATTTTAAGGACTGGAATGTAAGCTGGATTATATGAGAGTGTTGGTTATAGGTGAGTCATGTAATGATGTTTATATCTATGGTAGTATTAATAGACTAGCTCCTGAAGCTCCAGTACCAGTATTACAGCCAAGGATTACTAAATTTGTAGGAGGTATGTCGATGAATGTATTTCAAAACCTAAAAGCGCTTGGAGTTCATATATCAATAATCACTAATGTTAATTGGGAAGATATAACAAAGACTCGATACATTGATGAAAAAACAAACCAAATGATCCTCCGAGTAGATGCTCACGATAGCTTGTATGGTCGTATAAACTTATCAGAGGTAGATTGGAGTAGTTACGATGCAGTTATTATTTCCGATTACGATAAGGGCTTTGTAACTGAACAAGACATCCAAGCAATAACAAGCAAACACTCAGTAGTGTTTCTAGATACAAAGAAGGTACTAGGTGAGTGGGCTCAAGATGCAAAGTACATAAAAATAAACAACATTGAGTACAATAATACTCAACATACAATCTCACCGCAGTTAGAGCAGCGATTGATTGTTACTCTAGGATCTGAAGGTTGTAGACATCTACAAAAAATATATCCAGTTCCCCTAGTTGGTGTTAAAGATGCTTGCGGAGCGGGTGACACATTCATCGCAGCGTTAACTTACCAGTATATGCAGACTAAGGAGATAGATGACGCTATTGAGTTTGCTAACCGTTGTGCAACACAAGTAATACAAAAGAGAGGAACAAGTATAATTAATCTAAATACACTATGAAACAAAGAGTACTAATAACGGGCGTTACAGGAATGGTCGGATCACATCTAGTAGATTATCTGTTAGATCATACGGATTGGGAGGTGTATGGATTTTGTAGATGGAATGATTCTATGGAGAATCTAGAACACTTAACACAGCGAATCAATTCAAAGGATAGAATTAGATTGATATACGGGGATATTAACGATTACGCATCAGTAGTTCAGGCTATTGCAAATTCTGCACCAAACTACGTATTTCACCTAGCCGCACAGTCGTATCCACAAACAAGCTTTGTAGCACCGCTAGAGACCTTGCAGACAAATATTATTGGAACAGCCAATGTACTAGAAGCATTGTACAGATCAGAACATAAAGATGCGGTCATTCACATATGTGCTTCTAGCGAAGTATTTGGTCGTGTACCTAGCCACAAATTACCCATTGACGAGGAGTGCTCCTTTCACCCAGCCTCTCCTTATGCGATATCTAAAGTTGGTACCGATCTACTAGGACGCTACTATGCTGAAGCGTATAATATGAAAGTAATGACCACTCGCATGTTTACACACACAGGACCTAGAAGAGGTGATGTTTTCTCTGAGTCAACATTTGCAAAGCAGATTGCAATGATCGAGGCTGGATTACAAGAACCTAAAATCTATGTTGGAAACCTAGACTCATTACGTACTTATGCAGATGTCCGTGACGCCGTGAGAGCTTACCATCTACTTGTTACTACAAACCCATGTGGTGGCGGGTATTATAATATAGGTGGTTCCTACACCTGCAAAATAGGTGATATGTTAAATTATCTAATATCGCAATCAACAGTGGCAGACAGTATTGAGATTGTTACAGATCCTGAAAGATTAAGACCAATCGATGCAGACTTGCAAGTACCAGATACTACGAAGTTTACTCAACATACTGGTTGGGAACCATTAATCACTTTTGAGCAGACTATGACCGATCTACTAAACTATTGGAGAGATCGAGTTAAGTCTGGACGACAATTTTTAAACCGATAAATATGAAAAAGCTAATCACAGGAGGTACGGGATTAATCGGATCTCAATTCAAAGAAGGTCATAAGATAAACAGTAGTGACTACAACTTGCTAGATGAACAACAAGTTCGACAAATGTATGAAGATATTAAGCCAGAAATAGTGATCCATACAGCCGCGCGAGTAGGTGGGCTAGGAGCAAACATGAACTACTTAGGTGACTTCTTCTATGAGAATATTAAAATGAACACATCCGTAATACATTACGCAAAGGAGTATGGTGTAAAGAAGCTTGTATGTTTTACTTCAACTTGTGTGTTCCCCGACAAAGTGGATTACCCTCTTACGGAAGATAAAATTCACTTAGGACCTCCACACCATACAAATTATGCTTATGCATATGCAAAACGTATGTGTGACGTTCAAGTACAAGCTTACAACCAACAATTTGATACAAAATATTTTACAGTCATTCCTGCAAGTGTGTATGGACCAAATGATAACTTTGACTTAGAGAACTCCCACGTTGTTCCAGCACTTATACATAAAGTCTATCTTGCAATGCAAAACAACGAGGATATTCACGTATGGGGAACCGGTAAACCTTTGCGTGAGTTTATCTTTTCAAAAGATGTGGCTGCTGTTTGTGACTTGCTAATAGAGAATCATACAGGAACCGATCCAGTTATCATCTCTAGAGGATTAGGTGGTGAAGTTACCATTGAGGAGTTAGTTACAACCATTTGTGACATCTTTAATTTTCCAAACAGAATTGTATTTGATTCCTCAAAACCAGATGGTCAGTATCGTAAACCATCAAGCAATGATAAGTTGATATCAATTATTGGCGACTATCAATTTACACCACTACGAGAAGGTCTTGAGGAAACTATTGAGTGGTTCAAATCAGCTTATCCAAATATTCGTAGGTAAGTTGATTAAAAAGGTGTATATTAAACTAAATCTAATATAAATAAACATGAGTTCAAAAAAAGTATGGTATGCTCCTAATAAGTTCGAATCTTATGGGGAGGAAGAAATAAAAGCAGTAGAGGATTGTCTTCGTGACGGTTGGTTAGCAGGATTTGGTCCTCGCTCAATTGAGTTTGAAGAAAAGATTGCTAAGCGATTCGGTAAGAAGTATGGAGTATTTGTTAACTCAGGCTCTTCAGCTTGTTTACTAGCAATTGCTGCATTAGGTCTTCCAAAAGGATCAAAGATTATTACACCAGCATGTACATTCTCAACAACATTAGCACCAATTATTCAGCTAGGTTATGAGCCAGTATTCTGTGACGTAGAGTTAACATCTTACGTTCCTTCTGTGCAAAGTATATTAGACCTGATTACAGAGGACGTTAAAGCTATCATGGTTCCAAACCTTATTGGCAACAAACCTGATTGGATTGGATTGCAAGAAGGATTACGACTTATGGGTCGTACAGATATCTATGTGATTGAAGATTCTGCAGACACAATCACCTATACAGAAGAAACTGATGTATCAACTACAAGTTTCTATGCTAGTCATATTATTACTGCAGGTGGTACTGGAGGTATGGTTATGTTTAATAGTAAGGAGCATGTAGAGAGAGCATTGCAGTATCGTGATTGGGGTCGTATGGGAGATAACTCTGAGATCATGGATGATCGATTCAATCACAAAGTAGATGGTATTCCTTATGACCACAAATTCCTTTACGGAGTATTGGGATACAACATGAAGTGTAGTGAGATGAGCGCAGCATTTGGTCTAGTTCAATTGGAAAGATTCGAAGACTATAAACACAAGCGTAGAACAAACTTTGAGCGTTACCTTGAGAACTTAAAAGACGTCAAGGAGCTAATCCTTCCGGACGATAGCGTTGAACCAAATTGGTTGGCTATTCCATTACAAACAGAAAAACGTTTAGAATTATTAACATTCCTAGAAGAGAATAATATTCAAACTCGAGTAACCTTTGCAGGAAACGTAACACGTCATCCTATCTATAGAGAGTATTTGCAGGACTTTGAGAATGCAGATGCAATCATGAAGAATGGTTTCCTATTAGGAGCACATCATGGAATGACTGTTGAGGATGTGGATTATGTCTGTGACAAGATTAAAGAGTTCTTTAGTAAATGAAAATAGCATTTCTAACTGAAATGGGATTCACAGGCAAAATCTCTAGTGATCACCCAAACATGAGAACAGAGTTTGCTTGGATGCACGCACTAGATGCTGACCACTACAACATACATACCCCAATTGCGGGGTATGATATTGTGGTAGTAATCTTTCCAAAAGGTCGTGTGTATCTCGATGCTTGTGGATTGCAACTAGCAAAAGATGAAAACCCCGTGAAGAGTTTATTAGCTTCAGGATTTGTAGAGAAGTTAAAAGAGTCTAACGGTGAAGTGTGCTACATGCAAGAAGGACCACATTGGTGGTTTAATGACTACAGCTTAGTGGATCAAATAAACTTCTACAACATGGTAGCTGCATGCGATGGCATTTTTGCACACAACGAGTCAGATGCAAGCTACTACAGAGGATTGTATCCAAACAAGACAGTACGTGTGATGCCTACACTAATGATTGAAGATAGCATCAAAGGCATTGAACCTAACCCAGAAGACAAAGTAATCATTGGAGGTAACTTTGCTAGATGGTATGGTGGCTTTGAGAGTTATATGGTAGCACAAGAGTTTGGTGTTCCAATCTGGGGACAAACCTCTCATGCTATGAGAGAGGGTGAGGATCAATTGATCCACCACTTACCAAGAGTTCAGTGGATTGATTGGATGAAACAGTTAAGCTCATTTAAGTATGCTGTTCATCTTATGCCTACCGTAGCTGCTGGCACTTTCAGTCTAAATTGTGCATACCTAGGTGTCCCATGCATTGGCAACAAGTTGGTAGACACTCAAAGGCTTTGTCATCCAGAGTTATCTGTAGATATCAACGATATAGAAAGCGCAACTGCTTTAGCAAAGAGATTAGCTACAGATTCAGATTTTTATAAAGCATGTAGTATTGCTGCACAAACGAATTACAAAAAAGAATATAACCAAGCAACATGGAGAGCACACCTACAGCTAAGCTGATACAAATATCAATGGTACGCAATGAGTTACCAATCATAAAACATATGCTCCCAGTATGGAAGACGTATGCTGATGGTTTTGTATTCTATGTTGACACCTCAACCGACGGAACAGCAGACTATCTACGATCTGTATGTGAAGAATATAACATTCTAGATATCATTGAGCGTGATCAATCTCAAACCGAGTTGTGGATTGAAACAGAAACACGACAGCTTCTGTTTGATACTGCAAGACAGCACTCTAAGCATATAATATGTTTAGATGCGGATGAGTACTTAGACGGAACACTTACAAAAGCAGAGTTAATTGAACAATTAGAGAGAAATCCTAACACAGTGTTTCATCTGCAGTGGATCCAGTACACCTCTGTAGATACTATTCGTGTTGATGGCCCATGGGCCTCCAACTTTAAAGATCGCATTGGCACTTATGAGGGCAATTGCCTATTTGAAACAAAGCAGATGCACTCAACACATCTACCATTCCCAGTAAACCAATTAGCTATCGATCCATCTAAGCTTTTTATAGCACACTTGCAGTGGTTAGATAAAACCTTTGTAGCAATCAAGCAGTACTTTTGGAAGGTTACGGACTACGTTAATAATAAAGTTTACAATGCAGATGTAGTAGGATCGAGTGGATATGATTTGTCTGTAAATAACTTTGATTGGCAAGAGACGTACACTTATGACTTGTTAAAAGTAGACCCTACACTCTACGAGGAAGTAGCAGTACACAACAATTATAGACTAATCTACATTAAAGAACAAACAAAGCTTCATAACATTCCAAACCTAGGTGATTGGGGTTATAACATTTTAAACTTAGATGAGACAGTAAAGCCAACTGCTACAAATAAATATAAAGTATCAGCTATAACAGCCATAGGACCACTAAACCCCTATGAGAAGTTCATACCTAGATATGTAGATAACATATTACAACAGAGCTTTTTCTCGCAAACTGAGTTTGTGATAGTATATTCAGAGTGGTCAAGCATGTTTGAGCAGTTTAGCCAATATCCAAATATAAAGTTAATACAAGAGGATCGTAAAGCTGGAATGTATCACGCATGGAATCTTGGAATCCAAGCAGCTACAACCGATTACGTTACAAACTGGAATGTTGATGATATCCGTCATCCGTTGAATCTTAAAATTAAGTACGACCTACTCACTAAAAATGATATAGATGTAGCTTATAATTACTACAAGGCAACTCAAACAGAAGAACTTAACTTTTATAATATGGATCCACATACAACACCTACAGTAGTGTTTCCAGATGAATACGAACGCTACGCTACCCAAGCATGCTTGATAGGACCAGATCCTATGTGGAGAAAAAAATTACACGAAAGTGTGGGTTATTTCAGTACAAATGAGTATAGTGCTATAGCAGACTGGGAAATGTGGATTCGATTTGCAAAGAATGGAGCTAAGTTTAAACTTATTCCAGAAATCCTTTGCATCTATCTCGATCATGATCAAACAGAAAGTCAACGAGTACAAGAGAAGGCAGAGCAACAGAAGAGAAAATTACACGAAAATTACAAAACAATATAATATGGATATAACAATTAGTATTGTAACATTTAGACAGAGAGCTCATTTAATTAAAAAATTGATAGAGCAAGTTAGAAGTAATGTGCCTGATAGCGTTGACATTTTGTTAGCTGTTAACGGTAACAATGAGGAGATTATGCCAGAGGAGTATCGTCAAGAGATGTTAGACTTATGTAAGCAGTATGTTAATGTATATCCTATATTCTGTACGGAGTATAAAGGATTAAGCAAGCTATGGAATACGTTAACTATATTCAGTCGTACCGAGTACAACTTTATTATATGCGATGATGTTGTATACGGTAATCCAAATACATTAGACATCATTAAAGATTATATAAAACAAACTGGCTGCACATTTTTTACTATTAATAACCAATACTCACACTTTGTACTCACAAAGACGCAATTACATCAGTTAGGTTATTTTGATGAGCGCTTTATTGGACATGGTGAGGAGGATGGTGATATGGTACACAGATATACTGAGGTATATGGTCAGAGAATGGCAGATATACATATACCAGGAATCTATAATCTAGCTTCTTACGAGCTTCGCAATGAGAATATTGAAAACCATGCAGATAACAAGCCTAGATTCAATCGCGAGTTTCAAATGCTCAAGTACAAACAAGACCCTAACGGTATATACGGAATGTCTCCTGTGCCTCTTGTAAAGGTGATAGATGACTATCAACAATACCCTCATGAATTGTTTGTACTAAACAACAAACACAACATAGCAAAACACTCAAAAGTAGTTTTAGATGAAGAATAAGATATCAGTATTTGGTGGAGGTGGATTCATTGGAGGTCGATTTTGCAATATGCAGAGTGATCGTGTTATTAAGATCGATAGAAGTGATCACAAGCCTCAAAGTAGTGAAATATTATACTTCATCAGCACAGTAGATAATTACAACATACACAACGACTTGCGTATAGATGTTGACACCAATTTAGGAGTGCTGATGTCTGTACTAGAGAACATTGATAGGCAGGATCCAGACTTAGTGATTAATTTTGTGAGCTCATGGTTTGTTTATGGTAAAAATACTATAATGCCCTTTCATGAAGACAACTCACAATGCAATCCAACCGGTTTCTACTCTATCACTAAGAGATGTGCTGAGCAGTTGTTAATTAGCTTTTGCGAAACCTTTAACATAAAGTACAGAATATTCCGTCTAGCAAACGTATTAGGTGAGGGTGATCAAAAGATATCACGAAAGAAGAATGCCTTGCAGTTTTTGATTAAGCAAGCCGTACACAATGAGGAGTTATTATTGTATAATGGAGGTAATGCAATTCGAGACTACATTTACGTAGACGATGTCTGTGATGCAATCAGCCACTGCATTGAGCATGCTCCTGTGAATGAAATAATCAACATTGGTAATGGAAAACCGCATGTGTTAATGGACATTATTCGCAAGGCAGTTGCAGAGACTAAGTCTACCTCAAAGATTACCAATATGAGCCCACCACACTTCCATAAAGTGGTTCAAGTAGAACACTCGTATTTAGATGTATCCAAACTAAAATCATATGGATTCAAGAGTAAGTATGGTATTGATAATATAGTAACAAATTTGATTAAATTTTATAAAGCATGACAAAAGTAGTTTATATAACGGGTTGCTTAGGGTTCATTGGATCTTATGTGACAAGAAAATGTTTAGATAGGGGTTGGTATGTGAAAGGGGTTGATAAGATCACCTATGCATCTAATAGGTGTATATTAGAGGAGTTTAAGAAATATGATAACTTTTCCTTTGTGCATTGTGATATTAATGAGTTGAAGTTTCTTTATGATTGTGACTTTGTTATCAATACAGCGGCAGAAACCCATGTGGGAAATAGCATAGCAAGTAGTCAGGAGTTTGTGAAATCCAACATAGATGGAGTACACAACCTACTAGAGTTGATCAAAAACCATAGAGGAGAGAATGCACAAAAGCCTACACTTATCCACTTCAGTACAGATGAGGTATACGGTGATATCGAAGAAGGAGCTCACGACGAAGAGCATTTACTTAAACCAAGTAATCCTTACTCAGCAACAAAGGCGGCAGCAGATATGTTAATCATGGCTTGGGGTAGAACTCACAAGGTACCTTACATGATTGTAAGACCTACTAATAACTACGGTATTGGTCAGTATGTTGAAAAGCTAATTCCTAAAGCTGTTAAACTATTGACTCTAGAACGTAAGATTCCACTACACAACCACGGTACACCATATAGAAACTGGTTACATGCAGATGATACAGCAGAGGCAGTTATCACATTAATTGAAAAAGGTCAACAAGGTGAAATATACAACATTGCTGGTGGATTTGAACAATCAAATATCGATACAGCAAGACAGGTAATCAGTAAATTCATTGGAGTAGAGAATTGGTACGATTTTCATCCAGACGACGAATATATGGACTTCTCTTGCAATAGACCAGGACAAGATGTTAGATATGCATTAGATGATACTAAGCTAAGAAATCTAGGTTGGGAGCCTAAAAAGTTGTTTAATGAAGAAATAAGTGGTATAGTAGAGTATTATAAGAGTAAATTTATATGGTAAGCAATGGGATTATTTAGAATAACACACAACAATTTTGAAGAGATATTTGCAATGAGTAGCTTTGATACTGAGCATGCAAATGAGTGGGAGGAGACAGGTAGATTGCAAGAAGAGGCTTGGCAATCGCGATATGAATACGAAGCATCGCTCATTGTAGAAGTGATCCGACAAAACCCTAATATTAAAAATATACTTGAGATAGGGAGTGGTCCTGGTATATTATCTCAGAAGATACTACAATACTTCCCTGAACTCGACTACCATCTAGTAGATAAACCGTTTGCTAAAAAACACTTTACGGATAACGGATTTAAAGGAACATTTTTTGTTAAAGAGCTTTCATCAAGCTTCGATACAGAGGGGCTATTGCCTCAGTACGATTTAGTAATCGTGAATGATTTTTTAGAGCATGTATATAATCCACACATCATACTAAAGACGATTCACAATCTAACTAGCAGCGACTCTGTCTTGTTTATTAGCAATCCCAATTGGAGAATGGCTCACCAATATGTATATAGAGGTTTGTTTGACTTTGATAACTTCCTCTATTTGCTATATACTCACCACTTTGAGTTAGAGGGTTTTTATGGATCTCAGCTAAAGACTCCTGCATATCCTAGAATTTCTAGTGAGACATTACTACCTGATGAGCACTTAACCGATTGGAATCACTATATGCTATTCAAACACCGTAAACTGTAAACATTAAATTTAATATGATAAGTAAGAGAGAATTAATTGATTTTGAAACCCACATTGGAGATCTTTTCAATCGCGGATTTATAAAAGCACCAATACACCTTTACTCAGGTAATGAGGATCTAATCGCAGAAGTATTCGAAGAAATAAATAATGAAGAGGATTGGGTATGTTGTACTTGGAGGAACCATTACCAAGGATTACTAAAGGGTATTCCTACCCAGGTGATGGAGGATAATATTGTGAAAGGAAAATCTATGGTGGCAATGCTACCAGAGTATAAATTCATCTGTAGTTCTATTGTAGGAGGTATACCATCAATAGCTGCTGGAATTGCCTTAGCTAATAAGCTTCAGGGATCTAAAAGCAGAGTTTGGTGCTGGGTTGGTGACATGAGTGCTGAAACTGGGCATTTCCATGAAGCTTATAAGTATAGTCTTAATCATGACTTACCAATTACCTTCATTGTTGAGGACAACAAGAAGTCTGTATGCACACCTACTCCCATTATATGGGGAAGAGACTTACCATACTTCCTCGAATCAAAAGAGTATAATGGTGGCATCTTAAAGCAAAAAAACCTATACTACTATCAATATACTAACGACAAGTATCCACACGCAGGAGCAGGTCAGAGAGTTCAATTTTAATACAAAACATGAGATACTACGAAGAATTACAGAAGGCTATGAGCCTCCTAGCAAATCACCCAAAAACGTTATTTATAGGACAAGCTGTTGAGTATGAGGGAACAGGGTTGTACGATTCTATGAAACACCTGCCTGCTCACAAAAAGCTTGAGTTACCAGTAGCTGAGTACTTACAGAGCGGGATAGCTAACGGTATGGCAATACAAGGGATGATTCCAGTATCTACGTATCCTAGATGGAACTTTTTGCTTATGGGAGCAGATCAGATTGTTAACCATTTGGATAAGTTTGTAGATATGTCAAGTGGACAGTGTGCTCCAAAGGTAATCATAAGAGTAGCTGTTGGAAGCGAACGTCCAGTTGACCCTCAGTGTCAACATAAAGGTAATTTTGCAGAAGCATTTGATCATATGACTAAGAATATTGACATACAAATACTAAATGAACCAGAGGATATCGTACCAGCTTATGAGTATGCCCTAAGTAGGGAGGATGGAGTGAGTACGATATTAGTCGAATATGCGGACTTTGCAAAAGAGAAGTAAATGAAAATATTAATTACTGGTGGGAATGGGTATATTGGTAAAAGCTTACATTCCGCTTTATGTGGTAAACACGATATAACAGCAGTTACTAGGCAGGATTTTGATTTGACTTGTTGGGCATCGACTTATAGGTTTTTTCATGATAAGTCCTTTGATGTTGTAATTCATACAGCAATTGCAGGTGGTCGCCGACTTCAAGAGGATAACGACTCTGTAATAAGAGAAAACTTACTAATGTATAGAAACCTCCTAAACCACCAAGATAGGTTTACTAAGTTTATAAGTTTTGGCTCAGGTGCTGAGTTAAATAACCCTACTACGCCATATGGAATAAGCAAGCAAGCTATTGCTAATCATATGGCTATGATGCCAGACTTTCTTAATCTAAGAGTTTTTGCAGTTTTTGATGAGAATGAACTTGATACTAGGTTTATTAAGGGTAACGTACTTAGGTATATTAATGGTGAAGATATAATTGTTCATGAGGATAGGTTACTGGATTTTTTCTATATGAAGGATTTGGTCACATTAACTGAGTTCTTTATTTCAAAGGAAGAATGGTTGTGGAATGAAGTAGATTGTGTATACTACGAGAAGGCTAAGTTAACAGATATTGCTAATGTAATAAACACGCTCAGCGACTATAGTGTGCAAGTGAAGTTAGAAAATAAAACTGAAAGAGAATCTTACACTGGATTTTGGAGAGGATTACCTATAGAGTTAGTGGGACTGGAGCAAGGAATTAAAGAAACATACAATAAACTGAAGAATGAATAAAATAACATTTTGTATTAATACATCACGAAATGAGATTAACCACATTAAGCTTTTATTTTCATCGCTAGAGAAAAACCTATCAACACTTGAGCATGAGATACTAGTTTTTGTAGATAGCGATGGGGGAGGGACCTTTGATTGGTTGTTAACACAAAAGCAATTATTTCCAAATCTAAAAATACTCAAAAATGAATTACCAATTTGCTATGGGTATGCTCGAAACATAAATGAAATGTTTGAGCAGGCTAGCAATGATATAGTATCCTATTTGCAGTCAGATATGGTTATATGTAAGGACTACGATGTTGAAGTGTTGAAACTTATACAACCTAATATGATACTATGTTCAACTAGGATTGAACCACCATTACATGGAAATTCTGGCGAAAAGATCACTTGCGATTTTGGGTTGGATCCAGCTCAGTTTGATATGGAAAGCTTTATTAAGTACGCTGAAGAGCAGAAGTCAGATAAGATTACTGAGTTCTTTTTTGCACCCTTTACTTTACACAAAAGCGTGTGGAACAGCATAGGAGGACATGATACGATGTTTAGAAGATCGCGTGAAGATAGTGATATCCTAACTAGGTTGGTACTTAGTGGTGTGAGTATAAAGCAGACGTGGAGAGCTTTAGTATATCACTTCACCTGCACCTCTAGTAGAGGACCTAACTGGTTTAACAATCAGGATCAAGTAGCCCAACAAAGAACTCAGCTACAACAGTCAGCTGACTCCATAGAGTTGAGCCGATTCATTACTAAGTGGGGAAGCTTTAACCACAATTTGATTAAAACAAAGTACTACCACATATCAGCGCACATTACTGGAATGGATCTGAACTTAGCCAACTTTGCTACATTACAGAGTCACTTTGATAAAGTTTACGTTGATGATGTTCATATTATACAGTTAATGCAGGAGTGGTATGATAGAAATCACAAACCGGCTAATGAATTACTCAGCATATCATCAGAAGCTTGGGAAGAGTATGGTTATATGTATAACACCATGTCAGCAGCTGATCGGATCAAGCCTATAGATAGCTTTAATGGTAGTGATGACATTCTTATTAGATTTAATCAACAGCACATAACTCCAGAAGTATATCGTGAATTTATTCAAAACCTACAACAAATTGTTGATAACATAGAAGAGCTAGGTACTTACGAGTATGGACCGTTTACAATTACAGTACTGCAAAAGATAGATCGAGCTTCAGAAAAGATTATAGTTAACAATCCAGAAATCAAATCAGAACATAAATACACAATACACTAATGCAGTTTTTTCTACTTATGCCAGGGGATAGTGAAGAGGATACTCTTAATGAAGCCAACCTCCTAGGCGAATCATCCTTTGGTACTTTCTGGGCAGGGACAGCTCTCAAGACTTTAATGGCTGTTGTTGATAAAGATCCAGAGCTATTACCTTTAATGAAGATCCGCACAGATATGTCTAACAAGATATTTAGTATAGAGGAGTTCCTCACTGTTATTCAAAAACATAAAATTAGAATAAGATGACTATAAAGACATATTACTACTATTCAAAGGTAGATTCCAAACAAGAAAAGCGTAATGCAATCGTAGCACCATCAAGATTAGCTGCAGCAAAAATGTTTGCTCAAATCAAAAGACTTGACCTAAAATCCTTCCTAACTATATACAGTATCAGTAAATGAAACTATTTATAGTAAATAAGGAGGGAGTGATGAAGATCGTAATAACTCGGACTAACAAGAAGAAGCAGTCATATGAAGTGTCTGTTGTGGATGGATTAAATTCCATTCATAAGGAAGTGGTCAGTGGTATTAAGAATCGAGATGAGGTTGTGTGGAAGTTAGCTGATCTATACGGAGCTGTAGATATTGAGATTGTGGAGCCTAAATCTAGAGAGTTTAAGTTTTCAGAAATACCAAACATTCCAGTTCTAGATGAAGAAGAAGCTGAGGAGTACTTCGAAGATTGTACAGAGTCTGTTTATGATAGGATTGTAACAGCAATCAAAGAAGGTTTGCACACTAAGAGAGATGTCGTAAGGTTGTTTGAATTGAACGGTACGGGAGTATATCTCACATCTCAGAAAACTAACTGGAAGGCTGGTTTAGAGCAGATAGTAAAGCACTACATAAGAATTGAAGCATACGAAAAATGTGCAGCAGTGCATAAGTTGATAGAAAGAATATAGTTATGAGAAAGTTCAGGTCTACGATATTGCTACAATCTCAGATTGAAGGAGCAATGAAGGTTACTCGATCAAATAGGGCAGCTGCTGAGTATTTGAGAGTAAGCTTTAATATGTATAGAAGATACGCTAAGAGCTATACTAATGCTAGTGGTGTATCTTTATTTGAAGCTCACAAAAACCAGGCTGGAGTAGGTGTATCGAAGAATAGAGTTGTAGACTCAAGACACAAGGTTGATGACATTCTACTAGGGAAACATCCAAATTACCCACCATACAAGTTATTCAAAAGACTACTCCAAAGTGGTTACATAGAGGAGTGTTGCAAGAGTTGTGGGTATCACCAAAAAAGACCAACAGATTTAAAAGCACCTCTTGTAATGAACCACATTGACGGAGATAAGACTAACCATATATTTGAAAACCTAGAAGTGCTGTGCTACAACTGCTACTTTGTATTGGTTGGTGACCTGAAGAAGACCTTACTAAGAGACTCAACAGAGAGACCAGAGCAGTATACTTCTGAATTATTTGATGGAGATCAAGATACTTTAGATGCAATGTCTGGATTAGATCTATTAACAGACGAAGAAAAGCAAGCATTAATTAATAGCCTAGATACGTTATGATAAGAACAAAAGAAATAGTATTCAGACGAATAAGAAAACTAGAGAAGAGATTTATACCAAATCTAAGAAATAACAAAAAGTATAGAAGAGTTACTTTCATACTATTTATACCTCTCGCACTAACTACTCACTATATAGATAAGGTTATAGCATATTACTACAAAAATAAACCTACTATAAAAAAAAATAACCACAAGATTAACTTAGGTAATATCATATCAGGATTTACTAATCTTGCATTCCCAAATGAGGAGGTAGAGAAGATAGCAATTGCTAGAGCTGAGGTATGTGCTCGATGTCCTTTTGCAGTGAAGACTGGTTTGTATAGCGTAGTTAAAGATAGTCGTACAGTTACTATTCAAGGAATGAAATGTACTCAGTGTGGCTGTAACTTAAGTGCTAAGGTGAGAAGTATTAGTGATACATGCCCAGTAGGAAAGTGGTAAAAGGTCCCATAGGTCTTCTTATATTTAATGATGAGTTTAATCACATTAAGTTTGTAACTGAGGTAATATCACAAACACTAGGTTATCACCCAACACAAGCATTCCAGTGTGCAAATCTAATTCATGAAAAAGGATCTTATATGGTTAAGAGTTTTCCATATAAAGAACTACAAAAGGTTCAGCTTATACGAGATATTCTAGTAAATTCTGGATTAGCAGTTAAAATAATTCCAGTGTAGCTGTTGCAGAATCGACATTAAGGTTGTATCTTTACAACATGAAAAACGAACAGAACCTAGGATATGCATGCATCAACATGCAACTCCGCAAAGAAAACATCTTTACTGGCAGAACTTGTCGTAAAGCTACATTTCAAGAGAAGGGTCTAGATTACGTAGGTGAATTGGGACTACAGAATGTCCGAGACCTATATCAGATCGTTCAATGGAATAGTCGCAACAAGATTAAGATGTATCGTATTGGATCGGATATCTTTCCATGGCAGAGTGAGTACAAACTAGAACAACTACCTCAGTACTCGAAGATTATCAACATACTCAAAGCTATTGGAGACTACGTTACAAAGGATGGTCAACGACTATCTTTCCACCCAGGACCATTTAACATACTATCATCTACTAAACCTGGAGTTGTAGAGCGTACTATTATGGATCTACAGAATCATTCAGAGATATTTGACTTGATGGGATTCGAACCTAGTCCATACAATAAGATTAACATACACGTAGGAGCTACCTATGGTGATAAGGAGAGTGCATTGGATCGCTGGTGCAATAACTTCAAACGTCTTAACGAGAGTACACGTAAGCGTATCACATTAGAGAATGACGATAAGGATAGTATGTATACAATTGTAGACCTACTATGGGCTCACGAAAGAGTTGGTGTTCCATTAGTATTTGACTACCATCATCACAACTGCCATCCAGGAAACATTAATCAGCAAACTGCTTTACAATATGCAATGAGCACTTGGCCAGAAGGAATTAAACCAGCTGTGCATTACTCCTCTTCTCGTAGGTTAAACGAAGATAGTAGTGTCAAAGTACAAGCTCATGCTGACTACATCTATGAGGAGATTGATACTTTTGGTTATGATATAGACATCATGTTGGAATGCAAAGCAAAAGAGTTAGCCCTGTTGGAATATCGAAAAAAACATAGTATATTAGTAGCATGAAAATAAAAAACACAACCGTTGCTTTAAAAGCAACAATTGCCATATGTGCAACAGTATTAATTATCTTTGGACTTAGCACCTGCTATAAGACATCATACGCATCTAATTATAGATCAAGTCTTGAGCATTGCAGAGTCAATAGAGTAACAGTAATAGATGACTATCAGGATGGTCGTTCTACCTATCCAACTAGAAATAGATGGATTCTACAAACAGACGAAGGCTATAAAGTTGTATCCTATAATGGAAACTATCGAGTAGGTGATTCGATTACAATCGAAGTGCGTCAGTATTAATAAGTAATAAATAAAAACCAAATAATATGTATTTTACAGTTTCAGTTAAAGTGTCGTACACAGACGACAAAGGGAAAGTTAAAAAATCAGTTGAGCGCTACTTGGTAGACGCATTATCAGTAACAGAAGCAGAGGCTAGAACAGCTGAGTTCATGAAGACAGATGTACGTGATTCAGAGATCGTAGCTGTCAATCAGTCTCGTATCCTAGAAGTAATTAGTCCAAAAGAAACACCAGATGTTTATGGAAAGTGATCTAGACATGGACACTTCTCAAGACAACTTTAAACCTGATTCTATCGTACAAGCCGTAATTGATCGGTTTGTCGATAGAGCCAAGTTTGGTTACGAGAAGTATGGGACTGATTTAGATCGAAAGGATCTAACCACACATGAGTGGATTCAACATGCACAAGATGAGCTACACGATGGTATTCTTTATCTCGAAAAGCTGAAGCAAACTTTGAATCAGATTGATATTTAATAATAACACTTACTAATAATACGTAAAGATATGAAATGTGCAGTATGCCATGATGAGATTCCGGAAGGAAGATTGAAAGCAGTACCAGGAACTAAAACTTGTGTACAACATTCAACAGCAACCAAGTTTGCAGCAAACGTAGTAAGCTATGGAAATGCAGAAGCAGGGGATCTTGTGAATGAGATTGAGATTGTGAGAGATGCCAAAGCGGTAGAGAAGTTAAACCATTATTCAAAACAAATAGGCTTATACAAATAATGGCTGATGATCGCTCAGAAGTGTATCGAAGTATGTGTGTTAGGTATAAGTTGAAAAACGTACTAGCACAAATAGGAGAAGAACCTTCCATTGTGCAGATATCATTCATTCAAGATTGTATTGAACTAGCAAAGTTACAACCCAACGAGAATACAAACAAAATTATACAAGATGCTTTTAAAAGAACTCAACGATAAAATAACAGCAATAACTCCAGTATATGAGAGTGCTCTGTTAGGAGGTCACTTTGAAGTTACATTTGGATTGGATAATACATTCAGACTAAACTTCACAGCTTTTTTAAAAAGCAGGTTTGAGGAAGATGAAAAGCTAAAAGACTATGTAAGAGGACGAGATGCTGATGATGAAGTGAGTGCGTCAGGTATTGTTCGAGACTTGTATGAAATTGGATGTCCTATGGAGGACTGGGTTCAAGATTACTTTATTAATGTAAGATCTAGAGTGTCTCAGTTTGATGCTCTACTTCAGTTATTTAATCACTTAAAAGGTTTCGGAGATGACGACGACAAACGAAGATAAAGACTTCTCTCACATAGATTACACTGAGTGTCCTATTTGTGGGAATGAAGCAATAAGTGAGATTGTACACGAGACTCACGAAGAAAATATACAGTGCCACAGTTGTGGTTACGCTAGACGATTGTCTATTATAGATGGAAAGTTGGACATGCAAGAGTATGTGAACTTTGGATGTTACAAAGTACAAATGAAAGGATCACCTACATTAGAGTGTGGATCTTTTACATCACCTGAAGCAGAGCAAGCTTTTGTAGAATTAATAAATAATTTAGGAGATAAAGTTGTACATGCGGAATATTCTAGGTATATTAATGAAATGATTGAGACCACGACGGTCGTAGACGGAGAAATACATAAAATACAAATAGATGAGTAAAAACAGCAGTAAGCAGTTAGTAGAGCAGGTACAAGGATGGGCTAAGTGGTTAGCATCCTTCAGTCGTAGAAATGAGACTAGTCCTAAGAAGTACGAGAAGAGTAGTAACTACAGAGGTAATAAGCCATATTCAAAAGGCTAATAATAGGGGCTTGCAAGAGGCCCGTGAGGTGTGTATAAAACACCATCTTGACTACGAGGGTGGTAGTTAGACGAAAATAGAGAGCTGCTGTGATGTTAACTTAATCAGCATATCTAGAAGGTAGAAATGAGTAATCGCAAGTTATTCGCCACCCCCGATGGTCCCATCGTCTAACGGTTAGGACGTTAGGTTTTCATCCTAGAAATCGGAGTTCGATTCTCCGTGGGACTACTAGAAAGATAAAAGTTTTGCACAACTGTTGCAAAATCGATACTGAAGGAGTATCTTTAGGTATAAGAAAGAGCAAAGGAGTTCATTGAAGTATTGGGATAACATAGTCAGGTAGCTCAGTTGGTTAGAGCGATACACTGATAAAGTATAGATGCAGGTTCGATTCCTGCCCTGAT
>TARA_R110000868_G_scaffold54251_1_pt1 | contig 19223 bp, 18 predicted proteins | sample TARA_R110000868 | Tara Oceans TARA_R110000868 (sample SAMEA4397489) | marine metagenome | biome: Polar Biome; feature: [SRF] surface water layer (ENVO:00010504); material: water (ENVO:00002006), including particulate matter (ENVO:01000060) such as... | depth 5 m | reverse complement strand
GAAGCACCACACCAACAGAACGGTAAACGAATCGTACAGGGAATGTCAAAAGCAGGAAACCAAAGTCATATTCATATCATCGTGAGTAGAAAGGATGCTTCCAATATGTTCAGCCTTTCGCCAGGAAGTAAACACAAAGCTTCAGAAGTAGAGATGCACGGCAAGAACGTAAAGCGTGGTTTTAATCGGGATCAATTTTTTGAAAAGGCGGAGAAAACCTTTGATAAAACTTTTGGTTACTCACGAAACTTTGCGGAAACCTACAACGCAAGAAAGGAGTTTGTAAAAAACCCAAAAATCTATTTCGCATCCCTGATGAAATTGCCTGCTAATGAAAAGGCAATGGCGTTTGAAATCATGGGGAAATCTGGTATTCCAATGCTGCCTAGTATACCCGTTACCCAAGCACAACTGGCCATAAAAATATTCAATAGGCTACGACGTGGCGCTGAAGTGGCCATCAAATCAAGTTCTATAGGAATTTAATTTAGAAACATGATACTAGAAAATTTTTTAAGGGTGTTTTTGACTATTGGTCTGACCAGTATGGTTTTTTATGTCATGTTTCGAATTACGAAATATGCCTTCGCCGTAAATGTCATTCTAGTAGTCCTATTGGTATTTTATAGGTCTTCAGATTCTACACTAGTTTTTCGGATACTCTATTTGGCTTGTCCGCTACTATTAACCAATATTGGACTGTTTGTCTTCGTGCATAAAACCGTTATTCCAAAAAAGGGGGATACGAAATATCAGGTCGACTTTGCGACGACCAAAGGAAACCTTACGTTGGAAAATATTAAAAGAGGTGCATCAGTCATTGGTTCTGCCGGTAGTGGTAAGACCGAAAGTGTGGTCTATGGTTTTTTACAGCACTTTCAGAAACAGGGCTTTTGTGGGATTATTCACGATTACAAGGATTTTGAACTAACTGAAATGGCATATCCGCTTTTTAAAGATAGCGCCATACCCTTTAAGATCATTTCTTTTGATAACATCATACACTGCGTAAATCCTATTGCCCCACGGTATTTAGAAAATGAGGAAAGTGTCAATGAAGTGTCGAGGGTTCTCATTGAAAACCTTTTGGAACAACGGGAATCTGGAACTACCGGAACAACTAAATTTTTTAACGATGCAGCTGAGGGTTTAATTGGTGGATTAATTTGGAAATTAAAAACTACCTATCCACAATACTGCACCTTACCACATTTGATCGCTATTTATCAATATTTGGACACTAACAGTCTTATTCAATTTTTAGAAACGAATACAACATCCAGAGCCATGGCAGATGCCTTTATCAGCGGGAAGGATTCTGAAAGACAAACCGCAGGGGTAAAAAGTACCTTGGCCAATGCCTTAAAACGGATAAGTACACAGCGAATATTTATGGCACTTTCAGCGGACGAAGTACCTTTAAATATCAACAGTAAAGAGAATCCTACAGTAATTTCGATTGTAAACAATCCGAAATTTGAAACCTCGTATTCACCGGTCATTGCGACCATTATCCATACCATTACCAAACAAATGAGTGTCAGAAATAGTGAACCTTCATTCCTGTTGATGGAGGAAGCACCTACGATACGCTTATTAAATATGCATCGCATTCCAGCAACACTACGTAGTTATAATATTTCTACGATTTACGTAATGCAGGACAAGATCCAAAACGACATGATGTACGGAGATAAGGCAAGCAAGGCTATTTTGAGTAATCTATCCTATCAGTTTTTTGGAAAAGTTAACGACCCAGATACAGCTAAATATTACGAACGCTTTTTTGAGATTATTAAAGACACGACTAAGAGTGTGAGTAGGGGACATAATTTAGATTTTGATACTAGGGTGACTACAGGAGAGAAAGAAATTCCTAAAATACGGGCCGATGTTTTTTTTAGATTGGAGCAGGGTGAGTTTATTACCTATGCCGATGGAAAGGATAAACAGGTGCAATTTAAGTTACAGAATATAAAAAGAGAGCTTCCTAATACTATCAGGCAGTTTTCCAAGGCAGATTTGGAAGCCAATTTTGAGCGAATTTATCAAGAAGCAAGATCAATATTTTCTACGTAATGCTCTAATAAGAAGGATAAAACGGGTAAGAGTCATAAGAGAAGTTATACAACTTTATAAAATCACCTATAGAAATGGAATAGTAAAAAATATTCTTAGTTTTTGTAATTTTGCCTTAAATCAATAAAATGAGTACATCAGAATTAAATAAAACTAAAAAGGAACTGGTAAGCTGGATTGAGTCATTGGAAGATGATCCTATTTTAGGATTACTTAGTTCCCTTAAATTATCAAGTGAGGGAAAATCTAAGGACTGGTGGCAAGAAATCACTGAAAGTGAGAGAGTCAATATTCTTAGTGGTATAAGAGATTATCAACAAGAGGAAACTATGAAGTCCCATGAGTTCTGGAATGAATTAGCAAATGAATAATTTGTATAAAGTGGAATGGACAAGGCATTCTTTGCTCAACGCCATTACCATTAAAAAATATTTATTGTCAAAATTTTCAAAGAAAGAGCTTCCTAACTTTGAAAGTGTACTTAGACAATTTGAATGGGCAGTTACTAATTTTCCTACCTTGTATACCGAATCTAGAAGTCAAAATTATTTAAGAAAAGCTGTAATTCATAAATATATTACTGTTTATTACATGTTGGAAAATAACACGGTGACGGTTATTGCCATGAAAGATCACAGGCAAATCAAAGCTGGTAAATAAAGGTATGCTGAAATTAAGACGTTATTGTAGTGCTATCAATAACCAATTAATTTAAAAAATCAGAAATTTCTATAGTTATCGCCACGCAGATTTTGATTTATGTTTCCTCAGAAATGCGATACTCTTTCTCACCTTAAACTTTACGAATTGTACTTATATCAAGATCAGGCGTAATAGCAACGGAATTTTGAGACTTTCTTTCTTTCTTTCTTTTAGCCAAGGATGCTAACATTCCTTTACAATATAGCGGCATATTTGATTGTGGATACTTTTCATGTATGCAAAATTAAAAATCCCAAAGATATTTAGTAATCGTTATCAATCTGAAAATTGAAATCAAATAAATCTCTCGGAGGTATTTGTAAACCTTTTGCTAATTCATATATGGTTGATAATTGAATGTTAACTTCTCCTTTTTCATATTTAGCAATATCACTATAATCTAAATTACATCGTTGAGCAAGTTGTCTTAAACTTAAGCTTCTCATGTTACGTAGTTCTTTAATTCTTTTGCCAAATAAAAGTTGAAATTGAACTTTGTTTGTTTGATTAACCATATATAAGCAAATTGGTTAAATTCTTGAAAAATTTTGTGGGCTTATTAACCCACAATTCATTTTTTATTATTATATTAGCACTAGTAATAGTAAATTTGCGGTACTTCAAATAAAAATATTGAAGCATTCGCTTTGAATCTCGCACTAGAAAACTGGTAATTTTAAAGGAACGAGATGATAAGTAAGATGCTCACGTCTTTGGGCGTGGGCTCACTTATTGTTCCTCGGTATACCAGTACCTCTAGTGCAATAAGCTGAGTTCCATGCCTTTTTAATGTTCAAAGGTTTTATACTCACTATTTTCTTAGCATTGTTTTTTGAAGTATAGCATGTATCACTTTTAAGCAGAAAAGCGAATGCAAAACACGGTTTGTACATCATTACATAGAGGTTCATTTCCCTATTTCTATAGGCTGTCCTTGACTGTGTTCGACATTCTTTTTAAGAAAAAGCCTAAAAACCCGATATAACCATTTTATTATGGGAGTAACGACAGCCAATTTTCGGATAACGTAATACTCTTTTTCTCTCATAAGCAACGATTCCATAAATTAATTAAATCCGAACAAATTTATCATTAAGCTACAGCTTCACTGCTTTTGTAGCCCTAAACTTCTTGTTGGCTATAGGAATTAACTTTTCCTGACAATTAGCGAATTTAAGGTTCATAAGTATGAAAGCCAGTGTGTAAATATTAACTAAACACCTCAATGCCTATGGTATAAATCAAAAAAAACGAACATCTACGAACCTCCTAGCTTACTATCTCAGGGTCTCTAGGAGGTAATTATGCAATTAATAACCAATTACAACTCAAAAGTATGAAAAATAGAATAGTTTTTAAGATCAGGCGCATAGTTACTGCGATATGTTGGCTTTTTATGCTGCTAGGCGGTTTTCCAATTTTTGCCTTTGCAATAGCGTCCAAGAATAATTTAACTGTAGTCGAAACACGGCAACAAACATTAATTACTGGAAAAATTACGGATACTAATGGCGTTCCCTTAGCTGGAATAGCCATTTTTGTAAAAGGAAGTCAGACAGGCGTTGTTTCTAATTCAGAAGGTATTTTTAGTATTACTGCCACTATGAATGATGTATTAGTTTTTTCTGCGTTGGGATATGTTACCCAAAATATACTCGTACAGCAACAAACTGTCCTGTCCATTCAGTTAATTGAGGATGTTACTCAATTAGAGGGTATTACCCTAAATGCAGGGTACTATAAAGTAAAGGATAAAGAGCGTACGGGAAATATTGCAAAATTGAGTGCTCAGACGATCGAGAAACAACCCGTAAACAATCCTTTATCGGCCATGCAAGGCCATGTATCAGGAGTCAATATTGTTCAAAATACTGGAGTGCCTGGAGGAGGAATAAGTATTGAAATTAGAGGGCGAAACTTTATTAATGGAGGTTCAGAACCGCTATATATAGTGGATGGTGTTCCTTATGGTTCTGAATCATTGGCGTCGGGAAGTTTATCTGTTGATATAAATGGCGGTAACATTAGTCCATTAAATGCTATGAACCCGAATGATATTGAAAGTATTGAAGTATTAAAAGATGCCGATGCAACAGCTATTTATGGATCGCGTGCTGCTAATGGTGTCGTGCTAATCACAACTAAAAAAGGACAAGCAGGAAAAACTAAATACAACGTAACTATGAGTTCTACACTCGGCGCTGTTTCACGTTTTTTAGATCTTATGAATACGGAACAATACTTAGAAGTGCGCAGAGAAGGCATTATAAATGACGGCTTTGGCAGCTTTTTAAACGATCCTGCTTTTGATTTTGTATGGCCCGATGTAAAAACATGGAATCAAAATCGCTATACCAACTGGCAAGAAGAGTTAATTGGTGGAACTTCCTATCGTAATCAATTTCAATTGGCAATATCAGGGGGAAGTGAGCAAACTCAATTTTTAATGAGTACTGCTTATCAGAATGAAACCACAGTTTTTCCAGGGGACGCTGCTTATGGAAAAGTTACAGTAAATACGAACATCAACCACCAGTCTAATGATAATCGATTTAAAATTAACTTTTCATCGATGTATGCTCGGGAAAATAATTCCCTCCCAAGAACTGATTTTACCAATAAGGCGTATACATTGGAACCTAATGCTCCTGCACTATATGATGAAAATGGAAATCTAAATTGGGAAAATAATACTTTCGAAAATCCCCTTGCCCTACTATCGGAGGAGTATCAAGTACATATCAATACGCTTATTGCTAATACAGTTCTCTCTTATAAGTTTTTTAACAATATAGAGCTAAAAACCAGTTTGGGTTATACAACTTATGATCTCACAGCTGATCGAATACTACCGAGTACGGCAAGAAATCCTAGGTTTGGCTTTACACCCGAAAATTATTCTTCACTTAGCATCAATAGTAGTTCGAGACAGTCCTGGATTATTGAACCACAATTACATTGGAAACAAGAATGGAATCAATTCACCATTAGTGCCTTGATCGGCACCACCTTCCAAAATCAGACATCAGATCAATTGGTTCTAAAAGGAACTGGATTCCCTAATGATGGTTTGATCAAAAATTTAGCAGCAGCCAATCGAATTGAAGTGATTGAAAATAGTGATAGCAACTATAAATATCATTCCTTATTTGGTCGAATTAATTTCAATTGGCAAGGCAAATACATCGTTAACTTGACAGGGCGCAGAGATGGTTCTTCTCGTTTTGGTCCAGGCAAACAATTTGGAAATTTTGGAGCTTTGGGATTCGCATGGCTATTTTCAAAAGAACCACTATTCAAACAAAACTCATTTTTAAGTTTTGGTAAATTGCGTGGTAGCTATGGTATTACAGGAAGTGATAATATAGGAGATTATCAGTATTTAAATACTTATAATGTCACAGGTTCTGAGTATAATGGAGTTTCTTCAATAGCGCCTTCCAGAATATTTAATCCACTTTTTGGTTGGGAAGCTAACAAAAAGTTGGAAGTCGCCATCGAATTTGGTTTTTTCAAGGACAGAGTCCTATTTAATAGTTCTTGGTATCAAAATAGATCTTCCAATCAACTTATCGGAATCCCTTTAGCTGCGACAACTGGTTTTAGTAGTCTTACTGGTAATTTTGATGCAACCGTAGAAAACACAGGGTTTGAGTTTGACCTTCGAAGCACAAACATAATAAGCGATAATTTTAAGTGGGATACTAATTTTAATTTAGCTCTTCCCAACAATCAATTATTAAAATTTCCAGAATTAGAGTCTTCAACTTTCGCAAACCGCTACATAATAGGGGAGTCAATATCAATAAACCATTTATTTAAATCTCTAGGAGTAAATCCAAGTACAGGAATTTATGAATTTGAGGACGTTAATGGCGATGGTTTAATAAGCACCTTAGATGATAGAAAATACATTGAAGATTTATCACCTATTTTTTTTGGAGGTATTGGCAATACCTTTAGTTATAAAAACCTTTCACTTGATTTATTTTTTCAATTTAAAAAACAAAAGGCTTTTAATAGCTTCACCACTCAGACTTCTCCAGGTACTCAAAGAAACGGTTCTGTGAAATTGTTAGATAGATGGCAAGATATAGGGGATGAAGTTAGTATAACAAAGGCAACAGCAAGTCTAGATTTTACCAATGCTGCATCACGCGAGAATCAGAGATTTAGTACAGCTTCAGTCTCAGATGCCTCGTTTATTCGATTGAGAAATGTTTCACTTTCCTATAATATTCCAACAAATGATGCGTATGGACTGGATGTAAATATGTATGTGCAAGCTCAGAATCTACTTACCATTACCAATTTTGATGGGCCTGATCCAGAACAGTCTTCCTTATTGATTTTGCCTCCACTTCGCCAAATTACTTTAGGGCTTCAAATAGGATTTTAAAACTAATAGGATTTTAAAACTAAAAAAAATATAAAAATGAAACATACAACAAAAATAGTAAAGGCCAATATCTGGAATACGAATAGTGTAAATACCAAATTCGTCCGATGGAAATTGATGTGCTTTTTTAGTCTATGCTTAAGCTTTTATTCTTGCACCGATTTTGTGGAAGTGGATCCTCCAAAAAACAACTTGAGCACAAATACAGTATTCGATGATGCCGCTACTGTAAAATCGGCATTGGCAAATATCTATTTAAAAATGCGTGATGAAAGTTTGGTATCTGGGAATAATGGGCTAAGTACATTGATGGGCATTTACACTGATGAATTGGACTACTATCTTACTGATACCGACAATAATCAATTGTATCTACACAATGTGTTAGCTTCTAATAGCACAATAAATAGCTGGTGGACCAATGCTTATACTATTTTGTATGCAGCTAATGATATTATTACAGGGGTTGAAAATTCCAAGTTGCTTAGTGCTGATGAGAAAGCTGAATTTCATGGTCAAGCCCTTTTTGTTAGAGCTTATATGCATAGCTTATTGGCATCGTTATACGGAGATGTTCCTTATATCACAACAACAAACTATTTAGAGAACAATGTGGTGTCACGCACCTCCATTGATCAGATTTATGAATATATCATAAACGATTTGAAAATAGCAGTAAACCTTTTAAACAATGAAGATTCAACAGGAGAAAAGGTCGTACCCAATAAGGCAGTTGCAAATGCACTCTTATCCCGTATGTATCTATATACTGAAAACTGGGAAATGGCAGAAAGAACCGCGAGTATCCTGATTAATACATTTTCGCTAGAAAAGGATGTTACTAAGGTTTTTCTCAAATCTTCCGCAAGTACATTGTGGCAATTCAAACCTAATGGAATTTCTATCTTAAATACGTATGAAGCTAACCAGTTTGTGATAAGGTTTATTCCGGGACAAGCATTTGCACTACGTCAAGAACTTTTAAGTACTTTTGAACCAGGTGATCTTAGACGCTTGAATTGGGTAGGGAATACGACAAGTGCTGATGGTCTTACCACGCTCTATTATGCCAATAAATATAAATCCATATTTAATGCTACGGTCTCTTTAGAGTATTCTATTCTTTTTAGACTGGAAGAACAATATCTTATACGTGCAGAAGCTCAAGCTCAATTAAATAATCTTTTGGGTAGTCAAACTGATTTAAATATGATACGGAATAGGGCAGGGCTTAACAATACGGCCGCAATTACTAAGGAGGAGCTCTTAGGCGCTATAATGCAAGAACGGTTTCTAGAATTTTTTACAGAACAAGGTCATCGCTGGTTTGATTTAAAGCGTAGAGGAGAAGCTGAAAATAGACTGTCAGCTATAAAAACGAATTGGAAAAATACGGACATTGTATTGCCTATTCCGGAGACAGAAATAGCGGTAAACCCCAATCTGAAACCTCAAAATGCTGGTTATTAAGGGAAGACTATTAGACCTTGGAAAAAAATAGATATGAGCTACAAAAGAAGAGCCTTTAGATACATTTTTCTAATCCTATTTCAAACACTAGGAATAAGTAAAATAGTAAGTCAAGAAGTGCATTCCAACGGAATGTCAACAATAAGAACGCACCTGCAAGAGCAACCGTTTTTAAAAACGTATTTGAAAAGAGAAAAGTTGTTTTTGCAAATTCCCGATGGCATGCTAAATAAGCAAATGCTTTTTGTTAGGCATAATGATGGCTATAAAGTGGTTTCTAAGCATATAATTTGGACTAAATTTCAAAATTACATTTTACTGGAAACGATACGTGTAGAATCTTTAAGTGGTGTAAAAATTCCAATCTCAAATAATGCTGCAAGTACCCGTAGTATCTTGGCAAAATTCCCAATTATTATTGATAAGGCCGATCCCCAAACTTCTTTAATAGAAGTTTCAGGGTTGTTGTTAACCGATCAAATTGACTGGTACAGAAGTAGTCATGAAACTATTATAAATGATTTAACGTTTGTAAAAAATGTAAAAAACCTTTCCAATGAAGTGTTGATACAAACCATTTGGGGGGTGGTTAAAGAGCAGTCTAGAATAACTATTCCTGTTGATTTTAGTTTTTTTCTTTTACCAGAAGCAATGTCCTCACGAAAATTTGATTATCGTATGGGATTTAGAACAGAAAATTATGAAGAAGGATTGGGCAATAATACTAGAAATAGTCTTGCGAGCATTATTAGATGGCGATTGGAAAAAAAATATCCAGATCAAGTCTTGAGTGAACCCATAAAACCTATTGTATTTAATTTGTCTCCTGAGATCCCTGAAAAATGGTGGCCTTATTTGCGAAAAGGCATTCTCGCATGGCTTCCTGCTTTTGAGGAAGCAGGATTTAAAAATGCAATAGTCGTTAAAAATCCATCTAAAGAGCACAGTGGGAATATTGAATTTAACAGTGTAAATCATTCTGTAGTGCGTTGGGGGAATTTTAGAGATGTAAGAGGGTATGAGAGCGGAGGTGGAGCCTCGGTGAATTACGTCATTGATGAACGCTCTGGTGAAATTCTGAAATCTGATATTGTCATGGGTTCTACATTACAATATCTAATGGATAGTTATTTTATTCGCTGTGCAGCCTCCGATACAAGAGCCCAGCAATATCCATTTTCTGATGAGTTAATAGGCGAACTACTTCAGTCTTTAGTAGGGCATGAAGCAGGTCATTCCTTTGGACTTATAGATGGTCATTATGGCGAATATGCCTATTCCGTTGAAAATATACGCAATAAGGAATGGTTAGAACAAATGGGTCATACGCCAAGTATTATGACTTACGCCAGACATAATAATTTGGCACAACCAGAAGATAGTATTCCTTCATCCTTATTAATTCAAAAAGTGGGCCCTACGGATTCCTATAGTATTCGTTGGGCGTATACTCCCTTTGAGACTAAGGCTATCGATAGAAATGAAAGCGATTTTTTAGAGCGAATTATTAGAGAACAGGATACTGTACCTTGGTATAGACGTAGTATTTCCCACGCAGAAATAATAGGCCCCGGTGCAACCAATGAAGTAGTTGAGAGCAATGATCCTGTAAGAGGTACAGAATTGGCCTTGAAAAACTTGGAAAGGACAATGGCGCTAATCCCTAAAATTAATAAGTTTAAAAATGATTATCAATTAGCAGAACGCTTATATGGTAAAGGGCTAGATCTATGGCAAAATCAAATGCGACAGGTGTTATCCTTGATTGGGGGATTTGATATACGCTATAAGGTACCGGCACAAGATGGAACAATGTACACTCCAATACCATTAGAGGAACAATATAAGGCCTTAGATTATTTTCTTCTTCATGCCTTTAATCCTCCTAAATGGTTAGCATATCCTGAATGGAAAAAGGGACTTGATTATTCTACTTATCCAGATAGACTTACAGAGTTACAAATAAATCTTCTTGCTGACTTGTTGTCCGCCATGCGAATGAAAAGATTGGAGTATACCTCAGAAAATTTGCAACAGCAAAGGCTTTTCGGAAAGGTGATATCACAAATACAATCAGTTTTATTTTCTGAATTAAAAGAAGGAAACAGGGAAATAGAAGGAAGAAGACAAGAACTTCAAAAATTTTATTTGGAGCGTGTGCTATTCGGAATAGAATATAAGGGATTGCAAAGTATGGGCGATGCAAAACGTTCTGTGTATTCTCAGAAAATCAAAAGTATTTTTAGATATGAATTGCATGAGTTACAAAAATTAATTGTTGAGATATTAGAAACTGCGGAAAATAATAAAGGACATATGCTGCTTTTATTAAAATCATTAAAGCAGCTGGAATAACGCAAGATCAAATTTGAAATAAGATTTTGAGTTTTGAAACTTTTTTTTGAAACTTAATATAGTTGAATTAGTCAAAAAAAGGTGTCCATTTTTTGGACACCTTTTTAAATTTAAAGTGTTCGTGAAATTAATTTCTAATAAACAACTTAATACTCAGACCTTCATCGGCGTAGATTGGAAATTCACCGTACATACATTCGATCGTACCACTCTGAGGACAATCAGAACCTCCTGGTACTGGTTGAGCTCCCAAAACTGGATGATCATAATATGCAGGTGCAGCTTCTTCTTTAGCTGTCGTAGCGAAGGATAGGCTTATAGCCATCAATATGGCAAAAGCAGGTAAAACGATTTTGAAAAATGGTTTTTTCATGATGTTATAATTTAAAATTAACGACCTACTCTATATACAGGTTTTCGGTCTTCCCCTGTTACTGCGCAGTAATTTTTTAAGAATCAATTATATTTTGTTTTTTTCTAATGAGTAATATTCCAAGTAAAGCAAGCCCCATGAATAGAATATTGAATAAGAGATGCTCATACCAACTTAAGGTAGTAATAACACCGCCGCAAGCGCAAGGAACTGCATTGCTAAAATGTAGAATAGCAACAATATAAATAGTAAAAAGCACCATTAATGCAAAGCTGAGGTATAATGCATGCAAGGTATACGCTTGGAAAAGAAATAAACCAGCTAGGACGTATTCAATTAATGGTATCATCCAAATTAATAAAGCAGAATAATTAGCTACAAATGGAGATTTACTTAATTGCATTTGAAACACTTCATAATTAAGTAATTTGCTAGTGGCGGTATACACCCATAAGAGAAGAAACAAAAATTCAATTGTTTTTAGTGCTATTTGAAAGCGGAAAATAAGCGTAGCCATATCTTTTAATTTGATATGGTAAAGTTCCTTTCTAAAATTTATTTATAAAGGATAAGTAATTGATTAAAAAGGATTTTCTAATTGATAGGGATGAATTCAATACTATTCTTCTGATTTAGTTGCTTTTTTTCGAAGATCACTTGGAGCATATCCATATTTTTTTTTGAACGCCCTAGAAAAATGAGAGCTACTTTTGAAGCCATTAATATGAGCTATAGATTTTAAAGATTGGTCTGTATATTGTATCATCATTTGAGCTTTTCTAAAACGTTCGTTCATTAAAAAGCGATGCACAGAAGTCCCATATAATTCTCTAAAACCGTATTTTAATTTAAATTCATTTGTTCCAAGCTGTAGCGCAAATTCTCTTAAAGTAGGGAAATCAGCTTCGAGGTTAGTGAGAATAATATCACGGCCTTTGCGAATCTTGCGAATATCCTCATAGCTTAATTTTATTTTGTATTTTGAGGATACTTCGTTTTCGATTTCTTTATGCGCTTTACGATATTCAGAGACATTTGTTTTTAACTCATCATCAGATCTATCTTGTTGATTGGAATGATGTATCACTGTAACAAGAAATTTAAGTGATTTACTTTGTAATCCTTTAAAGGTAGATAGATAAACTATCTTTGGAATAATCAAGTCTGACTTTGACCTAAAATTTAGCTCTATAACAGTGTCCGAGGGCTCAATACGGCTCAGTTTTTCCTGAGAATTCTTCCATTTTATATTGGACTGCAGATCCAAAAAAGAAGCAAATTGTTGTCCAATAATTTCATTTATAGGTACAGAAAGAATGTCACAAGATTCTTGATTGACCATTTCAATGTTGCCATTTTTATCTAAAATAAAACTCATTTGAACGATATCAATTCCAACACTATCTCTATTTAGAAACCCTTGATGATGTATGAATTCTTGAATTTCTTCTGCTAACATGTTTAGCGAAAGACCTATCGCTTCTAAATTGTCATTTTTAGCATAGCGTTCCAAGCGATAAAAAAAATTACCGGATGCCATTTCTAGTACCATAGTAGTTATATTTTTAACTCTTTTCTTTTTACTCAAACTCACAATAACTATTTTAAAACCTATAATCAGAAATATTCTTAGGAGGAATTAATTAATTTTTTTTAGAAAAGTCAGTGCTTCTTCCATGCTTTCAAAAGATTTATTCGGGATAGGTGGATTATTTGTTCGAATATAAAAGTCCCACATTATTTTTGAAACAGGAGGATCTACTATTACTGCTAAGGCCTTAATCAGCGTTGATCCCTCTAGGGATAAATAAGATCTTGCTGCTTTGTTTATTTCTTTAATACCTCTAACATCACATAGTATAGGAAAAGATTGTCCTTCTTGCAAAGTCAAACGGTCTTTTACAATTTGAATAGCTGCTATGAGATCAATGCTAGTTCCTTGATGATATATTATGTGTAATATACCATTATGAAATCTAAAGGAAGTATAATCATTTTCAAAATAATTTCGCATAAGATAGAAAACTGGTAAGGTTTTTAAAATTACAAAATAATCAATAGTATATTAATAATGGTACGTTTAAGGCATTGTATATGTGGCTATTAACTTATCCATTAGGGATTTAAACTTGACTTTAAGGGATTTTGAAATATAGTTGCTAATTAAATTCCTACAAATGATGGTAAATTATATGACTAAAATCAATAAGTCATGGCGAAAATTCAACATAACAATTTTTTAGACTCAGTTAATGAAGTTTTTATAGATGCTGAAAGGGAAGGAGTTCTTCATCTTTATGCTGAAGGGGATAGTTTCGATGGAAGGACAATAGGGGTAAAAAACAAGAAGTTGTTTCATTTTGGAACGACGGGTTATTTGGGATTAGAACAGGATTCTAGGTTAAAAGAGGCTGCTGTTGAAGCTATTATGAAGTATGGGACCCAATTTCCCTTATCTAAGTCCTACATTTCTAATCCCTTATACCGTCAATTAGAAGAAAAAGTAACCGCGATGTATCAAAACCCTATAATCATAACTAAAAATAGTACATTGGGACATATGGGTGTTATTCCAAGTGCCGTAGGTGATCAGGATGCTATTATACTTGATCACCAGGTGCATTGGAGTGTGCAAAGTGCGGCCAAAGTTTTAAAGAATAGAAGTGTTGCTATTGACATGATACGACATAATGATATGAATATGTTGGAAGATAAAATTAAATCCAAATTGGATAAACATAAGAATATTTGGTACATGGCAGATGGTATTTATTCTATGTTTGGTGATTATGCACCTATGAATGATTTGAAAACTCTTTGTATAAAGTACCCTCAACTACATTTGTATATTGATGATGTACACGGCATGAGCTGGATAGGTGAAAACGGTACAGGGTACGCTTTAGAAGAACTTAAAGTGCTTTCCGAAAACATTTTACTTTTTGGTACGTTAAGTAAAACTTTTGGTGCAAGTGGGGCTGTTTTAGCATGTTCTAATAAAAAAATGTACCATAAGATCAAAAGATTTGGTGGTCCTTTAACATTTTCGGCGCAATTAGAGCCTGCTTCGGTTGCTGCAGCAAGCGCTTCGGCAGATATTCATTTGTCATCAGAAATATATGAACTTCAAAATGAATTAAAATGTAGGACGCAATACTTTAATTGCTTATTAGAAGAAACAGAGCTTCCTTTAGTAGATAAAAATGATTCTCCTGTTTTCTATATTGGAACTGGCATGCCCAAAACAGGCTATAACTTTGTCAATCGAATAATAGAGGAAGGATTTTACGTGAATTTAGGGTTATTTCCCGCCGTCCCTGTAAAAAATACAGGGGTACGTATCACCATTTCAATGCATAATCAAAAAGAAGAAATTAAAGGTTTGGTTGACGCTATGACGTATCATTTCCCGAAGGCACTGGAAGATACTTTTACCAATTCAATGCGCGTTTTTACCGCCTTCAAGCTAGAGAAAATTCAATCTTCAGATTTACAAAAACAACAACGCCTCCAAATTGACGTATATGATTCGATAGGGCAAATAGATAAAGGTCTTTGGAATGAATGTTTTAAGCATCAGGGTGTATTTGACTGGGATGGACTTACATTTCAAGAGGAGGTCTTTAAAGACAATGATCAGTTGGAGCATAATTGGATTTTTAAGTATGTTATTATCTATGATGATAAGCAGTGTCCTATACTAGCTGCATATCTAACTATAGCATTATGGAAGGACGATATGTTGTCTAAAGAAAGTGCCTCAAAGAGGATTGAAAAGAAAAGAATAACTAATCCTTATTATCTTACATCAAGAGTATTAAGTTTGGGTTCTCTTTTTTCAGAAGGTGAGCATCTATTTGTAAATGAAAATCATTACTTAAAAAAAGAAGCTCTAGACACGTTTATTCAAAAGCTTGAACAGTTTGAACAAAAGTTCAACACAAAAATGACGGTACTTCGAGACTTTAAAATAAATGAACCTTTGTATACCTTTTTTCAAGGTCAAGGTTTCGTAAGAATTCAAATGCCCAGTAGTTGTACCATTAATGTAGTGGCAAAAGATTCTATAGCCAAGTATATCTCAAAGTTATCTTCAAGAAATAGACAACATGTCCGTAAAGAAATTCTTGCGATACAGCCGCAATTAGAAGTTAAAGTCGAAACATCCGCTACTAAAGAAAAATTGGAGCTAATGACCAAGTTATTTCTAAATGTACATCAAAACAATTTAGGTCTTAATACTTTTCCATTTCCCAAAAAACTTTTTAAGATGATGTCGGAGAACCCTTGTTGGGAATTTATTACTGTTTGTTTGTCAAAAGCGCCTAACCTTCTAATTGGCGTAATGTTTTGTTATAAGAATGATAATCATACCTATGTTCCAGCTTTTGTAGGATTGGATTATAATTATAACAAGAAATATCATACTTACCGGCAATTACTTTTTCAAACCATAAAAAGAGCCTCGAAACTGAAAATGGCAAAAATTGATATGGGAATGACTGCATCTTTTGAAAAAAGAAAGCTAGGAGCTATCGTTGAAGAAAAGTTTGCCTACATTCAAGCTGGAGATAATTATACTTTAGAACTCTTAGACGTATTGAAATAAAAAAAAAGGCTAATTGAGCAGAAATCATAAGTGAAATTTCAACAATTGATATTGGATTTAGAAACGAAGTTAAAGGCTTTGGAAGCTAGTCATGGGCATGTCCTTTTTAAAGCGGAAAAAGGTATTGCTTACACTGAAAAATGCATCAATGATCTTCGAAAAAGAGTTTTGGTTAAAGGGTTTTTTTCAAAAGCTGAAGAAATATATTTTTTTAAACACATAAAACCTCAGTTTTTTAGTAAACTTATTTATTACTTAAAGCTATATAACATTGAAAGTAACAGACCAGTAAATGGTACGAAATTTCAAATCAAATATTTAAGACAACAAATTGCTGAGCTCCAGTTATTCTTCAATGAAAATTTGGAGTTTTACTACTACTACCGTCGTGGGGCTACTTCATTAGATGAATATTACTTTATTCGAGGAAAATCAAACCTAAGATCTCCGACACTCTATTTTCCGTTGTTAACGGATTACGAGTTCTCCACATCACGAGATTCCGCAGTTTCCACCATTATAGCTTTTGACATGGTGATTGTTTATTTAAAACAAGAAATTGAAAAATTAGAAAGTTCTAATAAGACTTCAAAGGAAGTATTTTCAAACCAGAACTCTAAATTATCTTGGACTGGAAATAAAACGGAATTAATTGAATTAATTTATGCTTTACAAAGTAGTGGGACAATTAATAGTGGTAATGCTGATATTAAGGAAATGGCCAATTTATTTGAACAGTTGTTTCAATTAGATCTGGGTAATTACTACCATACCTTTAGTGAAATTCGGGCGCGTAAATCCAGTAAAACTAAATTTTTAGACCGACTAAAGGAGGGTTTAAACTACCGGTTCCATCAATTAGATGAATAATGCATAGATCAACCCAAGTTGGGAATTTCGAATTAATAAATTTTTAAGATACTGATTATTAAATTTAAAGGAAATACGGACTTTTTCTGTACTTCAAGGAGTGTTTTTGGCATTGATTTTTAATAAATTAAATAACCCAACTTGGGATGAACTATGGAATCTTTTTCAAAAGTGTTTTTCAATTTTGTCTCACGAAAGTCAAATCATGATTGGGACTATCGTTAAAAAATAAAATCTTGATAGTCCCTTTCTTTAAAATCCGTTCTATTATGCCGACAACAATTATTACCTCAGATGATCTTAGAGAATTTAAAATTGAGTTACTTGCTGATATTAAAAATCTTCTTTCTAAACAATCAAATGGAAATTTAAAAAAGTATTTAAAGTCTTCCGAAGTCATGGAAATACTACAAGTGAGCCCAGGAACACTACAAAACCTTAGGATTAATGGCACTTTGCCATACACCAAAGTAGGTGGGATTTTGTATTATGATTCAGAAGAGATTCAAAATATAATGACTGCAAATCGTGTAGAAAACAGGTTTAATTTCTAAATCATGAATTACATAAAGCTACTCAACGCGGCTTTTGAAAAATTTTACTCAGATGATCGGCTTAACCCTTCCCATATAAGTTTATATATGGCATTATTCCAAGAATGGAATAGTAGCCGGTTTGCAGGTGAGTTCTACGTGAACCGACGAGACTTAATGATGGCTTCAAAAATCGGTTCGAAATCTACGTACCATAGGTGTGTTACCGATTTAGACTCTTGGGAATACTTATCCTATTTTCCGTCAAACAATCCATACAAAGGAAGTAAAATTAAGATGACCATTATTGGTACATGTGATGAACCTGCTACGGGACAGGACAACCCCAAATTAGAACAACTTGCGGAACAGTACCGTACCAGAATCGAACCTTTAAAGGGACAGTACCATCCCGTATTGGAACAAGTAGTGGACTCGCACCATCCCATCAGTGGACAAGCATTGGTATCTACTATAAACAATACCAAACAAGTAAATACTATAAAACAAACAAAGGGCTGGCAGGCCTTTTTTGATTTTTTTATTGAAAAAGGTTTTGATGCTGATGAAGCAAAAAAATTCTTTGCCCATTACGAAACTCGTAATTGGCAAACGAGCGATGGTAAAGAAATTCGGGATTGGCGTGCTCTAGCTAAAAACTGGATGGATAGAACCGAATTATTCATCCAAGAAAACAAACCAAACTCAAAACAAGCGTCCCAAATCAAGGACAACTTGCGAACCACTAAAAACAAAGATTATGGACAACCCCTCTAAAATTACCGAAGGTGGCGTGGAATATTCGCTTGGAAAGTTTGATGGCAAAAGCGTTCTTTACGATTTTGACAAAATTCTGATTTACTTAAATGCAAAGGGAATGAAACTCTTTGGTCAGCAATTTAGAATCTATGACGAGGACACCGTTATCATTCGCAAACTCTGCCATTATTTCATCAAGGATAAAGAAAATTGTGAAAAGAACGGTATTGACATTGAAAAAGGTATTTTACTATCTGGACCTGTTGGATGTGGCAAAACCAGCCTTATGAAATTATTACGTCACATAGTTCCGTTGCAACGTCCTTACGAAATGATTCCTTGCCGGAATGTAACTTTTGGCTTTAACCACCTTGGCTTTAAAACTGTTGAACAATACGGCAATACTAAATTCTATTGCTTTGATGATTTGGGCGTTGAACCTGCTGGAAGATTCTACGGTAAAGATTTGAACGTTATGGGCGAAGTGCTCTTATCTAGATATGAACTCTATCTCGATACCAAACACAAAATCAAAACTCACGCAACCACCAACTTAAATGCTGAAGAATTGGAAGAGAGATACGGAAATCGTGTTCGTAGCAGGATGCGTGAATTGTTTAATTTGATTGCATTTGATACTGGGGCTGGCGATAAAAGAAAGTAATCTAGCTTCTAAAAGTATTATATAAGAGAATCACTTCTGAGATAAATTGTACTACTATCTCTTTTAAACTTTTGGTTAACTCTAAAAAAATATCTTTCATAATACTATTGTTTTTGTATGGATAATAAAATGGCCAATGCCATCAATTTTATATTTGTGGAATTTGACAAATAACTACTTTCGTCTTTATTGGATAAGAAACCTAGTTCCAAGAGAACAGAAACACAATGACTGGTTGTTTCTCTCAGCACTTGAAAATTTGCAAACTGCACGCCTCTACTTTCATATCCTATCTCTTTACAAAGTGTTTTTTCAATTTGATAACCTATATAAATAGATTCTTTTGAATAATTTGTTTGCTTTCGTGAAGCATAAACTTCAATACCTCTAGCATTTGGATTATCCGAATG
>TARA_R110000868_G_scaffold33039_2_pt1 | contig 19232 bp, 22 predicted proteins | sample TARA_R110000868 | Tara Oceans TARA_R110000868 (sample SAMEA4397489) | marine metagenome | biome: Polar Biome; feature: [SRF] surface water layer (ENVO:00010504); material: water (ENVO:00002006), including particulate matter (ENVO:01000060) such as... | depth 5 m | reverse complement strand
GCCGATCCGCTCCAGCAGCCGCTCGGCCGCCTGCCGCGCCAGCAGCCGCACCGGCTCGGCCTCGCGCATCGGATCGTCATGCAGGGCACAGGCGATCGCCGCCTCGAGCAACGGAAAATCGTCGTCGTCAGCCAGTCCGGCCGCCGTCAAGGTCGTGGTCGCGTCCTGATGGATCACGGAAATCGGGCCCCCCGGTCTCGATATCCTTAACATGACGCGGAAAGCGTCCGGGGGCCAGCGCCACCATATCCAGCCGCAGGGTCAGGCCCGCCAGAGCGGGCCGTCCGCGCGCCACCGCCCGGGCCGAGGCGCGCAGCCGCGCCAGCTGCTGCGGGCCCAGGGCGGTCAGGGCCGCCGCCAGCGTCGCCCGGCGTTTGACCTCGACCACCGCCAGGATCTTTCCCCGTCGGGCGAGAATATCGATCTCCCCGGCCCGGCTCTTCAGGCGAAAGCCCAGGATCTGGTAGCCGCGGCCCATCAGCCACAGGGCGGCCAGCCATTCCCCGGCATGGCCGCTGCGGTGCGCCGCCTGCCCCGACGCCCGCCGCCGGCCCGACACGGGCCGCACCGGCGCCGGACCGGGGCGCAGCCGTTTCATCCCCGCCCCTGCAGCTCCAGCGCCCGCTTGTAGAGCGGCTTGCGCGGCAGGTTCAGCGCCTTCGACACCTCGGCCGCCGCCTCGCCCGGGGCCAGCCGGGTCAGGGCCTCGGCCAGGGCCGCGTCGGCATCGGCCGCGCTGGCCACCTCCATCTCGCCGGGGCCGACGACCACGACGATCTCGCCCTTCGGCCCCTGGCAGCGCGGATCGACGGCCAGTTCGGCCAGGGTGCCGCGCACACATTCCTCGTACAGTTTGGTCAGCTCGCGGGCCACGGCGGCGGGCCGGGGTCCGAGCACCTCGGCCATATCGGCCAGGCTGTCGGCCAGCCGCGGCCCGCTCTCAAAGAAGACCAGCGTCTGGCGCGCGGTGCGCAATTCTTCCAGCATCGCCCTGCGCGCCCCGGATTTGGGCGGCAGAAAACCGGCGAACAGCACCCGGTCCGACGGCAGTCCGGCGATGCACAGGGCCGCCAGCAGGCTGGACGCCCCGGGGATCGGATGCACCGGCAGGCCCGCCGCGATCACCGCCCGGGCCACGACGAAGCCGGGATCATTGACCATCGGCGTGCCTGCGTCCGAGACCAGGGCCACCACCTCGCCCGCCCGCAGCCGTTCGATCGCCCCCTCGGCCGCCCGGGCCGAGGCATGGTCGTCGCACCGTTCCAGCTTCGCCTTGATCCCATAGGCCGACAGCAGCTTGCCGGTGACCCTTGTGTCCTCGGCCAGCACCAGATCCGCCGCCGCGAGCACATCCAGCGCCCGCAGCGTCATGTCGCGCAGGTTTCCGATTGGCGTCGCCACCAGATACAGGCCGGACGCGACGGGGCGCGGCGGCGGGGCGGTCGGCGGGAACGGCGCGGGATCGTGTTGGGAGTCTGGCATCGCCGGGACCGTGCCAGCGGGGCGCGGGCGGCTCAAGGGCGGAGAGGCAAAGGGCACATATTGCTCCCTCTCCCGCCGGGAGAGGGTTGCCGCGCCTGCTCCTCGACCGCCGCGCCAAACGGGCGGATTATGAGCCGAGCGGGCACCAACGCCGCATCACTAGACCGATTTCCTGCTCAGCCGGCGCGGCGGGGTCGGCAGGCCGGCGCGCGCCACCCTGCGGGCCGCCGCCGCGAGGCTGGCTTTCAGCCGGGCCCGCCGTGTCCACGGCCGCCATGAGTCCTGCGGCGAGATCGGGTCACCCAGGTGGAAGGTGGCGATGAAGGTGGCCATCGGACCGAGCCCCTCCGGCTCCAGCGGCCGCAGACGGCAGTAGCCCGCCAGACGCAGCGCCTCGAGGGCCCGGCCGACCCGACCCGCCCTGTCGATCGCCGTCCGGACGATATCGGCCTCGCAGCCGAACCAGTGGGCCAGGATGCCGGTGCGGATATCGGTGATCCTGGCGCGCGTCGCGGTGCCACCGGCCCCGCGCGCGGCCTCGATCGACAGGTCACACTCGGTGTCGAAGCCGAACGAGCGGTTGTTCATGTTGCTGGACCCGACGCGCAGCAGCACATCGTCGATGATCGCCAGCTTGGCGTGGACGATGATGGTGCGACCCAGATTGGTGACCGGGCTGTAGGCATGGAGGCGGCCGTGTTTGTCGGCCTCCTTCAGGCGCTTGAGAAACATCGACCGGGTCCGGTCCATGGTCATCTGGTCGAAATAGCTGGGCGAATGCTGGGTCGAGACGATGACCACCTCGGGCCCGCGCGGCTCGGCGAGGCGCGCGGCCAGGGCCTCGGCCATGATCGGTGAGGTGAAATACTGGTTCTCCAGATAGATGCAGCGCTTGGCGGCGGCGAAGGCCGCCAGATACAGCGCCTCGCTCTCGCGCACCTGTCCCACCTGTCGCCAGGCCGCGACACTGCGCGACAGGCCGACGGAGACCCGGCGGAAATCAGGCTTGACCCGGGTCGGCCAGGCGGACGGTGCCATGGCCTCGGGCTCCGGCAAAGCTTCCCTGGTGGCGCGCTGCCAGCGGTCGCGAAACAGCTGACCCAGCGCCCGGGCCGGCGCGCCGTCGACCAGGGTCATCACCTCGTGGCGCGAGTCGAAGCATTGATGATCGCGGGGCGTTTTCTCGCGCCGGGGATCGTCGTCGCGGTGTTCCGCCGTGTCCCAGCGATCGGGTCCGATATCGCCGCCGCCGCAGAAGGCCACGGCGTCGTCGACGATCAGCACCTTCTGATGGTGCGAGGCCCCGATCGGCAGCGCCCCGTCCAGCACGAATTGGACCGGCGTGCCGGCAAAGCATTTGCGCGCCTTCAGCGGAAAGAAGTCCTGGGTCGCCGCGACCGGCAGGGCCGACTTCCAGCACAGCACCCGCACATCCAGCTCCGGGCGACTGCAGGCCAGGGCCTTGAGGAAGGCGGCGAACCGGTCGGAGTCGGGCCCGGTGCAATTGGGCTGGGGGTCGAACAGGGTGTCCGGGTCAAAGGCCCAGTTCAGCAGGTGGATCGAACGTCTGGCCCGGGTCATCGCCTCGCGGGCGGCGAGAAAATAGTCGGCCATGTCGAGCAGGAAGGCGGCGCGCGGCGCTGTGCCGACCTGCCAGCAGGTGGTCCCCTCTTTCAGCAGCATCACCCAGGTCTCCGGAAGGGTCGCGGTCATCGCCGTCGGCGGATGGCGGCGCGCGTCGCGCCGGCTGACCTTGAAGCCCCGGGGAGGCCGTCGGGTTCCGGCGCGGTCCCCGGGGCCCCGGTCGCGACCACTGTCGAGCGGCCTGACGCCGGCGCGTCAGCCCCGTCCGACCGGACCGGTTGGGCCGGAAGGGCCGGCGAGTGCTATAAGGGGAAGGCAACCGCTGCGAGTGAGGGCCCGAGATGACCGAGACGCCGCCGCTACTCCACCGTCGCGCCGAGGCGGCCGTGGTGGACCTGCTGAACCGCGAACGGGTGATGACCATCGCCGTCATCCGTGACGACGGCTGGCCGCAGGCGACGACGGTCGGCTACTATAATGAGGGTCTCGACCTCTATTTCTCCATCGCCCGGTCCAGCCAGAAATTCGTCAATCTGCAGGCCGATTCCCGCGCCTCGATCGCGATCCGCTCGCGCAGCGGGGGCGGCAGCACAGGCCTGTCCATGGCCGGCCATGTTGTCGAGATCACCGACCCCGAGGCGGCGGAAAGCCTCAATCAGCGCCTGCTGGCGCGCTATCCCGAGGCGCATGTCTATTCGCCGTCCGGGGCCGCCGTGGCCCTGCTGCGCTTCAGACCCGTCATCGTCTCGGCGGTCGGGGTCGCGCACGACCGCAGCGATCCGCAGACCTTCAGGGTGGCGGATCGCGACGGCGAGACGGCACCGGCCGGGGGTTGAGGCACGACGGCGTCACACCAGCAGCGCCCGCAGCACACCGTCCAGCACCGGTCGGCCGGTGGCCGTCGCCCTGACCCGTCCTGCCTCCACCGTCAGGAACCCGTCGCGGATCAACCCGGCCAGCGGCTCCGTCGTCCCGGTGCGGTCCAGCGTCGCGAGATCGTCCAGCGCCGCCCCCTCGACCGTGCGCAGCCCCAGCAGCACCCGTTCCTCGGCGGCCGCCCGCGGGTCCAGGGTCTCGTGCTCGCGCCACGGCCTGCCCGCAGCGACGCCGGCGACATAGTCGGTGACGCCGCGATGGGCGACGGTGGCGGTGCGCGCCCCGTCCAGCGTCAGTCGTCCGTGCGCCCCGGGACCGAGGCCCAGATAGTCGCCGCCGCGCCAGACGTGCAGATTATGGGCCGAGCGGGCCGCGACGCCGCGCCCGTGGTTGGACACCTCATAGGCGTCGAAGCCCGCGCCCTCGAGCACCGTCTGGGTGGTCTCGTACAGGGCGGCGGCCGTGTCCTCGTCCGGCGGGGTCCAGGCTCCGCGCGCCACGGCCCGGCCGAAGGCGGTCGTCGGCTCGATGGTCAGCTGATAGGGCGAGACATGCTCGAACCCCATGGCCAGGGCCTCGGTCAGCTCGGCCGTCCAGCCGGCGACCGTCTGGTCCGGTCGGGCGTAGATCAGGTCGATCGACAGCCGGTCGAAGGCCCGGGCGGCCACGGCCACGGCGCGGCGCGCCTCATCGGCCGAATGGTTGCGGCCGAGGAAGGCCAGGGCCGCGTCGTCCAGCGCCTGCACCCCCATCGACAACCGGTTGACCCCGGCCTCGGCCAGGGCCCTGAACCGCCCGGCCTCGGCGTCGGTCGGATTGGCCTCGAGCGTGATCTCGATCACACCGGACGGCGGGAACAGGGTCTTCGCCCGCGCGATCACCGCCGCCACCGCCGCCGGATCCATCAGCGACGGCGTGCCGCCGCCGAAGAAGATCGAGGCCAGCCGCCGCGGCCCGGTCAGGACGGCCTGCGCCGCCATATCGGCAAGGATCGCCTCGACCAGCCCGGCCTGTTCCGCGACCCGGCCCCGGTCGCGCACGACGTTGAAGTCGCAATAGGGGCAGATGCGCGCGCAATAGGGCCAGTGCACATAGAGGGCGAGGTTATCCCCCAAATTGTCCACAGGCCCGCTAGTCCGCGTCAATCAGGGCCGCCTTCAGCAGCGCGAAGGCCCGGGCCCGGTGGCTCATCGCGTCCTTGGCCGCGGGTTCCATCTCGCCAAAGGTCTGGTCGTGGCCGTCGGGTATGAAGATCGGATCATAGCCGAAGCCCCGGTCACCGCGCGGCGGGAAGGTCAGCTGGCCGTCGACCCGGCCCTCGACCACGACACAGGGGCCGTTCGGCCAGGCCACGGCCAGGGCCGAGGTGAACCAGGCGCTGCGATCCCGGGACCCGGCCTCCTCCAGCCGTTCCTCGACCTTGGCCATGGCCTGGCTGAAATCCTTGTCCGGACCGGCCCAGCGCGCCGAGAAGATCCCCGGGGCCCCGTCCAGCGCCGCCACCGACAGGCCGGAGTCGTCCGCCAGGCTGACCTGACCCGTAAAGGCCGCCGCATGGCGGGCCTTCAGCATGGCATTGCCGGCAAAACTGCTCTCGGTCTCGTCCGGTTCGGGCACATTCAGCGCCGCCGCCGTGACGATCTCGTAATTTCCGTCCAGCAACGCCGCGATCTCCCGCGCCTTGCCGGGGTTATGCGTGGCCGCGACCAACCGCATTCCCTTGATTAATTTCAGATTCATTCTGATCACGCCCTCGCAACAAATCCTTGCCAAAGTTTAATATCGTTAAACGATATGTAACATGACTTCCCGGCACGCACGGCCTATCTATGATCCTCAAGAACGGCAGCCGCACCGTTCCCCTGATTGCCAACAAGAGCAACAGACTTGCAGCGGTTAACTGGATCGGGGGCAAAAACGACCCCCACCAAATAGATGGAGAAAGACGATGGATACCATGAGCGCCTCTTTGTGGATGGAAAAGGTCGGCCACGCGATCGTCAATGCCGCCCTGCTGGCCGCCCTGCCGACCGCCCTGGTCGCGTGCCTGGTCCAGGCATTTTGATCGTCGCCGCTTTGACGCCGTCGCCAAAGCCCGCGAAGACTATACCGCGTGAGGGTCGGTCGGACCCCACGCGGTAATCGCGCCCCGCCACCCGACCCGAGGTCTACCGCATGCGCCGCCCGACGTTCTCATCTCTCGGGTTCCACCTGCCCCGCCTGTCGGACAGGGGTCTGCGCGCCCCCAATCTGAAAACCCTCGGACCCGGCTCGGTCTCCAGCCTGCTCAAGATCGCGCTGGATGTCGCCTATATCCTGCTGGGTGTCATCACCGGCGGCCTGGTCCTGATGCTGATCGCCGCGGTCTTCATTCCGTTCGCCAACCTCAACCTGACCGTCTCCGACGATTCCGGCGGCCTGCAACAACCCCTGACCCGCCCGCTTCTGCTGTTCGGCGTCGGGGCCTTCGCCGCCTTTTTCGGCAGCTTCATGCTGATCCTGCGTAACCTGCGGATGATCTTCCGCACCCTGACCCTTGGCGATCCGTTCCAGCCGCCCAATGTGCGCCGACTGCGCCAGATCGGCCTGATCCTGGCCGTGGTCACCGGCGGCAAGTGGCTGGCCCAGGGCCTGGTCGCCGACCGCCTGGCCCCCGGCATCATGGACCCCCAGGGTTTCACGGATCTGCTGACCCCGGTGTTTTCGGTCCTTGTCGTCTTCGTCCTGGCGGAAGTGTTCCGTGAAGGGGCCCGTCTGCGCCGCGAATCCGAACTGACCATCTGACATGGCCGCGCGCGCCGCTAGACATGACGTTTTGGCGCGACACGGCAGCCTCCGGGTCGACCCTGCAAATGCCGCGGGATAGAGAGATTTCATGGCCATCCGCATCCAGCTTGATCGCATCCTTCTCGAACGACGCATGTCGTTGACCGAGTTGGCCGATCGCGTGGGCGTCACCCTGGCCAATCTGTCGATCCTCAAGACCGGCAAGGCCCGCGCCATTCGCTTCACCACCCTCGACGCCCTGTGCCGCGAACTGAACTGCCAGCCGGGGGACCTGGTCGTGCATGAGCCGGGCCCGCAGGACGCCGCCCGCGCCTTCGACGACGAAGACGACGACGCCTGATGGTCACGCGACGCGGCGGGGACCTGACTCCCGAGGACCGGCGGATCTGGACCCGGGTCACAGGCTCGGTCAGCCCGGCCAAACCGGTCAAGGCCCCGCGCATCGCCGTCGCCGGCCCGGTCGCGAATCCGGGCGCGACGCCCGCTCCGCTCCGGCCGACGCCCCAACCGGGTCCACGGCCGGCCGCTCCGGCGGCGACCGCGGCCGGCGCGGCCCGGCCATCCGCATCCCGCGGCGTGCCGGAGTCACTCGAACCCCGGCGTCAGAGGCGGTTGTCGCGCGAACGCGATCCGATCGAGGCCCGCATCGATCTGCACGGCTATGGCCGGTTCCAGGCCCAGGACGCCCTGACGTCCTTCCTGACCACCGCCCAGGCGCGCGGCTATCGCGCGGTGCTGGTCATCACCGGCCAGGGCCGGCGCGGCGGCACCGGGGTGATCCGCGGCTCGGTCCATGAATGGCTGACCGGCCCGGCCCTGCGGGGGGTGGTGTCCGGCTACGCCGCCGCGGCCCGCCACCACGGCGGTGACGGGGCTCTGTATGTGACGATCAAACGGCCGGGTTAGGCCGCGAGTTTCAGGCCAGCCGCGACGGCCAGCCGCTCAAGCGACGTCATCGGTCGCGGACCCCAGTGGGCGATGACCTCGGCCGCCGCCAGCGAGCCGAGCGCGCCTGCCTCGGCCAGGGTCAGGCCGCGCGCCAGACCGAGCAGGAAGCCGGCGGCGTACTGGTCACCAGCCCCGGTGGTGTCGACGACCTTGTCGACCGCGGCGGCCTTGACCACGACCCGCTCATTGCCGGCCACGATGACCGAACCCTCGGCGCTGCGGGTGACGGCGGCAACCTCGACCAGCGCGGCCAGTCGGGTCGTGGCCGCCTCGAAATCGTCGGTCTCGAACAAGGCCAGGAGTTCGCTCTCATTGGCGAGGACGATATCGGCCGAGGCCGCGATGAAGGCCAGAAGTTCGACGCGCCAGCGGCCGACGACGAAGGAATCCGACAGGGTGATGGCGACCTTGCGACCGGCGGCGTGGGCGGCTTCGGCGGCGGCCTCGAAGGCCGCACGGGCCGGGGCCGGATCGAACAGATAGCCTTCCAGATACAGGATGGCGCTGTCGGCGATCAGCGCCGCATCGATGTCGGCCACGGTCAGCTGGTTTGCCGCCCCGAGAAAGGTCGACATGGTGCGCTGCGCGTCGGGGGTGACATTGATCAGGCAGCGGCCGGTACCCGCACCGCCGGTCAGGACCGGGGTGTCGAAGGCCACGCCGGCGGCACGGATGTCATGGGCGAAGACCTGGCCCAGGGTGTCGTCGGCGACCTTGCCCAGATAGGCGGCGCGTCCGGAAAACGAGCCGATACCCGCCACCGTATTCCCGGCCGATCCGCCCGAGACCTCGACGCCGGCCGCCATGGCGTCATACAGGGCGGCGCTCTGGATCTCGTCGACCAGCGACATCGAGCCCGGGACCAGGCCCTGGGCGCTGAGGAACTCCGGCGTGCACGGGGCGAGTACGTCGACGATGGCATTGCCGACGGCACAGACGTCGAAGCGGGCGGGGGTCGCGGCGGGAATGTTTGTCTGGGTCATGGCGCGCCCCTTAGCGGTCGCGCCCGGAATTGGCCAGTGGGGGCGGTTGCGGGCCCGGGCCGTTTCGGGTCAGGAGGGTCTCCATGACCCGCATTGCCGTGCTGACCCCCGACCCCGCCGACCTTTCCTACGCCAGCCAGTGGCCCGGCGTGCGCGACCGGCTGGCGGCGGCCCTGGCGCGGGAAGGGATCGAGGCCGTGGCCACGCCATGGACCGAGCACATCGACGATGTTGCCGGCCTGGCCGGATTTCCATTGATCCTGCCGATGATCGTCTGGGGTTACCATCGCGATCACCCGCGCTGGCTCCAGGCCTGCGCGACCTGGGCGGCGGCCGGCCTGCCCCTGGCCAATCCGGCCCCCGTGCTGGCGTGGAATTCGGACAAGACCTACCTTGCCCGCCTTGCCGGGCGCGGCGTGCCGATTCCCGAGACGATCTGGAGCGCCGGAGTCACGGTCGACACGGTCGCCGCCGCCTTCACCAGCACGGGGGCCGAACAACTGATCGTCAAGCCGACCGTCTCCGGCGGCGCGTGGCGGACACTGCGCCTGTCACCGGGCCAGCCGCTCGACGCGGCTCCGAAGGGTTCGGCGATGATCCAGCCCTATCTGCCGACCATCGAAACCGCAGGCGAAACCTCCCTGCTGTTCTTCGGCGGTGTCTTCAGCCATGCGGTCAACAAACGTCCGGTCGGCGGCGATTTCCGCATCCAGGTCCAGTTCGGCGGCCTCTATGCGCCGGTGGCCGACCCGCCGGCCGCAGCCATGGCCCTGGCGAAGCAGGTGCTGGCCGCCATCGACGAGCCCCTGTTGTATGCCCGTATCGACATGGTGCCCGACGCCGACGGCAACTGGCTGCTGATGGAGGCCGAGCTGATCGAGCCCGACATGTATCTGGACCATGCCCCCGACGCTGGCATGGGATTCGCCCGCGCAGTGCGGGCGCGGCTCTAGCGCGGATCGTCCAGGCTGAGCCGCGACACCAGCACCGCCGCGCGCAGGGCCTGGCGGGTCAGACTGTCCAGGTCGATCCATTCGCCGTCGGCATGGGCTCCGCCCCCGGCCACGCCCAGCCCACCCAGCGTATCGACATCGGCCGCCACAAAGCCGCTGTCGGCCGCCCCGCGTCGGCCGGGATCAAACTCGGCCAGCAACGGCAGACCGAGATCGCGATTGACGACATTGAGCCGGGCCAGCAGGGCGCGGTTGCCCTCGGTCGGCGCCATCGGTGGATAGCCGCCCTCGGCGAATTCCAGCGTCGCTCCGGTTCGGGGCAGGTGTCCGGCGACGATCGTCTGCATGCCGGCGCGGACGCGATCATCCTGTTCGCGCGTCAGGGTGCGAAGATCGCCGCGGGCGATGGCGGTTTCAGCGACGATATTGGTCTTGCCGGAAGCAACGACCCCAAAGCCTTCGGCATCGATTGCCACCGGGGTACCGCCGGCCATCACCCCGACATTGAAGGTGGCGTTGGGCTCCTGAAGTTCGCGCTGAAAGGCGTCGAGGATGCGGGCCATTTCATAGATGGCCCCATAGCCCAGGGTCTCGTTGAACACCCCGCTGGAATGACCGGTGCGGCCGGTCGTGGTCAGGGCCCAGTTGGTCGAGCTGCGCCGGGCGACGGTTCCGAACTCCAGCCCGCCTTCAACTGCCAGATTTTCGAATTCCAGCGCATAGTCAGCCACCTTCCCGGCCGCGATCAGGTCGCGCCGCGCGACCGAGGCCGGAATCCCGACCCGCTCCTCGTCCCCGGTCAGAACGATGGTGACATTGGCGCGGTCCAGGTGACCTGCTGCCTGCAGGGCCCGCATCGCCGCGATGATCACCACCAGTCCGCCCTTGTCGTCACCGATGCCGGGCCCGATGGCACGGCTGCCCTCGCGCCGGAATGTCTGGAACGCCCCGTCAGCCTCGAACACGGTATCCAGATGGCCGATCAGCAGGACATTGCGCCCGGGTCCAGGGTAGCTGGCGATCAGATGACCGGCCCGGCCGGATTCGGCCATATCGACCCAGCGGATGACAAAGCCCAGGGGCTCAAGCTCGGCCGCGACCATTGTGCCGACAGCGCGAACACCCGCCAGGTTCAGCGTCCCGCTGTTCTGATTCACCAGTCGCTCCAGCAGGGCGATATGGCGATCGCGCTCCTGCGCCACCGTTCGGACCATGGCCTGTTCTGCAATACTGACCTGGGCATAGGCTGCGGCGGGCACCACCAGCAGCAACAGGCAACATAGGATCAGGCGCATCGAACTCTCCCGGGACCGGGTCAAGGCATTGCCCATACCACGCGCCGGGTAAAGGCCGCCCGCAGTGGCGTCAGTCGCTGCTTCGCGGTACCGTCAGGCGTACAGTCAGTCCATCAGGTCCGGAATCGAACGCCAGGGACGCATCCAGCTGCCGGGCCAGGTCCCGCATCAGGCCGATGCCGAACCCACCGTCGGTACCGGCCGGCAGGGCGGCGGGGAGGCCGTCGCCGTTGTCACCGATCTCGACCCGCAGATCGCCGGACGGGAGGGGCAGGCAACGGACGGTCAACCGCCCCGGTCGTGTTCCCCGGAATGCATATTTCAGCGAATTGGTCACCGCCTCGTTGACGATCTGGCTGATCGGCAGAAGCTGGTCCATTCGCACCGAACAGGCCGGGTCCAGGTCCTCGACCACGGCGCAGGTTTCCGGATCGATCGCGAAACAGGCCACCACCTCGTGCAGAAGGGGGCCCAGATCGCTCGACTGATCGTTCACATTCGTCATCAGCCTGCGGTGCAGGCGGGCGATGGCATGGATCTGGGCATCGACGCTGCGGGCGAAGAGGCTGACGGCCGCGCGGTCCACCACGCCGTCACGCGCGATATGGCGACCCTGCAGGCGCACGTAGCTGGACAGCATCATCAGATGATTGGCCACCCGGTGGTCGGTCTCGGCCCGCAACACACACGGTCCGGCACAGTCCGGACCGGCCGGAGGCGGTGCCTCCGGTGGCCGGTCTTTCGAAGATCGCGTGGAGTCTGGCATGGCCGGCTGCACCCGCGGATCCGTCCTGATCCGAGCCCGCAATCCTAGACAGGACGCCCATCCCCGACATTGAGAGAGATCAATCGGTGCCGGTTTGCCGGCACCTTATCCGGCCATCATCAGCCCCGCCCGCGACGGACACAGGTCGGCGACCGGACAGCCGCCGCAGTTGGGCTTGCGCGCGGTGCAGGTGTAGCGGCCGTGCAGGATCAGCCAGTGGTGGGCCTTGGCCAGATAGGCCTCGGGCACGATCCGGTGCAGCTGGGCCTCGACCTTGTCCGGGGTGGCGGCATTGGCCAGGCCCAGACGGTGCGAGACCCGGAACACATGGGTGTCGACGGCGATGGCCGGCTCGATGCCCAGTTCATTGAGAACCACACTGGCGGTCTTGCGCCCGACTCCCGGCAAGGCCTGCAGGTCGGCGCGGTTCAACGGCACGCTGCCGCCGTGCTGCTCCAGCACGATCCGGCTCAGGGCGATGACGTTTTTCGCCTTGTTCCGGTACAGGCCGATCGAGGCGATGAAGGGCGTCAGCCCCGCCTCGCCCAGGGCCAGCATCTTCGCCGGGGTGTCGGCCACGGCGAACAGCCTGTCCGTGGCCTTGTTGACCGCGACGTCGGTGGCCTGGGCTGACAGGGCCACGGCCACGGTCAGCGTATAGGCGTCATGGAAATGCAGTTCGGTCTTCGGCTCGGGCATGATCGCGGCCAGCCGCGCGAAAATGGCCTCGACCCGGTCGGGATCGGGCGGGAAGACGACGGCCCCGGACGCCGGCGCGCGCGGAGCTGTCTTGCGAGGACGAGGTTTCGGCACGGCCATCAACAAGGCCTTCGCCGTCCTCGCCGGTCGGGTCAAGCGCCCCGAGTGACGAACACTGAAACACGACGTGTTTGCTGCGGCGCATCCGGTGTTGTTGATTTTTGGACGTTGTAGTCCATTTTAGCGGCCAGCCTCCCCGGCACAGACCCTGAGTTCGAGTTACCCATGACCGTCTCCGCCACTTTGAAACAGCGCTTGCCGCTGATCGTCGCCGTTTTGGTCGGCCTTGCGGTCATCATCGGCGGCACCGTCTGGTGGCTGGGCAACCAGCGCTGGGAGACCACCGACAATGCCTTCGTCCAGGCCGACACCACCCTCGTCAGTCCCCAGGTCAGTGGCTATGTCGTCGCGGTTCTGGTCGCCGACAACCAGCGCGTCGAGCCCGGCCAGATTCTGGTCCGCCTCGATGACGCCGACGCCCGCGCCAAATTGGCCGAGGCCGAGGCCAATCTGCAGGCCCTGATCGCCGCCGTCGGCAATGTCGATGCCCGCGCCGCCCAGGAACAGGCGATGATCGCCGCGCGGGCCGCCGGGGTGGACCAGGCCCGGGCCCAGGCCGGCCTGGCCCATGCCCAGGTCGACCGCTACGGCCGGCTGGCCGAACAGGGCTGGGTCTCGCAGCAGCGCATCCAGACTGAACAGGCGGGGGCCGCCACGGCCCAGGCCGCGGTCGCCCAGGCCCAGGCCGCCCTCGTCGCCGAACAGCGCGCCGCCGCCGTACTGGGCTCGACCCGCGAACAGAGTGTCGCCGCGGTCCAGCAGGCGCGCGCCGCCGTCGATCAGGCGCGCACCGCCCTAGACCGCACCATCATCCGCGCGCCCGTCGCCGGCGTCGTCGGGGCCCGGGGCGTGCGCGCCGGCCAGTACGTCAATCCGGGGGCCCAGCTGCTGTCGATCGTGCCGCTGGGCGATACCTTCGTCGTGGCCAATTTCAAGGAAACCCAGCTGGACCATTTGCGTCTGGGCCAGACCGTCGAAATCACCGCCGACGCCTTTCCCGGTCGGCCCGTTCGCGGCCGGATCGACAGTTTCGCCCCCGCGACCGGTTCGGAATTCGCCCTGATCCCGGTCGAGAACGCCACGGGCAATTTCACCAAGATCACCCAGCGGGTCCCGGTGCGCATCGTCGTCGCCCGGAGCGAACACGGAACCGCGGCCCTGCGTCCCGGCCTGTCGGTCGAGGTTCGCGTCGACCTCAAGAGCGCCGGCGGGCCCAGCTTCGCCCAGGTCGGCGGTGACGATCCGCGCCTGGCCGAGGTCGCGACCGGTCCGGCCCGTCCCGAATGAGCGCGGCCGTCACCGACGGCTCCGCCCTTGCCCCCCAGCCTGAAACGGCCGCGCCCGAGATCAACTGGACCTTCCTGCTGCTCGGCTTTGCCGGGATGGTGATCGGCCAGTTCATGGCCATTCTCGACATCCAGATCGTGGCCGCCTCGCTGCCGCAGATCCAGGCCGGGATCGGGGCCTCGGCCGACGAGATCAGCTGGATCCAGACCGCCTATCTGATCCCCGAGGTCGTGATGATCCCGCTGTCGGGCTATCTGTCACGCCTGTGGGGGACGCAGAAGGTGTTCCTGGTCTCCTGTACCGGCTTCCTGCTGATGAGCGTGGCCACAGGCCTGTCGACCTCGATCGACATGATGATCCTGTTCCGGGCGCTGCAGGGCTTCGTCGGCGGGGCCATGATCCCGACCGTCTTCGCCGTGGCCTTCACCGCCTTCCCGCCCGACAAGCGGGTCACGGCCAGTGTGGTCATGGGGCTGATCGTGACCCTGGCCCCGACCGTCGGCCCGACCCTGGGCGGTCACCTGACCGAATGGCTCAGCTGGCGCTGGCTGTTCTTCATCAATGTGATCCCGGGTCTGCTGGTGCTGTTCCTGGTCGGTCGCTTCGCCGATTTCGACAAGGGCGATCCGTCACTGTCCAGGGGGTTCGACTGGTTCGGACTCGGCCTGATGGCGGTGTTCCTGATGAGTATGCAGTTCGTGCTGGAGGAAGGGTCGAAGAAGGACTGGTTCGCTGACACCGTCATCCTCGCCCTGGCCGTCGTCGCCGCCATTTCCGGGCCGGCCTTCATCTGGCGTTCGCTGACCTATTTCAATCCGATCGTCGAACTGCGCGCCTTCGCCAACCGCAATTTCACGGTCGGCTTCATCATGACCTTCATCGTCGGCGCGGCCCTGTTCGGCGGCACCTTCCTGCTGCCGCTGTTCCTTGGGCGGGTGCTCGATTATTCGCCCTCTGAGGTCGGCACCACCATGGTGGTCTCGGGTCTTGCCATGTTCGCCACCGCCCCCTTCGCCGGACGGCTGGTACGCAAGCTGGACCTGCGCCTGCTGATGTTCGTCGGTTTCGTCATGTGCGCCTGGGGCATGTGGGACGCCCGGGCCCTGACGTCGGAATGGGGCTATTGGGAGTTCGCCGGGGTCCAGGCGATGCGCGGGGCCGGAGTCATGCTGGCCATGATCGCCGCCCAGCAGGTGACGATGTCGACCCTGCCTGACCATATGGTCAAGAACGCCTCCGGTCTGGTCAATCTGTCGCGCAACGTCGGCGGGGCCTTCGGCCTGGCCTTCCTGAACACCTCCCTGACCACCAATACCGCCGTGCACATGGGCGAACTCACCGACCGGATCAGCCAGTCCAATGTGCAGATGCAGGCCATGCTGGCCGGGATGAGCCAGCGGTTCGCCGGCTCGATCGACCCCGAGGGGGCGGCACTGAAGGCGGTCTGGGGCATGCTGCAGCGCCAGGCCACCATCCTTGCGTTCGGTGACGCCTTCGCCATGCTGGCCATGGCCTGCGCCGTCGCCGCGGTCGTCACCCTGTTCGCCCGCCCCGTGAAGACGACCCCGGGCGCACCGCCTCTGGAGGCCCACTGATGTCCCGCGCCGTCGGCCAGATCGACCCCCGCAAGAGCGAGGCCATCCTCGACGCCGCCACGGAGCTGTTCGCCGAAAAGGGAGCGGCCGCGACCATGGACGAGATCGCCCGCCGCGCCGGGGTATCGAAACAGACCCTCTACAACCGCTTCGCCTCCAAGCTGGACATCGGTCGGGCCCTGGCCGCACGGCGGTCCGACGCCGTGACCGCCCCGCTGCGCTCCGAAGGCGACCCGCAGACGGTGCTGACGGCCTATGCCATCGCCCTGCTGGAGAAGATCGTCCACGGTGAGGCCGGAGCCTCGCTGCGCGGCCTCGCCATGGTCTCGCCGGAGGCCCCGGACATCGCCGCCGCCATCTATGACGGCGGTCCCGGTGAGAGCCTGCGCCGTCTGTCCGCCTGGCTGGGCGAGCAGGACCGGCGCGGCCTGCTGTCCGTGCCCGATCCGGACCACGCCGCCGAGATCTTCTCCGGCATGGCGCTGGGCCACAGCCACCTGCGCACCCTGCTCGGGGTTCATCATCCGGGCGCGGACCAAATCCCCGAACGGGCCCGCGAAACCGCGCGCCGCTTCATCCGCGCCTTCCTCCCCGACTGACCGGATCCGGCCCGTTGCGGATTGGCGACAGTCCCGGATCGGCGTAGGAGGCGGGCCAGTCCCCTGTACCGGAGTTCCCGACCATGCTCATCCATCTGTCGTCCTGGCCCGAAATCGATGCCCGTCTGAAGACGACCAAGACGATTGTGGTGCCGATCGGCTCCAATGAGCAGCACGGCCCGACCGGTCTGCTCGGCACCGACTGGCTGTGCCCCGAGATCATCGCCAACGCCGCCGAGAAGACCGATGACAACCTGATCGTGGCCCCGACCTTCAACATCGGCATGGCCCAGCATCACCTCGCCTTCGCCGGCACCATCTCCCTGCGTCCCTCGACCTTCATGGCCGCCATCACCGACTGGGTCTCCTCGCTCAGCCGCCACGGCTTCGAGCGGATCTATTTCCTCAACGGCCACGGCGGCAATGTCGCCACCATCGAGGCGACCTTTGCCGAGATCTATGCCGAATGGAGCTTCGTCGAGGAGCAGCCGCCGTTCGTGCTCAAGCTGAAGAACTGGTGGGACCTGCCGGGCGTCCACGCCCTGTGCAGTTCCATCTTCCCGACCGGCCACGGCATGCACGCCACCCCGTCCGAGATCGCCGTGACCCAGGCGGCCTATCCGGACCGGATCAAGACCGCCGACTATGCACCGAAGATCGCGCCGGTCGGCCCGATCCGCGACGCGCTGGATTACCGGGCCCGCTTCCCGGATGGCCGCATCGGTTCGGATCCGGCCCAGGCCAGCCCGGAAAAGGGTCAGCGCATCATCGATGCCTCCGTCACCGCCCTGCTCAAGGACGTGGCCGACTTCTCGGCCGAAGTTCTGCCCTAGGGGTTTCCCGGGACTTGCCCCCGGACCGAATGCGGCCCAAGGCTCGGCCATGACCCATATCAAGAAGGCGGCCCGCAACGGCCGACGCCTGGCCCGCAACAACCAGTCCGCTGCCGATACAGCCGTCGCCGGCGGCGAGATGCTGCAGGCCTCCGGCGAGGTCATCTCGGCCCGCCTGGAGATCATGGCCGCCGGCCTGGCCAATCCGGGCAAGACCGACCTCGTGGAAATGGCTCTGATGAGTTCGGAAAAGGTCGCTGCCATGTCGGCCTCGGCGTCCACCGTGACCCGCAATTTCGGCGACCTGTCCGACCGGATGGCCCGATCCGCCGCCAATGAGATGCACCTGGCCAGCCGCGCGGCCTCGGCCATGGCCAGCGCCGGCGACCCGGCGACCCTCGCCACCCTGCAGTACAACTATGCGGTCGGCTGGTGGGGGCGGGCGACCGGCCAGATGCTGACCCTCAATACCGAACTGCTGAAGGCCCAGGCCCAAGCGCTGGACCCGATCCACCGGACCGCCGTCGCCAATGCCAAACGGCTGAAGCGCTAGACCGGCCCCGTCACGCCGTCCGGATGACACCACCGTCGGCCACCACCGGCCACGGCGTCAATTTCGCCCCGGCGCAGGGGCCGCCGACGCAGGCCCCGGTCAGGGGCGTGAACACCGCCCCGTGCCAGCCGCACAGGATCAGCTCGCCGTCCGGCGTCAGATAGCGGTCCAGTTCAATCGCCAGCGGATGACCCTGGTGCGGGCAGCGGTCGACATAGCCGGCCACCTGACCCTGCCTGCGCACGACGAAGCCGTGGAAATACGCCTCGCCGATCTGCAGCACGAATCCGCGCGAGCCGGGATCGACGATGTCCGTCTCGGCACACAGGGTCACGCCGGGCGGCGTCTTCCAGACGCGTTGGCGCTCGGTCGGTATCGCGTCATCCATCAGTGCCGCTCGACCTTCAGGGGGCGCGACAGCAGGTTTCCGATCATCGCATCGACCGTGGTCTCTCCGTTCAGCAGGGCGGCGACCGCTTCCGAGATCGGCATCTCCACCCCCAGCTTCGCCGCCAGCTGGCGCACGGCCGGCGCGCTCTCATAGCCCTCGGCCACCGACCGCTTGCCGGCCAGCGCCTGATCGACACTCTGGCCCTGACCAAGGGCCAGACCCAGGCTCATGTTGCGCGACTGCGGGCTGGAACAGGTCAGCACCAGATCACCGAGGCCACACAGACCGGCCACCGTCTCCGGCCGCCCCCCCATGGCCACGCCCAGACGGGTCATCTCGGCAAAGCCGCGGGTGATCAGGGCCGCGTGGGCACTGCGCCCCAGACCCCGGCCCTCGCTGATGCCGCAGGCGATGGCCAGCACGTTCTTGATCGCCCCGCCGACCTCGGCCCCGATCAGGTCGGTGGCCAGATAGGGCCGGAAGGTCGGGGCCGACAGGGCCACCATCAGCGTCTGGCCCAGGGCCTCATCGGCGCAGGCCAGGGTGACGGCGCTGGGCAGGCCGCGCGCCACCTCACCGGCGAAACTGGGACCGGACAGCACCGCCGCCGGCGCGTTCGGCAGGGTCTCGGCCAGGACCTCGGTCATCAATTTCAGCGAGCCGCGCTCGATGCCCTTGGCGCACAGCACCACCGGCACGCCGGCCCGATGGAAAGGGGCGAAGGCCGCCAGGGTGGCGCGCATATACTGCGCCGGCGGTACGGCCAGGATCACGTCGCAGGCCCCGAGGTCGGCCAGCTCACCGGTCACCTTCACCTGCTCGTCCAGCGTAACGCCGGGCAGGAAGGCCTCATTGATCTGGTGGTCCCGGATGCTGTCCACGACTTCGGACTCGCGCGCGTGCAACAGCGTGTCCAGCCCGGCCCAGCCGGTCACCTGGGCCAGGGCGGTGCCCCAGGCACCGGCCCCGATCACCCCTGCGGTACGAAATTCCATCGGTCGTTTCCCTAGGCCTTGGCCCCCTTGCGACCCGGCTTGTGCATCGGGTCGCTGAGCGCCTTGTTTTCATCCAGCGGCCATCGTGGGCGCGCCGCCGTATCGATATCCGAAACGAGACCCTGCTGCAGGCGTTCCGCCCCGGCCAGGGCGATCATCGCCGCATTGTCGGTGCAATAGGCCATCGGCGGGGCCAGAAAATCAAAGCCGTTCTTCGCCGCCGTCGCTTCCAGCACGGCCCGCACGGTCCGGTTGGCCGCCACGCCCCCGGCGACCACGAACATCGGCCGGGTCGCCGCGGTGCCGTGGCTGTCGATCCAGTCGTGCATGGCCCGGTGCGAGCGTTCGGCCAGCTGGCGGGCGATGGCGCTCTGCACCGCATCAGCCAGATCGGCCCGGTCCTGATCGGTCTCGCAGGTCCGGGCCAGCCGCGAGGCCGCCGTCTTCAGTCCGGAAAACGAGAAGTCGCAGTCCTTGCGGCCCAGC
>TARA_R110000868_G_scaffold278675_8_pt1 | contig 19240 bp, 23 predicted proteins | sample TARA_R110000868 | Tara Oceans TARA_R110000868 (sample SAMEA4397489) | marine metagenome | biome: Polar Biome; feature: [SRF] surface water layer (ENVO:00010504); material: water (ENVO:00002006), including particulate matter (ENVO:01000060) such as... | depth 5 m | reverse complement strand
CCACCTCGGCCGCCGCTCCGGCCCCGTCCGTGCCCCGGATCCGCCCGCGCCACGGATAGGCCGCCTGCCGCGCCCCGCCATAGGGGTCCGGCAGATCATTGTCCGCCGGTATGTCCATGAAGACGAACGGATACAGGGTCACCGCCAGCCCGCGCGCCTTCAGCACCGCCACCGCCTGCCGCACCGTCGCGTCCGACGGCGTGCCGCCATAGGCCGGGCCGCCGCCCGCCTGCGAAATCAGATGCGCCCCCGCCCGGTCCAGACCCGCCACCGACCAGGCCAGCGGCGCGGTCGGCTTGTCGCGCCGTTCCACCCCCGGCCGGATGACGCAGGACCCGGCGCGCAGATCGTCGCCGAACCAGCCGATCACCAGACTGACCCGCTTCAGGTTCGGGCACTGCACCAGCAGCTGATCCAGCGACAGCAGCAGATCGGGCTGTCCCCGGCCGTTGCTGACATTCTCGGCCGCCGTCCGGGTCAGGCCCTCGCGCCGCAGCACCGCCTCCGTCGCCAGCACGAACTCCCCCGCCCCGGGGATCAGACATACCCCCTCCAGCCGGTCCTCCAGCCGCGGCTCCGCCCCTCGCGCCCGCCGGAACACCTCGAAGGCCAGTTGCGGCGGCCGGTCGCCATACGGGGTCAGCGGCAGATCCTCGAACACCACATAGGCGGTGCCGCGATAGGCCGGGGCCATCCCCTCGACCGCCTCGATCAACGGATCCGGCGTCTGGTCGTCCGTGCCGCGATGCACCCGCATCGTCACGCCGCTCAGGTCCATCGGCCGCCCGTCGGCCCAGACCCGCCCGACCCCGTCGATCGGCCCCTCGCACAGCGCCACGGCAAAGCTCAGCGCATAGTCATAGTCGACCGTCCGCGGCCCGCCCTTGCCGCCCGACGCCGTGGTCCGCCGCTCCTGGAAGCGCGCCGCCCAGATCACCTGACCGGTCACCCGGGCGCGCCCGAACACACAGGCCATCGGCGCACCGTCGGCCGACGACTGGATCTTCAGCGACTCCAGCCGCGGTCCCCGCTGCCGCGCCGGCGACAGTGACGCGACCAGACCGCGATCGACCACCCCGCCCAGGGCCGCCCCGATCGCCTGGCCGACGCCGCCGCCGATGGCCCCGCCGATCCCGCCCAGCACCACCTGCGCCATTCACGCCTCTCCGTCCGTCACGCCCGGCCAGGTGAAGGCGGCGACCAGTCGTCGTCGCCACCAGCTCCCCATCCAGCTCTCGACCACCGACCGGCCCCAGTAGGCGTGGATCATGCGCGGCTCGGGTCCGGCGACATCGCTCAGCACGGCACAGTGTTTGACCGGGGCCCCCGCACTCATCCGGAACAGCAGCACATCGCCCGGCATCGCCCGCGCCGCCGGGACCTCGATCAACCGGCGCCGCGCCGCCGCCAGCAGGGTCTCCTCGCCCCCGACCTCGGCCCAGTCGGCACTGTAGGGCGGCGCGACCTCCGGCTCCGTCCCGTACAGGGCGCGCCAGATGCCGCGCACCAGTCCCAGACAATCGGCCCCCTCGCCCCGCAGGCTGGCCTGATGCCGGTAGGGGGTGCCCAGCCAGTCCCGCGCCGCCGCCAGCGCCGCCGCCCTCATCGCCGGCTCCCGCCGTCATGACGCCCGCCCCCGGCCGGATGGGCCGTCAGGAAGTCGTCGCCGGGGATGTCGGGAAAGCCCTGGAAGTTGAGCCCGTTGCCGAATACCCCGGTACAGGTGGCCCAGCGCTTGTCGCAGGTCTGACCGGGAAAGGCCGTCGTATCCACCCGGCACCGACCGTCTCCCAACTGCGCATCGCAATCGCGGCCATAGGACCGTCCGACCACCCGCTCCAGCGCCGCCAGCGGCCCCTCCATCTCGGCGACAAAGGCATCGCCCTCGCGCCGCAGCCGGGTCAGGGTCGCAGTCCACAAGCGCACCGCCAGCGTTGGCTGCGTCCAGTCGACCCGCCATAGCTCAACCCGGGCCCCGTCATAGAGGCCGGCGCGGATGTCAGCCTCGGTCAGCACGTCGTCGTCCAGCCCGCCGCTGGCGGCAAGGCTGCCCGCCGCCGGGCCGACGGCACTCTCGCCCGCCCCCGCCGTCCAGCCGCTCGCCGCCCGGCACACCACCCCCTCGACGGTCAGGTCGCGGTCGTGGTCGGTGAAGCCTAGTTCGACCCCGTCGCGCCGACTCAGTCGCCAGACATGGCACAGGGTCGCCGCCCCGCTCTCGATGCGGGCGGCCATCGCCTCGGGTATGTCGCGCATGGTTCAGACCCTGATCTCGATCAACGGCATGGCCACCATCCGGCCCGCGCCGAAACTCTCCAGCGTCACCTCGATCCGGTCGGCGTCGAACCGCACCGGCGTGTCGAACACGAAGCCCGCCGTCACCGCCGCCCCCGGGGCCGGCGGCACCGTCAGGGTCACCCGTCCGGTCGCTGCCTCTACGGTGAAGCCCGCCCCGCCCTGCTCCACCCCGTCCACCGCCACCCGCACCGATCCCGCCACCGGCTTGGTGATCTCCCGCGTCTGGTCGCCATAGGTCTTGCCCAGCGGAAACACCGTCGCCACACCGTCGCCGGTCCCGAGCGTCTGGTCTGTCGCCGCGACCCCTGCCCCCGGCGCGCATGATTTGAAGTCGGCGAAATCGCGAAACCGGAATCCGTACAACCGCCCCCGCCTCGCCTCGAAGAAGGCCGTCAACGTCGCCATATCGTCCAGCGACCGCAGGTTGGCCCCGATCAGATAACGCCGCCGCCCCTGGGCCCAGGGTGTTGACCGCCGCTCGAACCCCGAACCCAGGGTCACCACCTCGGTGCGGCGCTCGACGCCCCCGGTGGACCCGAAGGCCAGCCGTGCCGGCAGGCTCACCTCATGAAAGGCCATATGTGAGCTCCTTTTAACTTGTTCGGAGAGCACCGATCCGTCAGATTCAACGCCTGATCGCGCTGGAGGGCCGTCGCATGACCAACGAAATGTCTACCCAGGTTCCGGGCTTCGACTGGAAGACCCTGCTGTTCTCGTTCGAGGGTCGCATCCGGCGACAGCATTTCTGGATCGGCTGGCTGATCCTGCTCGGGGCCGGCGTCGTCGCCGGCTGGATTCCGATTCTCGGCGGCCTGATCGGCCTGCTCCTGATCTGGCCCAATCTCGCCATCGCGGTGAAGCGGCTGCACGACATGGGTCAGAGCGGCTGGCTGGTGGCCATTCCCTGGGTGGTGACCATCGTGGCGCTGTTCGTCGGCCTCGGCACCATCGGCTTTTCGGCCTTCGCCAACGCCGCCGCCCTGGAGCGGGAAGACCCGGCCGCCATCTGGGCCCTGATCGCCCCGGCCTTCGGCATGGTTGCGCTGATCTGCCTGGTCAATCTCGGCTTCCTGCTGTGGATCGGCCTGACCCCCGGCACCAACGGTGACAACCGCTACGGATCGGATCCCAAAGCCGCAGGCTGAACCCCACCCGCCCGCGCTCAAGCAGCGCGAAGCGCGGTAGCGCAACGAGCAATGCGCTCAAGCAGCGCGAAGCGCGGTAGCGCCACTTCAAAGCCGGCGCGCGCCCAGCGAAACGGCGCGCGCCAGCATCCGGGCGATCTGGGCCTCCGACCGCAGCAGGGCCGGGGCCCCGCCGTCGACACTGACATTGATCGTCACCCCCGGTCCGGTGGCAGAGTCGATGGTCCCCGCGCCGTCCGGCCGGAACACCTCCGGCCCGCGCTCCCCGACCAGATAGGCCGCGCCCGCTGACACCGGACCGCCGTCGGCCCGCGTGCCACCGAACAGGCCACCCAGCGCCGCCGCCAGGGCCGCGCCCAGACCCCCGCCGTTCGCACTCCCGGCTCCGGCATTGACCGCCGCCAGCACCGCCCGCGCCAGTTCAGCCAGGCTGACCTCCCCGTCGGCCGCCGCCCGCGCCAGCGACCGGGCCAGACTCTCGCCGGCCCGATCGAACGCCTCGCCGATCGCGCTCGCCGCCCGCTCCGCCGGTTCCCGCAACCCCTCCAGCGCCGCCGCCGCCTCGGCCGCCCGTTCCGGCACGGCGGACAATCCGTCCGTCTCGAATGACTCGGTCAAGTCTGTCTCCTCCCCGTCGCGCAGCGATGGGGAGGGGGACCGCGTAGCGGTGGAGGGGAATGCTCCCCACCCGCCTCATCCGGCCACGCCGCCATCATCCGCTCGAACCCGTCCCGCCCCAGCGGCTCCGGCCCCGCCGGTCGCTCGGTCAGCATCCGCCACTCCCGCAGCGACAGCCGCCAGAAGGCCGCGGGCGTCACCCCGGCCCGCGCCGCCACCCGCAGCATCTCGCCCCACGGCGTCATGCGGCCCGTCATCCTCCGGCTTGACCGGAGGACGCGAACGCCCGGGCCACCGCCGCGGCGGCCTCACGCGAATCCACCGCCGCCCGGTCCAGACCGTCGGCCAGCACATCCTCGCCACCCCCGCGCAACAGGGCCGCCAGCACGACCACCAGATCCCGCGCCGACAACACCCGCATCCGTTCGGCCAGCGCCGCGATCCCGGTCACCCCCAGCCCGGTCTCGATCTCGGCCAGCGCCCCCAGCGTCAGACACAGCCGCCGCTCCGCCCCGGCCAGGGTCGCCACCACCTCGCCACGCGCGCCATTGGCCCCGGTCACAGCGGCGTAAACCCGATCTCGCCCGCGCTCGCCAGGCTGATAGCGAAACTCGCCTCGCCCTCATGCTCGCCGGCATACTCCAGCGCCGCCACCAGGAACGGCCCTTCCAGCACGCCGAAGTCCGGCACGATCAGCTGCCAGCCCGGGGCCGTCTGGGCGAAGAAGGCCTCGCGGATCAGGGCGTCCGAGGCGGAGTCGCGAAACACCCCCTGGCCGCTCACCGCCGCCGACCGCACCCCCGCACCGGCCAGCAGTTCGCGCCAGCGTCCGGCGCTGTCGCCGTCGGTCGCGTCGACCGTGCGCGCGTTCAGCGAGATCGTTCGCGCCCGTAGCCCGGCCACGGTGACGAACACCCCCGGCCCGTCCTCGATCTTCAGCAAGATGTCCTTCCCGCGTTGTGCGGCCATGTCCGTCGTCCCTTCCGTTTCGCCTCAGCCGGCAATGGCCTCGGTCACCGCCCGCACCCGGATCACCGCCCAGGTCCGGGCCCCGTCCGCGCCGCGAAACACATCGGCCAGGGTCACCCCCAGCGACACCGTGCGGATGCCGTCGGCCTCCACCACCGCCCCCTCCAGTCGCGCCCGCACCGCCGCCACGATCGCCCGCACCTCCTCGGTGCCGCGAAACTGCGAGGCCACGGTCAGCGACAGCCGGTGTTCGATGCCACAGCCCTCGGCCGCCACCGGCCGGCTGGCGCTGCGCCCGATCAGCAGGTGCGGATAGCCGGCATCCCGCGGCGGTGCGTCCCACACCCGGCCGTCCACCAGGGCTGACAGGGTGGTGTCCGCCGTCAGATGGGCGATCAGCGCCGCCTGCAGCGCCCCTTCATGATCACTCATGGCCGCCGCTCCAGGTCCGGATTCACCCGCCCCGGCCGCGACGCATCAATCTCGACCGCGACCACTGTCCAGTCATCCCCGTCGAAGCGCAGCACCCGGCCCGCGACCAGACGTGGATCAGCCCGGGCCTCGACCCGCATCGTCTCGATCATCCTCGTCATCCCGGCCTCGGTTCGTTCGCGTCGCCGACGCGCGCCCGGCCGGATCCAGACCCAGCCCAGGGGTGCGTAGCTGACCGCCTGTCCGCCCTGCGGCGTCTGCGTTTCCGTCGCCGCCAGCAACTCCGCCAGCCGCCGCCCGCTCACAGCCGCACCGCGCGATAGGGGGCGATCCAGGCCGCCACCGGGCCGATCGGCATCTCCCGCTCGCCCCGCTCATAGGCCCGCAGCACCAGCATCAGCACCGCCAGCCGCAACGGGGCCGCCGAGGCGTCGTCCAGCGCCGCCCCGACCTCCCCCTCGACCCGCGCCTGCGCCGCCTCGATCAGGGTCTGGATCAACCCGTCCTCCGCGTCATGCTCGACGCGCAGGAACAGTTTCGCCTCGGTGAGGCTCACCGGAACGCCCATCTGGAACCTCGATTCTGGAAGAAAAGAGGGCTTGGGGCTTAGGGCTTGGGGCTTGAATTGCCCTGCCCCCCTAAGCCCTAAGACCTACTCACCAAGCCCTCGCCAAGCGTCAGCTCACCGCGAACTTCATCACCTTGATGGCGTCGAAATTCTGCACCCCGCCGCCGACGCGTTTGGTCGTGTAGAACAGCACATACGGCTTGGCCGAATAGGGGTCGCGCAGCACCCGCACCCCGGCCCGGTCGACGATCAGATAGCCGCGCTGGAAGTCACCGAAGGCGATGGCGGCGCTGTCGGCGGCGATGTCCGGCATGGTCTCGATCTCGGTCACCGGATAGCCCAGCAGCGAGGCCGTCTCGCCCGCCCGCGTCGCCGGCTGCCAGATATAGTTGCCGTCGGCGTCCTTGAATTTGCGCACGGTCGAGACCGTCCGCCGGTTCATCACGAACCGCCCGTTGGGCCGGTAGCGCGCCTTGGGCGCATAGATCAGATCGATCAGCCGGTCGGACGGGTTCGCGGCCGCAAACGCCCCCGCCGCGCCCGAGGCGACAGAACCGATCTCGCCCCAGCCATGCCCCGCCTCGGCGACGATGTCATAGCTCAGGAACCCCTTCGGCTTGTTGATCCCGTCACCACTGACAAAGGCCGTCGTTTCCTGGGCCGCGAAGGCGTCCTCGACCTCGCCCGCCAGCCAGTCGTCGAGATTGATCATCGCGTCGTCCAGCAGGCTCTGGGTCGCCGCCGGCGAGGCGTAGAGATCGGCCGCCGGAAACTCCAGCAGGGCCAGGGTCGCCGGGTCCGTCTCCGGTCGCGGCGCGGTCTCGGCCACCCAGCCCGCCGTCACCCCGGCCGTCGACACCGGCTTGCGGAACACGCCCGCCCCGATCGTGCGCACCGTCGCGATCTCGCGCATCGGCGACCCCGCCATCAGTCGCCGGTCGATGGCCCGTTCCGTCTCCGGCGGCACCACATAGCCCCCCGAGTCCGCCGCCGACGACAACCCCGTTTTCAGCTCCAGCCCGTGCGCATTCCCCGTCTTCAGATAGCCGTCGAACGCGGCTTTCGTCTCCTCCCCATGAAATGGGGAGGGGGACCGCGAAGCGGTGGAGGGGCTGCTCGCCTCGCCCCCCAGCACCGGTCGCCGCGCCTCGCTGACCACCCGGTCCAGCCGCGCCTGGGCGCTGGCCACCGCCTGGTCGATCCGCGCCACCCTGGCCTCCAGCAGGGGATCGGCCGACGCCTTCCGTTCAATCTCGTCCAGCCGGGCGTCATTGGCTCCCTTGAACGCCTCGAACGCCGCCATCATCTCGTGCATGGCGGCGCGCGCCTCCGGCGTGGCCGGGGCCTGTTTGGTCTCTTTCATGGTATCTCCGCTTTCAGGAAAGGCGGGCCCAGGCCACGCCCGTTTCGCCCCGGCAGTCGCCCGCCGGTTGCTGCTGGCATCCGCAAGGCCGTCGACATTCGCGACCCGGGCGCATCCGATTGACAGTCACCGACCCGCGTGATCCCGCTATAGTCTGGACGTGAGCGGAACGGACCGATGACCCGATTGATTTCGACCCTGGCCGCAGCGGCCCTGACCCTGGCCGCCGGCAGCGCCGCCGCTGCAGAACGCTGCGGGGCCCAGACCCACAGCCGCTTCGGCGAGACCCGCGCCTGGTTCACCGACGTCCTCGCCGCCTGTCGTCCCGACGGCTACTGCTCGGTCGTCGTCGCCCTGCCTGATCCGTCCGGCCAGGCCGCCTATCGCCAGCAGCTGCGCGTGGCCCGCCCCACGGCCGGGGCCGAACGTCTGGTCGAATTCGTCGCCGCCGCACCCATGCCGTCAGCCACCGGCCTGCCGATGACCCTGACCTTCCCCGGCCAGTCGATCGATCTGACCCATCTCGTCACCCCGACCTCGCCGGGCACCAACGAATACCGGGTCACCGACCCCATCGCCTCGCGGTCCATCGTCTCGAACCTGCACCGTCAGCGCCTCGTGCGCTGGACCTACCAGACTGATCGCGGAGCGTCGCAGGCGGCCTATTTCACCCTCAACGGCATGAGCGCCGCCCTCGACTGGATCGACTGTATGGCCGCGCCTGGCCGCGCCGCCGGACCGCCCTTACGCGGCCCCCGCGCCCGCGGCTGACCCGACCCGATCCGGGGCCGGATCGCCCATCCCGAACCGCGCCCCCGGCAACATCGGGAAGGTCACCAGCGACACCTCCCACAGCGCGACCGCGCTCAACACCCGCAGCCGCCCCTCGCGCCGGGCCTTCGCCGCCCGGAAGCCGATCGACAATCCGTCGAGCGCTCCGGCCCGGGCCAGCGCCGCCGCGAACCGCGCCTCGGCCGACCAGTCCGCGATCCGCCCCCGGACGAACAGGCCGCGCTCGTCCTCGACCACCGTGTCCCAGACCCCGACCACCGCCCTTGCCTCGTGCTGGTGCAGCATCTTCACCCCGGTCGCGCCCGTCCGCGCCAGGCTGTCGGCGAAGGCCCCGCGTGCCACCACATCCCCGTCCAGATCGGCCACGCCCCACAGCGAGGCATAGCCGCTGATCTCCACGCCGCCCGAGAGTGGCGTAACCGCCCGCGCGGCCAGCGCCGCCTTCACGACCCCGCCTCCAGCCGCCGTTCGATCCGCTCCACCGTCTGGCGCGTGGCGATGCCCTGTTCCTCCAGCCGCGCCAGCCGCTCGGCCACCAGACGCTGCTCACCGACCCTTTCCTCCAGCGCCGCGATCCGCGCCGCCGCGCCGCCGGCCCAGACCAGCCCACCGACCGTCTGCACGCCTAGGGCCGCAATGACGGCGATCGGGATTTTTCTGAGTTCGATCATAGGGCATACTCATGGTTGCAGGGCTTGGGGCTTAGGGCTTGGGAGGTTTCTTTGGCCAGCGGGATCAGGAGTTATCGGGATCTGCTTGTCTGGCAGCGCGCGATGACAATCGCGGAAGCCACCTATCGACTTACGAAAGCCTTTCCGCGCGAGGAACAATTCGCCCTGACCTCCCAGTCGCGCCGGGCGGCGGCTTCTGTGGCGGCGAACATCGCCGAAGGGTACGGCCGCGGGACCCGGCCGGCACACGCAAGCTTTGTCCGCATTGCCCAAGGCTCTCTCAAGGAGCTGGAAACACACCTGATACTCGCGGAACGCGTGCATATCTGCCCGCCAGGCTCGACCGACCCGATCCTCGCCGATTCCGACGAACTCGGCCGGATGCTGCGCGCCCTTCTGATTAAACTAAGCCCTAGGCCCTAAGCCCTCGTCCCTACTCGCCCACTCCCGCCATCCGCCGCCGCTCGGCGTCGGTCAGGAAGCTGGCCGCGCCCAGTCGCGCCCACAGGGCGTCGCGCTCGGGCTGCAGGGCCGGTACCCCGTCCAGGTCCGGCGCGATCCGCGTCCCGGCAAAGCGCGGCCCCAGCCAGCCGGTCAGGGCTCCGGCGGTCTTGCGCACCAGCGGCGCGATCGTCGCCCGCCAGAAGGCGGTATTGGCCTCGCGATAGTTGGCATAGGTGGCGTCCCCCGGAATCCCCAGCAGCTGCGGCGGCACCCCGAACGCCAGGGCGATCTCGCGCGCCGCCGCATGTTTGCCGGCGATGAAATCCATCTCCGCCGGGGTCAGGCTGATCGGCTTCCAGTCCAGCCCGCCCTCCAGCAACAGCGGCCGCCCGGCATTGGCCGCGCCGGTATAGGCGTCGCCCAACTGCAGCTTCAGCGCCTCGAACTGTTCGCTCGTCAGCCGTTCGCCGTCTCGCCCGCTGCTGACCAGGGCCCCGCTGGGCCGCGCCGCATTGTCCAGCAACGCCTTGTTCCAGGCCCCCGAGGCATTGTGCACATCGACGGCACAGGCCGCCGCCTCCAGCGGTGAAAATCCGTAGTGGTCGTCGAACGGATGAAACAGCTTCAGATGCATGACCGGCATCCAGCCGTCGCCCCCCGGCCCGATCCGTATCCGTCGCCCGTCCACCTCATAGACATAGGCCTCGGGCCAGCCGTGCCGCCCCGGCACCACCGCCATCCGGTCCGGCCTCAGGCTCCACAGTTCGTCGGGCGCGCCATCGCCGTCGCCGTCCCCGGCCGCCTCGACATAGGCATTGCCTGCCGTCTGCAGCGCCCCATACACACCCTCCAGCCATTCCGGCCCCGACTGCTCCGGATTGGGCCGTGCCAGCAGCCGCGCCAGCGGATGGTCGTCGTCGCGCACCCCGTCACGGAACACCGCCAGCGGGGTCGAGGCCGCCGCCTCGGCGATCATCCGCACACAGCGATAGGCCACCGGATTGCGCCCGAACCCCTCGCGCGCCAGATGGCCATAGTTGCGCGGCGTCCAGCGCGGTCGGCCCGGGCCGGTCATGGCGATCAGGGCCCCGACCCGGCTGTCCTTGGTTTCGGGCGCACCGCTGCGCCCGCGGCGGCCCCAGGGCCAGCGCAGTCCATTCATGGCTCGTCGTCCTCGATTAGAGCGACCGGATACTCGGGCTGTCCCGGGTGTTCAGCAGCAGATGGCTGACGGCCCAGATCAGGGCGTCGGCCCGGTCCGGACTGGCCTCACCCGTGCCTAGGCCCAACCCCATCAGCTCGTCTTCCAGCCTGGCGAAATAGCCGCAGTGGATGACCCGGCCCTGGTCGTAGAGCAGGGCCACCGGCTCGGCCCGGGCCCGTTTCGACCGGGTGGCGAACACCGGCCGGATCCGGGCTCCGCATTTGGCGACCTTCAGCAGGTCCTCGACCATCTGGCCGCCCTGGTTGGTCTCGGCGATGACCCAGTCAGCCTCGTGCCGCGCCACCGTCCGCGCCACGGCATGGGCCCAGTCGCGGGGCCGTTTGCCGCTGACGCTTTCATCGGCCAGCACCCAGGCCTTGTTGTCCGCCAGTCCCACGACGACGATGCCGCAACTGTCGCCCTCGGCCGTCGTCGTCGGGTCCAGCCCGACCACCACCTTGCGAAAATTCCTCGGCGTCCCGCCCCGGCAGCGATCCAGCAGATCCTGGGTCCACAGCGCCTCTCCCGGCCCCAGGATCAGCCCGTCCAGCTCCTGCGCCGCCAGCCGCGTGCCGCCGTACAGGGACTCCAGCCCGGCCAGAAAGCCGCGCGACAGATTGCGCGCATTGATCCGGGTCGGCGCATGGGTCGACACCGTGCTCGGCTCGGCCAGCAACCGCGTCAGGGCCGGCATCGGCTTCGGCGTCGTGGTGATCACCAGACGCGGATCGGCCCCCAGGCGCATGCCCAGCCGCAACATGGCCAGGGCTTCTCCGGGGCGTTTCCACGCACAGAATTCATCAGCCCAGGCGGCGTGGAATTGCGGCCCCCGCAGACTCTCGGGATCCTCGGCGGAAAAGGCGTGGGCCACCGCTCCGTTGGGCCAGACCAGCCGCCGCCGGCTGATCTGATAGACCGGTCGCCGGCTCCAGGGAGCGATGCCCCTCAGACCGGACGGCCCCTCGATCATCACCTCGCGCACGTCGTGCAGGGTCGGACCCACCAGCGCCAGCCGCGCGCCCCGCATCGCCTGCCGCGTCAGCCATTCGGCCCCGGCCCGGGTCTTGCCCGCGCCGCGCCCGCCCAGAAACAGCCAGGTCGCCCAGTCACTCTCGGGCGGTCGCTGCGCCCGATGCGACCAGCCGGCCCAGTCTGTCTCGATCAACCTCAGCTGGCTCTGATTCAGGCTCGCCAGCGCGTTCCTGAGCCTCGAGGTCGGCATTGAGCGCAACAATTCGATGCAGGAGCTCGTCCCTGAGCCGCTGCTCCCCGGCGGCGTCCAGCTGGTCGTCATCGGTGTCAAATACGCCCCCCGCCGGCTCGACCTCATCCAGCACCTTGGCGGCCCTGGCCAGGGCCAGCGTCGCCCGGGCCCGCCGCTCGGCCTCGTCCGGCGGCATGTCGCCGGTCGCGCCCAGCAGTTCCTGCACACGGTCGGCGAAACCCCGCGGGGTCATCTTCCCGTTTCGAACCGCTTTTTCCGACATGGCTGAATCATAGGCCAGCAGCGCCCCAGGGTGGGAAATTCGCCGGTAGAAAAGCCCAACCCCCGGTTCGGACAGTGAATTTCCGCAAAAATTCGGAGGATTTTTCCGGGCGTCCGGGTCAGGCGGCCTGACCGTCAGTGACCGCCGGCTGCAGGAACCGGCCGAGCGCCTCGGCCAGGGCGGGAATCTGGATCGGCTTGCCCAGATGGCCGTCCATGCCCGCCGCCAGACAGCGGTCGATCTGCTCACGCTGGACATTGGCACTCAGGGCCAGGATCGGCAGGCGCGCGATCGGCCCGTCCATGGCCCGGATGGCCCGGGTCGCGACCAGACCGTCCATCACCGGCATCTGCATATCCATCAACACCAGATCATAGCGGCCGGTGCGGGCCGCATCGACCGCCTCGGCACCGTCACAGACGGCATCGGCCTCCAGGCCCAGGCCGGTCAGGATGGCGACGATCAGCTCGCGATTGGCCGCTGCGTCATCGGCGACCAGGATCCGGTGACCCGTCCCCGTAACCGACACCGCCTCCGTGTCCGCGCGGTTGATGGACTCCGCCGTCGGCAGGACCACTTCCAGCCAGAAGGTCGAGCCTTCACCCGGCACGCTGTCCACGCCGACCTGGCCGCCCATCAACTCCACCAGCCGCTGCGAAATGGCCAGCCCCAGCCCGGTACCGCCGTAAACCCGCGTCGTCGAGGCGTCGCCCTGGGTGAACCGCTCGAACATGGTCGCAACCTGATCCGGTGACAGTCCGATCCCCGTGTCGGTCACCGAGACCTTCAACTTCCATTGCCCGTCCGCGGCGGGACCACCGCCGACCGCCAGGCGCACCTGGCCGCGCGGCGTAAATTTCACCGCGTTCGAAAGAAAGTTCAGCATCACCTGCCGCAGCCGCCCCTCGTCGCCGGTCAGGGCTTGCGGCAGGGCCGGATCGATCTCGACCTCCAGCGCCAGTCCCTTGCCCTGACACTGGGCCTCGACGATCGCCGCCGCCCCCTCGGCCAGAACCCGCGGCGCGAAGGCGCGCGGTTCCATATCGACCGCCTCGGCCTCCAGCTTGGAGTAGTCGAGAATGTCGTTGATCACGCTCAACAGGGCACCACTGGCCGTGTGGATTCGCTCGGCGTGGCCCTGCTCGACCGCCGGCAACCGCTTGCTGGTCAGCAGCAGATCCGAGAACCCGATCACACTGGTCAGCGGCGTCCTCAGCTCGTGGCTCATATTGGCCAGGAATTCCGACTTGGCCCGCGCCCCGGCCTCGGCCCGGTCGCGCGCCCGGATCAGCTGATCCTCCAGCTGTTTGGTCTCGGAGATGTCGCGGATCACATCCTGGAATTCGACGGCCAGTCCGTCCGCGTCACGAATGATGGTGGTCTGGGCCTCAAACCAGACGGTCTCGCCCGTCTTGGTGACGGCGCGATAGCGGAGTCGATCGGTGCTGTTCTCGGCCTCTCCCGTCACCATGGCCCGGAACCGGGCGGTCAGGTCGGGAACGTCATCAGCCAGAATCAGCGACAGGACCGACTGTCCGATCAGGTCCTCCGGCCGGTGCCCCGTGACCGTTTCGATCGCCGGAGACGCATAGGTGAACCGTCCCTCCAGATCATAGGTGACGATGATGTCGGTCGCGCGATCGGCCAGCAGCCGGTACTGGGCCTCGCTCCGGACCAGCCGCTCATGGGCCCGGTCGGAATCGGTCAGATCCTGGAACACTCCGAACAGGGCCCCGACGCTCCCGTCCTCCAGCCGCTCGGCGCTCCCGCGCGAAACCACATGCCGCGTCTCGCCGTCGTCGCGGATCAGCCGCATCCGGATCTCGAACCCTTCGCCGGTCTCGGCCGTCCGCTGCAGCAGGCCCTCCAGGGTCGCCCGGTCTTCCGGATGGAAATATCGCAACGCATCATCCAGCGACGGATCGAAGGTCGACCGCTCGACTCCGTAGATCCGGTACACCTCGTCCGACCAGACCACCCGGTTCGTGGTCCGGTCCAGCCGCCAATGGCCGATGCCGGTCACCGACTCCGCCATTTCCAGCAGTTGCAGCTGCTCGGCCTGGGTCCGCGCCGCCGCCGTCTGGTCCACCATGTCCCCGGCAAGCTGCGCGATCAATTTCAGGGTTTCGGTCTGTTCGGTCGTCAGGGCCGGATGCGGCTCTACATCCATCACGCCGACGGCACCGACGGGCGTGCCGTCCGCCCTCGACACCGTTGCCCCGGCAAAGAAGCGCAGATGCGGAGGCCCCGCGACCATCGGATGGTGACACAGCGTCGGGTGCGCAAGCGCGTCCTCGATCACCAGACTGGCCCCGGAGCCCATGCCGACCAGAACATTGCTCACGCTCTGTTCGCGCGGCAACGACGCCTCGCCCAGACCGACCTCGGAGCGGAATACCGCCTCGTCGCCGTCCAGCACCGACACCAGTCCAAACGGCATGCCGAAGCTGTTGCACAGCAGCGATGTCAGTCGATCAAAGGGGCTTTCCAGGCTGATGGTACGCTTGGCGACGCGACGCATACACGGTCTCCGGGTCGAGGGAACGACCAGGATTATCAGGCACAAGAAAAGGCTTTGTTACCCGGTCCGGGCGGCGGTCATCCGCCCCGTTCGTCGTTCCATTCCGGGGCCTCGAAGGCCAGGGCATCCTCCGGTTCCCCCAGCGACAGCTCCGACACCGTCTGGCCGCGGATCGACACGCCGGCCGCGTGGACACTCTCGGCATCCCCGGACACCAGCGGATGCCAATCGGCCAGCCCGCGCCCCTCGTGGACCCGGCGATAGCCGCACGACAGCGGCATCCATTTCAGGGCCTCGATATTCCACGGCGTCAATTTGATGCAGTCCGGCACCTGCTCGCGCCGGTGGGCATAGTCGATACAGGTGCAGGCCTGGCTGTCGAACAGCTTGCAATGCACCCGCGTCGGCGTGATCGTGCCCGTGTCCTCGTCCTCGAACCGGATCAGACAGCACAGGCCACAGCCGTCGCACAGGCTCTCCCACTCGCTGCGGGACATCTCGGACAGGGTCTTGGTTTCCCAGAACGGCTTGCTCATCGGGCGGCTCATTACGCCGATCGGTCCGCTGTGTCTCGCGTCGGGCACATTCGCAGTCTATATGCCGCGTCCCATGGCAGCCCGTCCCCCCCTCATCGCCCTCAAGGGCGTCCGTCTCCAGGACGGTCAACGTCCCCTGTTCGACGGCGTCGACCTCGCCATCGAGCCACGCACCCGCGCCTGTCTCGTCGGCCGCAACGGGGCCGGCAAGTCCACCCTGATGAAGATCATCATGGGTCAGATCGAACCCGACTCGGGCGAGCGTGCCGTCCAGTCCGGCGTCCGCTTCGCCTATGTGCCGCAGGAACCGGTCATCACCGGCGAAACCCTGCTGGATTACGCAGTCTCCGGCGACGCCGAGTCCTGGACCGCCGAGGCCTGGCTGCACACCTTCGGCCTCGATCCGGAAAAATCGGCGCTCAACCTGTCCGGCGGCGAGATCCGTCGCGCCGCCCTGGCCAAGGCCTTCGCCGAAGAGCCGGACCTGATGCTCCTCGACGAGCCGACCAACCACCTCGACATCCTCGCCATCGAGCTGCTCGAGGAGGAACTGATCTCGGCCCGCTGCGCCGTGCTGGTGGTCAGCCACGACCGCGCCTTCCTCAACCGCGTGACCCAGACCTGCCACTGGCTGGAAGGCCGACGGGTCCGCAGCCTGAACAAGAGTTTCGACGCCTTCGACGAATGGTCGACCAAGGTCACCGGGGAAGAGGCCCAGTCCCTGCAACGGCTGACCAGGACCATCGAGCGTGAAACCGAGACCTTCTACCGCTCCATCACCGCCCGCCGCACCCGCAACGAGGGTCGCGCCCGCTCGCTTGACGCCCTGCGGGCCGACCGCGCGGAACGGGTCAAGGATGTTCCGCGCGAGCTCTATCTCGGCGTCGATTCCGGCGCGACCTCCGGCAAGCTGGTCGCCGACCTCAAGAGCGTCTCCAAGACCTTCGGCGATCGTACCGTCATCAAGCCCTTCACCACCCGCATCGTCCGCGGTGACCGCCTCGCCATCGTCGGCCCCAACGGCGCGGGCAAGACCACCCTGGTCAAGATCCTGCTCGGCGAACTCGCCCCCGACGAGGGCACGGTCAAGCTGGGTGCCAATCTCGAGCCGGTCTACCTCGACCAGTCACGCGAGGGCCTCCGCAGTGACATGACCCTCTGGGACGCCCTGACCCCCGGGGGTGGCGACTCCATCCTGGTGCGCGGCGTGTCCAAGCATGTGGCCGCCTACGCCAAGGACTTCCTGTTCCAGGAAGGCCAGCTGCGCCAGCCGATCTCGACCCTGTCCGGCGGCGAGCGCAACCGCCTGCTGCTGGCCCGGGCCCTGGCCAAGCCGGCCAATATGCTGGTGCTCGACGAACCGACCAACGACCTCGACATGGACACGCTCGACAAGCTGGAAGAGCTGCTCGAGACCTATGACGGCACCCTGATCCTGGTCAGCCACGACCGTGACTTCGTCGACCGCCTCGCCACCTCGACCATCGCCATGAACGGCCGCGGCGACATCGTCGAAACCCCCGGCGGCTGGACCGACTTCATCCGCCAGAACCCCGGCTTCCTCAAGCCCGGCACCCACCAGCGCCCGCAGGACGCCGAGGCCGCGCGCCGCGCCGCCGCCAGCCCGGCCCCGGCGACCGTCGTCGCACCCGTCGCCGCGAAAAAGCCCGCCAAGATGTCGTTCAAGGACACCCACCGGCTCAAGGAGCTCGAGGGCCTGCTCGCCTCCCTCCCCGCCGACATCGCCCGCCACGAGGCCACCCTCTCCGACCCGGGCCTCTACGCCCGCGACCGCAAGGCCTTCGACCGCGCCACCGCCAATGCCGATCGCGCCCGCGCCCTCCTCGTCGCCGCCGAGGAAGAATGGCTGGCGCTCGAAGCGAAACGGGAAGCCCTTCAGACCGCCTGACCGGACGAATTTCGACCGTTGAGTATCCAGTTGTGCACGATCTCGCAAACCCTTGGTCTTTTGCGAAATTTTACCGCTTCTCCACGGTTCGGACTGCGAGGTTGGTAAATTCACCCACCAAATCGTCCACAATCAGACGCTTTCCTGCGCTTGCGGGTTCGGCGATTTGGAGCGAGCTTGATCAGGCCGAGGGACACGGCGGCGCGGAAAACCGGGGAGACCCGGGGTTCAAGCGAACCGGTCCGGCTCTCTGACCAAGGGTTCCTGACCTCTTCGGGGGACATGGAAAGACCGGGCAGGGTCCAGGCTCCCCGTCTTTAGCGCTTCGGTGCGGGACGACGGAGGACCAGACCGGGATCGACGGACGGCGTCAGGGTTACACCCGACGGAACGCCGGAGACCAGGAGTCGCCAGGAAACAGCTGACCATCACCGGGTTCGCCCGCTGGTGCTGACGCCAAGGCCCTGAACCTCAATGGCCAAGTCCCAACCCGGACTTGGCGAGGGGACGTAGGCAACGGTTCGACCGGGCATGCGTCCCCTCGCTCAATTCGGGCGTCCGAATTGCCGTCGGCTCACCTTTCCAAGGCCGCATCGTCGCCCTAGGCTCCCGACCATGTCGCGGGACCAGAATCGCCCCTTTTTCGCCAGCCGTCGCAGCCTCCTCGCGGGGGCCGTTGCGGCCACAACCTTGGCGGCCTGCGGACGCGTGGAAGCGCCGGTCGACGAGGAAGGGCGCGTACGCCTGCGCTTTGCGACGGACTGGCATGCCCGCGCCGGACACGGTGGCTTTTACCAGGCCCTGGCCGGGGGGGCCTATGCCCGGCGGGGGCTCAACGTCCAGATTGTCCAGGGGCGACCCGACGTCGACGTTCCCGAACTGCTGGCCTCCGGAACCGTCGAGCTGGGCATGGGCTCCGACAGCTTCATTCCGCTGAACCTCGTGGCCGAGGGAGCCCCGGTGAAGGCGGTCGCCGCCTTCTTCCAGAAGGACCCGCGGGTCCTGATCGCTCATCCCGACCCTGCGTTGAAATCGATCGCCGATCTCAGGGGTCGCCCGTTCCTGCTGACCGATGCCGCGGCCGCGACCTTCTGGCCCTGGCTCAAGGCCCGCTACGACTTCAACGACGAACAGCTGCGCCCGTATGATTTCGACCCGGCCCCCTTCATCGCCGACGCGCGCGCCGTGCAGCAGGGCTATCTCGGGAGCGATGCCTATACGATTGAACGGAAAGCCGGGTTCACGCCGCGGTCCTTCCTGCTCGCAGATGAAGACTACCCGTCCTATGCCACGATGGTGCTGGCCCCGAACGCCTTCGCCCGCGACAACGCCGCCGCGCTGCGCAGTTTCATCGCCGCCTCGGCCGAGGGCTGGCGCGACTATATCCATGGCGACGCCCGGGCGGCCGACGCCCTGATCCGCCGCGACAATCCGCAGATGTCCCAGGCCGAACTTGACCATGCCCGGCAGGCCTTGCAGGCCAATGGCCTCGTCGACGGGGGCGACGCCGCCCTCTATGGCCTCGGCACCATGACCGACGACCGCTGGCGGGCCTTTTTCGAGACCATGTCCGGGGCGGGCGTCTATCCTGCGGCGCTGAACTGGCGCGAGGCCTTCACCACCCAGTACCTGCCAGGCCGGGGCTGACACCCGGCCAGACACGCGACTTCGCCTTCGGTCGTTAGCAGCAGGTTAAGCTCGGCCCGGCTACCGTGCGGTTCCAGTCCTTGCAGCGGGAGCCGTGCCGGTGCGTCGCGCCCTGTCGATTACCCTTTTTGCTGTCGTGGCCCTTGTCGCCGCGACCCCGGCCGCGGCCCAGCAGCCGCCGGCGGGAACGCGCGACGACGGCCAAAGCCTGGGCCTGCGCTACCTGACCTGGCCGGGCCGCACCACGCCTGCGCGCACGGCACCGGAACGTCCTGCGGTTACCCCGGCGCGGCGCAGCGCCCCGGCCCCGGCGCGGCGCCCGACTCCCGCGATCATTCCGCACGGCACACCGCTCGCGCCGGCGGCGACCGGGTCAATGTCTGCGCCCGCTCGGGGGCTGACCCCGGCCAATGCCTGGATGAGCCCCGCGACATCGGCACCGGCATCGACGCCCCCGCCGGCACCGCGGCCGGTCATGGCCACCCCCCCCGCCACCTCGGCGACCGCCAATCCTGCCCCGCCGCCCGCCGCCGATCCGATGGCTCCCCGCCGTGACGCCCTGATCTTCCGGATGCAGGGCGGTCCCGAGGCCACGCCCGCCGCGACACCGCAGGTCCAGCCCCAATCCCCGTCCCT
>TARA_R110000868_G_scaffold42638_6_pt1 | contig 19247 bp, 28 predicted proteins | sample TARA_R110000868 | Tara Oceans TARA_R110000868 (sample SAMEA4397489) | marine metagenome | biome: Polar Biome; feature: [SRF] surface water layer (ENVO:00010504); material: water (ENVO:00002006), including particulate matter (ENVO:01000060) such as... | depth 5 m | reverse complement strand
TTTTAACAAAACAAGATAGCCAATTAGGTCATTTACAACATCTTCGTCATCCTTATCTAGAGAACCATTCTTAATTCTTTTGAGCTTGTCATCAATCCTTACCAGTAGTCCTTCTTTTGCGGACAACTGACTGAACACACCAAGAGGTTCTAGTGCTGAGTTACCATACTTTTCATTCTTAGCAACTAAGAGATCTTCAATCTCTTGAATAATATCATGAACTTCTTCATGAAATTTGTTATCAGGCATATTTATTGGTTTTTTATTTCTATAAAATCATTCCAGCTTAAAAGATCTTTTTCTGTAATGCCCACCCAGTTTCCACAGTTGTGTCTCATAAAGTTTACATCTTTGACAGTGTATACACTACCTACAACAGGTTTTGTCTTCCAACCATACAGATGAGGATCACCTTCAAACCTGAACTTCTTCATAATGGGATTTGAAGCTTTTAAACTTCTTACCCTTGAGATAGTCGCTAGTTTCAAACTTGGTCCTCCCTTTTTTAACCAGGAGACCATCTGGGAAAAGAATGTAGAATTCATTTTCAATTTCAGGTTCATTAAGTGAGACATAATCTTTCCACCATTCGTTAGGTTTTTTGTTTTCATTAATAACCTTCACTAGGTCGTGGGTTCCAAAAGGATTCAAAATATCAGTGGGTTCCATATTATTTAATTAAATTTTGGTTTTGCGAAAAATATACAAATTATTTTTAAATTTACTAAAGATTCGACAATTCAAACAAAACATTTATAAATCATGAAAAAAATTGCAAAAGCTAAAGCTGGTACAAGCCTAGGTATGAAATCAGTGAAAGCTGGTTACGATAGCAATCCAGGTGTTACAAGAGCTGACATCATCTCAGCAGGTAAAATGAAAGCTGGTAAAGCTAAGTATGGTGCTAAGGTTGTTGCTAAGAAGCGAATTAAAAAAGCTCAAGATGGAGATATGCTTCCTGAAGCTGTAGTGAAAGGCAAAAGCTTGAAAAGAGGCATGATGGATATTGCACTTGGTGATGATAGAAAAATGTCTGTTGACACCACTGGTTATAAAAATCAAAGAAACTTGCCTGATTTTAAAAAAGATTCTCAAACATACAATTACACTGTTTCAGATAAAAGCGGAAAGGTTCTTGAGAAAAGCAAATTAAAAAGCGAGTCAGGTAGAGATAAGCAAATGATAGTGGATGATATGGTAAAAGCATTAGGAAGTGGTAAAATGAAAAGTCCAGCATTTAAGAGTGGTGGCAAAATGATGGCTAAGAAAGGTGCTTCTGTAAAATCAAGTGGTATGCATAAAATGCCTGATGGTTCAATGATGAAGAATTCAAAAATGAAATCAGGTGGGGCAGTAAAAGCTAAAGCCCCTATGAAGAAAATGATGAGTGGTGGTAAATGTAAAATGGGTTGTTAATGAAATCTGGAAAACCAAAGAAGGCACCAAAGGTTCCTAATCCAAAACCAAATTCAAACTATATGAAAGAATATAGTACGGATGATGTTAGGAGTAAGAAACAACAAGGGAATGCTCAATGGCCCATGTCAAGAAAAAAACTGTCAAAATAAAGAAAGCCTCCTAAATGGAGGCTTTTTTATTAAAATGATTTTCCAAGTTTTCTTTGAATTTTTGAAATTCATTCTTGTTAAATCTTTGTGGAATTTTTTCCAACATCTGCTTCCATCTCAAATTATACATGTCATAATGTATCATAGGTTTTCCATCACCTGTATCATTGGATCTACTTCTTGACTCAGCAATTCTATCCTCCATACTCTTTGTTCCGTATTGACCTGAAAGATGGTAACTTTCATTAGCCCATCTATACACATACGTGAGCTCACTGTGAGAAAGTGTATGTACTTTCAAATGATTTTTCAATTCTGCAAATAAAGAATGGTCGTCACAATCATGTTTATTTATAGGTACAGATAGAGCAAACTCTCTTTTAATTAAATGTGTGGCTTCCATATTACCTGAAGCAATAGAATATTCAGTGTTATAATTACTCATAAGCACTTCGGAAGGTTTCCAAACAACATTATTGTTGAAATTTTCAACATATGTTGATAGGTGATTAGGTAACATTAAATCATCATCGTCCCAAAAATGGACATATTCGCCTGTTGCTAATTCCAATCCTCGTCTTCTTATTGCTTGCAATGTTGGCAGTTCATTAGCATCAACATTGTATATTTTAACCTGTGGATGTTCAAACACCAATGGTACAGGATGCTGATTAATTATAATCAACTCTTTATTATTATAAGTTTGATCTAGAAAACAAGACAATGACTCTGAAGCCATTGCATATCTTCCATAGGTTCCCATTAAACAGCTTATCTTCATAATTTTTTAATGATTATGGTTTGAGTTGCTTGTCCTCTGTTTGTTATCAAATGTTCTTCAACTTTGAACCATTGAGAAACAAAATCATTAAACTCCTGAAATGTCCACTCTCTTACGTGTGCTCCATTACCAGGAGGACCTTTATGGGAAGCATCGTACAACAATGATCTATCTGGAGTGGATATCACTCCAATTTTCCAAGGTTGCTTCTCCATCCAGTCCATGAATGAAAAAATATCTACGATGTGCTCTACTACATCAGAACATACCAACAAGTCGAAAGATTTCAATTCTAAATCATTAGAAAACTTTAACCAATCATTGTCAGGAAATTTTTTAGTTAACCAGTTGTAGGTTATTTCTTCTTCAACACCAAGTAACTTAGCTTCTTTAGGAAAATAGTTAAGTAGTTTATATGCACTACCGCATCCCAAATCTACTACACTGTTGAAACCATTCAGTGTATATATTTGAGAAGCTTTCTCATACACTTCTTTTTGCCACTCATCTTTCATTCCCATATCAAAATACTGACCTAAAGAAGTTCTTTCTGAGTAATTTTCTGGTATGAAAAGTTTTTTTTCAGTTTTCATATAATTATTAATTCTATAAATTTTTATAATTATCAAAAGACAAAAACCCCTCTACACTAATGTAGAAGGGTTTATTGTTGAAATCATTTATTTAACATTTACAGCTTTGACAAATCTCTCTGAATCTGCTGGTGTCAAATATATTTCTGTTTGATATGTATTACGCTCACGTTTGAATCCTTTGGTCTGTCCATTCTTTGGATTTACATCAGGCACTTCTGTAGAACGTTCATGAATATCATCTAGCAACACTAAACGATTGTCATTCTCCACAATAATAGTCCTAATCACTTTCTCAACATTAAAGCTATCGAGATACTCTTTGAATTCAAGGGGATCAGTTCCTTGAATTGGTTCTTTTCGTGTGTAAAAGAATTGGTTCATGTTTGTAAAATTGGTTTTAGAATTTTTTAATTACAATTTCTACACTGTCTGGAGACTGTGCATGATATTCACCTACGTGTTTTGTTGCCTTAAAGATAACTTCTTTCTCATCATTGGCAAGAATGTATTTTGGCTCAATGAGTAATTCAGAGTCTGTATAAACTTTAATTCCTTCTTCGTTGAAGTCATATTTGTGGAATATGGCTACATATTGATATAATTGTTTCATGGTAAATTGTATTTTGTTTTTAGATATTCACGTCTTTTGTTCACTTCTTCATAACGATAGATGTTGTTTTCTACATTTGAGTGCTCGTCTAGTGTTAGGAGAATAATATTGTCCTCATCTAACATTGCGTCCTTATACTTCTCCTTTGGAAGGATGTGGTGAAAGAATATTGACAGAGGCTCTGTCCCTAGTTTCTCACCACTAATCTCAGACTTATGTGGTCTTTGCTTCCAAACCCTAAGAAACATCTCACGCATAGAGGATTTCTCCTCTATGATGAGCTTGTTTGAATAGTTTTTTACTGTTGTTAACATTGGTTTTCTTGGTTTATGTATAAAACAATAATCTCCTCCTTCACAGGGCTTATTGCATGTCTTACACTTTGACTTAGCCATTTTACAATCCGTTATCTTCAGGCACCAACTCTATATTTTTGATTCGATTGATGATTGTCTGTTTGATATCTTCTTCTAGCTCTGGATTATCTCCCAGTAGTTTTTGGAATCCCTCATACTGATACTTCTCTTCTTTGTATGTAACTGTAGAGCCATACTTTCTAAGGACACCATACTCAGTGCCAAGCTCCATAAGCTCTGCAAACTTGTCAATACCTTCACCATAGACAATATCAAAACTTGTTAGTCTATATGGAGGAGACATCTTGTTCTTTACAGACTTCACCTTAGTGATGTTACCGTAAGTTACATCCCCTTCCTTTGCCAATGATCTGCTCACTTCTATTCTACAATCTGAATAGAACTTTAATGCATGACCACCTTGTGTTGTAGTGGGATTACCAAACATGACACCAATCTTCTCACGATACTGACTGATTACAATCACACATACATTATGTGTAGATAGAGCAGTCTTTAGCTTTGGGTATGCATTACTATTAAGAATAGCTTTTCTACCAATAGAACTATCACCTACATCACCATCTAGCACCTTCTTAGGAATCAATGAACTATCACTGTCGATGATTACAAGATCTAGTTCTCCAGTGTTAATTAAGTCCATTGCAATTTGAAAACCTTCCTCACCGCAGCTTGGTTGAGCAATCAACATCTCATCAGTGTTGACACCTAGAGCTTCGAAATAGATTTTGTCAACAGCATGCTCGCCATCGATGTACAACACTCTACCACCCTTTGCTTGACACTCTGCTACAGCATGACCACAGATGGTTGATTTACCTGTGCCCTCCCATCCCATGAGTTCATAAAGTTTCCCTTTAACGAAACCTCCTACACCTAGTGTGATGTGATCAAACCCAACAGAACCTGTACTAATCAGTTCGTAGGAGTTTTGATTCTTAGAATTTAGTGTAAGAACACTACCTACACCATACGCTTTGTTCAGCTTGTCCAGAGCTGCTTGGAACTTGGTTTGTTCCTCTACATTTTCTTTTTTCTTTGCCATTATTGAATTGATTTTAGATGTAACTAAGTTAGTTAAAATTTTTAACATTTTCAATTAAAAAACCCCACAACACATGTCATGGGGCTTTCTCAATCAAAACACACTATAACATTAACTAATCAAACTTCCAAGCATAGGAATGTAGTCTGTAAGAACCAATATTCCCATACTGAGCCCTATATGGCTCACTAATCTTTAGTGGTTCTAAAAGCTCCACTGGCGTGTATACACTCTTGCCAGGAAACGATCCACATGTAACTGTTATGCTTTTACTTTCATCTATTGCACCCTTTACAAGGTAGTCTCTGATGTCAATATTTCCTCTGAAATCTTTTTTACAATGAATTTTTATTGTTTCCATTATCTTTTGTTATGTGTAATGTAGCGTTTACATAAATTCTGATTTGATCTGACATATAATGTTTGACATGTCCTCCATCACAGAGGACAATACACCATATATCATTTTCAAATGCTCCACCATCTCTTACATAGAGAGCATACCCATCCTTATTGCCTTCTACAACAACAGGGATGGGATTTGCAAACTCATGTATCAATTTAGTAATTCAAAAGCCCTTTCTACAGCAGCCTTTTCACAAGGTATTCTTTGAACAAAGAATGTTCCTGGTGTCTTTCCATTTATCTTGTAATAAAATAAATCAGGATTGATGTCTGTGTCTCTTATTATCTCAATGACAATCTTGTTATCATCAAAGAGATCAAAGAAGTTTCTAGGACTCTGGTCAAGCATGATTGCTAGAGTGATGTCAGACACTCCTCTAGACAACATGTGGTTCTTAAAATCCTCTGGAGCATTGTCTTGCTCAAAGCTTTCAATCATCTTCTTTAAGAACCAATCTCTAGCAGTTTCTGTAGCTAGAGGATAATCGTTTAGTATTTCAATTGCTAACTTCGACATATTGTTTTATGTTATTAATGTTTAATGTTTCTCTTTCTTCATGGAATCCTTCCCAAACTTCTTGGTCATTAGAAAATCGTATACCTAACTTATCTTCCCAAAAGGTGATGAGATCTTGTGTTTTATTAAAGATTCTGTATTGCAGAGATATTTCATCTCTGTGTTTACCATTCTTCATGATCTTCACAATCTTTGGAAATAAATTTTGAAAGTCCTTACTGGTTTTGGAATACAATCCTTGTCTAACAAGCTGATAGTCATTCTTAAAATTTGGATTTAGTTTGTAAATCATCACCACATAACCACCTTGGTAATCATAATCTTCTACAATGTTATTGGTTCTTTCATATTCGCTGTCTATGAAATCTCTAAACAAATCCATATCATGAGGTTTGAAAAGCAAATACACGCAATCTTCATATATGCAATCATGGTCTACATCTTGTATAAAACCATTGATGAAACCCATTTTGTCAAGCTTCTCAATGCCTATACCAAGTGGCTTTACCATAAATAACGTTGTCATGCTTCTCGTTAATTTCATTTTATCCTTTAATGTTTACAAGTCCCCCATTTTCAAAGTTTGTTCTCGATATGTTCCATACACCATTGTAAAGAGCCCACTTTAAATCTTCAATAGATTCTTTTACACCAGGATAGTTTCTCCCATTGTGAACAAATCCATTGTAACAATCCTCCAAATCTTCTTCTGTAAGAGTGTATATCAGTGGGTTGTAATAGTTTGTACTGTCACATACAATAAACGCTGGAATAAGTGCTTCATATCCTCCCCATTTCGTTTCAACTAGATGAAGTGTTGCTCTGTAATAAAGATATGCTTGAATATACGCACGTCTGTACAAATAATATTCACCATAGAAGTTTTCTACACTCCACGTACACTTCAAGTCATACACCTGCACAGTTTGCTTTTCATGATCAATAACAAGCTTGTCAAACATACTCTTGAATACGTGGTTGTCCACTACGTATGACTCCACTTGATACTGATTCAAAATGGTGTATCTGATATTACTACTTAGATTGATGACATCTTTTGTGACAATGTTACTTCTCAACTCTGTCACAATTCTTTCAGCATTTGTGACATCATTATTATTAATCACTGTCAGGTTTTGTGATCTCACCTTTCTGATTTCATTGTAATACACCTCAGCGTCAGTGCCTACAAACTTACCAATCACCTGTTCAATCTTAATCTTGAATCCACTTTCTAGATAAGCATCCTTCGTTAGTTCATCAAATGTTCTTGTAACGACACCAAAGGCATCTGTTGATTCCTTTGTCACTTTGTAAAGAGCTTCTACAAAGTCTAGCATTAGTCCTGTTGGTGTGTTTGCACAAGATGACATGTAGAACCTTTGATCAAACTGTTCAGGCTCTAGAAGCAACGTCTCAACAAGCCTGCCAATTGTAGCAGCCTGGCTATCTTTATCTTCTACACGTTCGCCAAGAACATATCTCTTGTAGTACTTCTTTCTGTCCATTGAAAACTCTTTCAATGAAGAAGAGCTATCTGTCTGAATAGCTCTGTAATTAGCTTCTGTTTTACTTTGTCCTTGTATCATGTTTTAAAATAATCATTTTAGTTAGAAAATACAAATAAAAAAACCTTCCCCCAGTGAGGGAAGGCTTTCTAATATTGTTAACCCAAATCTATAAATCATTTACTTAACTCTTTTATGTCATTAACTGTCTTAATATCGTGACAATCCTTACAAAGAACTTGTAAGTTATCCACTTCACAAAACAATTTTTCAACAAATTCTGGAAGATCCTTCGCTCTCTGAAGACTTCCAGCTGGAACAATGTGGTCAACATTTATAGATGTTGCAGGAAACCATCCCTTACAGGAGTTGCATTGGTATTCATACTTCTGTCTTTTGTTTGGTCCATGATAGCTACGCTTAGCATTCTCTTTACAGAGTGTGATAGGCTTCCACCATCTAGACTTTTGTCTCAAAGCACTTCTTATGAATGACCAGAAACCACTCTCTGTCATTGTTCCAGCATTTCTTGGTTTAACTTTTACACTAATTCTTTTTTTAACTGGTTTTTTCTTCATCTTTTTAATCCTTTTCTAACAAACCCATATGAGTTTGCTGGCTAATATAATAGTATTTTTCAACTATTACATTAAGATGGGAGATTATACAACCTGTTTAACTCTACTTCCAAGCTCGTCTTTCATCTTTTTTAGAGAGATAACAATCTTGCCTATCTCAGTAGAAGAAATAGCTGGAAGATTAAATTCATACTTCTTAACTTCTTGAGCAAATGCTTTCTCAGCTTTTTCAGATAGAGATTCTAATTCATTCTCTACATAGAACTCATCCAGATCAATTGTACTAAAGTCTAAATCGTGAAGAATCTTTGTTGCATCTTCTCTATCAACTGTAGAGATGGGAAGATATTCATAGCATCTACCTTTATGCTGACCAATACCAACAACTTTCATTGGGTTGATAAGCATCAATACAGACTGATCACCACATCCTACATAGTGAATCTGATCAGCAGTGAAGTGAAGACCAGCAGCAGCACAATCTTGTGTAGACCAGTTACATTGATCCATAGGCATGCTTACTACTTGACCAATACGAATATCAAATGTTTTGGTCCAGTCATCTGTGAATCTGTTCTCTGCTCTGTTTGGAAGATCTAAATACAAATCTGTAAGAACTCCTAAGTCTGTCCCCTCATAGTTTTTATGATTTCGACTAACTATACCAGTGTCATCACAATCCCAGCAACATGTCCACACTTCATCTTCATCATCCCATACATCTCCTGCACCATCACAAGTGTTACATTTCTCTTCCTGATTAGTGAACATCTTTTCATAATGCACAAATGTGTATGTTCCATCAGGAAGAAGAATTACATGATAGTCATTAGGACTTTTTTTCCACACAGCCTTGATGTTTGTATAAGTTTCACTAACAAATCGAACAAGTTCATTTGATCCATGTAGAGTTACAACATTGCGTAGAGCTACAAAGAATCCTTGCTTGGTTACTCTGAAGCTGTTCTCCACTAAGAATCTATACAACTCATCAGCCACCTCAGCACGAGGATTTAAGCAGCACCACATAAAGAATCTTTTCAATGATAAATACTCTTCGTCTTGGTAAACATCGTCATGCACTTCATTCCCTGTTCTATACAGAGAGATTACATCAATGAACTTTTCTACAAGAAGCTCTGGCATTGTTCTGTTGATACCTTTCAATCTTACAGAACCATTTTCAACATCAAAGTCTTGCATCCCTGCTAACACATCTAGGTTGTTAGAAATGTTCTCATAAACTTTCTGTTTCCTCACTTCATTCACCATGCTTTCAGTGACAAGCTTAGTTTTAAATAAGCTAATAATCTCAGTCTCATTTGTAGCATTCTTTACGCTATCGAAATCATCAATAGTTGATGATGGCTTGGATAGCACTTCTCCATCTTTCAAAACAACTGTGAGCACATCGTTCACAAGTTTAAGTTTCTCATACGGTTTTTCAGAAGTTTCTAGCTCTCTTCTCAGTAAGCTATTCTTTAATGCTTGTTCTTCTATCTTTAGACCATCAAGCATTCTTTTTGCGTTGGACTTGAACCAATCGAGTGTGAAAATTGACATATTTTTTTTGATTTTAAATGAAAAAAGGGAGGTGTAAGCCTCCCTTAAGTTATTGATTTTTAATTAATTAACAAACTTCTTCCTCTAGTTTTTGCTCCATAGTTTTTGAAGAAGAATAGTGTTTAAGATTCACTTTAGCCTTGTGATATTTCAGCAGATCTACAATAGATCTTTCAATACCTGGAGACATACTACTATAGTTATAGTTAATTGATCCTAGAATAGAATTTAGAAAATACAATCTTTCAAGAGTTTCTTTCATTTGTATATACTCATGGTATATACTATAATCGAATAGATTGTTTTCTTTTGCCACTTCATACATAGCTTGATAAATCTCAGCATTTGCTTGTGTATAATTCTTTTGTTTATACATGTCAAGCATTCTGATCTTATCTACCAATTCAGTTGATACATCTGTCAAAGCATTATATTTTCTGAAAACATAATTTTGGTCAGTTATCAACTGATTAATCAACCAAGCAGTGATTAACTTCTTGAATGGTTTGTTTGTACCTTCCATAAATTTTGAATAAGACATTGTGTTGTTTAATCCCAGATCCTCAAGAACTTTTATCTCTCTACTAGATAGTGTTATAATAGTTATATCTAGTCTGCTATAACTAATACCATACAACTTATCAAGTTTTAGAGCATCGTCATGATGACCATAAACTAATAAACATCTCTTCTTAGCCATTTCTTTCAGTGACCATGTATCAGCAACAAACTTACAATTCTTACCTTCAACATATCTTTCCAACGGAGCTGCTTTCTTGACAATAATATCACCCACCATCTTCTCACGTCTAGTTGAAGCTCCTCTAGTAGTGATTTGTCTCCTAGCTTGAACAAAAGTTTCTGGAATAACTACAGCATCTAAATCAAGAAGGTTAGAAGTGATTGTTTTTAGGATGTTTTGAAACTCTACAATAGCTTCTCTCCAATACTTTCTCTCAATAGTGTTGAGACTAAGAATCTTGTAATAGTTATCATAAGCACCCATATTACCAGCCTTTGGAAGCAACGGAAATGATGTACTCTTTCTGATGAAATAGAATGTTTTACCCCAGTTGTTTGGAAGAAATGTTCTCAAATAAGCCTTCTTAGTTTCTGATAGTTTTGAGGAATACAAATAAGTGTTTTTATTATCGTCTGGATTAATATTCATCATATTTACATCCGCATCCCAGCCATTTGATTTTGTTTCCCTAAACTTACCCCTGTTGAAGATTTGTGTCACTCTATACTCTTTCATTATGTAGTTGTCATTCTTAACAAGCTTATTAAGATCTAGATGCTTAACACCTTCCATCTTAGGCTCATTAATTGTAACATCACTAAAGATGGATAGATAACCAACATTCAACTTTATTCCAGGAACAACCTCAATAGTTCTCTTAGAAGTGTCATAATACTCCCTCACTTGCTGATAAGTTTTACAAGCGGTCATCTGCTCGTTATACTTACCAACAAAGAAGTTTGCCATCTCTTTAAGCCTATCCATAATGATCTGCTTAGCTTCTTGCGTATATCTGATTGCTTCTCTGTTTGGTGTAGGAAACACTCCATCACTCAAACTAAACCTCAATGCTACAGGAAACTGTAGTTGATGAGATATGTCTAGCTTACTAAAGTCTATTGGATAGTAGACATTATCCAAACAGATGTGAAGATATTCATCACTTGCTAGTTGAGAGTACTGAAATTGTTCACCACGATAGATTGTAAAAGTGTTATCAATAACATGACTATTCACATTGACATCAAAATATACATCTTCAAAGTATGCAAGTTGTTCCTTCATCTTTTTGAAGAACTGATCTCTATCGCTCCACCTAACTGGAACAATCACCTTAACACCATCTCTCTCAGCTGTAGGTCTTTCATACAGACGATCAATAGTGTTTGTATCCTCACCTTCGTACATCATATACTTACGCTCTATTCCATCCTTTCTACAGATGAAATAGAAGCTAGATGAATAAGCAAGAGGGGCCTTGAAGCCAAGACCCATCATGCCCAATTCTGTATTAGAGTTACGCTTTGTACTCTTACCATACTTACTAATGATGTTTTTTACATCATCATCATTTAAACCAATACCAAAATCTTCTACAGAGAAATCATAGTTTTGGCTGTTGTTCATTCTAAGACTGACAACAATTGGATCTTTCACTCCAGCTCGTCTGTGACTATCTAGTGCATTACTAGCACATTCTCTGATAGTTGAGCCTATTGAATCTGAATAGAGATTCTTACTTAACATCTGCATCAAAATCTGAGCAGAATCTAAGTCTAGTGACATTCCAATTGATTCATTCATTTCATCGCCATCACTGACGATCATTGCTTGTTTTTGCTTTTCTAAGATCATTGCTTTAAAATTTAATATTATTACCCAATCACTTTAAGTATAGGATTACAAATTCGTATATACTTAGTTGCATTAAACTCGTCAATACTGAACTGTTGCTTTCCATATGTACGATTCTGTCGATTATATCCAGGAATTGGTATATATTCTACATTCACTAGACATCTAGTTGACTTGTAATAGTCATATTGACCCTGATTGTAAGTTTTAGTAATCTTATTGGGCTTCTTTACAATTTTTGCTGTTCTCATTTCAGTTAGAGAAGGATAGATGATTACATCTCCTGGCTCTAAATCTTCTGGATTAATTAGTTCTGTTAACATGTGTTTTGTTTAAAATGGTAAATGTTCATCCAACCAATAGATTGGTGTTTTTTTTTCGTCTAATAGCACTCTATTCACTTTTGTAAATACACCTTCTGAATCCCATTCAGCATTCTTGTAAGAAGCACTGGCTGGGTGACTCAATTCGAAGGACCATGTTAACGGTGGCATGTAACGCTTAAACTTGCTAGCTTCTTTGCCTAGAAATACAACAGGCACTCTCTTATCAGCAATAGCATTCTCAAATACATACTTGATAAATGGCTCCCAGATTTTCAAATGAGAACCAGCTTTATTAATCTCTGTAGTGAGAGCTGCGTTAAGCATTAGCACTCCTTGTTCAGCTAGATATTCTAAATTAGTGTTTTTGTTGTATTTAAGATTCAACCCATTGTAACAATCTTTCTCTACAGCCTCATAGAACTGCCCTAGAGAGGGCTGAAGTCTACCTGTGACAGAACACCCCATTAATAAACCATCTGCCACTGGCAGGCCATTTAACTGCGTGTGATAAGGACACATACCTAGCACCACCACCTTCATTTCATTCAAAGGTGTTACTTTAAAACATCGATAGGTAACAGAAGAAAGAGGGGCAATTTTCTTACCCCTCCTAGATTCTGTTTTTAAATGTTCATAGATTGCATCACACTCTTCGCTTTCAATAAATGGACGCATCACTTCATGCCAACTCTCATGAAAGTGATCTTTGAATTTATCCCACAACATATGCTTCTTGTAATTGGTCAAAGATTGTCAACTGTCTCCTAGTTGTCGACTGTTCAAATGATATATTAACTGATTTACTTTTTATCTCACCAGATGCATTAACAAAGAAGTCATGAGCATCAACGTGATTACCCATCCATAATGTTGGATGAACTTCCTTCATTGAATACGTGGTGTATTGATACAACTCCCACAAGCTTTCTGGAGCACCATAATCAAATGTTGGTTTCTTCAACTCACGCTTAATTATGTTCACTTGTGTAGATTCAATAAATTCTTTCTCAAGAATCATTCTTCCTACAAGCTCAGCTGTTATACGAGCATCAATCTGAACATGCTTCATAAGCTCACGCTCATCTTGCATCTTTCTGAATCCATCACCAGCAGCTTTAATGTATTCTATAATAGCACTTGGTGTAAACTCTTGAACATCTCCTTGATGCTTTCTCTTGAATGCACCATAATCACCACTAACCATTCCGTTTTGACAAACAATGATTTGTGTACCAATTGCAAACTTCAGACTAAGACTCTTGTCATAGCTGTTCTGCCAGCCAATCTGTAGCTGCATTTCTTTATCAGCTACATTACTGATTGTGAATCTACCATTAGCGATGTTACCATCTCTTGCAGCAGAATACTTTTCTGAATCAAGCTTAAATCCTGCTTGATGAATGCTCTCCAGGGTGAGGTCAATTAGTTGACCATGCGAAACAGGCTTGTATGTCCTTGTCTCTTTAGGAAGTTCCGTACCTGTGAGAATGTATTTGGTTGTTGAATAAGTTGACATAATTAGTTATAGTTTTCTTTGATTAATTCTTCTACGTCTGACATGCATAAATCTATTTCATGACTCACTGATGCACCATCTTCAATTTCCGTCACTGCAAGCTCATATAAGCCCATAATTTCATTCTTTAATTTTGAATAATTGGAAATCTTTTCTTTGCACCATTGTCTTAATTGTAATACTCTTTCGTCTGTATTCATGGAATTATAAATTGTTGTTTTAAATAATGTTCGATAATTTGTAGTCCATACTTCTTTGCCAAGTCTGCCCAGTCTTTGATTCCTTCTTGTAGATAGCACCTTGGTACATTACAATATTCAAAGTTGAACATCTCTGTTACCATCTTAGAGTTCTTCACACCAGCTACATCGCTATCAAAAGAAAGAATTTGCTTTCTTGAGTAGTGTTTTAGATAGTCTACATTCTCTTTAGAGAAGCAAGCAACACCTTCATTCTGAACAGCGCATGTGTGTGGATAGATTTTTCTCATCACCATATAATCCTTCTTGCTCTTGTTAATAAAAGCAGGTTGGTCTGGTTCAAGATTATCTTTCCCATCCATTGCAGTGATTGGTGTGTTGTTAGGAAACCATTTGAAGTCTTTATTGAAAGGTCTATAAATCTTCCAATGACCATCATAGAAATAACCAAACCTCAACTCAGTTTCTTTGAGATGGATCATTCTTCTATTTAGGTAGAGCTTCTTGATTGAATACACATTGTTCTCTTTCAGATCTTCCACATCCTGATAGTATTCATTCCAATACGCAAGCTCTTCGTTTGTGAAACTTCTAGTTATCACTTGTATATGTGAATACTTCTTTTCCAATTTCTCAGGCTGTTTGTATTGTGCTACTATCTCTGTGTGATCAGGTAAATCTTCCCTCTTCTTCACTCTTATTCCTAGATTAAAGTCTCTATCAATCATCTCAAGACACTCTGTGAAATTTACATTGAATAGCTGCTGAACAAAATTAAAGCAGTCACCTCTGTAATGAGGGTCTGAAAAGTCTAGATAGAAAACTCTACCATCTTTAGAATAAATAGTGAATGATGGACGAGATTCGTTTCTGAATGGAGAATGTGTGGCTCTGTTTAGTTCCCATCTCTTGTTTGGCATGTACCATCTGAATACATCATACTCAGATATCTTAGACAGGACAGTTGGTATATCGAGGACTTCTCTTAGTTTCTTCTCTCCAGTAATCATTGATATTGAACATATTGTTTCACCTCGTTTATTCTAGAGCCCATAACAGTATTGATTTTACTTTTCAGTTCAAATCTTCTGTCGTTAAGGAAATAGACACTTCTGGCTTTCGCAATAAATTCTTCATCAAACTTTTCATCAGCTTCCATTTTTCTCAGGACATCTTCTACATCCCAGAGATTCTTGTTCACCATCAGGAGAAGATCATAGAGCTCTTCCACGTCTTTGTTTTCTAAAAAGGGTCTTGCTACATCCATTAGTTCTCGTAGCTCATCCTTCACCATTGTTAGCTTCTCTGTGTCAGTGATCATGACACGTTTAATATTGAGGATGCTCACTTTATCAAGTAGCTCCCCAATGCTTCCAGGTATCCAAATTACTTTTGCCATAGTGTATAAATAAAAAAGGCCCTCATAAAATGAGAGCCTTCAATTTAAATTATTATTTATTAATAATCAGCATCATCATTAGCAATCACTTTGTCTGAAGCCACCATATTTTGCTCTGGATCATAATCTTGCAAGTCTTTGAATGTATAATAATCTTTGCATCCATATTCACCTGCAATCTTAATAACAAATCTTTCATGTGGACGAAGGTCTTTAGACTTCTTAGAAAACAATGAAGACACTCTAGATGAGTCATTGTAATCATTCTCCTTTAGTCTGAATTGCTTCAAAGAATATGCTGGAAGAAACGCTTTGTTATAGACACTCTGATACTCCTTCACTTCACCATCTTTCTCTCTTGTAGTGATTGTAGCCATTGCTACAAAGTTTCCACAATACTCACCATTGATTTGTGAAGAGATTTCTTTCACATTCCCTCTGATGAGCTTTTTCCAATCCAGTGATAGAGTGGTATCATTTCTACTATAGTCTAGTTCACATAACCAGTTACGCATGAATTCATAGAACTCTTCTTCACCAACATAAGCCACTCTGAAATCTTTTTCATTTCCAGCAGCACCTTTAAACCATTGTGCAAGACCATCTTCATCAGCAGCCCAAGCACAAAGTCCTAGTTGGTTAATGTATTGCTTCTTTGTTCCATCCTTGTTCTCACGTTCCTTATCTTCTAGATAGTAACTGATGTTGAAATTCTGTCCAGATTTAACATCTTTTAACCATACACTGATTCTAACAGTGGTGTTGCCATCTCTGCTTTCGCCAAGATATTCTGTTGCCTTGCTGTCTTCTTTGAGTTCGATTCCAAGAATGTCTTTGTATTGCTCAATCGTTGGATTGATTGCAATTACACTAGCTTCGAATAAGCCAACTTTCTTTGGAAACTCACTTCCACCTTCTTTTCTTTCTCTTTTTGATCCGCCAATTCCTGACATAGCTTTAATTGTTTAATTGTTTTTACTTATAATATTCATTTACACTATCCACAACCATTTGTAGGTTGTTTGGAATCTTAATCTCACTGAACATGCCATCAGGTGATTTTGCTGGCATCTTTCTGTACCTGTTAGTGATAAAGTTGTATGTTGCTGTACCATCTTTTTGCTCTTCTACAAGTGCATATAGACATACAGTCATCAATCCCTCTAATAACACTTGATTGTCGATCAATTTACCTGCTGTCTTAATCTTATATCCAATGATTTCACCACTGTCTTCAATAACTTCTGGGTGAGTGAAATAGAACACAACGATGTCTTCTCTGAGCATTCTTGCTGTTCTAAACAAATCAACCATGTCCTTAGCCATCAGAGAAAACTTCTGGTAACCCACTTCTGTAGCTTTAGAAACTATGGTGAAGCCCATAATGTAGTTAGAATCCTCGATTACAATGTTCTTGATGTGTGGAGCTTTCTCAGAAATAGTTTTCATAAGCCTTGAAATCTCATTAGCATCATCTACGTCTTTGTAGTTCTTCTTCTCAGCATTGTACATCTTCTCAGAGCCTTTGAAAGGAAGTTCTTTCTTGGCTACGTTGATGATGTACGTCTCATCTGGATTTAAGTGTTTAATTGATGTTGATTTACCTGTGGATGTTTCTCCAACAATCCCAATCAGTTTACTTGCCATTTGCTTTAATTTTAGGTTTTAACTTTTTTGATTATAAATATACACTTTTTTCGTTATAAATTCCTAGCCTCAATGAACTTAATTTTACTCCTGTCAAAGAACTCTAGAGCCTTCTGCAACCACTTCAATTCCACCTGTTCGTTGCTTGATATGATGTATATCTGAGCATTTTTATCTGGATTGTTGTATTCCATTGCTGTGCATCTCTGTATCTTCTGAGCCAAGTTCTCACTATTGCTATCAAAGTAGTTTATAACCACACGATTCAAGGGTTTGTATGTTACACCAGTGTTGCCAATCTTCACAACAGCCATGTGATTACCTTTTCCCTCAGCGAAATCTTCAAACATTTTCTTTTCGCTGGATTTGCTGTGATAGGAAGGAATTCCTAAACCATCAGCCACCTTTGTTACACCACAGAATATAAGTATTCTCTCATCCTGGTGCTTGCTAATCAACTTCTTGGTAAGATTTGTCTTTGCTAAAGAAGATTGTATGAGTCTCATTCTTGCTAGTCTAAGAAACATTGTATCTCTGTATTCTGATTGCATCTTGTTAATCACCCATGTGTAGTTATCAAACTGTTGTTTCTCTGTTCTTTCCTTACCACCATAGTTCTGTCTGACGATAGTATCTAAAGGAGTTGTTACAACAGTGATTTCATAGTCTACAATGATGCCTTCTTCTATAGCCTTCTTAAGAGGATATTCAGCAACAACAGTCATTGCTAAATAGTCTGACAATACATTCTTTGTTTCTTTAGCAAGAGTTCCTGTTAAGCCTAGCACTTTTTTATTGTCTGTAAACAACTCTTCACACACGCCAATTTGTGCTCCACTTAATAGATGTATCTCATCAATGATGATGATATCAAACAACTTGTTCACATATTTCTTCAATGAAAGATGTGTAGTGAATGATACATTATCATTCTCATACCCAAGAGCTTCAAAATCATCCAACCAAGATTGCTTTATCTTATTGTCTGGATAGGCAATTAGTATAGAACAATCTTTATTATAGTGCTTTAGCACATTAATGGACGTTCTAATTTTGCCAAACCTTGGACATAGGTAGAGAATACCATATTCTCCAGCATCAATCCACTGTTTAGCAAATTCAGATTGTCTTTGATCTCTTAATGTCATTAAACTTCAACAAGTTCTGTTCTATAAATCTTATATCCGTTCAATTTTAGAAAAGAAATAGCTTCTTCAACATTGGAAGGTTGCAGAGTTGTTTTCTTTTCTATTTCAGTTACAGTAATTTCAACAGGCTTTACAATTTCATCTGTAAATCTTTTTCTCCATGTTTTTGGAGTGAGTCTTTTACATCTTTCTGCAAGAAAATCAATGTGATGTCCTTGCTCAATCACATTCTTTGGTAAACTTGATTTTCTCAATACATCTAAGTAAGTATGAGATGTAAATACTTCTGGTAATTTTTCTAGTGTACTCTCGTAAATGTTCATAATTTTATTGTTTTGGTTTGTTTGTTACATTTTAAACACAAAATCACACTATTATTCAGAGTGTGACTTGTTATGTTTTTACACTTATCGCAATGCTGAGCTATGCTGATCATTTAAGAAGAAGCTTTTGTTTACAACATTCTCATAATCTACATCTGTCATATCCTTTCTCTTGGGAAGTTCCTTGAACATACCCACCTGACCAAGAAAGCCAAGACCAATTCTTACATCATCCTCACCATAGCTGTTCTTGATGAGTCTCAGTGATCTAAAATACTTACCACCATATTCATCAATTAGCTTGTCAAGATTGTAACCACTGGGATCAGACACCTTGTATCTCATAGGATCAAAGAGTGCAAGAACAACATCAGCATCCTCTTGAGGAACTGATGACTCTTTGAAGTCTTCTAGTTGTGGTTCTACATCACCATTTTTGATTCTGATGGGATTTGATATGTCACGATTAAACTGCTGTACAGCTACAATAGTGTAGCCATAAAAGTCTCTAGCATATCTTAGCTCATCACTCATCTTGTCAATGGTTTGCTTCTTAGTGGTAAGCTCCTTAGTAGTCTTGAGCAATCCCAGGTGATCTACAACAACAATAGTCACTTCATTCTCATCATTAGGAATATAAATCTTGTTGTACTCATCTAGTTGTTCAATCACACCATTCTTCAATGCATGACTTCTCAAGTCCTTAGCAATACCAACAGGATTCTCTGGACCATCTATGATTGTGATGACATCATCCATTTGT
>TARA_R110000868_G_scaffold1276_2_pt1 | contig 19247 bp, 15 predicted proteins | sample TARA_R110000868 | Tara Oceans TARA_R110000868 (sample SAMEA4397489) | marine metagenome | biome: Polar Biome; feature: [SRF] surface water layer (ENVO:00010504); material: water (ENVO:00002006), including particulate matter (ENVO:01000060) such as... | depth 5 m | reverse complement strand
ATGCGCGTGATGGCCGACAATGATGTCGATGCCATCGGGCAGATCGGCAAACCGCCCGGCCTCCGCTGCTGTGACCATCGGTGCAAATTCCCGTCCGTAATGCACCGAGAGAACGCGCAGGTCCGCGTCAGCATGCGCAAGACGCTTGGCGAGGATTTTAAAATTTTCCTCACCGCGCAACGTGCCCGCGTTGCTATGTGCAGCGGGAAGGCCACCGCCGCCGATACCGAAAGCGGAAATGGCAATTTTCGCGGTGCCGGCTGAAAATAATTGCGGCGTCAGCGCTTCTTCAGCGCTGCGGCCAAGCCCCGGCCACGCGAGGAGACCTTCGCGGCCCATGACTTCCATGTTTTTCAGTGTTTCGCCCGCGCCTGCCGCGCCGAAATCCAGTGCGTGATTATTGGCTGTCGAGAACACATTGACGCCTGCACCAATGAGCGCACGGACGCCCGCAGGGTGCATGCGGAAGACAAACATCTTGTCGCGCGGGGCGGCTTTGTTGTTGTCTGTGACGACCGTTTCAAGATTGGCGAAAACCACATCACCTTTGAGCCAAGGCCGGATGTCTTCAAGCGCGTCACCGACGGAGAGGAGACGCCCCGATTTGATGCCACCTTCCGGCGTGACACGTGCGCCGCTCGCGTTGAGACCGGTGTCCCCGACAAAGACTAGGTTCAGCCGCTCACCCACACGCACAGGTGCGAAGCCCGCCGCGAGGCCCAACAACAGGCAACCAAGAATAATACCCGTACGCAAGCCGTCATCCCCCAAGAGGCAAATACACAAGTACGCGGGCATGCTGTCCAGCAGGAATTTCCGACTGACCGCTTGTGGCGCGTGCGCCTGACAGGCATCATGTTTGACCGTTAAGCCATGAAACGCTGAAAAGGCCGCCGGCATGACGGTTCCTTGGGAGGGGAAGCCGGCGCATCAGGATCGTTGGGGAAAGTCGAATGCTCAAGCAAAGTGAAACGCAGACGAATGCCGAAGGGATCGGCGAGGCAGCCGCTGACACCACCAATGCGCTGAGCCCCATTGTCGGCATCAGCCGCGAAGACGTGCTTTCCGCGCTCGGCACGATCCTCGGCGGTGCGATACGCCAGCCTTTCACCTTCATGCAGCATTTGGGATCTTTCGGGCGTAATGTCGTTGATATCGTCGGTGGCGAAACACAATTCGCGCCAGAGCCCAAAGACCGTCGCTTCACCGACAGCGCCTGGAAAACCAGCCCCGTTTATCGCCGTGTGATGCAGAGCTGGCTCGCCTTCCAGAACGAAGTGCACAGTTTTATCGGTTCGCTCAATCTCGATTCCGTCGAGCATCGCCGCGCTATGATCATTGCCGATATTCTGATCGACGCGGCGGCCCCTACCAATACGCTGATCGGCAATCCCTCCGCCGTCAAACTCGCGCTCGACACGGGCGGTGCGTCGCTGCTGCAGGGCGCGCGCAATGCACTTGATGATTTGCGCAATAATAACGGCATGCCTTCGCAGGTGGACAAGACGCCGTTCAAGGTCGGCGTCAATCTCGCCAGTACTGAAGGTTCGGTCGTCTATCGCACCGAGATGCTCGAACTTCTGCAATATACGCCCAAGACCGGCACAGTGCATGCGACACCGCTGCTGTTTGTGCCGCCGCAGATCAACAAGTATTACGTGCTCGACCTGACACCGGAAAAAAGCATCTCGCAGTTTTTGGTCAGTCAGGGCTTTCAGGTCTTTGTGGTGAGTTGGCGCAATCCGGGGCCGGAGCACCGCGCATGGGGCCTCGCCGATTATGTGGCGGCGCTTGTCGACGTCATCGGTGTCGTTTGCGCCATCACCAAATCAAAGCAGCTCAATATCTCGGGCGGTTGCTCGGGCGGCATCACCACAGCGACGCTGCTGAGCCATCTTGCCGCCGAGGGCGACAAGCGCGTCAAGTCTGTGACCTTCTGGGTCTGTGTGCTTGATCCGCAAATGGAAGACAGCGACGTCGGCGCGCTCGTCACTAAACGAGGCATCGACATGGCGCGGCAACGCTCTGCCAAAAAAGGCATATTGTCGGGCAATGATTTGTCGCGCGTCTTCGCATGGCTCCGGCCCAATGATCTTGTCTGGAACTATGTCGTCAATAATTACCTCCACGGGCAGAAGCCGCCTGCCTTCGATGTGTTGTTCTGGAATAATGATTCCACTAATCTCACAGCGACGCTGCATTCCGATTATCTGTCGCTCTATGACACCAAGCCTTTTGCCAATCCCGGCACGGTTGAGATGCTCGGCCATCCGATTGATCTGAGCAAAGTGAAAATCGACAGCTTTATTGTCGGCGGCGTCACCGATCACATCACACCGTGGAAAGCCTGCTACCGCACCACCAAAATGCTCGGAGGCAAAAAGGAGTTTGTACTTTCAAACAGCGGCCATATTCAGGCAATCCTCAACCCGCCCGGCAACCCCAAGGCCAAGTATTTCGTCAATGACAAGCTGCCGGACACGGCGGATGAATGGGCGGCGACCGCAACACCCGTGCAGGGTTCGTGGTGGGAGCGGTGGGCGGTCTGGCTCGGAGAGCGTTCGGGTGAGCAGGTTCCGGCACCGAAAAAACGCGGCAATGCCAAATACAAACCAACTGACGCCGCCCCCGGGACCTATATTCTGGGCTGAGGCCCATACCCTTTAATCGTCTTTGAACTGAGAAAAGCCCGCCGATGAGCGCCACCAGATTGCCGACCTATCACATGATCAAAGCGGGCTCGAACAGGCTGCGCGCGGCCGTCTGGAAATCGACCGGAGCCACGCCGACTTTGCCGCTTCTCTTTTTCAACGGCATCGGTGCCAATATCGAAGTTATCGCGCCTTTTGCCGAGGCACTGTCGGACCGTGATGTCATTGCCTTTGATGCGCCGGGTGTCGGCAAATCGGATGCGGCCTTCATGCCCTATCGTCCGTGGCAATTGGCGCGGATGGCGGCGGCCATTCTCGATCGGCTTGGCTATGACGAGGTTGATGTCATGGGTGTCTCATGGGGCGGGGCGATGGCGCAGCAATTCGCGTTTCAGTTTGCGGCCCGCACGCATCGTCTCATTTTATGTGCGACGGCGGCAGGCGTGCTGATGGTGCCAGGCCATCCCAAGGCGCTCATCAAGCTGGCGCATCCGCGCCGATACATGGACGCTGATTATCTGAAACAACATTTCGAGGCGCTTTACGGCGACAATTCCAAAGACGCGCCGGATCATTCAAGCCGCATGATCGCGCCGACCATGCTCGGTTATTTTTATCAGCTCATGGCGGGAGCGGGCTGGACCAGCGTGCCTTTCCTGCCCTTCCTCAAGCAGCAAACATTGGTGCTGGCGGGCGACAATGATCAGATCGTGCCGCCGATCAACGGGCATTTTCTCACCAAGCTCATTCCCAATGCGCGATTGCAAATCGTGCCGGGCGGGCATCTCTTTCTTGTGTCCCGTGCCGCCGAAGTGATCCCCATGATCCGGGACTTTCTCGACGAGGAAGATGCGGTCCCTGCGCGGGCAGGAGCCGCCTGATCGATCAGCGGAAGGCGAGGCCTTCGAATGTGCCAGCGCTGCGCCACCCTTCAAGATATTTGAAATAAGCGGTCGCACCTGCCGGATAGCCGACATTGTATTTGGCCGCCGGTCCTGCTGTCTGACCTTCGTTGTTATAGTAACCCGGTGTGCAATCGGGCGAGCCGATCATGCGTCCGACGCCGGTGAGCAGCAGCGCCACCCATTCGGCCTGCGCTTCCCCTGTCACTTCGATTTCCTTCGCACCCGTGTCGAGCGCATGGCGGATAATCGCTGCAATGGTCGCGCCCGATTCCGTCAGATTATGCGGCACGTTGGAAATGAGGTTTGCGCCTTGCGTCGGTTGCACAAAGAAGGCGTTGGGGAAACCATGCACATGCGTGCCATGTTTGGACCGCATACCGTCGGCCCAAGCTTGCGAGAGCTTCAGCCCGTCGCGGCCCATGAGGTCAAAGCCTGCACGGCGGGTATATTCGGTGCCGACTTCGAAACCTGACGCATAGATGATGCAATCAACCTCATATTCGACGCCGCCGACAACGATGCCCTTCTCGGTGATCTTCTCGACGCCCTTGCCATCGGTGTCGACGAGCTGTGCGCCGGGCTCATTGAAGGCCTGCAGGTAAGCGTCATGGAAGCAGGGGCGTTTGCAGAGCTGGCGATACCAGGCTTTAAGATTTTGCGCTGTCGCTTCGTCATTGACGATTGAATCCACGCGGGCGCGGATTTCTTCCATCTTTTCAAAATCGGAATCTTCAAACGCCGCCATCATATTAGCGGGCGTCATTTTATCGCGTGGCAGTTCCATGATCTTGGCGCGGATGCGGCGCGACAGATCAGTCCAGCCGTCCATCACCAGATCTTCTTCGGCGAGGTCGCCGCCCTGATTGGCGGTGAAATTTTCGAGCCAACGCTTTTGCCAGCCGGGCGTCGCGATGGATGAAAACCATTCAGGGTCGAGCGGCTTGTTGGCCCGCACATCGACCGACGAGGGCGTGCGCTGCACGACATAGAGCGTCTGGCAGGCGCGCGCGAGATGCGGCACGGCCTGCACCGACGTTGCGCCGGTGCCGATGATGGCGACGCGCTTGTCACGCAGCTTTTCGAGCGGTGCGCCTTTGGGGTCGCCGCCGGTGTAGTCATAGTCCCAGCGGCTCGTATGGAACGAATGGCCTTTGAAAGCCTCGATGCCGGGGATGCCCGGCAGTTTCGGAACATGCAGCGGGCCCGTGCCCATGCCGATATAATCAGCGGTGAAACGGTCGCCGCGGTTGGTTTCGATCACCCAGCGCGAGTGCTCGCCGTCCCATGTCAGATTTTCAACTTCGGTGTGGAACAGCGCATTGTCGTAAAGGCCAAATTGTTTGCCGATGCGCTGGCACTGGGCGAGAATTTCCGGTGCGTGGGCATATTTCTCACTCGGCATGTGGCCGGTTTCTTCCAGCAACGGCATATAGATCATCGAGGCCGTGTCGCATTGCGCGCCGGGGTAGCGGTTCCAATACCAAGTGCCACCGAAGTCGCCGCCCTTCTCGATGATGCGCACATTCTCGATGCCCGCTTCGGCGAGACGCGCGCCGGTGACGAGACCGGCGAAACCACCGCCGACGAAAGCGAAAGTCACATGATCGGTGAGCGGCGCGCGCTCGACGCGCGGCGTATAGGGGTCTTCGAGGTAATGGGCGAACTGATCTTTGATCTGCAAATATTGCTCGTTGCCGTCGCTGCGCAGCCGCTTGTCGCGTTCGGCGCGGTAGCGCGCGATGAGGGCTTGCTTGTCAAAACCGGCACCATTTTGCGCGGGGCTCTCTGTCATTGTCATCGGGCGTCCTCGTTTATGATATTTTGTCAGTTTATTTTGGGCCATTCTCCCGATCTGGGCGACGTTTGCAATTAAAACTATAAAATGGCTGAAAACAGCCAAAAAAAGCCGCCCTGTGGTGGTGTCACCCTCCGCGCGGCGGCTTTGCTTTGCCGGATAGGCTATTCGTTGAGGCTCTTGGCGTCCTTGGCGGCGCGCACCAGTTGCACGAATTCAGCCCGCAATCCGAACTCATCGTCGCCGCGTGCTTTCTGGGCGAGCGCCACGATCTGATCAAACCCGAAGCTGTCGCCGACCCAAGGCGAGCCGCGCAGACGTTCGCCAAAGCCTGCGACCGCTACAGCCCAGCGTGTGGCTTCGGGCGCTGCATCGATGGAGGCCAGCGCATCGGCTGAAATCGCCTGCTCGATCAGTTTGGATGTGCTGCCACCCGGTTCTTTGTAACGCACCTTGAGGAAGGCCAGTTCGCCGCCTTTGTGTGGCGCTTTGCTTTCATCGCTATAGCGCAAGGGATCGGAAGAACCCTTCGCGCCAACCGGCGTGATCTCGTAAAGCGCTGTCACGGAGATGCCGGAGCCGACCTCGCCCGCGTCCACTTTGTCGTTGTTGAAATCCTCACGTGCCAGCAGCCGCGTTTCATAACCGATCAGGCGATATTCAGCGACGAGGGCCGGATTGAACTCAATCTGGATTTTCACATCGTCCGCAATCGGGAAGAGCGAGCCTGCGAGATCGTCGCGCAGCAGCTTGCGGGCTTCCTGCATCGTGTCGATATAGGCCGCCGTGCCGTTGCCGGTCTGGGCGAGGCCCTGCATCATCACGTCATTGTAGTTGCCGCGCCCGAAACCATAGACCGAGAGATAGACACCGGACTTGCGCTTTTCGGCAATGAAGTCTTTCAACTTTTCAGGATCGTCGATGCCGACATTGAAATCGCCGTCGGTGAGAAGGATGACGCGGTTGACGGCACTCTTGTTGAAGTTTTCCTGCGCCAGACGATAGGCCAGTGCCAGACCTTCGCCGCCTGCGGTCGAGCCGCCGGACGAGAGCGCATCGAGCGCCGTTCTGATTTTGGTTTTTTCGCCGCCGTCGGTGGGCGCAAGCACTTCGCCGGCTGATCCCGCATAAGCGACAATTGAGACGTGATCATCCTTGTCGAGCTGATCAACCAACAGGTTCAGCGCCTTCTTGGCGAGCGGCAACTTGTCTTCGCTGTTCATCGAACCGGAAGTATCGACCAGTAAGACGAGATTGAGCGGCGGTTGGTTCACTTGCGGGAGTTCATAGCCCTGCAAACCGATATGAAGAATTTGGCGGTCCTTGGACCAGGGTGAAGCCACAAGCGTTGTGGTGGCGCGGAAAGGCACCTTGGCGCTGGCGGGCCGCGCATAGCCATAATCGAAATAATTCACCAGTTCCTCGATACGCACCGCATCGCGCGGCGGCAATTGACCGTCGTGGAGGAAGCGCCGCGTATTGGCATATGACGCCGTGTCCACATCAATGGAGAAAGTGGAGACCGGCTCCTGCGCGACAAGCTTCACGCCGTTCTGCGGGGCGTCAGGATATTGCTCGGTGAATTGGTCGGGAGCCTGCGCTGGGTATGGCGCATTCATCACCATGTCAGCCTGAGAGCCCGACGCCATGCGAGCCATTTCGGCGGTAGCGGGCGCAGAGCTTGTCGCCGTTGTCTTCTTTTCGGGCGGCGGGTTCATCGCCGCCTGTTCGTTGGAGCAAGCGCCCAGCGCCAAGAGCGCCGCCATGCTGACGCCAAGGAGGCGGGCCGTAAAAATCTTCATCTGGAAGTCCCCATGATCTCGCCGCCCGTGCCCTCATGCTCATCAGACGTTCCGCCCACGGTAAAAGTGGGGCGCAATTGGAGCTTCATTGTGACGGGGCAAAATAAAACCGCCGCAGGGGGTCTCCCTGCGGCGGCTTCGTATCGGGTCTTGCGGGTCGGGTGCTTACCAGAGGTCGTATTTCTGGATTTCAGCGCGGCCCACGACCATGTGGTGCACTTCATCGGGACCATCGGCAAAGCGCAGGTGGCGCATGTCGGTGTACATGCCCGCCAGCGGCGTCCATTGTGAAATACCGGCCGCGCCATGCATCTGGATGGCCTGATCGATGATGAGGCAAACCTTTTCCGGCACCATGGCTTTGACCGCGCTCACATAAACGCGGGCTTCTTTGTTGCCGAGCACGTCCATCGCCTTGGCGGCCTGCAAGACGGCAAGCTTCATGGCGTTGATCTCGATGCGGGCCCGCGAGATGATTTCGAGGTTGCCGCCGAGTTTGGCAATCGGCTTGCCGAAAGCCTGACGCGTCGCCGACCGCTTGACCATCAGTTCCAGCGCCGTTTCGGCTTTACCGATCGAGCGCATGCAGTGATGGATGCGGCCGGGTCCAAGGCGGACCTGAGAGATTTCAAAACCGCGACCTTCACCAAGCAGGATATTCTCTTTGGGCACGCGCACATTGGTGAAGCGAATGTGCATGTGGCCATGCGGGGCGTGGTCCTTGCCGAAGACCTGCATGCCTTCGAGAATTTCAACGCCGGGTGTGTCCTTGGGCACAAGGATCTGCGACTGCTGCTTGCTTGGGGCAGCATCGGGGCTGGTGCGGACCATGACGATCATGATCTTGCAACGCGGGTCGCCTGCGCCGGAGATGTAGAACTTCTCGCCGTTGATGACCCATTCGTCGCCATCGAGCACGGCGCTGGTGCGCACGTTCTTGGCATCCGAGCTTGGTACGTCCGGCTCCGTCATCGCGTAGGCTGAACGGATATCGCCGTTGAGGAGCGGCTCAAGCCACTGTTTCTTTTGCTTTTCGGTGCCGACGCGTTCCAGCACTTCCATGTTGCCGGTGTCAGGGGCCGAACAGTTCAGCGATTCAGATGCAAGCGGCGACTTGCCGAGTTCCACCGCGATATAGGCATAATCAAGATTGGTGAGGCCCGAGCCGATTTCAGAATCCGGCAGGAAGAAATTCCACAGGCCCGATTTCTTGGCTTTGTCCTTGGCGCCTTGCATCAGTTCCAGCTGACGCGGGTGCCACGACCAGCGGTCTTCTTTCTGATCGTTGAGACGAAAGTATTCTTCCGTGATCGGTTCGACGTTTTCCTTGATGTGTTTCTTCACTGCCGCCATCAGCGGCTTGGCTTCTTCCGACATCGCGAGATTAAAAAGGTCTTGGTCTTGTGCCGACATTGCGCTTCCTATCCATGTTTCTTTTGTTCTGATTGACGCAAGGTAACGCCTCGGCGGCAAAAAGCAAAAGGCGCACAAATCCCCACGTCTTGCCCCAAGGGAAACCCCTTCTCAACGGTCGCTTCGGGAGCGGAAATTGTTAGAGTAAGCCCGCCCGGGAGGCATAGCGGCGGGCTGAGAGGAGAGGCTGAATGACAAATTTCATCAAAGACAAGGTTATCATCATCACAGGGGCCGGTGGCGGATTTGGCAGGCTGATCGCTCAGAAGGCGGCAGCTCTTGGCGGCAAGATCGTCTGCGCCGACATTGACGAGACCGCTCTCATCGAAACTGTCAAAAATGTCAGCACGCAAGGCGGCATCGCGTCCTATGTCGTCGCCAGCGTCGCGGACCTCAAAGAAATGCAGGCGCTCGCCGCCCATGCGGTCAAGCAGCATGGCGCCATCGACGTGATGATCAACAATGCCGGTATCATGCCGCTCGCCTTTTTCGCCGATCATGCCGCTGCTGGCGAAGCGTGGTCACGCTGCATCGACGTCAACATCAAGGGCGTCGTCAACGGCATCTCATGTGTCTTTGACCAGATGATGAGCCAGGGCCGTGGCCATGTCGTCAACCTCTCATCGATCTACGGCAATTTTCCAGTGGTCGGCGCGGGCGTTTATGGTGCGACAAAATCGGCGGTCAATTTTTTATCGGAATCGCTGCGCGTCGAAACGCAGGGCAAGATCAAGGTCACGATCATCAAACCCACCGGCGTACCTGCCACGGGCCTTGGCGCGGGCATCATCAACCGCGACGCCATTGTCGGCATCCTCGGCCAGAACGCGGCCTCCTATGGCGGCGTCATGGCTTCGCTCGCGGAAGGCAATAACGCGCCTGAACTGCGCGATCCGAACAATCCTCAATATGCGGCGCTTGAACCCACCTATATCGCGGATGCTGTCATCACCGCCATCAATCAACCCTGGGGCGTCTCGCTGGGCGACATCACGGTGCGCGCCACGGGCGATGGCTATATTCTCTGATTTCGCAAATCATCAGCCTACAAATAAAAAACGAAAAGGGAGCCTTCATCATGCTTATTGACAAGACAACATCGGCCATTGTGACCGGCGGAGCGTCGGGCCTTGGCCGCGCCAGCGCCACAGCGCTCGCCCATGCCGGCGTGAAAGTCGCGATCTTCGATCTCAACGAGGAGAAAGGCGAGGAAGTTGCCCGCGAGATCGGCGCGCTTTTCTGCAAGGTGGATATCACCGACGAAGACAATGTTATTGCCGGTCTCGACAAGGCGCGCAAAGCCCACGGGCAAGAACGCATTCTCGTTCATTGCGCGCAGACCTCGCGCGGTCGCATGAAGACCGTTGGCCGCGACAAAGAGAAGGGCGGCTTCATCCGCTATCCGACCGAGCTTTACGAATTCTCCATTCGCGGCATTCTCGTCGCGAGTTATCGCATGGCCTCGCTTTGCGCGCTGGGCATGGCCTCGCTTGAGCCGCTGGAAGACGGCGAGCGCGGCGTCATCACGCTCACCTCGTCTGCCGCCGCACAAGACGCGCAAGTCGGTCAGATCGGCTATGGCTCTGGCAAGGCAGGCGTCAACGGCCTCGTGCTGCCGATGGCGCGCGATCTGATGGACCTCGGCATCCGCGTCAACTCGATCATGCCCGGCATTTTCGCGACCCCGCCGATGATGGGCGCGCCTGAAAAAGTGTTGAACACGCTCGCTGCCTCCGTGCCCTTCCCCAAACGTCTGGGCAGGCCCGACGAGTTCGGCAGCTTTGTGCTGGAACTGGTCCGCAACAGCTATTTCAACGGACAGGCCATCCGGCTCGACGGCGCGATCCGTATGCCGCCGCGCTGAGGCGTCTCATCTATATATCTATTTAAATCAATGGCTTGACTCCCTTTCCGCACCGATGCGGATAGCGGGATCAGGCCATTTTCTTTTTCCGCTTGACTGTAAGTGTGTACACACTTACATTTCCATCACGGTTCAGCTTTACACCCGCTCACAAGGAAGGCCGACTGCGATGAACATCCTCCGCCGCCTCATCAACTGGCTCAAAACATCGAGCACCGCTTACCAGCAGATCATCCGCGCACAGGCGCAACGCGCCCTTGGCGATATCCGCAAGGCTCATCACCAGTTGATCGCCGAAGCTGGACGCTTTGAACGCAACTTCGCCCGCGAGATGCAATTGAAGGCGGCGTTGGCCGACCTCAACATCCGCCTCGTCACATTGGCCGGGCAGACGACAGCGGCGGCCGGCGCCCGTTGCGCGCTGCGGTCCGAACTCATCTCCTCGCTCACCGTGCGCCTGCAAGGTCGTCAACGCCATTACGAGCGCGCCGTTAATCTGGTGCGTATCGAGATCAATACGGCCCGCCACGGCTGGGCCAAACTCGAAAAAGAAGCGCGCGCCACCTATGCAAAGCTCCACGGACAACTTGCCGGTGCCCGTCCGCTCTGGGCCAAATATGTGTGCCTCGGCGCGGAGAAATTGCTGCACAATCTGGCACGCGAGCGTGCCCGCGTCGCCGACATGATGCGGGCGAGCGCCCTTCTCTATGACGGTCGCAACCTGTCACCGGCCCGCGCCAACCGTCCGCACGCCTGATCCTTCTTGCATGTATAAGTGAAGTCCCATGCCTCGTGGTCCCGATACAAAAACCAAAATCGAACGCGCCGCGCTTGAACTCTTTGTCGCGCAAGGGATCATGGAAACCCGCACGCGGCAGATTGCCGAAGCGGTGAACATTTCCGAAGGCACGATCTATCGTCACTTCGAAGGCAAGGACGAGCTGGCGCGCGACTTGTTCAAGCGCCAGCATGTGAGCCTTGCTGAAGCGATTGAAGCGGCGGCCGCAGCACATACCCATATCGACGATCAGGCGCGCGCCATCGTGGAAGCCTATTGCGCCATGGCCGATAAGGACTGGCTGCTCTTTCGCTATCACCAACTCAGCCAGCATGCGCTGTTGCGCTATTTCAGCCCCGATCTGCCGAACCCTGTCACGGTTGTGATCAATGTCATCAGGGCGGCGATTGCGCGGGGCGAAGTGGCGGTGAAGGATGCCGACCTCGGCGCTGCTATGGCGCTGGGTGTTGTATTGCAAGCCGTGACGTTCAAATCATTCGGCCGTCTCGACGGGCCACTCTCTGCCCACAAGGATACTTTCACGGCGGCCATTCTCGCCGTGCTGCATAGTTCTCCCGCCAAACCCTGATTTCTCAAGATACCGGAGCCGCACCATGCGATCGTTTCTGTTCAATCTTGTTTTCTACGGTTACACGGCGCTCGTCGCCATTGCCTGCCTGCCACTCACTTATCTCAATTCGCCAAAGCCGCTCGAAGCCGTGCTGCATTGGTGGGCCAAAGGCATCGTCTGGTCGCTTGATGTGATTGCCGGGATCAGGCTTCAGGTGCGCGGGCGTGAAAACATCCCCGTCACCGGCCCGAGCCTCATCGCCTCCAAGCACCAGAGTTTTTCAGACGGCATTCTCGTCCTCTCGCTGTTGCCCAACATCGCCACGGTCGCGATGAAGGACCTTCTCGATTATCCCGCCATTGGTCGTATCCTGACGAAGCTCGACATGATCATGGTCGATACCTGCGGTGGTGGCAGCGAACGCGATAAGCTCTCGACAGCGGCCAAACGCGCTTATGATGCAGGCCGCCACATTCTCATCTATCCCGAAGGCCAGCTTGTGCCCGTCGGCGAGCGCGAACGCTATAAGATCGGCGTCTATCACCTCTATAGTGAACTCAATCTGCCGGTGACGCCTGTCGCCACCAATGTCGGGCTGCGCTGGCAATGTCGCGGCTGGAAAAAATATCCCGGGCCTGCCACGCTTTCCTTTCTGCCGCCCATCGAAACGGGGCTCGACAAGGACACGTTCATGCGGGTGCTTGAAGACCAGATCGAAGCCGAGACGGCGCGTCTTGTGGAGGAATTTTCATGACACCCGAAACCGCAAAGCCCAAACACCGCTCGCAATTCCGTCTGCTCGGTTCGCCACGCTTCATGCCGCTGTTTTTCACGCAGGCGCTCGGGGCCTTCAACGATAATATCTTCAAGAACGCGCTGGTGATCCTCATCACCTATTCGGCCGCCGCCAGCCTCCACGGCATCGACACGCAAACGCTGGTGGCGCTGGCGGGCGGGATTTTCATTCTGCCCTTCTTTCTCTTTTCCGCGACCGCCGGGCAATTGGCCGACAAGCTTCCCAAGCCCGACCTCGTGCGCAAGGTGAAGCTTCTCGAAATCGCGATTATGATTGCCGCCGCCATTGGCTTTGCCATCGAGAGCCAGATCCTGTTGCTTGTCGTGCTGTTTTTTCTCGGCGTGCAGGCGACCTTGTTCGGCCCACTCAAATACGGACTGCTGCCTGAGCTTCTCGAAGAGGATGAACTGATCGGCGGCAATGCGCTCATCGAGACCGCGACTTTTCTTGTCATCCTTATCGGCACCATTCTCGGCGGCATCATCATTTTGAAGGCGCACGGGTTGACGATCATTTCCATCATCTGCGTGGCGCTTGCCGTGCTCGGCTGGTGGACTTCGCGGTCGATCCCTCCGCGCGCGGCCGCGAGCCCCACCCTTAAAATCAATTACAATATCATCACCGAAACTTTCAACATGGTGCGCCTCAGCTACGGCGATCTGCCGATCTTTCGTTCCATCATCGGCATCTCGTGGTTCTGGCTGATCGGCTCTGTGTTCATCATTTTGTTCCCGGTCTTTGCGCGCGACGTGCTCAACGGCAATGAACAGATCGTTGCGATGTTGCTGTCGATTTTTTCCATCGGCATCGGCATCGGCTCGCTCGTCTGCGACAAACTCCTCAAAGGTCGGGTGCGCGATTATTATGTGCCCGTGGGCGCACTCGGTATCACGCTCTTTTCGGCGGATCTCTTCTTTGCCTCTTTCCCGCTGCTTGCCACCGCCAAAGGCGATTTCATCGGCGTCACGGCTTTCCTCACTTCGGGCGACAATTGGCGCATCGTCGGTGATCTCTTCGGCATCTCGATCTGCGGCGGTCTTTATGCCGTGCCGCTTTATGCAATCCTGCAAGCCCGCAGCGCGCCCACGATCCGCGCGCGCCTCATCGCGGCCAATAACATCCTCAATGCGCTGGCGATGGTCGGCGCCTCGGGCCTCATCTTCTGGCTCACAAGCAAGGGTGCATCCGTGCCCGGCATCATTCTTGCCATCGGTCTCCTCAACATTCCGATCACGCTCTATGTGTCCTATGTGGTGATCACGACGGCCTTCACCCGCGTCGCCAAAAAGCTGAAGGTTCTGAGCTGATGGGAACGCGTGCGCGTTTCAACATCGTGCTCCCGACCCTCGGCGGTCAGGGTGTGTGGACCGATCAAGCCACGCGCTCAGGCTGGCGCGTGCAGGTCCATGCACTCACCGGCCATGCCCGCCTGCTTGATCGCACAAACCGCCGCCGCGCTTGGGGATCGCGCGCGGCTGTTGAGACGGTTTTTCAGAGACACGCACCGTCGCCCCTATCACGTCCGCACCATGTCGTTGTTCTCGTCCACGGTCTCGGCGGTAACAGCCTCACGTTCCGAAGCATGCACAAGCTGCTCCGCGCCGACGGCCATGTCGTCGCGGAATTCAGATACGCCAGCGCTCTGACACAGATCAGCGATCAGGCCGACGCGCTTCGCCATTTCGTCGACGGGCTCGAAGCCGACAGCATCACGCTCGTCGGGCAAAGCATGGGCGGTCTCGTTGCCGAGCGTGCGCTGGCACAAGGCATTTTTCGGAATGGTGCTTTTGGCTTGGGCGGCACCCGCATTCGCGGCATCGTTCGTATCGGAACACCGTGCAACGGCTCGGGTTTTGCGCGACGCATTGTGGCGGATATCGGCGCAGCGCGGCTGACGCGAACGCCGCTTGCCGAGGTCGCCACCGGCCTGCCGCAAAACGCCATCGGCGACCTCATCGCGCATCTCAACATCGCAGGCAGTCTCAATGGCGCGCGTGGCCTCAATCCGTGGATCACGGGGCCGGATGACGGGCTCGTCGGTGTGTCGGAAGTCACGCGCTGGGACAGTTCCCATACGATCATCATCAATGCCTCGCATTACGGTCTCACGTCAAATGCCGTCGCACTCAGGGCCGTGCAAAGCTTTCTACGTAACGCGACGTAGCGTCGAGGCCGTTTGTCGGTTCCGTTTTTGCCTGAAAAAAGTACCGCTCTGGCCAAGCTGAGTGGCGCAGCGTTAGACTTCCATAAAATACCGGAAAAACGGACATCATGCGGGAGGCCTCAGATGGCAGACAAAGACCTGAACGTGCGGCAAGACTATACGCGCAGCAATGCGGAAATGGCTGCGCAATGGAAAATCGATGTCAACCGCGACCCTTACGAGATCCCGCTAGCCGAGCTTGATCCGGGCCATGACGAGCTTTTCGCCTCGAATAAAATGCTCCCCTATTTCGAACGGCTGCGCAAAGAAGATCCTGTGCATCTGTCCGAGAACGGTCCTTATGGCCGTTACTGGTCGATCACGAAATATGAAGACATCATGCATGTCGACACGAACCACAAACTGTTCTCGTCTGACATCCGCAACGGTGGCATCCGGCTCGGCGGTCAGCGCCTTGAAGGCGAGCCTGATCCGCTGACGCATCTGCCCATGTTCATCATGGAAGACCAACCCAAACACGACGAGCAGCGCAAAGCCGTGCAGCCGATGTTCCAGCCGCAGAGCCTGCTCGACCTTGAACCGTTGATCCGCGAGCGCGCCGGTCTCATTCTCGACGCGCTGCCCCGCGACAAAGAGTTTAACTGGGTGCGTGAAGTGTCAGTTGAACTCACGGGCCGCACGCTGGCGACGCTTTTCGATGTGCCGCAAGAAGACCGCCACAAGCTCATCCATTGGTCAGACACGGTAGAACGGCTCGGCGATCCTGAGTTTTTTGCAACGCCCGAAGAGGGTTTCAAGGAGCTTTGGAACTGCTGGGAATATTTTGACGCGGTGTGGAAAGAGCGCCAGTCGCGCAGCACGCCCGGCACTGATCTTATTTCAATGCTGGTTCATAGCGAATCCACCAAGAACATGACCCCGAACGAATATCTCGGCAACATGCTGCTCCTCATCGTCGGCGGCAATGACACGACACGCAATTCGATTACGGGTGGCGTTCTCGCGCTCAATCAAAATCCGGCTGAGTACAAGAAGCTTTCGGACAATCCCGAAATCATTACCAATATGGTCTCCGAGATCATCCGCTGGCAAAGCCCCGTCGCGCATATGTGCCGCACGGCGCTGGAAGACACCGAAATTCGCGGCAAGCAGATCAAGAAATGGGACAAGCTTGCCATGTGGTATGTCTCGGGCAATCGCGACGAAGACAAAATCCCCCGTGCCAACGAATTCCTGATTGATCGCGCCGGCGCGCGCCAGCACCTGTCGTTCGGCTTTGGCATTCACCGCTGCGTCGGCAACCGCGTCGGCGAAATGCAATTGCGCGTTCTCTGGGAAGAAATCCAGAAACGCTTCAAGAAGGTGGAAGTCACGGGCGAGCCCAAATATCTCCGTTCGAACTTCATCCGCGGCATCACCGACCTGCCGGTCATGGTGCACGGGCACTGACGCGAAGAGCAATCGGCAAGGAAACGTCTATTTGAGGGCCGCCAGAAATTGCCCGATGACGCGGTTGGTGTCGTCAGGCTTTTCTTGCTGCAACCAATGGCCCGCGCCGTCGATCACATGAGCCCCCATCCAGTTGGTCATCACTTCCGGTGCCCGCGCGATGGCCTCCGCGCCCCACCACGTCGCCACATCATATTCCGCACCAAGGAACACTGCGGGCACCGTCAAAGGTTTGCCGACCATGTGGGCGAGATCATGCCAGTTGTTTTCCAGATTGCGGTAGAAGCTCAGTGGTCCGGCAAAGCCGCCGCCCCGGAGGGCGTCCACAAAGACATCAAGATCATCATCGGTGAGCCAGGCAGGCATCACGTCAGGTGCCGCAAAGCGTTCGCGCATCTTCTGTCCGTGCGGCAGGCAAAGCGCGCCGTCGCGCGTCCATTGCACGGGGTCCGTGTCCTTGAGGTTGATGCCCGCCGCTGACGCTGCATCGCCCGATACCGTCCACATGAGGTCGCGCACCCAGCTCCGCAAATCCACCTCAATTTCGTCGATGATACCTTCCAGCGCCCCGAAATAAATCTGGTAGAAATCAGCACCCGGCCCTGAAATTTTCTCATGGATTTCATGCGGCGGCATGTCGCCAAAGGGATTGCCGGGCAGTGCGATCTGGCCGCGACCGGAAAAAGGCACGCTCATGCCGAGCACGCCGCGAAAAATCTCCGGATGCTGCCACGCCGCTGTCCAGACAACGGGTGCACCCCAGTCATGCCCGATCAGAATGGCTTGCTCTTCTCCCAACGCTTTCACCAGCGCCACAAGATCGGCCACCAGCGGACGCAGACGATAAGCGTCGGGATTCCAGTATTTGGACGAGCTGCCATAGCCGCGCTGATCGAGGGCGACGACGCGGTAGCCCATTTTGGCAATTGCCGGAATCTGGAAGCGCCATGAATACCAGAGCTCAGGAAAGCCATGCACCAGAATGACAAGCGGGCCTTTGCCCTCTTCGACAATATGGAGCCTCGTGCCACCGGCCTGTATATGTCTGCTTTGCTGCATTTTTTCTTCTCCGGTTATTTGGGCCGCAGATCGGCACTGGCGAGCGGCAAAGTGCCCGTCTCATGCGATGCATGTCCGAAATTTTGTTCAATAAGCGTGGGACGAAACGAGAGTTTCGTTTTCAACCACTGGCCCAGCACTTTCGCCACAACGTCCGGCCGCATCAGCACCGCAGGTGTCGCGATCAGATGCGTCATCGCCAGATAGAGGCGGTACATGGCCGGGTCTTCATGCGCGCGTTCGAGTACGCGGTCGACATACCAGTTGAGCGCGCGGAAATAGAAAACCCGCTTGCGGGCGCCGTCCTTAATCCATTGGTAGCGCAGGTTCTGTTCGCGCACGACAAACCAAACACGGTCGGCTATCTTTGCCACCCGACTGTAGTAGAGCGGCACCAGGTCCGGATCGGAGGAGCTATGTGCGCCAAGCAGCGTGCGCAATTGCGAAAGTTCCAACAGCGCCTTGGACATGCCGACGCCCGACACAGGGTCAGCGCTGCACAGCGCATCGCCCAGCGCCACGAGACCCGCAGGCAATTTCGTCAGGCGTGCATAATGATAGCGCCGCATTTCCGGATAGCGAAAATTGTAAACCTCTGAGCAGGGTTCGAGATCGTCAAGTTCGTCGCCGATGATCGGCGTTGGCATGCGGCGCGCGAAGTCGCGGAATTCTTTGGCGTTGCGCGGCGGGTCATAGCAATTGTAGCCGACGAGAGAGGTCGACAATATGCGGCGGCTTGTGTCGGTGTAATATTGCGCGGCGTAATAGCGCTGATAGGGCCGGTGCGCATAGGCGATCACCATCACCTTGTCGTCCCATGCGCGACCCTCCGGCACTTTATGGCGCATGCTCGAATAAAAACAATTGAGACAATCTTCCTCGACTTCCGGTACCGGCCATCCCTGCTTGCCGAGCAGAGCGGGAACGGGTGTGTTCTTGCCCGAAGCATCGACGATGAATTCAGCGGCGATGACGCGCATCCGGCCTTCATGCGCCACGACAACGCCACGAACGGCACCTGTCGTTTCATCAATCACAAGGTCCCTGACCTCTTGTCCGTAGAGATAGGTGATGCGCGTTTCATCATCGAGGCGACGACGGATGCACCATTCGAGAAGCGGACGACCCGCGCAGATGATCTCGATGCCGCTCTGCACCACTTTTTTCCATGAGCCTGCCAGCATCAGCCGGTACTGTTCGCCCATGTCCACGCGGAAGGCCCCTGCCTTCACCATGTCGTCGATGATGCCGGGAAATATTTTTTCAAGTTCCCGCTGTCCGGCGATCAGCAGATGGTGGAGATGCCAACCTTGCGCGGCGCCCGGTCGCCCCTCCATCCGGTGATGCCCCTGATCTTTCTCGATGACGATGACGCGATCATAATGGTCCGCGAGGACACGCGCGGTCGCCATGCCCGCAATCGAACCGCCGATGACCAACGCAACGCGTGCGCCCTCGCCCGCCATGCGGGTCATATCAATGACGGGACTTGCGTTTGCGTCAGCCGCTTTGTGTGAGCCCGTTGGCAAAAATTTTTCAAAATAAAGTTCAATCGCATGGTGCCCGCGCTCGTCGAGGCGCTCACGCACGGCTTCCACCATCGGCGCAGGGCCGCAGAGATAGGCTTCCGTATGGCTGTCACCCAACATCGTGTCGTCGATGAGATCGGTGACGAAACCTCGCTTCCCGCTCCAGTCGTCCGACGGATTTTGCACTATCGCCTGCCATTTGAAATCCGCCATGCGGGCTTCAAGCGCGATAAGTCTCTCGGTGAGCACGAGGTCTTCGGCTTCTGTCACGCCATAGAGAAGGCGCACGGGTGCTGCGTGCTTCTGGCTTGCGAGTTGGCACGCGATGGCGAGCACGCCGGAAAGCCCCGTGCCGCCTGCCACCAGCAACACGGTCGCTTGGGTATCGCGCAGATAAAAACCGCCCTTGCCACCGCGAATCTCGAGTTGGTCCCCCACCTTCGCGCGTGCGGTCAAATAGTCCGACATGGC
>TARA_R110000868_G_scaffold19538_7_pt1 | contig 19267 bp, 17 predicted proteins | sample TARA_R110000868 | Tara Oceans TARA_R110000868 (sample SAMEA4397489) | marine metagenome | biome: Polar Biome; feature: [SRF] surface water layer (ENVO:00010504); material: water (ENVO:00002006), including particulate matter (ENVO:01000060) such as... | depth 5 m | reverse complement strand
CCCCCTCCCCCGATGGGGGAGGAATAAGGAAGAGAGACCATGGAAAATTTCAAGATCGACGTCGACGCCGACGGCATCGCCCTGATCACCTTCGACGTTCCCGGACGGTCGATGAACACCCTGACCAGCAAGGTCATGGCCGAGATCCCCGAGTGGGTCGAACGGGTCAGGACCGACGACGCCATCAAGGGCGCGGTGCTGACCTCGGGCAAGACCACCGGCTTCTGCGCCGGGGCCGATCTCGGCGACATGGCCGGCGGCATGCTGGCTGGCGGTTCGCTGCAGGAAGCCTACGAGGCTGGTTGGAAATTAAACGGGGCCCTGCGCGCGCTGGAAACCTGCGGCAAGCCGGTCGCCGCGGCCATCACCGGCCTGGCGCTCGGTGGCGGTCTGGAACTGACCCTGGCCTGCCACTACCGGGTCGCCGGTGACGACAACAAGATCCAGCTCGGCCTGCCCGAGATCAAGGTCGGCCTGTTCCCCGGCGGCGGCGGCACCCAGCGTCTGCCGCGCCTGATCGGCGTGCAGGCGGCGATGATGGCCATGACCGAGGGCAAGTCCTTCCGTCCCAACGACGCCAGAGGCGCGGGCATCATCCATGAGGTCGTGGCCAAGGGCACCGAGGTCGAGGCCGCGCGCGCCTGGATCAAGGGTGGCGGCAAGGCCGTGCAGCCGTGGGACGACAAGAGCTTCAAACTGCCGGGCGGTGGTCCCTACCATCCGGTCGGGGTGCAGAATTTCATCGTCGGCAATGCGATGATCCGCAAGCAGACCTGGGGCAACTATCCGGCGGCCACCAACCTGATGAAGGCCGTCTATGAGGGCATCCAGGTGCCGATGGACGCGGCCCTGCGCATCGAGACCCGCTATTTCATCAAGACCCTGATGACGCCCCAGGCCCAGGCCATGATCCGCAGCCTGTTCCTGTCGAAACAGGAACTGGACAAGGGGGCCGTGCGCCCGGCCGGCCAGCCCAGGTCCGATCCCAAGAAGGTCACCGTCATCGGGGCCGGGATGATGGGCGCGGGCATCGCCTATGTGCAGGCCCTGGCCGGGATCGAAACCATCCTGATCGACCGCAGCCAGGAAGACGCCGACAAGGGCAAGGCCCATGTCGAGGGTCTGCTGAAGAAGCGGCTGTCGCGCGGCCAGATCACCCAGGACAAGTTCGACGCCCTGCTGGGATCGGTTACCGCCACCACCGACTATGACCTGATCAAGGGCTCCGATCTGGTCATCGAGGCGGTGTTCGAGAACCGCGAGATCAAGGCCGATGTGACCAAACGCGCTGAGGCCCAGCTGGCCCCGGGGGCGGTGTTCGGCTCCAACACCTCGACCCTGCCGATCACCGGCCTTGCAGAAGCGTCTGTCCGTCCCGAGGACTTCATCGGCATCCACTTCTTCTCGCCCGTCGACAAGATGATGCTGGTCGAGATCATTCTCGGCGAAAAGACCGGCGAGGCGGCGATCGCCAAGTCGCTCGATTACGTCATGAAGATCCGCAAGACCCCGATCGTCGTCAACGACGGCCGCGGCTTCTACACCTCGCGCTGCTTCGGCACCTATGTCGCCGAGGGTATGGCCATGCTGGAAGAGGGCTATGCCCCGGCCCTGATCGACAACATCGGTCGCATGACCGGCATGCCGCGCGGCCCGCTGGAAATGCACGACGACGTGGCGCTGGACCTGTCGGTCAAGATCGCCAAACAGACGGCCGAGGATCTGGGCGAAAAATACCAGCCGTTGCCGGGCTCGCACATCGTCCAGAAGATGGTCGAGGAGCTGGGCCGCTACGGCCGCAAGAACGGCAAGGGCTTCTACGACTACGATCAAAAACCCAAGGTCATCTGGCCCGGTCTGGCCGAGCTGGCCCCGGTCACCATCGATGACTCGACGCCGGAACTGGTCGCCGACCAGAAGCAGCGCCTGCTGTATCGTCAGGCCGTCGAGGTCGCGCGTTGCTGGGAAGAGGGCGTCATCGACGACCCGCGCGAGGCCGATGTCGGGGCCATCCTGGCCTGGGGCTTCGCGCCCTGGACCGGCGGCCCGATCACCATGATCGACCAGACCGGGCTGAAGGAATTCGTCGCCCAGGCCGACGACTATGCCGCCCGCTACGGCGACCGCTTCAAGGTCCCCCAGCTGCTGCGCGACATGGCCGCCAAGGGCGAGACCTTCTACGGCAAGTTCGCCGGGGCCAAAAAAGCCGCCTGATCCGATCCGTCCTCCCCGTCGCAGCGCGGCGGGGAGGCGAGGCGGGGCCGACGCGTCCGTAGAGGGGCCTCAGTCGATCGCCGCCGAGGCGTCCCGCGGCTCGCTTCCGGACGGCCGAACCGATTGCGGTTCCCGGATCAACAGGACGTCGCCTGGCGCGATGTTCAGAATGCGCCGGGCCGTCCCGCCGAGACGCACGTCGAAAACGCCGCTCCGGCCATGCGTGCCGACCACGACGAGATCCACGTTCCTGGCCCGCATGTAGTCGGGGACGATCGTGTCGACCGATCCATGCTCCATCAGGACCTGCAGATCACGACGCTGGTCTTCAGAGAGGCGGGATTGGGACACGAAGGCCTCGTAGCCCCGTTTTTCCATCGCGGACCACTGACGTCGAAAGTCGGGCTTGTCGAGGAAGCCCGCGAACGGGACTTCCCAGGCGTGAAGCAGGGTCAGCGGCGTGCGCGGGAAAAAGCGGGCGGCCGCCGTGAGGGCATGTTGTGAGGACGCCGAAAAGTCGGTCGCAACGAGGATTTCGTCATAGGGCCGGAGGCGGTTCTTGACGACCAGGAGGGGGACCGGAGTCTGGTGCGCCAGCCGTTCCACCGTGGAACCGAGAAGATAGCGGCCGAGGGTTTCGTCCCGCGCAATGCCGGTGACGATCAGGCCTGCTCCGACCTCGCGGGCGACAGCGTCTATGGCGGCGGCCGGTGCCCCTTCGACAACGCGGACCTCTGCGGCCTTCAGGCTCTTCCCCAGATCACGGCGCAACTGGGCGGCGGCGACCGCCTCCCGATCGGGTGGCTGCCGCCAGCTGGGCAGGTCCCGGCCGCCACCGGAGCCTGGCCCCTCCGCATCGGGCTCAAGAACAGTGAGGACCACCAGCCGTGCGCGCCACCGCTTGGCCAGATCGGCGGCCCGGTCCAGGGCCCGGTCGCACCGGCTGCTCAGGTCCGTGGCCAGAAGGATGGTCTCGGGCGGTCCCTGGGTCCACGCTGGCGCGTTCATCTGGCTGCTCCGCATCTCGTTCGCGCCGAACGTCATGGGCCATTTCGGCGCGCCCTGGCTTGCCGGCGTTCGAAACGTGACACGCGGTCGGGCGATTGTGGAGTCGGCGCCTCCCCCGGGTCATGTTCCAGCAGCAGGGAACCGGCCCATGACAGGGCGCGAACGCCCGCTTTGGAGTCGGAGTCCGATAATCGCGCCTGCTGTGTCGTCAGGCGGTCGAGGTCGCGCGGTGCCGGGACGAGGGCGTCATCGCCGACCCGCGCGAGGCCGATGTCGGGGCCATCCTGGCCCGGGGCTTCGCGCCCTGGACCGGCGGCCCGATCCCCATGATCGACCATCAGGCCGGAGGACCGTTCGGCCCTCAGGGCACCGGCAGTTCCCGTGAAAAGAACCGCACCACGCCCTGATTGAACTCGGCCTTGAATGCAGCCCGGTCGAATCCGGGATTCGAGCGACAGAGTTCCGGCATGGCCGCACTCATGTCCGGCGCACACGGCGCGAGGAAGTCATGGTGAAGGGCTCCGGGGACGAGATGATACTCGACCTCACCCGGCAGTCGGTCGCGGAGCGTCTCCACGTGGAAAGGCGCAGGCAGGATCTGGTCCTCACCGGCCTGCCAAAGCTGGACGGGCACACGCACGCCTTGCAGGCTCACGTCCGAGAACGAGAAACCAAACCCCGGGGCGGCGGCCACAATCGCCTTGATCCGGTTGTCGACCCCACGGGGCCGCCAGTCAGAAACGTCCAACGTCTGCGGTGTGAACAGGGTGCAGACGAAAAACGCCGCATGCGCCGCGCAGTGGTCGAGAATCGCTCCGGCATCGGACTCACCGCCGGCCAGGGTAAGGACGGTGAACCCGCCCGCCGAAAATCCAAAAGCGCCGATCCGGGTCTTGTCGACACCTGCGGCACCGCGCCATTGGTCCGTCATGTAGGTGATCAGCGCGCTGACGTGAGGCGGGCGATCGGTCAGCTGCAACGAACGGCTCATGTCGAGATAGTTGTCGCCGGGATGGGTCAGGGCCGCGACGACAAACCCGGCTTCGGCGAGGGCTTCGGCTGTGTCCTGGTGCCCGCCAAATGCCCCACCATTCCCGTGTGACATGACGACGAGCGCGCGCGGCTCCGTGGACGGCGTTTCCGGGGTCCACACGGCGGCGCTTATGGTTTTCCCGGCGGGGTCGGCGAACTGGATCCGTTGCATGACGCTCTGCGCCAGCGCAGGGGCCGCAAACGTCAAAGCCAGCAGGGCGGCTGTGGCGGCGATCAATCTCATTGGGAACCTCGAGGCGAGGAATGTCCGATAAGGAACGCTCCGCATTAACGCCAGCATAGGGGCGTCATAACAGCCAGCACAACTTAAGCTTTTGTCATGCGGCGGTCTTCATGGAGATAAAGGCGGCAGAAAACCTGACGCTTGGCCAGGTAACCGCTTCTCCTCCTCCGCGAACATCCCGCGCGTCCGCTTGCCGGCCCGCGCCCTCAATACCGGGGCCGCACGGTCCCGCTGTTCGCCCTAGATCACATCCAGCGGCTGTTCCGAGGTCGGTGGCGGGAAGGCGCGGTCCAGGGCGGCGATGTCCTCGTCGTCCAGCCGGATCTCCAGCGCCGCGGCATTCAGCTCGACGTGCTCGATCGTTGAGGCCTTGGGGATGGCGATGACCCCCTCCTGACGCAGCACCAGGGCCAGGGCGATCTGGGCCGGGGTGGCGTCGTGGCGGTCGGCAATCTGTTTCAGCACCGGCGCGTCCAGCAGCCTGCCGCGCCCCAGCGGGGAATAGGCCATCACCGGCATGTCGCGGGCCCGCGACCAGGGCAGCAGGTCGAACTCGATGCCGCGCGAGCCGGGGTGATACAGCACCTGGTTGGCCGCGCACTGGTCGCCGCCCTCCATCCGCATCATCTTGCGCAGGGTCTTCAGGTCGATGTTGCTGACGCCCCAGCGCAGGATCAGGCCCTCGTCGACCAGTTCCTCGAAGGCGGCGATGGTCTCCTCCAGCGGATGGCGACCCTCCCAGTGCAGCAGATACAGGTCCAGCCGGTCGGTCCCCAGCCGTTCCAGCGACTTCTCGCAGGCCAGCATCATCTTCATTTCGCTGGCGTTGTCCGGCTTGACCTTGGAGACCAGAAACACCTCGTCACGGCGTCCGGCGATGACCTCGCCGACCAGTTTCTCGGATTGTCCGTTGCCGTAGATCTCGGCCGTGTCGACCAGGGTCAGGCCCAGGTCGATGCCGCGCGACAGGGCGCGCATCTCGGCCTCGCGGGTTTCGGGATGGTCGCCGATCTCCCATGTGCCTTGGCCAAGGATGGGAACGGCCGTACCGTCGGGCAGGGATGTCAGGCGGGTCATGATCGGCACAAATCACAATGCCGCGCCCGGCGCTACTCCCCCGGAGACTCCATGCAGACGCGACCGTTGAAAACCGACGGCCTGACCCAGCAGATCCTCGAGGCCGGGACCGGCCCGCTGGTGCTGCTGATCCACGGCTTCCCGGAACTGGGGATCAGCTGGCGGGCCCAGGTCGAGGCCCTGGCGGCGGCCGGCTATCACGCGGTGGCCCCCGACATGCGCGGCTACGGCGGCACCGACAAACCGGCGGGGGCCGACAACTATACGGCCCTGCATCTGGTCGGGGACATGGTCGATCTGGTGCGGGCCCTGGGCGCGACGGAGTGTGTCGTCGTCGGTCATGACTGGGGTGCGCCGATCGCCTGGCACTGTGCCCTGTTGCGCCCCGACCTGTTCAGGGCGGTGGCCGGTCTGTCGGTGCCGTTCCAGCCGCGCCGCCCCGGTGGCCCCCCGACCCCGGCCATGGCGGTGCTGTCCAAACGCGCCGGTCTGGGCGACCTCTACATCAACCGGCTGCAGGCCCCCGATGCCCATCTGGCATTCGACGCCGACCCGGCCACGGCCCTGCGCAAGATGTTCTGGTCCTATGACGGGGCCACGTCGGACGCCGACCAGTCGACCGGCTTCCTGCCGCCGGGGGTGTCGATGCTGGAGCAGGTGCCCGACCGCGCCACCCTGCCGCCGTGGATGAGCCCGGAGCATTTCGCCGACTATGTCGCGGCCTTCACCGCCGGCGGTTTCGAGGGGCCGGTCAACTGGTACCGGGCCATGGATTTGAACTGGTCGCTGACCGCCTTCCTGCAGGGCCGGATGATCCATCCGCCGGCCCTGTTCATCGTCGGTGAGCGGGACCCGGTGCGCCACTATTCCGGGGCGCATGAGGCGGGCATGGCCGACTGGCTGACCGACCTGCGCGACCGCACCGTCATCCCGGGCGCGGGCCACTGGATCCAGCAGGAGCGACCGGACGCGGTCAATGCGGCCCTGCTGTCATTCCTCGACGCTGTATCCGCCCAGCGTGGCAGTAAGTCTTGAGCAAGGCTTGAAGCCTAGACTCGGACGGGTGCAAATTTTGGGGAATGCCCCGCGTGTCGACCCTCGTGTCCCTGACTGCCCTTGGCCACAAGCGACAGGACCAGCTCGACCGGGTCGTCGAGGCCGGGCTACCTGAGCAGGGGCGGGTCTTTGCTCTCTCGGTGGAGCCCATCCGCAACTCGCTCGGTCCGCGCTGGGCCGGAAAGCGGGATCAGGTATGGGATGCGGCCGAGCGGGCCCTGGCGCGCCGTCTGCCCCCGCCGGACGTCTTCCTGCGCATCGACGAGACGACCTTCCTGACGGCGATCGTATCGGTCGACGCCTATCAGGCGCAGGTGCTGTGTTCCGAGGTCCTGCGCGACCTGCTGACCTTCTTCCTCGGACGCAGCGCTGACGAGGACGTGGTCCTGACCCGGGTCGCGTCCCTGTCCGGCCAGAACCTGGTCTGCGAGCGGATCGATCCGTTCGCTCCGCGCCCCGTGCAGACCGCCGCCGCCGCCGCGGGCGGCCGGGTCGCCCGCCCCCTCGACCCCAGCGCCTGGAAACCGCCGCTGGCCGGGCGGCGTCATACGGCCCAGGTGGCGAGCCGAACCGGGAGGCTGATCGATATCGAGCTGGAGGTGGTTCCGGTCTGGCGGCTGGATCAGGGCACCATCAGCGCCTTCAGGATTGCCCGCGACCTGCGACAGACGGACCCGGTCGACAACCAGGCCGAACTGGAAATGATCGACCGCGCCACCCTGGATTTTCTGCTGCCCCTGCTCGAGGAGTACCGACGCGAGGGTGGAATCTTCGCCCTGGTGGTGCCGCTGTCCTTCTCCACCCTGTCGGCGGCCCGGCCCCGGATCGCCGTTCTCGATCGCTGCACCCCGGTCGCCGACCTGATGCGTCAGGTGGTCATCCTCGAGGTCGAGGGGCTGGATGCCGGCGTGCCCTCGGGCCGGCTGAGCGAGACCGTCGCGATGGTGCGTCCGTTTTTCCGCAGCCTGATGTTGCGGCTCAGCAACCCCGCCCTGCTGGGCCAGGCCATGCGGGAGCATGCGTTCAGCGGTCTGACGATCAATGTACCGAGATCCGGAACCGGCGTGTCGGGTCTGGGCAGTCTGATCCGGGCGGCACGCAAATACAGCCGTAACGTCATGGTCCTGGGTTTGCCGGGACGCAGCAATGACGAAGCCCTGCGTTCCAGCGGCGTCAGCCACATCTCCTGTCTGGAGCCTGGCGACGGGCCGGTGAGCCCGGCACCGGATTAGGGCCGCGCGATCAGACCGGGTGGGTCGGCGGGGGTTGGACCGGTTCCGACCGGGGGGTAACCGCGGCGTCCGCCGGCAGCGGGATATACTCCGCGTCGTCGTCCCGGGGCAGTTTCATCCGGCCCGCCTGCCAGTCGGCCCTGGCCGCATCGATGCGGGCCTGGGACGAGGCGACGAAATTCCACCAGATCAGCCGCTCACCGACCGGCTCGCCGCCCATCACCATGACGGTCGAGGGCACCAGGGCCTTGATGGTCGGTTCGGCCTGCGGCTCCAGCACGATCATCTGGCCGCGATGGAAGGTCTGGTCACCGACCTCGATCATGCCCCTGGCGACATAGAGGGCGCGCTCGCTCATGCCCCCGGTGCCGCGTCCGGGCGGCGGCGCGGTGCGAACCCCCGTCTGCAGTTCCCAGTGGACATAGAACAGCGGCGAGGAGGTCTTGACCGTCGCCCGTGTGCCATAGGCCTCACCGGCCACCAGCCGCGCGAACAGGCCGTCATTCTCATAGGTCGGCTGGTCGGCCTCGCCGTGATGATAGAAGGCCGGATCGCAGTCCTCGGCCTCGTCGGGCAGGGCGATCCACGCCTGCATGCCGTGCATCGGACCGCCGCTCGACCGTTTGAGCGGATCGGTGCGTTCGGAATGGACGATACCCTTGCCCGCGGTCATCCAGTTGACCTCGCCGGGACGGATGGCCTGGGTCACGCCGGTATTGTCCCGGTGCATGATCTCGCCCTCGAACAGATAGGTCAGGGTCGACAGACCGATGTGCGGGTGCGGCCGCACATTGACGGCCTCGGCCCCGGGCGCGAACGCGGCCGGCCCCATCTGGTCGAGGAAGATGAAGGGTCCGACCATGCGCCGGGCATGGAAGGGCAGGATGCGTCCGACCTCGAATCCACCGAGGTCCTTGCGGCGGGCGTCAATTACCATTTCGATCATGGGCAGGGCATCATCTCAGTCGCGTTGCAGCTGAACGATCACGGCCGGTTCGGGCGGGCCTGCACGCAGGCTGCCGTCGTCGGTGAAATCACTCCACTGGGACCGGGATACGAACACGAGTCTGCCCTGGTGGACCAGACCCGTGGTGGGCTCATCCAGGGCCGGCAGGTTGGCGGCCAGGGTCGTGACCGCCGTCAGGGCCGTCCACCCGGCGTCGGGGGTCAGTTCCAGGATCCGCTGCGGCGCGGTACCGTTCTGAATCGCATACAGCACCCGCCCGTCCGTCGTCAGGCCGTCGATCCCGATCAGGCTGGCCTCGGCGGGGGCGGCGAGGGGGCGGGCGCGGCCGCTGGCAAGGTCGACACGCCACACACCGGACGAATAGTCGGCCACGATCAGGGCCGTCCCGTCCGGGGCGACCACCAGGCCCTGGGGCGAGCCGAACGTCCCCGCGCCGACCAGCGGTTCCAGCGTCGTCGCGCCCGGCAACAGGCGGAAGATCGTACCCGCCGTCGCGTCGGCCACATACAGGCTGCCGTCGGGCCCGCGCACCAGGTCGCCCAGGGTCCGCTCCTGACCGTCGGCCGGGACGGGGTAGGTGGCCGTGATCCGCCCGCTGGCCAGGTCGATCCGCAGCAGGGCGGTCGCGGGCGGCGGTCCGGGCTGACCGTGGCCGGCCGGTGGCAGGGCGGCGGTGGTGGCCCACAGCGTATCGCCCGCAGCGTCGAGGGCCAGGCCGAGGACGCCGCTGACGCGCGGGTCCGGCACCAGGAACGGTGTGACCGTGCCCCGGTCGTCGAGCGCGACGATCGTGCGCCCGGCGACCTGCGAGACCAGCCAGCGATTGCGGGTCTCGTCGCGCACCAGGCTCTCGACCAGCCCGCGCCCCGGCACGGTCGCCAGCGGGGTCAGGCGATCGGCCCCGACCGCCGCGCGATTGAGCGCGATCCGGTCCGCGACCGCCGTATAGCCGGGCGTACCGGCCAGGGCCGACAGGGCCGCGTCATTGTCGAGGTCGAGGGTCAGGCCGGCGGCGGCATAGCGGGCCAGCTGGGCCACGGCGACGGCCGGCTGGTCATCGGCCGCTGCGACCCGGGCCCGCAGCAGCATCAGGCCGGGGTGGTTGGAAATCAGGGTATCCGCCTCGGCCAGACGGCCGGCGGCCAGGGCAAGGTCACCGGAATTGGCCGCGGCCACCGCCTGCGATCGCAGGGTGCGGAATTCCGCGACCGGTCCCGCATCCCCCGCCTGCGCCACGACCGGCGCGGGACCGCCGGCGATGACCAGGGCCACGAGGCCGATGCGAAGGCGGGACGGGATCATGACGCGGTCTCCTGCTGTGCCCGCGACGATCGCCGCCGCGGGTCGACCCTCAGGTCACATGCGGCGTGACGATGCCCAGCGGCAGGGCGGTCACATTCTTCACGCCGCGGGTGACGATATGGCTTTCGCAGTCCGAGACGATGCCCAGGGTCAGCAGCTTGTTGCGCAGGAAGCTGTCGAACGCGTGCATGTCCGAGGTGATGATCCGCAGCACATAGTCCTCCCGTCCGGTGATGGTCGCGCACTGGACCACCTCGGGCCAGTTGGCCACGGCGGCCTCGAACACGTCCAGGTTCTCACGTGTCGGCAGGCTCAGCTTGACGATGGCATAGACCTCGAAATCGAGACCCAGCATGGCGGCGTTGAGGAGGGTGACCCGCTTGCGGATCAGGCCGCTGTCCTCCAGTCTCTTGATCCGGCGCCAGCACGGCGAGGCCGAGAGCCCGACCCGTTCGGCGACGTCGGCGACCGAGAGTCCGGCGTCCTGTTGCAGGATGTCGAGAATCCGGGCGTCAACGGGATCCAGTTCGTCCGCCAATGCGTTTCTCCTATTGATGTTCTGGCGCAATAAAATACCCGAAAACGGCCGTGTGCAAGGTCGAATTTGAGCGAGCCAACGGCGGCGTCCCATGCTAATGGGCGCCTTCGAGGAAAAAGCGGTCGGATCAACAGACGGCAGGACGCATGACCAGGAACAGCCAACCATTGTCGCTTCGGGTGCCGGAGCCTTCGGGCCGGCCGGGGGACCCGACCGATTTTTCGCATCTGAAGCTGGATCCGGCGGGGGCCGTCGACCGGCCTGACGTGTCGACCACGCCCTATGAGATGCGCGATCACGCCTTCCGCCTGATCCGGGTGCTGGACGACGACGGCCAGGCCGTGGGGCCGTGGAACCCGAAGCTGGACCCCGAGACCCTGCGCAAGGGCCTCAAGGCGATGATCCTGACCCGGGCCTTCGACGACCGGATGCATCGCGCCCATCGCCAGGGCAAGACCAGCTTCTATATGAAATGCACCGGCGAGGAGGCCATCGCCGTCGCCCAGGGCATGATCCTGTCGCGCGAGGACATGGGCTTTCCCACCTATCGCCAGCAGGGCCTGCTGATCGCGCGCGGCTATCCGCTGGCGACGATGATGAACCAGATCTATTCGAACGCCGAGGACCCGATCAAGGGTCGCCAGCTGCCGATCATGTATTCGGCCAGGGACTACGGCTTTTTCACCATCAGCGGCAATCTGGGCACCCAGGTGCCCCAGGCCGTGGGCTGGGCCATGGCCAGCGCCTACAAGGGTGATGACAAGATCGCCATCAGCTGGATCGGCGACGGGGCCACGGCCGAGGGCGACTTCCACAACGCCCTGACCTTCGCCTCGGTCTATCGCGCCCCGGTCATTCTCAACATCGTCAACAACCAGTGGGCCATCAGCTCCTTCATGGGCATCGCCGGCGGGCTGGAGACGACCTTCGCCTCAAAGGCCATCGGCTATGGCCTGCCGGCGCTGCGCGTCGACGGCAACGACTTCCTCGCCGTCTGGGCTGCGACCCTGTGGGCCGAGGAACGGGCCCGCACCAACCAGGGCGCGACCGTGATCGAGCTGTTCACCTACCGCGGTGCGCCGCACTCGACCTCGGACGATCCCAGCCGCTACCGCCCGGCCGACGAGCACGACAAATGGCCGCTCGGCGACCCGGTCATGCGCCTGAAGCAACACCTGATCGCCCTCGGCGAATGGTCCGACGCGCAGCAGGAAGAGGCCGAGAAGGAGGCCGTCGAACAGGTTCGCGCCGCCGGCAAGGAGTCCGAGGCCATCGGCACCCTGGGCCAGTCGCGCCCGTCGGTGAAGACGATGTTCGAGGGGGTCTATGCGACCGAGGACTGGCGTCTGGTCGAACAACGCCGCGAGGTGGGGGTATGAGCGTGATTTCCCTTTTCCGCTCATCCCGGCGAAAGCCGGGACCCAGTGCTTTCGCGGGGCACAGTGTATCGGATGTGCGTGTGTGCGGTCTCGGTCAGACCGATCGCCCACAGAACTGGGTCCCGGCCTTCGCCGGGATGAGCGGTGAATTTTGATGAGCGAGCAAACCTTCACCGAATCCGACCGCACCGACGCCGTCGAGCCCGACATGGTCGACCAGAACCGCGCGCCGAAGTCCGAGGCTCCGACCTCGGGCGTCCAGCCGATGAACATGATCCAGGCGCTGAACTCGGCCCTGCACGTCAAGATGGCCGAGGACCCCAACGTCCTGTCGTTCGGCGAGGACGCCGGCTATTTCGGCGGCGTCTTCCGCGTCACCGACCAGCTGCAGCAGAAGCACGGCCTGACCCGCAGTTTCGACGCCCCGATCAGCGAATGCGGCATCGTCGCCGCCGCCATCGGCATGGGCAGCTACGGGCTGCGCCCGGTGGTCGAGATCCAGTTCGCCGACTACATCTACCCGGCCTATGACCAGATCGTCTCCGAGGCGGCCAAGCTGCGCTACCGCTCGGGCGGCCAGTTCACCGCCCCGATCGTGGTGCGTTCGCCCTATGGCGGCGGCATTTTCGGCGGCCAGACCCACAGCCAGAGCCCCGAGAGCCTGTTCACCCATATCGCCGGGCTCAAGGTGGTCATTCCGTCCAACCCCTATGACGCCAAGGGCCTGCTGACCGCGGCCATCGAGGACGACGACCCGGTCATCTTCCTCGAGCCGAAACGCCTGTACAACGGCCCCTTCGACGGCTGGCACGAGAAGCCGGTCAGCCCGTGGAAGACCCAGGACCTGGCCCAGGTCCCGACCGGCAAATACATCGAGCCGATCGGCAAGGCCCGCATCATGCGCGAGGGCAGTGACGTCACCATCCTCTGCTACGGCACCATGGTCTGGGTCTCCCTGGCCGGGGCCGAGCACGCCGGGGTCGACGCCGAGGTCATCGACCTGCGCACCCTGGTGCCGCTGGACATCGAGACCATCGAGGCCAGTGTCAAGAAGACCGGCCGCTGCGTCATCGTCCACGAGGCCCCCAAGACCTCGGGCTACGGCGGTGAGCTGTCGGCCCTGGTCCAGGAGCGCTGCTTCTATCATCTGGAGGCCCCGATCACCCGGGTCACCGGCTGGGACACCCCCTATCCGCACGCCTTCGAATGGGAATATTTCCCCGGCCCGCAACGGGTGTCCGATGCCTTGAAATCCGTCATGTCTGGCCAAAACACGGGGGCGCGCTGAGATGGGTCGTTTCGTCTTCAAACTGCCCGACGTGGGTGAGGGCACCGCCGAGGCCGAACTGGTCGCCTGGCACGTCAAGGTCGGCGACACGGTCGCCGAGGACCAGATCCTCGCCGACATCATGACCGACAAGGCCACGGTCGAGCTGACCAGCCCGGTCGCCGGCACCGTCACCGCCGCCCATGGCGAGGTCGGCCACCAGCTGGCCGTCGGTTCGCCCCTGGTCGAGTTCGCGGTCGAGGGGGCGGGGAATGCCAGTGCGGCCGCCGATAACCCCTCCACCGCTTCGCGGTCCCCCTCCCCATCCGCAAGCGCGGACGGGGAGGAGACACCCGCCGCCGTCGCTCCTGTCTCCTCCCCACGCAGTGGGGAGGGGGACCGCGAAGCGGTGGAGGGGAAATCTCCCCCCGCCGCCCCCGGAGCCAACCACGTCTTCAAACTGCCCGACGTCGGCGAGGGCACGGCCGAGGCCGAGCTGGTCGGCTGGCACATCAAGGTCGGCGACAGCGTCGTCGAGGACCAGATCGTCGCCGACATCATGACCGACAAGGCCACCGTCGAACTGACCAGCCCGGTCAGCGGCACGGTCGTGGCCCTGCACGGCGAACCCGGCCAGCAACTCGCCGTCGGCGGCCCGCTGGTCTCGTTCAAGGTCGAGGGCAAGGGCAATGTGGTGGCTGCGGCAGCCCCGGTCCCCGCCACCGCTTCGCGGTCCCCCTCCCCGCAAAGCGGGGAGGAGACACAGCGCGCGCCGTCTGTCCCCCTGTCAGGGGGACCGAAGCCTGCGCAGCAGGGTTCGAGGGGGGCGGCGCCGCAACGTCAGCTCTCCGCCCGCAACGCACGCCCGCTGGCCTCGCCCGCCGTGCGCAACCGCGCCCGCGACCTCGGCATCGAGCTGCAGTTCGTGCCCGGATCCGGCCCGGCCGGTCGTATCGAGCACGGCGATCTGGACGCCTTCGTCGCCTCGGGCGGTCGCGGGTCATCCGACGCCGCATCGTCCGGCACCACCTTCGCCCAGGCCGAAGGCACGACCGAGACCCGGATCATCGGCATCCGGCGCAAGATCGCCGAGAAGATGGCCGAGTCCGTGCGCCGCATCCCCCACATCACCTATGTGGAGGAGATCGACGTCACCGCGCTCGAGGACCTCAGAACCCACCTCAATGCGACGAAGGCCAAGGACCAGCCCAAGCTGACCCTGCTGCCCTTCCTCGCCCGGGCCATGGTCGTGGCCCTGCGCGACCAGCCGCAGATCAACGCCACCTATGACGACGAGGCCGGCATCCTGACCCAGCACGCCGCCGTGCATCTGGGCATCGCCGCCCAGACGCCGAACGGCCTGATGGTCCCGGTGGTCCGCCACGCCGAGGCCCGCGATCCGTGGGACACGGCACTGGAGATCGGCCGCGTCTCGACCGCGGCCAAGGACGGCAGCGCCAAACGCGAAGACCTGACCGGTTCGACCATCACCATCACCTCGCTGGGCACCCTGGGCGGGGTGATCCACACCCCGATCATCAACCACCCCGAGGTCGCCATCGTCGGCCCCAACAAGATCGCCGAACGCGTGGTGGTCAGGAACGGCCAGATGGTCGTGCGCAAGATGATGAACCTGTCCTCCAGCTTCGATCACCGCATCGTCGACGGCCACGACGCGGCGGTCTTCGTCCAGCGCATCAAGACCCTGCTGGAGAACCCCGCGACGTTGTGGATGTGAACGAAGGCCCGTCTCCCGGTGGGAGAGGGGTCCGAATGGCGAGCAAGACATGGTCAGGACGCTGAAAACCAGAGTCCTGACCCTCGTCGCCGAAATTTGCTGCGACCAGCCGGGCCACGAAACCGCGCGGGTCGGCCGCCCCTAGGCGCGCAGCTCGACGATCCGCTCGCCGCCGTCCAGCCGTTCGACCACCTGGGGCCAGTTGCGATCGATGATGTCGAACAGGTCGCGGTTGGCGCGGTTGCCGACGCGCAGCCGGACAAGCCGGCCCTTCCGCGCGGCGAGGACCATAAAGTCACTGTCCTTGCTGACCACGACGGCGTCCTGTCGCCGCGCTTCGGCCCACACCTCGGCATCGGTCGCCGTGCCCAGTCCCAAGACCTCCACATGCAGGGCCTCGTGCCCCTGCTGTTGAAGAAGCGCACACAGACGAACAGGCAGATTCTGGTCGAGCAGAAACCTCAAGCCGCAGCCGTGACCGAGGCGTGATCGACCTCGGCAGCGGCATAGGCCAGGCAGGCGTGGATATCCTCGCGGGTCAGGGCCGTGTAGTCGGCCAGGATCTCGGCCTCGCTCATGCCCGACGCCAGCCAGCCCAGCACGTCACCGACCGTGATGCGGGTATCGCGCACGCAGGGGCGGCCCGATCGTTTGCCGTTCTCGATGGTGATGCGGCTCGGAAGCTGGCTCATGGGCGCAATCTACACCAGGCGACGATCTTCGGAAACTCCGGGCGGGTTTCCCGCCGCGCCAACCGCAGCTAGAAGGCCGGTATGACCCAGACCCTGAAAACCAAAGTCCTGATCATCGGTGCCGGCACCGGCGGCTATGTCGCGGGCATCCGCTGCGGCCAGCTGGGCCTCGAGGCCGTGCTGGTCGACGGCGGCGACGGCCTCGGCGGCACCTGCCTGAACGTCGGCTGTATCCCGTCCAAGGCCATCATCCATGCGGCCTCGAAATTCGAGACGGTGGCCAAGGCCGCCAATGGCGGGACGATGGGCATCACGGCGGCCAAACCGGCCATTGACCTGGCCCAGACCACGGCCTGGAAGGACGGCATCGTCAAAAAACTCAACGCCGGGGTCGCCGGCCTGCTGAAGCGGTCGAAGGTCAAGGTCATCAACGGCTGGGCCGAGTTCACCGACGCCAAGACCTGCACGGTCAGGACTGCCGACGGTGACATCACCATCAGCGCCGAACACGTCATCCTGGCCACCGGCTCCGAGCCGGTCGAACTGCCGTTCCTGAAATTCGGTGGCGACGTCCTGTCCTCGACCGAGGCCCTGTCCCTGTCCGAGGTCCCGAACAAGCTGGTCGTGGTCGGCGGCGGTTATATCGGCCTGGAACTGGGCATCGCCTTCCGCAAACTGGGGGCCGAGGTCACCATCGTCGAAATGGCCGATCGCCTGCTGCCGCTCTACGACAAGGCCCTGACCGATCCGGTCCGCAAATGGCTCGAGACGCACGGCGTCGAACTGCATATGGGCGCGAAAGCCGGGTCGTTCGAAAAGGGCCAGCTCAACGTCACCACCGGCGACGGCAAGGCCATCAAACTCAAGGCCGACAAGGTGCTGGTCACCGTCGGTCGTCGCCCGCGCACGAAGGGCTGGGGCCTCGAAACCATGGGTGTCGCCATGGAGGGTCCGTTCGTGAAGATCGACGACCGCTGTGCCACCAGCATGAAGAACGTCTGGGCCGTCGGTGACCTGACCGGCGAACCCATGCTGGCCCACAAGGGCTCGACCCAGGGCGAGATCGTCGCCGAACGCATCGCCGGCCACGACAAGGTCTTCAACCCGGTGACCATCGCCGCCGTCTGTTTCACCGAGCCCGAGATCGTCTCCGCCGGCCTCGGCCCGCTGGATGTCGAGGGCCGCGACGACGTGATCACCGCCGTCTTCCCGATGTCCGCCCTCGGCCGCGCCCTGGCCATCGAGGCCGCCGACGACGGCGGCTTCGTCCGCGTGCTGGCGTCCAAGAGCGACCATCGCCTGCTCGGCGTCCAGGCCGTCGGCCAGCACGTCGCCGAACTGTCCAACAGCTTCGCCCAGATGCTGGAGATGGGCGCGGTGCTGGAGGACGTCGCCGGCATCATCCACGTCCACCCCACCCTCGGCGAGGCCTTCCACGAGGCGTCACTGCGGGCGCTGGGGCACGCCATCCACATCTAGGTCCGACCCGTCCGGGTCAGGCGGCGGCGGCCTGGCGTTCCGGGGTGCCGGGCTCGAACACGGCGCGGAAGGTAAAGACCGAACCCTCGCCCGGGACCGATCGCACGGTGATGTCCCCGTCCATCAGCCCGGCCAGCGTGCGGCAGATGGTCAGCCCCAGACCGGTTCCCCCGAACCGCCGGGTCGAGGACTCGTCGGCCTGGGCGAACGGCTGGAACAGGTCGTCGATGTCAGCGTCGGCGATGCCGATTCCGCTATCGGCCACGCTGATTTCCAGTCGGGTTCGACGGTCCTTGACCGGCGAACCTGTCACCGTCAGCGTCACGGTGCCGGCCTCGGTAAATTTGAGCGCATTGCCGAGCAGATTATGGGTGATCTGCGACAGACGCAGGGGATCCAGGGTCAGGGTGGCGGGCAGCACGCCCCGGGTTTCGGCCATGAAACGGACACCGCGGGACTCGGCCTGGGCGCGGAACGGACCGACCAGCCGTTCGACCAGACCGTCGGTATCGACCACCACCGGGTCAAGGGTCATCCGCTCGGCCTCGATCTTGGTCACGTCGAGAATATCGTTCAGCAGCGCCATCAGGTTATCGCCCGAGGACAGGATCACCTCGACCATCTCGGTCTGACGCGCATTCAGTCCGGTGACCTTGAGGACCTGGGCGGCGCCCAGAACCCCGTTCATCGGCGTGCGCAGTTCGTGGGACATCACGCCGAGGAAGCGCGACTTGGCGGCATTCGCCGCATCGGCGCGGTCGCGCGCGGCGGCCAGGTCCTCGATCAGCCCGGCCTGGGCCAGGTTGACGGCCTGGAGCTCACCGTCCTTCATCTCGGTGATGACCACCTTGATCAGCAGAGCCATGACGACCACCGGGACCAGGCTGAGGGTGATCGCGAACCCGGGCGTACCCCACAGCCCGATGATCAGCCCGACGACCAGCACCGTATAGGGGGTGGACACGATCAGGGCTTCGCGCGGCGCGGCGCGCATCTGGGTGAAGACGAGGGTGTAGCCGGCGAGCAGCAGGGCGACGGCGACCGTCGACCCGAGCGGTCCGCCGTAGAGGATCGCCAGCAGCGGGGCTCCCGCCCATGCCGTGCAGGATACGGTGGCGACCGCCAGCTTGAGCCGGGCCAGCCCGGCGGGGTCCAGACCGGTCAGGCGGGACTCGACCAGGGTCCGGACCAGGCCGAGAGCAGTGGTGACTCCGAACCATGCCAGCGCCAGCCGCCAGGAGGTGGTGACCCACAGGGGCAGGGCCCAGGCGGCGATGATCCAGTAGCGGAGATGACCGGCGGCGATAAGCCGGTGCAGCCGCGGGACCGGCGGTCCATCCGCGGCGGCCGAAATCGACGTCATTACAATCTCCTCAGTAGGCGCAGGATCACCCATCAGTCCTAAGGGGCTGTGAATCGGCCGGTCCGGATCCCGACGCGCGCGGCACGTTTGCGGGTGCCCTTGAGTGGGCGCGACAGCCACGGCATCCTGACCGCTGCATTGAGGAGGATTTCATGCGCGTGACGATGTTGATGACGGCCATGGCCGCGACGGCGATGCTGGCGGGCGCCGCCCAGGCGCAGACCGGGACCGCCCCCGAGGGGGCCCGGTACCAGGCGGCGCTGGAGCGGATGATCACCGAAACGGCCCAGGGGCGTTGCCCGGCCGATCTCATGGCGGAGCAGCTGCTCACCGCCTGCAACCAGCAGATTGCGGCCATGTCGACCGGGCTGCAGTCGCTGGGTCCGATCCAGACGATTACCTTTCTCGGCAGCGAGGACCGGGCCGACGGCCGGCTCGAGCGCTATGCCGTCAAATTCACCGGCGGTGCGACCCTGAACTGGGGCATCGGGGCCGAAGCCGCCGGCAAGTTCGGTGCCGCCTTCGCCGGCGGCTGACGACGGCGGCACAAAGCCCCTCTCCCGGCGGGAGCGGGGTTGGGGAGAGGGCGTACGGTCTCACCCCGGTCGCACTGTAAACCTCGCTTGTAATGGCTGTCGTCATCCCGGGGGCGCGTAGCGAACCCCGGGACCCAGCGGCA
>TARA_R110000868_G_scaffold48354_3_pt1 | contig 19268 bp, 18 predicted proteins | sample TARA_R110000868 | Tara Oceans TARA_R110000868 (sample SAMEA4397489) | marine metagenome | biome: Polar Biome; feature: [SRF] surface water layer (ENVO:00010504); material: water (ENVO:00002006), including particulate matter (ENVO:01000060) such as... | depth 5 m | reverse complement strand
AAAAGAAGGGAAAACCATGACCAAGTCGGAGTTGATCGAGCGCATCGTCACCCACCAGGGGCAGCTCTCATCAAAGGATGTCGAATTAGCGATTAAGACCATGCTTGAGCAAATGTCGCAGGCTCTTTCGACGGGTGATCGCATCGAGATTCGTGGCTTCGGCAGCTTTTCGCTGCATTACCGTGCGCCACGTGTGGGGCGTAATCCCAAGACGGGGGATTCCGTGCGTTTGGATGGCAAGTTTGTGCCGCACTTCAAACCGGGCAAGGAGCTGCGTGATCGGGTGAATGAGGACGAATAATCGTTTTATCCAACCATGCATAGCCCTTGTTAATTCATCCGTTTGCCGACTCTGCAAGCAAATCAATAGCCAGATCTAAAGCCCCGCGATTCCAGCAATATTGCTGATCCCGGCGCATCCCCACTTAGCTACGGCTCGTCGGCAAGCTCGCTCTTACAAAAGCCGAGTTCGCCGGCAGCGGCCAACTCAGAGCTAGCCGTTAATCCAGCTGTTCTCTGCTGTTCTTCTCCTGCCGGGCCTGCGGTGTATTTGTCCAGTGCGGCAACCAATAGTTGGATGATTTAGGGCGGCGTCCCCGTGACTAAAACCTTAAGCCTAAGCCTCAAGCCTGTAGGAATTGTCGGGCCGGCATGGCAAAATGCCTGCCTAAATTCGGGCTTGCTCTTGGGAGTTCGAGATTAGTAGTGGCGAGTAGTCAGTTCTTAAGCAGCGAGGATGCACACAGGCGCAGTCTGTCAGTTTTGCTGACCACAGTAAGGCCATTTCAAGACTCGGCCTACGTTACAAGCACCCTGTTCAAGTAAACAATTTTTGAAAATAGATGGATCTACAGTGACCGAGCAAACATATCAGCGGCAAACTAATGATGATGAAATCGATCTCGTTGAGCTCTTCCAAAGCCTGTGGGCGCAAAAATGGCTAATAGCCCTGATCACTTCGGTGTTTGCAGTGGGTGCAGCTTCATATGCGTTTCTCAGTAAGCCAATATATGAGGCGAGTGCTGCTGTGTTGCCGCCGTCTTTAAATGACATTGCCGGTTTCAATTTAGGACGAGCGGGAGCAGATGAGGGCGGACTGAAGCCTTTTTTGGTTGATGATGTGTACGCGGTGGTTACTCGAAATTTACAGTCAGATAAATCAAAACGTAAATTTTTTAAAGAGGTTTATTTGCCATCCTTAGATGATGCCCAGCGTAATGGGTCTCAGGACGGTCTCTACAAAGCATTTAATGGAAAGTTCAGTATTAAGGCTGTGGATAAAAATCAGCCTGATCGTTACTCCATTGTTATCGAGCATTACAAACCTGATTTAGCCTCAGCTTGGGTTAAACAGTATATCGATCAAGTAGCTGAGCGATCGTTAGATGAAATGTTGCAGAACGCTGATCGTGAACTTGCTGTACAAGCACGCAATATTCAGCAGCAGATAAAGTCAGAGCGTGCGAGTGCTAAAGCTCGCAGAGATGATCGCACAATACAATTGCAAGAAGCACTAACGGTTGCCGATACGATAGGGCTCGATAATCCTCCGGTTATTACTGGCCGAGTATCAAATGACAGTGAACTATCTGCCTTTATGGACGGTAGCTTGATGTACATGCGGGGCTCTAAAGCATTGCGTGCAGAAATGGGCGTGTTGTTGGCACGCTTATCAGATGACCCGTTTATTCCAGAACTGCGTGACCTCGAAGCAAAATATCAGGTGTTCGCTGGTGTTAGCCTTGATCCAAGCAATGTTGCAGTCTTCCGCCAAGACGGTGACATTGAGGTGCCAGATCAGCCCACCAAGCCGAAGAAGGCACTGATCATAGCGCTGGGTATTGTGCTTGGCGGTATGTTGGGCGTTTTTATTGCGCTGATTCGCGTGATGTTAATAAAGCGAACAGCTAAGGGGCAGTAATCTCTCGGTACTTGCTACGTTGTGCTGAGTGGGCTGCGCTGATTAGGACTCACAATATCGATATCGCTCGCCGCAGCTTACGGGTCATTGGTAAGGGTTGAGAGTCTCGATTGAGCTGACTAGCCTCCTAAATCGCAACCCTCGCTGAAAACGATTTGTACAAAAGGCGTGACGTTTGGATAGGCAGCCAACGCAAGTACTTGAACGCAGCATTATAGAGCTAATCGACAGCCACCGTTAACGGGTTAACTCGGACCGACCACATGGCCAGCCCCCACATTCTTCATCATGGCGCCAAAGATGGCGTGACCGGCCCTAGCCATCAGCTGCTGATGGCTGCCGAGCACGGCCACTTCATCTACTGTGGTCTGTTTCATGGTGTGCAAACCTCAGTTAAAGGTAAATCCTTCGCTGATCGTCTGGTTATAGAGCTCCCGTTAGCCATGATCCAGGCTCTAGTCGCCACCCATGTGAATAGCGACCTTGTTGGGCACATCCCCTATCTGCCGGAGGCCGGCCCCAAAGGGCCGATACTTTGCGGCGGGCCTTCTGCCAAACTGCTGCCCATCGTCCTCGAAGATACCTTTAGCTGGGTTTCAGTCGTGATCCAAAGCCGGGCGAGCGCTACCTAAAATGCGTCGAGCCGCGAATGATTGCCTTGCTCTATTAAGGCGGATGCAGTCTTAGTACCCTTACACGAGTAAGCAGCCAAGCTGCTTCTACGTTAACTACCGAATGATGGTTCCAGCTTTTTTATGAAAATACTCGTGACAGGTGGTGCAGGCTTTATTGGGTCTGCCGTTATTCGCCACATTATCGGCCACACGACTGACAGCGTGATTAACCTCGATAAGCTCACCTATGCCGGCAATCTGGAGTCATTGGCTGACAGCAGTGCCAGTGATCGTTATGCCTTTGAGCAGGTGGATATCTGCAACCGTGCTGAGGTGGATCGTGTGTTCCGCGACAATCAGCCCGATGCTGTGATGCACCTAGCAGCGGAAAGCCACGTAGACCGTTCCATCGACGGCCCCGCAGCTTTTATAGAAACCAATATTGTCGGCACCTACCATTTGCTGGAAGCCGCACGTCACTACTGGCAAGGTTTGGACGACGCCCGCAAAGCCGCCTTTCGCTTCCATCACATCTCAACTGACGAGGTGTATGGCGATCTCGAAGACCCTGCCGAATTGTTCGTTGAATCAACCCCCTACGCGCCAAGCTCCCCCTATTCCGCCAGCAAGGCCAGCTCTGATCATTTGGTCCGCGCCTGGAGCCGGACTTACGGGTTACCAACGCTGATTACCAACTGCTCGAACAACTATGGTCCGTACCACTTCCCGGAAAAACTCATCCCGCTGATCATCCTTAATGCATTAGACGGCAAGCCGCTGCCCATCTACGGCAAAGGCGATCAGGTTCGTGATTGGTTGTACGTCGAAGATCACGCCCGCGCTTTGTATAAGGTCGTTACCGAAGGCACAGTAGGGGAGACCTACAACATCGGCGGCCATAACGAAAAGCAAAACATCGAAGTGGTGCATAGCGTTTGCGACCTGCTTGACCAACTACGCCCGCTAGGTGCCACCACCGCGCAATGTAGGAAAGGCGACCTCGCCGCGATGCAGGCAGCAGGGCTGCCGGGCGAACAACCGCTCTCTTACAAATCCCTCATCACTCACGTCAAAGACCGCCCCGGCCACGACCTGCGCTACGCCATCGACGCCAGTAAAATCCAGCGTGAACTGGGTTGGACGCCTATCGAGACGTTCGAGTCGGGTATTCGCAAGACGGTTGAATGGTATCTGGCCAATTCTGATTGGGTCGAACATGTAAAAAGTGGTGCCTACCTGCAGTGGCTGGACAAAAACTACGCCGCACGCAATACCAAACCATGAAAATCCTTCTGTTCGGCAAGGATGGTCAGGTCGGTTGGGAGCTACAGCGTGCGCTAGCACCTCTGGGCGAGCTGATAGCACTGGGTCGCCAAGGTGAAAGTGATCTGTGTGGTGATCTGGCTGACCTCGATGGCTTGCGTAACACCATCCGCCGCTTGCAGCCGGACGTTATCGTCAATGCCGCTGCCTATACGGCAGTTGACAAGGCTGAAAGCGAGCCTGAATTGGCGCACTTGATCAACGTTCAAGCCCCGCAAGTAATGGCTGAAGAGATGCATGCGTTGAATGGCTGGCTGGTGCATTACTCCACCGATTATGTGTTCGATGGCAGTGGTACTGCACCCTGGTCCGAGACGGTTCGGCCGGCTCCGCTCAATCAATACGGACAGAGCAAGTTGCAAGGCGAACAGGCCATTACGCAAAGCGGTTGTCGGCACTTAATTTTTCGTACCAGTTGGGTCTACGCCGCGCGCGGCAACAACTTTGCCAAAACCATGTTGCGCCTGGCCGCTGAGCGTGAGCAGCTGAACGTCATTGACGACCAGGTAGGTGCTCCTACGGGCGCAGATTTACTTGCGGATGTAACCGGCCATGCACTAAAGCAAGCCATGGCTCAGCCGCAATTAAGCGGTCTTTATCATCTGGCCGCCGCCGGTGAAACTTCATGGTGCGGTTATGCCCGCTATGTGATCGAACAGGCCCGAAGCATGGGCGCCGCACTTGCAGTGCAGAGCATAGAGCCGATACCGACCAGCGCTTATCCAACTCCGGCCAAGCGCCCACACAATTCAAGATTAGATACCCGCAAGGTGAGCCGATGCTTCGCCCTGCAATTGCCGGATTGGCAAAGTGGCGTATCGCGCATGCTCAAGGAGATTTAACCCATGCCCATCACTAATCGTAAAGGCATCATCCTTGCCGGCGGCTCGGGTAGTCGCTTGCACCCCATTACTCTGGGCGTATCAAAACAACTGCTGCCGATCTACGACAAACCGATGATCTATTACCCGCTCTCGGTATTAATGCTGACTGGCATCCGTGAAGTGCTGATTATCTCAACTCCGGAAGACCTGCCAAACTTTCGAAAGTTGTTGGGTGACGGTAGCCAGTTTGGTATCCAGCTGAGTTATGCCGAGCAGCCCTCACCGGACGGTCTAGCCCAGGCTTTTATTATCGGCGAAGAGTTTATTGGTGATAACAACTGCTGCTTAATTCTCGGCGATAACATTTTCTACGGGCAGAACTTTTCTGCCAACCTGCATGCCGCTGCCGCGTGTACTCATGGCGCAACTGTATTCGGCTATCACGTAGCCGATCCAGAGCGTTTTGGCGTGGTGGAGTTCGATGCTAATGGCCGCGCCATCAGCATTGAAGAGAAGCCAGCTAAGCCAAAATCCAGTTATGCCGTAACTGGGCTGTACTTCTACGACAACCGCGTAGTTGAAATAGCCAAGGGTATTAAACCCTCCGAGCGTGGCGAGCTGGAAATCACCGACGTAAACCGCGCCTACCTTGCAGACCAAAGCCTTAACGTAGAAATGCTTGGCCGCGGCTTCGCTTGGCTGGATACCGGCACCCACGACTCACTGCTCGAAGCCAGCCATTTTGTGCACACTATCGAACAGCGCCAAGGACTCAAAGTTGCCTGCCTCGAAGAAATATCCTTTCATAATGGTTGGTTGACCAATGAGCAAGTGAGGCAACAGGCAGAACGTTTGAAAAAAACTGGCTATGGTGAGTATTTGTTTGGTTTGCTTCACGAGGTGTCGGCGTGAAGCTTATTCAAACCGCTATTCCAGACGTCGTCATTATCGAGCCGCAGGTATTTGAAGACGGCCGTGGCTGGTTTATGGAGAGTTTTAATGAGCAACGTTTCCATGCCGAACTGGTTAAATTAGGGCTGCCGGCGCCTCGTCCATTTGTTCAGGACAACCATTCTTGTTCCAAAAAAGGTGTATTGCGGGGTTTGCATTATCAATTGCCCCCCCATGCGCAGGGCAAGTTGGTACGTGTGACTCAAGGGGCTGTATTTGATGTTGCCGTAGATATTCGGCAAGGTTCGTCAGCCTTTGGGCAATGGGTCGGTGTTGAATTAACTAGCATTAATAACAAAATGTTGTGGATTCCCGAAGGCTTTGCCCATGGTTTTATTGCGCTTGCGGACAATACACACTTCCACTACAAGTCCACCGACTATTATGCTAAAGACTGTGAGGCAGCGCTTCGCTGGACTGATCCACAGTTGGCAATACAGTGGCCGCAAGTTGATAAGTTGATTATTAGTCAGAAAGATCAGCAAGCGCCGCTGTTCTCCCAGCAGGCGGAGGCAGATAAGTGAGTTTAATTAAGTGGATTGATTTTAAAAGTCTGGGCGATGAACGAGGTAGTTTAGTAGCTCTTGAAATAGGCAAGGAAAAAGAACTTCCATTTGCAATAAAACGCGTGTATTACATTTATCGCACCGCCGAAGGCGTCAGTCGTGGTTATCACGCCCATCGTAACCTTAAGCAGGTCGCTATCTGCGTGGCAGGCAGCTGTCGTATGGTGCTTGATAACGGTATTGCCCGTGAAGAAACTTGGATGAATTGCCCGAGCAAAGGTCTATTGATCGAGAGCATGGTCTGGCGAGAAATGCATGATTTTAGTTCGGACTGTGTTCTGCTGGTTTTGGCCAGTGAGCAGTATGATGAAGATGATTATATTCGCAGTTATTCAGATTTTATCGGGTTGGTAAAAAATGTCTAAAATTCACCCTCTCGCCGATGTAAATAGCGTCAGCATTGGTGCAGGCACAAGAATCTGGCAATACAGTATTGTTTTTGCGGGTGCTAAAATCGGTACGAATTGTAATCTCTGTGCGCATACATTGGTCGAGGCTGATGTTGTTATAGGCAATAATGTCACAGTTAAATCCGGTGTTTTTCTATGGGATGGTACCCGTATTGAGGATGATGTTTTTATTGGTCCAAATGCTACCTTTACCAATGATCTAATGCCACGCTCTAAGCTTTATCCAGATACCTTTAGCGGTATTATTGTTCAGCAGGGTGCCAGCATCGGCGCTAATGCAACCTTGCTGCCAGGTATCACAATTGGTCGTTACGCTATGGTTGGTGCCGGTGCGGTCGTCACCAAGGATGTTCCCGCACACGCAGTTGTAATTGGTAATCCGGCTAAAATTATCAGGTATATAGAGTCATGATTGATTTTCTTGATCTTAAAGCGATTAATGCAGCTTTTCGCGAAAAGCTAATTGAAGCCTGCACACGTGTTATTGACTCTGGCTGGTATATCGCGGGTAATGAGCTATCTAACTTCGAGGATGGTTTTGCCCGCTATTGCGGTAGTAAGCACTGTATAGGTGTAGCCAACGGCCTCGACGCTCTGATTTTACCGCTTCGTGCATGGAAAGAGCTGGGAAAACTCAAGGAGGGCGACGAAGTAATTGTTCCTGCCAACACCTATATCGCCAGCATTCTGGCCATCACCGAAAATGGCTTGGTGCCAGTGTTGGTTGAGCCAGACGACGCTACGTATAACCTGTCTCCATGTAAAGTGGAAGGTGCAATTACTGCAAAGACCCGCGCTATCTTGGCGGTACATCTTTATGGCCAACTGGCTGATATGCCAGCACTACTCGATATAGCCCAGCGGTATAACTTGCTGGTATTGGAAGACTCTGCCCAAGCCCATGGTGCTAGCATCGATGGTCGCAGGGCGGGTAACTGGGGTAATGCATCTGGCTTTAGCTTCTATCCAGGAAAAAATCTGGGGGCCTTGGGTGACGCAGGAGCCATCACAACCAACGACGACGAACTGGCGCAAAGCCTTAGAGCGTTGCGCAACTATGGCTCTCATGAAAAATATAAAAATATTTATCAAGGCGTAAACAGTCGTCTTGATGAAATCCAAGCGGCTATGCTGAGTGTCAAACTCAAATACCTTGACGAGCAAATCCGACAGCGTAGAAGTATTGCTCAAGCCTACATTGATGGCATAAAAAACACCTCCATCACATTACCGTTTATGCTCGGAATTTCACCAGCCACGTTGGAAAGTCATGTTTGGCACTTGTTTGTTATTCGGTGCGAGCAGCGAGAGTTTTTGCAAAAGCATCTTGAGGGAAAAGGTATCCAAACACTGGTTCACTATCCAATTCCTCCGCACAAGCAACAGGCATATGACAAGTTAAGCCATGGTGAGCTTCTACTTACTGAAAAAATTCATCAACAAGTGCTCAGTTTACCAATGGGGCCGCACATGTCCATTGTGGATGCGCAGCAGGTAATTGACGCCTGTAACAGTTTTAGAGTGTGAGCTATATGATGATTATGTATTTATGAGTACGCCTTTTTTCAGTGTTGTTATTCCGCTCTACAATAAAGAGAATTACATAGAAAAGTGTATTAGGAGCGTTATTGATCAAACGTTTGCCGATTTTGAGATCATAGTGATTGATGACGGATCCTTGGATGGGTCCGCATGTTTAGTAGAAAAAGTAATAGATTCAAGATTGCGTCTGCTTAAACAGGTTAATTCTGGAGTGGCGGCGGCACGAAATGCAGGGATTCTTGCTGCGCAAGGAAAGTACATTGCTTTTCTAGATGCGGACGACTGGTATGAGAAAAATTTCTTGAAAGAAATTTTAGACCTCACCCAGGATTTCAACAGATGTGATGCTTACGCTACAGGATACTTTAGGCACAAAAATGGAGTAAAAAAAGACTGCATGGCTTATGTATCTCGCCAGTTTGAACGATACGTGGTTAAGGATTTTTATAAGGACTGGAGCAAAGGAGCATTTTTTTGCGCTTCTTCATGCGTGGTTAATGTGAAGTATTTTTGGGAAAAAAACAAATTATTCCCGGTCGGAGAATCTATGGGGGAAGATCAGGAACTTTGGTTTCATATCGCCGAAAATGGTGCTATAGCATATTCTAATAAATGTCTTTCTAACTACAACCAAGGCACTGAAAATAGTCTTTCATTCGGCAGCAAAATTACTAAAGAGTTGCCGTTTATCTCCCGTTTGAAGAGCCGCCTAAATAAAGGGGATGTGCATAAATTTGCCGACTCTGCGAGGGGGTTTGTTGAGAGATATGAGCTTGAATTGTCGATAAGTAATTCTGTACATGGCTCTAAGCTGAAGGCGATCCAGTTACTATGGGAAAACAGAGACGCGAAGGGGTGGGGCAGGTTGAAGTTGTTAGCCTTGGCTATGATTGTGGTCCCCCGTTGGTTTGTTGGGTTTATCCGTAAATTGAGATTCAGTATTATTGAAAAAAAATATAATAGCCAATGAGAAAAATAAAGCAAAAAAGCAATGCAGTTAATGTCGCTTGGGCAGTGTTAGAACGGGGCGTACAAGTTGTATTATCTATGGTGCTGACCGGGCTGATTGCTAGATATTTTGGCGTCGAGGCTTTTGGCGCATATCAATACTCCATGGCTGTGTTGTTTGTTGCTACAGCTGTCACTTGGCTTTGCCCAGCTGAGGCTTTTTACGCGAGAATTAATAAAAGTGGGGAGTTGGCTGCGGCTGTAATTTCAACTTCAATAATGTATCGATTGATTATATCGATAGTTGTTTACTCGTCAATACTAATATATGTCTTGTTGTTTGTTGAAGAGGCATATAAATTCGCTTTTGTATTAATCTTGGCAACCTCATTGATCTACTCAGAGCCGCTTGGGATATTCAGGTTCTTATTGGAGTGTCAAGGTTATTATCATGTCACAGCACGCCTTAGGATGCTTGGTTTAAGCTTGAAATGTGTGCTTCTTGCGTTGTCAATTTGGTTGTCACAAAGTTACCTGTTGGTCGTGTCAGTGTTATTATTGGAAAGCATGGTTATAGGGGTTGGTTGTGTCATTCTGTACTCAAAAGTCGATGTTAATTATAAGTTTACTGTGATGGATTTTGATGTAAGGCTTGCTGTTTCTTTCTTCAAGGAAGGCGCGCCATTCTGGGTTGGGTTGGTGGCCATGAATTTATTCACAAAAGTGGATAGATTTTTTATGGAGTATAATCTCTCAGCTCATGATTTTGGTTATTACTCTGCGGCGCTGAGTGCTTTTGAGCAATACACTGCCATTGCGACCATGATGATAGCGGTTCTTGGGCCAACTCTGATTTATAGGGTGGGAGAAAAAGATTTAGCTATAAATCTACTATCGGTTGCTGGGTTTTTTTTGACCCTAGGCGTTATCGGTGCTGGGGGCTTGTACTTTGCGTCAGATTATCTTATTCCGATTTTGTATGGCGATAATTTCTCCATGGCGATTCCGTTGTTCAAGTATGTTATTTTTTTTGGTCCCCTTGTTTTTATTGATGTGGCCCTGTCTTCGCTGATTATAAAAAATAGGTCAGCATATTTCTTTTCTTTGAAGTGGGTTGTTGTTTTTCTTGTGGCGGCATTGGCTAATTATTTTCTATTTGAAACTTTCGGGGTGAGAGCTGGTGCTACTGCATATGGTATTGGTTGGGCGGTAGCTCTTGTGTTTTCTTTGATGTATTTTGGGTTTTGGTTTAATACCCGCAAGATAATTTATAAGGTTCAAGATTAAAATGAAAAATTTAAAAAAGGTTTTAAAGAAAAACAAGTTTATACTTCTTGTGTATGAGTTTTTTTTTCAAAGACCAGTGTTGAATGTATTTGGGAGAAGAAATTCAAAAAGTATTCTTTTCGCATACAGTACTTATCATTTTAAAAGTAGTGACTATTCTGCGCACTCAAACTATCAAGAGTCGATCGTAATAGCTAGGGTTTTTGATGCTATGGGTTATAATGTCGATGTTGTAAATAATAACAAAGAAACTTCTTTAGATTTTTCTAAATATTCAATGGTGTTTGGTGAGGGGTTGCCGGTTTATCAGGCAATAATCTCTGGGTATAAAGATAAAGTTGTCTATTATGCAACTGGGTCACATCCGTGGCACTGTTCAAATGGGTCTCTGGGTAGACTGATAGATTTTGTGAGGCGATATAATCGTGTACCAATAAACTCCCTGCGTCTTCAGGATTATAGGTGGGGGGTTGCTGCATCTTGTGCGGCGCGAGTTATTTGTATAGGTAATCAGCAGACCAAACAGACCTTCACAACAACCGGAGTTATTAATATTGATCTGATTAATCCGACCTTTCATCAAGGCGAGCAATCGTATAGGAGGGATTTAAAGAATATAGCTACGTCCCGGAAGACGGCCTTGTGGTTTGGCAGTTATGGCCTTCTTCACAAGGGGCTTGACCTTGCAGTCGAAGCATTGAGGCGTCGTCCTGATTGGACCTTGCATGTCTGTGGTTACACGGATGCCGAGTCTTATATGATAGAAGCAATGGATGTGCCGCAAAACGTCCATATCCATAGTTTTCTTGATGTAAATTCGAGTTTTTTCGCAGATTTGTCTTCGAGTTGTCTATATGTGTTATTGCCATCGTGCTCAGAAGGTATCGCGACTTCAGTCATTACTGCAATGGGCCGTGGAGGGATGATTCCAGTTGTTACCCAGGAGGCGGGTGTGGACTTGGGCGACTATGGCGTTGAGATAAATGGGCTGGCTAGCGATGATATATGCCGAGCTCTTGAACAATGCGATACGTTAGAGGACAAGCAATTGCTGGAGATGGGGCAAAAGGCTTATCTGTACGCAAACCAAAACTATTCCCTTGATGCGTTTAAAGCTCGTATGGAAAGATTGCTGAGAAAGTCTTTGGAGGTCGTTGAATAATGTCTGAAATTTTGCCTCTGATCAGCGTGTTGATCCCTTTATATAATCACGAGAAGTATGTGATTGAGTGTCTAGAGTCAATTAAATATCAAACATATAAAAATATCGAGATAGTCATCTGTGATGATGGCTCATCTGACGGTTCTCTTGAAGTGGTATATGGTTGGGCAAGAGCAAATGATCAGATAAGAATTAAAGTTCTCTCTCAAAAAAATCAAGGTGTATGCAAAACGTTAAATAGATTAGTTAATGAATCCTCAGGCGAGCTCGTAGCCCTATGTGCCAGTGATGACATGCTTCTACCCCGCAGCATTGAGGACAGGTTCTCGTTTCTTCAGAGAAATCCAGAAGTTGGAGCGGTTGTAGGAGATGCAATCTTAATTAATGAGTGTTCTGAGGAGGTGAGTGCCTCTGCAATGAAAAGTCTATATAGGGCAAATTTTGATCGTTTGCAGTGGAATACAGGGAAGGAGTTGATTTTTAACTGGTCTGTTGTCGGTCCGACATTGCTTATTTACAGGAATATGTACTCCTTGGTGGGGATGTATGATGAGGATTTGAAAGTAGAGGATCGTGATTTTTATTTGCGCTGTATTGCCAAAATTAAAATTGGGTTTTACCCCTCGGCGGTTGCGCTCTACCGAATCCATACTGATAACGCAAGCAGGAAGTCTTTTGAGGCAAAGGTTTCAGTGTGGAAGCAAGTTGCTCTGTCGAATGTAAAAAATTCGAACCTTTTTAGTGGGGTTGAGTATTTTTTCCTGATTTCACATCGAGTTGATTTGTTTTTGTCTGATTTGTCTGTGGGTTTTGTTGGCGCGCGAGTTCTATTTTCTTTTAGAGTGTTGAGAAAGATTTTCTTTAAAGTTGTAACTGCCTTTTTTTGATTAATTTTTCTGGATTGTATTTTTGTATTCTGTTTATTGTTGAGCTATTCCTTCAGTTTTTTGCATTGTAGTTGGTTTGTTCATTATTTTGTCTGATTGTCTTTGCGATCCTTGTGGGGATGTTATGGTGTGGATATGTTTGAATTTTCAGTAGTGAGCGCTGCTTTAGTGATATTCATGCTTGGGAGTAATTTATCTAGGCATGGTTACGCAGTTATCTTGAACCCTTTTTTTTGGGTGACGATACTTTTTTTGTTTTATTTTTTGGTTCCATCGTTGGTAGTTGAGGAGATAAATTATTATTTTGATTGGAATTTAAGGTCGGATAGCATTTTCTTTTCTCGATTAATTGCTATTTTGGCTACAATATTTTTTGCGTTAATGCTTTATTTTTTTAAGTCTAGCTTGCTTCTGGGGGCGCAAGCCGAGATAAAGGAGCGTTGCTCTTGGTTGGTAAAGATTTTGTGGGTTATTGTCTCTTTTTATCTAGTTGGTGTCCTGGCTTATAAGTGGGGTTTGGGCGGACTATACATGACTGATAGTTATACGGGGGAGGGGGGGGATCCTTTTAAGATAAAGTCTGTGGCTTATCTTCTGGTGACTGTTTCAGGGTTGTGTTTTTTTGAGCGCGGGCGTATTTATTTTTTTACCCCTAATTTCATTGTTATTGTTTTGGATCTCCTTTCAGGGGGGAGGACAGCAGCTTTTGTTGCGCTGATGCCGATTGTTTTAGGGTGTTGCGTTTACTATAAAAGGCTTTTCATAGTTCCTGGTATTATTTTGTGTTCACTATTTATTTTAGTTGGTGTTGTAAGAAGTGATAATGTTGTTAAAAATGTTCCTGTCTATCTTGATGCTATCGGTGAGTTTAGGGAGACATTCATTACTCTGCCAATTGTAATTGAGGATTCTGATTATGTGGGTCGCGGGGATTTATATACGCTCCTAGCAATGTCAACAGTGGCTATGGCTCAGCCTTTTAGAGGTGAGATAATGGCCACTATAACTCCTCCTGGGGAGTATATATATGAGATGGTTAATAGGGGGTACGGTCTTGGTTGCAATATTTTCACGGAAGCTCTTTATTATGGTTATCCGGTGATTTTTTTGTCATTTTTCGGTATATTTTTTGTTTGTTTGTTTATTTTTGTGTTGGCGCCTAAGTTAAGGCCTGCCGAGCTTGTTGTCATTGTCTCGTTGTTGGTTGTATTTCTCAGATTAATTGTTCGTGAGGGTTTTTTCTTGAATCTTGGCTTGTTTTTCTTTGTCTTTTCTTTTTATTGCGCTCCTATTTTGATTTTGAATCGCTTTAGATTTTGTTTGTTAGGGCGTTCATGGGGTTATGGGGGTGATAAATGAAGAGTTATCCCAATTTCGCAGTGATTTTGGCAGCCTACAATGGCATGGTTTGGATTGCAGAGCAGGTGGACTCTATTTTGCAACAGTCAGGTGTTTCAGTAACCGTTTACATAAGTGTGGACGAGTCCACTGATGATACCTTGGCGTGGTGTCTGGCGCGGTCCCAAGTCGATTCTAGAATTGTTGTTTTGCCATCGATAGGGCGCTTTGGTGGGGCCGCTAAGAATTTCTTTCGCCTGATCCAAGATGTCGACTTTTCTGGGTTCGACTACCTTGCTCTCGCAGATCAAGATGACCTTTGGTCAAAGGATAAGCTGGCCTCGGCACATGAGAAAATAATCAAAAAAGGGGTTATGGGGTATTCGGGAAGTGTTACGGCATTCTGGCCTGATGGCCGAAATAAGTTGATCGATAAGGCGCAGAGCCAAAGGAAGTATGATTTTCTTTTTGAGGCGGCTGGTCCTGGTTGTACTTATGTACTTAAAAGCTCGGGCGCCGTGCTATTCAAAAGATTTTTATTAAAAAACAAGATTTCTGTGGATGCGGTTGCGCTACACGACTGGTTAATTTACGCCTGGTACAGGGCGAACGGATTGGCTTGGTATATCGACTCGGTTCCTAAGATGCTTTACCGTCAGCATGATCTAAATCAGGTTGGGGCTAATTTTGGCGTTAAAGCTGTGATCTCCCGATTTAAACTGTTGCGCGCAGGTTGGTATCGGGCTGAGGTGTCAAAGATCACCAATCTTTTGAGTGAGCATCTTCCCGATGTACCTAAAAGCCTGGCCGATAATGGAGACGTTCCTTGGTTATTTTTAATGGTAAATTTAAATAATTTTCGTCGAAGATTTCGCGATCAAATCTTCTTGGCAGCTATAATTATTTTTGGAATTTACTAGTCTGGGTTTAATTTAATGACCAAGGTTTTGTTGACCGGTGGATCGGGCTTTTTGGGTAGCGGGATTCTCAATCGTTTAATTCTTGATGGATTTCACACAACGGCAGTGGTGAGACGGGCTTTGGATGGATTTCCAAAAATAATACAGAAGGAATTAAAATTCTCTTTCGATGGTGAACTCGACTGGTCTGGCTGCATAGAAAGTCAGGAGGTCGTTATTCACTGCGCCGCCCGCGCCCATATTTTGAATGACAAGTCTGTTGACCCTATTGCCGAATTTCGGAATATCAACGTCAATGGTACTCTCAACCTTGCTCGGCAGGCTATTGAGGCCGGCATACGACGCTTTATATTTATTAGTTCAATTGGTGTCAACGGTGCGCAAACTTCTAATGCGCCATTCACTGAACTCTCTGAACCTTTGCCACATGCTGACTATGCCTTATCCAAGCTCGAGGCAGAGCAAGGATTGCGTGAGCTGGTCAAAGGTACAGGTATGGAGTTGGTAATTGTTCGCCCACCGTTGGTTTATGCCAGTCATGCGCCAGGTAACTTTCAGCGGTTGCTTAAGCTCGTCAGCATCGGGCTGCCATTACCTTTCGCATCGGTACGTAACCAGCGCAGCATGATTGCGTTAGAAAATCTGGTTGATTTTATCACGCACTGTATTGATCACCCTGCAGCTGCAAATGAGCTTTTCTTGATTTCGGATGGAATTGAGTTTTCCATGCCTGAGATTGTTCGTTCCCTGGCCGCCGGCATGGGACGCAAAGCCTATTTGCTACCTCTACCCGATGGATTGATGCGTTGGGGGGGGCGTCTGCTGAAAAAGGAAGGAATGTACACCCAGCTCTGCGGTTCGCTGATCATCGACTCCAGTAAGGCCCGCAATTTGCTTGGTTGGTCTCCTCGAGTAACCCCGGCAATGGCTCTATTCAAGGCTGGCCAAGATTACCAACAACATATTGCATTGCGCTCCTGACTTTTCTCCAGAGACTTTTATCATGTTGTTTTGGTTCCTTCTTTCGGTAGTTGCCGGTTTGTCTCTCGCTTTGACCGGCGCATTGCGTCGTTACGCCCAGACCCGCAGCCTGATGGATATCCCCAACGCGCGCAGTTCGCACTCTGTGCCCACACCGCGCGGTGGTGGGGTGGCTATCGTGGTGAGCTTTTTGTTGGCCTTGCCGTTGCTGGCGAGTATGGACTTGATCGCGTGGCCGATGGCTTGGGCGTTGTTGGGTGCAGGGGCGGGGATTGCTGTGCTGGGCTTTCTCGATGATCACGGCCATATCGCTGCGCGTTGGCGTTTACTGGGGCATTTTGCTGCTGCCATTTGGGCGCTGTTTTGGCTGGGTGGTTTGCCGCCTGTTGTGATGTTCGGTTTCACCGTTGATCTGGGCTGGTTTGGCCATGCACTGGCTGCGGTGTATCTGGTGTGGTTGCTTAACCTCTATAACTTCATGGACGGCATTGATGGCATTGCCAGCGTAGAGGCCATTTGTGTGTGTTTGGGTGGTGCGTTGCTGTATGGGTTGTTGGGCTTCGCGGGCTCAACCCAACCTACGGAATTTGTTGTGTCTTTGCTTTTGGCTGCGGCTGTTGCGGGGTTTCTGTTCTGGAATTTTCCACCAGCACGAATCTTTATGGGCGATGCGGGCAGTGGTTTTCTCGGCATCACTCTGGGCGCGCTGTCGCTGCAGGCTGCGTGGTTGGCGCCGCAGTTGTTGTGGAGTTGGTTGATTTTGCTTGGGGTGTTTATCGTCGATGCCACCTTTACTTTGCTGCGCCGTATGTTGCGCGGCGATAAGGTGTACGAAGCCCACCGCAGTCATGCTTATCAGTACGCTTCGCGCCAGTATCACCGTCATTTACCGGTGACGCTTGTCGTAGGCGGTATCAATATCCTGTGGCTGTTACCCATTGCGCTTTGGGTCGGGCTGGGTGGAGTGGATGGTCTTCTGGGGTTGTTGATTGCCTATGTGCCTCTCTTGGCTTTGGCGCTGAAGTACCATGCCGGTGAACTGGAGCAGCAGGAGTGAGCGTGCGGACATTGTTGGTTATTGGTGCAGGCGGGCATGGTAAGGCGGTAGCTGAAGCGGCTCTGCTAAGTGGTAAGTGGCAGCGGATCGCCTTTGTCGATGACCGCTGGCCCGGCTTGCGTGAAACCTTTGGCTGGCCGGTTGTAGCAGATGTGGCTGGTTTAGCTGCGTTAGATATTCCGTGCGAAGGTGCAATTGCGGCAATTGGCAATAACGATTTACGCGAGCAATGCGTCAATGCCATTCATGGGGCTGGGTTGCAGCTTGTATCCATTGTGCACCCGCGTGCCTGCTTGAGTGCCTCCGCTGTCATTGGCGCAAGTACGGCGATTATGGCGTTGGCGATGGTGGGCGTTGATGCGGTGATTGCTGAGGGCGTCATCGTTAATGCCAATGCCACGGTTGATCACGATGCCACATTGGGAGCGTTCGCCCACCTTGGCGTGGGTGCTCAGTTGGCCGGTGGTGTGAATATTGGAGCTAGAGCCTGGCTGCAGGCAGGGTGTAGCGCGGGGTACCGGGTTGTGGTGGGCGACGGGGTGGTGTGTGCGCCTGGTTCGGTATTACAGGCAGAAGGGTGGTTGCTGGTTAGGTTGTGTGATGTTGTTGGTTTTGATCTTGGTGTGTTTATTTGATTTTGGGCTGATGTTGTCCGCTTCGCGGGCATGGCCCGCTCCTACTTGGGGTGGTATTTGGCTATTTATCAAAAATCAGATTTTCCCGGTGGAGAGGCTCCGCTGTTTTTAAGCTCTCAGGATTGAGGTGTTAGTTGTGTTGAGACTTGCCGAAAAGTTGCGTAGCCGTCTGGTTAGTTTGCCACGACGCCAAAAGCGACTGATTCAGGTGGCCATGGACGTGATGCTTGTCTGGAGCGCGCTGTGGTTGGCGTTTGTTGTGCGCTTGGGTGATAGCAATTCTATCGAACCCCTCGACGGGCATGCCTGGTTATTCGCGCTGGCGCCGGTTATTGCCATTCCGCTGTTTATTCGCTTTGGTATGTACCGTGCGGTCATGCGCTATTTCGGTAACGATGCGCTGCTGGCTATAGCCAAGGCCGTCACGTTTTCGGCGCTATTGCTGGCGCTAGCTGTTTATTGGCATCAGGGGGCGCCCAAACTTATTCCGCGCTCGATGGTGCTCAACTATTGGTGGTTGAGTCTGGTATTGCTCGGTGGGTTGCGCTTGGTGATGCGGCAGTATTTTATGGGCGATTGGTTCTCTGCCAACCAGCCGAGCAAAATACAAGGCCGTGAGAGTGGTTTGCCGAAAGTGGCCATTTATGGCGCGGGTTCAGCGGGTAACCAGCTGGTTGCTGCTTTGCGTCTTGGGCGTGCTATGCGCCCGGTGGCTTTTATTGATGATGATTCAGGTATCGCTAATCGCACCATCGCCGGGCTGCGGGTTTACACCTCCAAGCACATCCAGCAGATGATCAACGAAACAGGCGCCAATGAAATTCTCTTGGCCATGCCTTCGGCTTCGCGTGGGAGGCGGCGGCAGATTCTTGAGGGTCTCGAGTGCTTTCCACTGCATGTGCGCAGCATTCCCGGTTTTATGGATTTGGCCAGTGGCCGGGTCAAGGTCGAGGATGTTCAGGAAGTTGATATCGCCGATTTGCTGGGGCGCGATTCCGTCCCGCCGCAGCAGGTGTTGTTTGAACGCTGCATTCGTGGTCAGGTGGTGGCGGTCACCGGCGCTGGCGGCTCAATTGGCGCTGAGTTATGCCGGCAGATTATGCTTAACGAGCCCGCAACGCTGTTGTTGTTCGAACATAGTGAGTTCAATCTTTACAGCATTCACAGCGAGCTTGAGGCGCGTATCAAGCGTGAGTCGCTGCCGTTGCGTCTGGTACCTATCCTTGGCTCAATCCGCAATCCCGATAGGTTGTTGGATGTGATGCAGACCTGGAAGGTGGACACCGTCTATCACGCGGCCGCCTATAAGCATGTGCCGATGGTCGAGCACAACATTGCTGAAGGCGTGCTGAATAACCTGCTCGGTACGCTGAACACCGCGCAGGCGGCGATCAGGGCGGGGGTTAGCAATTTTGTGTTGATCTCCACTGACAAAGCCGTGAGGCCCACCAATGTTATGGGTAGTACCAAGCGCCTCGCCGAGATGGTTCTGCAGGCACTTAGCCGCGAGGCTGCGCCCGTATTGTTCGATGATGACAAGGCGTTGCGCCAGTTAAATAAAACGCGCTTTACCATGGTGCGCTTTGGCAATGTGTTGGGTTCATCCGGCTCGGTAATCCCCCTGTTCCATGAGCAAATTCGTAAGGGCGGGCCGGTTACGGTCACCCATCCAAATATCACCCGCTACTTTATGACCATCCCGGAAGCGGCGCAGTTAGTCATCCAGGCAGGTGCTATGGGCGAAGGTGGTGATGTATTCGTGCTGGATATGGGCGAGCCGGTCAAAATTGCTGAGCTGGCGGAAAAGATGATCCATCTCAGTGGCCTGAGCGTGCGTTCTGATAGAGCGCCCCACGGTGATATTGCCATCGAGTTCACCGGCTTACGGCCTGGCGAGAAGCT
>TARA_R110000868_G_scaffold140690_1_pt1 | contig 19268 bp, 20 predicted proteins | sample TARA_R110000868 | Tara Oceans TARA_R110000868 (sample SAMEA4397489) | marine metagenome | biome: Polar Biome; feature: [SRF] surface water layer (ENVO:00010504); material: water (ENVO:00002006), including particulate matter (ENVO:01000060) such as... | depth 5 m | reverse complement strand
ATAAGTTTAATCTATGAAATGAACTATCACAATAGGGCCTAAGATCTAGATTAAAATGGCAAGAATATGTAAATTAGAAAATGTTTCAAGCAGGCTGTAACAACATCCCTTCCAGCCATTTTCACACCTTGAAAATAAATCCAATGTATACTCTAGCCCCATGGATAAGAGGCATATTTCCAAAAAACATATTACACTACAAGGCGGACCTGAATGGAATATACAGGAAAGCCTTGGAGAATTACCCTCCACAAGGGATTAAAGGCATTAAAATCACCTGTCAACGATACATATTGCACATTTGGCACAAAACAATTATCTTTCAATATGAACCATTTCTCAGGCCATCTATTTGCTATATGCCTTTTAGTAGTTTGCTTTTTCAGCAATTTTGTTCATGGAGAACTTAGATATAACACAATACATACCATCCTTCCCCTATTTTCGGTATGGGATGAAACCGAAAGCAGCCAAGGCAGCATTTCTCCACACGCACTCGCATATTCCCCTCATAAGGAGCAAACAATGACAATCCCAAAAACGTTGAATACTGTTGCCCAAACTTGCCGCGTTCAGACTGTCGTGTACGATCAATGGGGTAATACTAGTTTTCCCCGCTGTGAAACAGCGCCTCCTACCAGTATAAAACTCCGAGTACAGTCCACAATCATTCGTTCAAACCCTCAACAAACAGATAATTTTAAATACGTCAACAAATGGCAGAAAAGTACAGATGGAAGAGATTGGGAAGACGCTATTAGTAATGTACCAGGACTCAGTAACCAATATATTATCCCATCGTCGTCGACCAATTATCGCTTTTATAGGTATTTATTAATCGATGAAGAATTACTAGGCTCTTTATGTAATTTTGATTATCAAGTATACGAAATTTTTACCGTAGCCCGACCCAGCCCTCCTCTAAGCCTTGGAAATATAGAAGCTTGTAGGGCTGAAAACAGGATGCTATCTGTAAGCGTAAATGAAGAAGTGGATTTGTATGAAAATTTAGCAGTGGATTGGTATGACGCGCCCATCGGCGGTAATCTGTTGCTTGAGAACAGTGCCACCTTTCTGTCCCTGACATCTGGCACCTTTTATGCCGAAACTCGAGCTTTACCCGCCCCTTTGGAGCCGCCGTTTGGCACCATCCAAAATCATACTGATTCTATTTTTATTAGATGGGACTGCACCTCCAGTCAAAGAACACCCCTATCCATTATTGTACACGACGACCTTCCAAAACCAATAGATGAAACCCTGAGTTTCTGTGAAAATACGACCATCACCTTGTCCTCAGACACAAGCAATGTAGACTATGATTGGAGTACCGGCGAAACTACCCCTGATATTAACGTTAGTACCCCCGGAATCTATACTGTTACACTAACAAATGGCAACGGCTGTTCAACTACGAAAACTATTACCCTAAATCAAATTGAAGCGCCTAAAATAAAAACAGCCATTTCGGAGGATTACACCCTCACCATACTCATGGATAACAATGGAAGTTTTGAATATTCCCTAGATGGTTATAATTACCAGGACGATAATCAGTTTACCAATATAGAGGGCGGATTATATACCCTCTTTGCCCGTGAGAAAAACAACTGTGGTGTAGCAACTTTGGATTATGTGCATCTGGTAATCCCAAAATTTTTCTCCCCCAATGGGGATGGTATAAATGATACTTTTAAAATTAGTGGGGCCGAGAATTTAAAACCGGCACAATTAATTATTTTTGACCGCTATGGCAACCTTTTAAAAACCACCATGAACAATCCTTTCGAATGGGATGGCAGTTATAAAGGGCGAGTGCTTCCCGCCTCTGATTATTGGTTTCAATTTAAAGTTAACAACAAGATAAAAAAAGGCCATTTCGCCTTAAAAAGATGATTTTTAATAAAAATTAAGAGGCCGTCAAGGGGACAAATGAAACCGCTGGACCATAGTACAGCTTCTAATTCGTAAGGAAAGGAGCCTCTGCAATTTTTCTTCAATCTTCCTGAAATCATAAGTCATCCTAATCTATTGTATTTAAATCCAGTGCACCTCCAGCACACCCCTATATTTTCCAATGCAGGCAAAAATAAGTTTAATCTATGAAAGCGAAAAGATATTATGTACTTACCTACAAAGGTGCAAATCAACCACAATCAGTTTACAATAGTCCATATTCTTAATATACATTCTTGTGGGCAATGTTACTTCAAAATATATATCTTTAAAACGTGATTAAAATTTTATGGCACTTTGGCGCGCCAATACTTCTATTATTACTCCTTTGCACAACTACGGCGCAGGGTCAATTTGGATTTTGCACAGGGAACACTGGCGATCCTATCTTTACCGAAACTTTTGGCGAGGGACTTTTTTACGGCCCACCTTTGGCACTGGGAAGCACTTCCTACCAATATGTAAGCGGCTCCCCTATAGATGGTAGCTATACCATCTCCAATTCAACCCCATTTTACAATTGGCACAATATTACAGACCACACCGAGAACGATACCAATGGAAAGTCTTTTGTGGTTAACGCAGATTACACCTCTGGGGAATTTTTTAGGCGGACGGTAACTGGACTCTGTGAAAATACCTCTTACGAATTTTCTTCCTGGCTCATTAATTTATTACCTGCCTCTGGATGCAGTGGTAACGGAATCCCCATTAACGTAAAATTTCAAATATGGGATGGTACGGACACCAACCTTTTGGCATCGGGCGACACCGGGAACATTCATGGAACAGCCTCAGCAATTTGGAGGCAATATGGCCTGGTGTTTCAAACATTACCTGGACAAACGGCTGTAATCCTTAAAATGTTGAACAATGGCAATGGTGGCTGTGGCAATGATTTGGCAATAGACGACATAGTATTTAGAACTTGTGGGGATTATATTGAACTGACCGATAGCCAGAATAACTACAATCTTACCAAATGTGAAATAGACCCGGTAAGTAGTATTGACCTGACCGCCACACCTGACTATTCCATCTACAGCACACATGCCTTCCAATGGCAACAGAGTTCTGATGGGGATAATTGGTTGGACCTGCCGGGGGAAACCAATTCCACCTATTCCTCAGGACTTCTAACTACCTCAACCTATTTTAGGGTTAAGTTGGCAGAAGACGCCGTAAACCTTACCAATTCTTTGTGCAGCACTATTTCCGATGTATTTGAAGTTTTGATAGTTCCCCAACCCGATCCCCCACAAAGCAATGGTGATATTGCTACCTGTATCGACCAAAACAGGGGTCTTTCGGTCTCAGTTCCAGAAAACGTACAAGTTGATTGGTACGATGCTCCAATTGGCGGCAACCTCTTGCAAACCAACACCACCACCCTCACCACGCCATTATCTGGAACCTATTACGCCGAGGCCGTATCCACATTGGCAAATTGTTATGCAGACCAAAGAACGGCAATCTCCATTATTTTATACGACTTGCCCGAAGTAAGCGATGAAACCCTGAGTTTTTGTGAAAATACAACCATCACCCTGTCTGCAGTAACCACAAATGTGGATTACATGTGGAATACAGGCGAAACAACCGAAAATATCAAAGTAACCGTTCCCGGAATTTACACGGTCAAGGTAACCAATGCCAACGGTTGTTCCAATATTAAAACGATTACCCTTGATCAGATCGATGCTCCAAAGATAAAAACCGCCATTTCCGAAGAGTATACCTTGACCATACTAATGGAAAATAATGGGGCATTTGAATTTTCCTTGGATGGGTTTATTTATCAGGACGAAAATATATTTTATAATGTTGAAGGAGGACTATATAAACTATATGTCCGGGAAAAGAACAACTGCGGTGTAGCAACTTTGGATTATGTGCATCTGGTAGTCCCAAAATTTTTCACTCCAAATGGAGATGGTATAAATGACCGTTTTATTATTCGTGGCCCTGAAAACTTCCAATTTTCAAAAATAAGTATCTATGATCGATATGGCAGCCTTATAAAAACCTCGTTAAATGGTGCTTTCGAATGGGACGGGACACATCGTGGACTAGCCTTGCCAGCTTCAGATTATTGGTTTCAAATCAAAATAGAGGACACTATAAAGAAGGGGCATTTTGCCCTAAAACGATGATTTATCAAAAAAAATAGTGCCATTGATTGGACTCCTGAAGCATCCTAACTATACGCTAACCATAAATTTAGGATGAATGAGGTCTCTATAATTTTTAATTCAATTTACTTTGCTATTTTTACATATTGATTTTGCACTATGAGCACATCTTTTGAACGTTTTCAAAAAAGAAAACTAATTTCCTCCTATTTTTCAGTAGTCCTAAGTATAGGGCTGGTTCTTTTTTTATTGGGAATTTTAGGGCTTTTGGTATTGAACACAAAAAAGTTGGCCGATCATTTTAAGGAGCAGATTACCATATCCGTATTTCTTAAAGACAATGCCAAGGAGGTAGAAGTGGACCAGTTGCAAAAAAGTTTGGCAATGGCCGAATACACCAAAAAGGCCACTTATGTTTCCAAAGAACAGGCTGCCGAACAACACAGTGAAGAGATAGGGGAGAATTTTTTGGACTTTTTGGGGTATAACCCCCTTAAAAACTCCATAGACGTGCAACTTAAGGCTGATTATGTTTCGACAGAGAAAATTGCCGAGATCGCTGAGGAAATTGCCACCAAGGATTACATAGAGGAAGTAAGCTACGACAAACCCTTGATTACCCTATTAAACGATAATGTTAAGAAACTAAGCTTTTGGATTTTAGTGGCCAGTGGAATTTTCACTTTTATCGCCGTATTGTTGATCAATAGCTCTATCCGCCTTTCCATTTATTCCAAACGTTTTATCATTAAGACCATGCAGATGGTTGGGGCCACCAAAACCTTTATCCGAAGGCCATTTATTTGGACCAATATTAAGTTGGGCGTACTAGGGTCTATTTTGGCATTGATCGCATTGGGCTTTGTGGTATATTATGTAAACATAAATTTTCCAGAGCTTAACCTTTATCAAGACCCAACAATTCTAGTATTTCTTTTTGCCAGCGTCTTTGGCTTGGGCGTCCTAATCTCTTATATAAGCACTTTTTTTGCAACACAACGTTTCTTAAATCTTAGAACGGACGATTTATATTATTAAATTTGCGGCATGAGTAAACAACAAAATAACAATCAACAGCAAAAGCCTAGGCAGGAATTCATTTTTCAGAAAAAAAATTACCTGTTTATGTTCGTTGGCTTGGCCTTTATAACCTTAGGCTTTATCCTTATGAGCGGTGGTGGAAGTGACGATCCCAACGTATTTAACCCAGAGATCTTTAACTTTAGAAGAATACGCTTGGCCCCTACACTGGTATTAATAGGACTTGGAATTGAAGTTTACGCCATTTTGTTGAATCCGCATAAGAAAAAATAAATTTGGACATATTAGAGGCTATTATTCTTGCCATTATTGAAGGTATAACCGAATATTTACCGGTCTCTTCAACAGGACACATGATCATTGTATCTTCCTTTTTTGGAATTGCCCAGGAAGATTTTACCAAATTATTCACTATCGTCATCCAATTGGGCACCATCCTATCGGTGGTGGTACTTTACTTTAAACGATTTTTTCAAACTATCGATTTTTATTTTAAACTTTTAATCGCATTTATACCAGCGGTTGTTTTTGGCCTCCTTTTAAGTGATGTCATTGATTCGCTGTTGGAAAGCCCACTAGTGGTAGCTTTTTCATTGGTAATCGGTGGAATTATACTACTAAGGGTAGACGATTTATTTGGAAATTCGGAAAATACAGAGATAAGCTATTCGACCGCCTTTAAAATTGGACTTTTCCAGTGCTTGGCCATGATACCAGGGGTATCCAGAAGTGGCGCCAGTATAGTTGGGGGCATGACCCAAAAATTATCCAGGACCGCGGCGGCAGAATTTTCATTTTTCCTGGCCGTACCCACCATGTTGGGAGCTACCCTTAAAAAGAGCTATGACTATTACAACTCTGGTTTCACCCTAACCTCCGAACAAATAAACTTATTGATCATTGGTAATGTTGTTGGCTTTGTAGTGGCCTTATTCGCCATTAAAACATTTATCGGTTTTTTAGGCAAACACGGCTTTAAAATCTTTGGTTACTATAGGATTATAGTAGGAATTGCCATCATCGTAATTCATTATTTTATTTGGCCATTAACCGTAATATAATGACTAAAGAGGACTTTTTGGAAGGACAGGTATTATTGATAAACAAACCTTTGGGTTGGACTTCTTTTCAGGCAGTGAATTCCTTAAAATGGAATATTAGAAAGAAATTTGAATTAAAAAAAATTAAGATTGGCCATGCTGGGACCCTCGATCCCCTGGCTACCGGATTATTGCTTATCTGTACTGGAAAATTTACCAAAACCATTAACGAACTTCAAGGTCAGGAAAAAGAATATACCGGCACTATTACCTTAGGCGGAACAACCCCATCCTTTGATCTGGAAACCGAAATAAACGAAATCTTTGCTGTAGATCATATTACCGATGAATTGATCCACAATACCACCACACAATTTATAGGAGATATTGAACAAGTTCCACCTGTTTTCTCAGCACTAAAAAAGGACGGGAAAAGACTTTATGAATATGCTAGGGAAGGGAAAGAGGTAGAAATTAAAAAAAGGGCGGTCAGTATTACCGAATTTGAAATAACTATGATAGAATTGCCAAAGGTTCATTTTAGAGTGGTATGCAGTAAAGGCACCTATATTAGGTCATTGGCAAACGATTTTGGAAAAGCCCTTAGATCAGGCGCCCATTTATCCTCCCTGAAAAGAACCAAAATAGGTGATTATAACGTAAATAAGGCCATGACCCCCGAGGAATTCGGTAATTTACTGCAAATCGATAGTTAAAAAAACTTCGAAATTTAAGGTGGTAACCCAACCGTTCGTCGATTATTTGAAATATTTTTGATAAAACGTGGTTATATCACTATGAATTTGAGTCGAAAACAACTTTCTTTTTTAATAACTTTCTTTTCCATGTCCTTGGTTGTACTAAGCCTGTACAACATCCACTTGGGACAAAAAGAAAAAGAGGAGTATGTTATTGAATTAAGTTTGTTGGATGAGGAAGAGCTTGTAAAGGAATTAGAGGAAGAAAATAAGGAGATGGAGGAAATGGCCAAGTCCGAAACCGTTAAAAGTCATTTGGCCTTTAACGAAGCAAATAAAGCTAGTTTTGGAAACCCAGAGCCCCTTAAAACCCTGGAGGAAATATTGGAGGAACAGGAGTTGACTTCGGATAGCGATGACCCAACAGACTTTCTTAGTTCTGACTCCGAATACGCTACAAGAGTAAAAGAACTGGCCAAAAGAAGAAGGGAAAAGCAAGAACTTTTGGGGGAAAAAGAAGCCAGCAAAGAAGTAATGACCAACAATTTGGCCAAAAGAAGGACCTCTATTTCCTACTCTTTGGTAGATAGAAGGCACACTAGCCTTCCCATACCCATTTACACCTGCCTTGAAGGTGGTAAAGTGGTCATTAATATAAAAGTTGACCCATTGGGAAAGGTCATTGAGGCAGACGTGAACAAAAAGAGTTCCAGCACGCTCAATGGATGTTTGGTGGACAATGCCATTGAATATGCCCTAAAATCCAAATTTAATGCTGGAGAAAAAGTAGAACAAATGGGCACTATTACCTATTTATTCCAGGAAAAGCAAAGATAATAGGTCGCTCAACGTATTTCTACCCTTGTCCTTGTTATACCACACCTGCAAATCTTGCTTGAAATCCGGAGACAAATTTCCATATTTACCTTTGTAGTCCTCAACCATCTTATTTGCTATAGTAGGTCTTGAACCCCAATCCCCAATAATATTACCGGTAGCATCATCAATGGAAATCAATTTGGGGATAGCCATAGCGCCATTGGACAGAAACTGCTCCATCAGTTCCAAATTTTGATCACGCAATACAAGTCTTAAGGAAATATTCTTATTTAGACTTGCCACTTTATTCATAACCGGTATGGTTTGGGCAGCATCACCACACCAACTTTCCGTAAGTACCAACCAGGTAATTTTTTGATCGACCCCTTTAATTTTTAATTCAGAATTTGCATCGATTTTGATGGTCTTATCCAAACGTTTCATCCTTTGATCGTTAAGAAGGGTATAATTTCCTAGTTCTTCGCTTTGAACTGATCCCGTAGATTTTCCTTCCAAAGCTAAATTGCCGACCATAAGCCTATAATCCTCATAACTCAAAGCACCCTTTAGGGCATCTTGGACCAACCCACGTTTAGTTTTCTGTACAGTGTCTTCCATAATATCCATCAAATATTTAAACCAAAATTAATCCTTCACAGATCAATAAAGGGTAACAATAGTTACATTGGTAGCATTACTTCCGCAATACTTACACAACTCTTAAATAAGTGGAAATGCTAGTGGTTCAGTGCTCTTTTTTTGATCATCCCGCCTTTGGTATCGTTTATGCTATTCATAACAACAAAGGCATTGGGGTCTATTTTTTCCAGTTCAGTATTTAATTTACTGATCTCCAATCTGGTAATTACGGCATAAATTATGTCGTACTCGTTATGGACACCACTTTTTCCATAACCACCATGACCCTTATAAATGGTTAGTCCCCGACCAAGTTTTTCAGTAATCATAAGCCTGATCTCTTCGCTACGTGCGGAAATAATGGTAACCCCGGTGTACTCCTCAATTCCATCGACCACAAAATCCAAAGTTTTTGAAGCTGACAAATAGGTCAACATGGAATAAAGCGCTGTTTCCAAGGAAAGAAAATAGGCAGCTGCCAAGAATATTATAACATTTATGATTATAATATTATCCCCGATTTTGGTCCTTAATTTCCTACTCAGGTAAATGGCCAATACCTCGGTACCATCCAATACACCACCTCCCCTAATGGAAAGACCAATACCTGCACCTAGAAAAAACCCACCAAAAACGGCCACCAAAAGTTTGTCCTCGGTCACTTCAGGGAAGTGTACTGTAGCCAACACTATAGCCAACCCAACAATTGCCAGGGAAGCCTTAAACGCAAATTGCTTTCCTATCACCTTATAGCCCAAATATATAAAGGGAATGTTAACAATGATAATAAGCACATACAAAGGCGTGGAGGTGATTTCGGAAATTAAAAGTGAAATTCCCGTAGCCCCACCATCAATAAAACTGTTGGGCAACAAAAAACTTTCCAAGCCAAAAGCAGCAGAAAAAATCCCTGCTATAATAAATAAAGCATCATGAATGTCAGCAAATATCCCAACCCTAAATCTTCTGGATTTTTTCCAATAGGAATATAAATTGGATTTAAAGTCATGACTTTTTTTCTTTCTTTCAGGCATATTTGATTTTTAAAATAGGTTTTAATCTTAGCTAGAACCATCTACCGTCCTACTTCCTCTAATATAATTCAATAAATTATTAAAAATTGAATTGCGAAGTTACAAGGCGGTGAAATTAAAAAATCAATTTTTAAAAACGTAGATCACAACCTCTATAATTACAAATACTTTACTACCTTACAACATGCCTTTATGGTTATTATTTCAATATACTATCTTTGCTTTACGATTTACATCCCATAATGAAATTTCTGTTCCATTTTTTCATCAGCTTTTTTTGCCTATATGGTCTTTATGGCCAAAGCGATATTGACAAGGCAATAAGAAAATACAATTATAATACGGTACCCTATATAAAGGTGGAGGAGTTAAAAGGGAATAAGCAGTTTCTTCTCTTGGATACCAGAAAAAAGGAAGAATTTGAGGTAAGCCACCTCAACAATGCCATTTGGGTAGGGGAAAAAGAATTTAATATGGATACCGTTTCTGTGATCATTCCAAATAAAAACACACCCATAGTAGTATATTGTTCCATAGGAGTACGCTCTGAAGATGTGGGGGAGATACTTTTAAAAAATGGATATAACCAAGTCTACAATTTATACGGGGGTATTTTTACATGGAAAAATAAGGGTCTAAAAGTATATGATTCCAATGGACAGGAAACGGAAAAGGTGCATGCCCTAAACAAACATTGGGGCAAAATGTTGACCAATGCCTCAAAAGTATACGATTCTAGAGAGCACCATTATTAAAGGCTGATATTCTATAAGATAAAACACTGCCATAAGCTGAAATCCATAGATAGGACAAATTAGTAAATTCTATTGGAACACAAAGTAATGAATTCAAACTTACAACGACCATTAAGAACAGGAACAATAAGTTGGCAAAACATCACGGAGATACTATGACCCACCCCAAAGACTTACTTCTAATTTTTACCCGTAACCCCGAACTTGGGAAGTGTAAAACTCGATTGGCAGCAACGGTGGGCGACGAGGTTGCCCTGAAAATATATAAATTTTTACTTGATCATACAAAGAATTTTACCAAAGGCTTAAACACGAGCAAATGGGTGTGCTATTCCGATCATATTTGGGAAAATGATATATGGGGCAATTCGGTTTACGAAAAAAAAATACAATCAGGTAATGATTTAGGACAGCGCATGGTTAATGCTTTTAGGGATGGATTTAAGGCAGGTCATAAAAAAATTATTATCATTGGAAGCGATATGTACGATTTGACCGAAGATGATTTAAAAGATGCTTTTAAAGCCTTGGACCACCATGAATTTGTAATAGGACCTGCTATTGATGGTGGTTATTATCTGCTGGGCATGAAAGTTTTTAAACCCTCACTTTTTGACAATAAAAATTGGGGAATGGATACTGTATTGGAGGCTACTTTAGAAGATCTAAAAAATGAAAGTTATTTTCTGCTAACGCCTAAAAATGATATTGACTATTTTGAAGACATCAAGGATATTGAAATCTTTCATACCTTTTTAAAAAATTGAAATTATATGACGAGTAAACTACTTAAGGAATCTACTGATTATTTAATTGGGAAAGGTTTTGATACTCCTGAAATTGGAATAGTACTAGGTACTGGTTTAGGCAAATTAGCCAACGATATTGAAAATCCGATAGAAGCCCATTACAACCACATACCCTACTTTCCTCTCGCTACCGTAGAGTTCCATTCCGGTAAATTAATATACGGTATTTTGGAGGGCAAAAAAGTGGTTGTTATGCAGGGCCGATTCCATTTTTATGAAGGCTACGACCTTATAGACGTTACTTACCCTATTCGGGTAATGCACATGCTAGGCATTAAAAAACTATTTATATCCAACGCAGCAGGCGCTATAAATCCAGATTATAAGAAAGGTGACATCATGCTTATAGAGGATCACATCAACCTGCAGGGCGGGTCTCCCTTGGCGTTTAAAAATGTTAGTGAATTTGGAGAACGTTTTACGGATATGAGCGAGCCATATGACATTCCTATGCGTAATAGCTTGGAGAATATAGCCAAAAAAGAAAATATAACCCTCCGTAGGGGAGTTTACGCCTCAGTAGTAGGACCCCAATTGGAAACAAAGGCGGAATACCGAATGCTGAAAATCATTGGAGCCGATGCCGTAGGAATGAGTACTGTGCCCGAAGTGATCGTTGCCAATCATTTAAAATTGCCGATAGTGGCCGTATCTGTGCTAACAGACGAATGCGATCCGGACAATCTAAAGCCGGTCAACATTGCTGAAATAATTGAAATTGCCGGAAAAACTGAACCGAAAATGATAAAATTATTTAGGGAACTGATTAAGGAAATTTAGTATTGGTAGTGAGTAGTGAGTAGTGAGTAGTGAGTAGTGAGTAGTGAGTAGTGAAGAACAAAAATTATTCTCCAGAAAAAACTTTTAAGCATATACATATGAGTTATTTAGAAGCAACAAATGAATTATATAAGAATGCAGCATTAACCCCAGATGTTGGCCTGTGTTGCACCACAAATCCCATCTGGCAGTTTCCCGGCTTATCCATTCCTAAAATTATGCAGGAGATGAACTACGGTTGCGGAAGTACAGTATCTGCACAGGACTTAATCAACAACCCAAAAGTACTTTATGTGGGCGTGGGAGGAGGCATGGAGCTGCTGCAATTTTCTTATTTTTCTAGGCAAAAGGGCGGAGTTACCGGCGTTGATGTTGTGGATGAAATGTTGGAAGCCTCAAAGGAGAATTTCAAGATAGCGGAAAAGGAAAATCCCTGGTTTAAAAGTGAATTTGTTAACCTTGTAAAAGGGGATGCTCTAAACCTACCAATAGAAGACAATAGTATAGATGTGGCCGCTCAAAATTGCCTTTTCAATATTTTTAAGGCCGAAGATTTAAAAAAGGCGGTGGCTGAAATGTACCGTGTACTGAAACCCCATGGCAGATTGGTTATGAGCGATCCCATTTGCGAACAGCCCATGAACGACACCTTGCGCAACGATGACCGACTTAGGGCTCTTTGTTTAAGTGGAAGCATCCCCTTAAAAGATTATATAAGGGCCTTGACCGATGCCGGTTTTGGAACTATAGAAATTAGGGCGCGAAAATCTTACCGTGTTCTCTCCCCCAATCACTATCCCACGGATGAATTGATCTTTATTGAATCTATTGAAATTGCTGCCATCAAAGACCCTATGCCCCTGGATGGTCCCTGCATTTTTACCGGGAAAACAGCCATCTATTACGGCAATGAGGAATATTTCGATGATAAAAACGGCCATGTTCTCATGCAAAACCAACCTTTGGCGGTATGCGACAAAACAGCAGCGGCACTGCAAAATAGTAATGCTGAAATCCATATCAGCAATAGCACCTGGCATTATAATGGTGGTGGTTGCTGCTAATCCCACCTTTTATGTAAGGTTTAAGTGATTTTGTATACTAATTAATACTAATTAAATCCTATGTACCTTAAATTATCGCTATTACTGACGCTACTTTTAACGATGGGTTTACATAGTATTGCGACCACTTCAAGGAATACTAAAATTTGTGTCTCTAATATTGAAGTGCCATTGGATCATTCCAACTGGAATAAATTACTCCAAAAGCATGTGGACAATATGGGAAATGTTGACTACACAGGCTTTACCAAGGATCTTGCTGCATTGCAAAATTACTTGGATTATTTGGCCAATAACCGTCCGTTAAATGAGGCACCAAAACCTGAAAAACTGGCTTATTACATTAACCTATATAATGCCGCCACGGTAAAACTCATTTTGGACAATTACCCTACCACAAGCATAAAGGACATAAAAAATCCTTGGGGTAAGAATTTTGTACATATAGGAAACGAAACAATTTCCTTGGGCAATCTGGAACACAAAATATTGCGAAAAATGGATGAACCCAGAATCCATTTTGCCATCAACTGTGCCTCCTATTCATGTCCCAAATTATTGAATACCGCATTTACTGCCGTTAACCTTGAAAAGCTGTTGGAACAGACAGCTATCGATTTTATCAATGACCCAAAAAGAAATGTTCTAACTAAAGAAAAAGCAGCCTTGTCCGAAATTTTTAATTGGTACAAAAATGACTTCACCAAAAAAGGATCCTTGATAGATTATATAAACAAATATGCTTCCATAAAAATTACATCGAACACCAAAATAAGTTATCTGAATTATAATTGGACTTTAAATGAAAATTAGTAATTCCATAAACATAAGTGTTATAATACCTGTCCTCAATGAAGCTGCACACATAAGTACTTTATTGAAACACTTGGAAGCCAATAGCAGTTTAGGGAATATTAAGGAAATAATTGTGGTTGATGGGGGCAGTACGGATAATACTGTTGCCACGGCGAAAGATAAGGGGGCGATAGTTATATCCTCAGAAAAAGGACGTGCCAAACAAATGAATACTGGTGCTAAGGTGGCAACAGGAACAGTACTTTACTTTTTACATGCCGATACGTATCCCCCAAAAAACTTTGATCTTTTTATCTTAAATGCCTATAACAACAATATTTCTTCGGGCTGCTTTAGAATGAAGTTTAATACCTCCAAAAAGTTTTTGCAATTCTTTGCATGGTTCAGTAGAATTAACCACAAGTTATGTAGGGGCGGTGATCAATCGTTATTTATTATCAAGGATCTTTTTCAAAAAACGGGTGGCTTCAATGAGAATTATATCATATATGAGGATACCGAATTTATTGGGCGCCTATACAAAATATCAAATTTTAAAGTACTGCCCCAACACGTTATAACTTCAGCAAGAAAATACGAACAGTATGGCTCAATAAGAGTTCAATATCACTTTGGAATTATTCACTTAAAGAATTTATTGGGTTTTGGCCCCGATCATTTGTATAAGTACTACAAGAAGAAAATTGTATCCTAATCGGCCTTATTTTCTAGTCTCATAATCTAATAATACTCCTTCAGAAATCCACTTGGCAAGTGCTTGTCTATTGTCTGGATCCAAGATTCGTTTTTGGTCCTTTTTATTTTTTATATTCCCAACTTCAATATAGGCCATGGCCGGCAAGGTGTTTTTAACCAAATACAAACCACTGCGATCTGCAAATGTTCCCTCATAGTCCCTATTGGGCTGATATTGCTTATATTTTTTTAAAAAAGTTTCATGGATACTTTCAGCCAAACGCTTACCATTCTTGCTGCTCTCATGATGGTAGAAGAACACATCAATATTTTGTCCCTTACTTCTGCTATCCACATGGGTAACGATTAACCGCTGATATTTCCCAGAATTTTCCAAATACAATTTGTTCACTATATCTACACGCTGCTTTAATCGCAATAATTGGTTCAGTGGAATTTCTTCGTTGGGATAGGCTACCTCATCCCTATCTATTTCCAGCACCCGCTGATCCCTGATTCCATCATTAAGATCCCTGATTATAATATAGGTCTTGGCGCCATGGGATATTAGTTCTTTGGCCAGACGAAGCGTAATATCATAGGCATACTCGTCCTCTGCAATAATTTTACCCTCATATTTTTCAATGGCACCGGGATCGGGACCACCATGGCCGGAAATTAAATAATAAACGTTGCCCTGTAATTTATTGCTCTTTATCTCCGTAGTAGCGTAATTTTTACCAAAAATATCATCGGTCAGAATATTGGAAACCGTCTTGATTTCGGTGGTCTTTTTCTCAACCGTTTCAATTATGGCCACACTATCCACGGGCACTGGGGGAATAACGTACTCCCTACCCTCGTATAGGTGCATGCTATCCCTTAGATTATCCTGATTAAGATCAACAAAGTGGCCGTAGTGTCTCACCGGATTGATCCCCTGCTTCCTTAGTATGGAATAAATTCCATCCCCCTTTTCTGCAATTACGGTTTTAACCGAGGTCTGAGAAAAAACGGGAATTGTAAACAAGGTAATTATGCAAAATAATATAAAAGGCTTCATGACCGACACAATACTAATTTTACACAAATATTATCAAAAATACTGCCCAATTCCAAAAACAATCCACTTTGAAAGACTTTTAGTACTTTTTAATACATAATTATATACTATTTAGGCAACGCACTAAAGAAATTAATTCGAATATTGACTGCATAGCAAAAAGAGCTATTAGTGAATCTTGTAGAAACTCTTAATCACTTCTTGGGCCGGTTTATTCTGAGGTGTAAAACGGTTGTCATTTATTCCACCTGCTTTTTCATGGTCAATAAACCATTTCCATACAAATCCGCCCGCAAACCACTCTTCTTTCCAAAATTCTTCAAAAATAGCTTTGGTTGCATTGGCTTGGGCCTCAAGGTTTACATCGTCCTGACTGTGGTCCACCAGCCAAGGTTTTTTTGCGGTATAATTATTACTCCTATAACCGTATTCCGTAAAAATAATAGGTTTGTTTTTCGTTAGGGCCAATGACCTTATTTTTTCCTTATGTGGCTGCCATCCTCTTCTTAACTGTTCCACAGTCGGGGTTTTCTCATCACTTAAAGGAAAATAAGCGTCTATCCCAATAAAATCCAGATCATCCCAAAAAGGGGTCCTTCCATATTCGTCCCAATTGGCCGCATAAGTAAGTTTGCCAGTATACACATTTCTGATTTTTTTGATTAGTTCTGTCCAATATTCCGGTCGATGGTTAACAAATTGCTCCAACTCGGTCCCAATGCAAAGTGCATCGGCCTTGGTTTCCTGCGCTAAAGTGGCATAGGTCATAATAAAGTTGTCATAAGATATCTCCAAAGCCTTCCAATTCTCCTCGGAATTCATCACTAAATTACCCGTAAATTCTCCTCTGGAAATCCATATTTGAGGCTTGAGCATTACCTTAAGGCCATTCTCGTGCAAGATGTCTATATATTGCCTGGCTCCCGTTCTTGTTTCCCCAAACCATTGTCTTGAAGTGTCGAAAATTATTTCTGGGGAGTCCTTATCCCTTATAAAACCAAAAGGCATTACCGCTGCACACTTGGCATTTACATTCCTAACGGCATCTACATGTTTTTGGGAAACTTTGTCCCTAGAGGCCACAAAACTTACCCCATTGAATTTCTCCACTGCCTGACCACTGCAGCCGAGCTGCAGTAGCAATAAGATAAGAAGCCCTAATTTTTGCATTCACAATGGATTATAGTCCTAATTTAAACCTTTTCCTGATCAATATATAAAATAGCTAGTTAAGCTATGTTAAATATTGTTTACGCCCAATCCAATTTATGGCCTTGCAATTAATTACGGTACCATCCCACAACCTAAGACCACTTTTTAAGAAACAAGTTTAGATTTCCTTAGATTTGCCAATAATTTAAATTAAAAGTGACCAGTGGGAAGTAAAAATAAGCTGAAGCGATTCAAGGAGAATGAAACTTTTAAGAATGTTATTCAACCCAAAAGGGAGGAAATTACCAATGGTTCTTTTTCTTTAAAAGGCAAATGGAATAAATTTTTTGGGAATGACAATCCTTTGGTTTTGGAATTGGGATGTGGCAAAGGGGAATATACCGTTGCCATGGGCAAGCAAAACAAAAATAAAAACTATATAGGAATTGATATTAAGGGAGCACGGTTTTGGCGTGGTGCAAAAACGGCAATAGAAGAAAATATAAGCAATGTAGCCTTCTTGCGCACACAGATAGAATTGATTGACGAACTTTTTGCCGCCAATGAAGTTAGTGAGATCTGGATTACCTTTCCTGACCCCCAAATTAAATATAAACGTACCAAGCACCGACTTACCAACGAGGTTTTTTTGAACAGGTATAGGGCTATTCTGAAAAAGGATGGCGTAGTTAACCTAAAAACCGATAGTGAATTTATGCACGGATATACCTTGGGTCTTTTACATGGAAAAGGATTGGAAGTACTTTATGCGAATCATGATGTATATAAAAATGAAGGTAGCCCAAAAGAGGTTTTGAAAATACAGACTTTCTACGAAAAACAGTATCTTGAAAAAGGAAAACCAATCACTTATATCAAGTTTAGAATAAGTTAAACTATGGAGCACTTGCTAATCCTATTTTTTGCCACATTTTCAGCAGCCTTCATGGCCACTGTTCCACCGGGTTTGTTGAACATGAATGCGGCAAAAATAAGTGTGGAAAAGGGTAAGACCAATGGCATTATCTTTAGTCTTGGAGTTTCTTCCATGATCATAATACAAGCCTATATTTCTGTTTTGATCTCCAAATTTTTATTTAAACATCCAGAAATCATAGACCTTCTTTTAAAAATAGCCCTTATCGTCTTTGCATTTTTTGCAATCTATTTCTTTGCGAAGGCCAAAAAAAACACAGAGGATAGACCTAAAATAGTTAAGGTAAGTAAGAAAAATAGTTTCTTTAAAGGCATATTATTGGCAGCGGTAAATTTGCTGACCATTCCTTATTATAGCGGTTTAAATGCCATGTGGAACGCCTCTGGCTGGATAAAATTTCAATTCCGCGATATAGCAACCTTTATTCTTGCGGCAGGCTGTGGTACTTTTACCGTACTATATCTGTATACGGTCTATTTCACCAAATTGGAAACCAAGAACAATGCATTTTCAAAAAACTCCAATTATATTTTAAGTGCCCTGATGTTGATACTATTGGTGATTACTTTAATTCGAATATTTTATACCTGATGAAACCCGAAAATGAGAACTTCTTTGAAAGAGTTTATGCCGTTTCCAGGCAGATACCATATGGGAGGGTTACTTCTTATGGTGCCATTGCAAAATACTTAGGAACCGCAAGAAGTGCAAGGATGGTCGGCTGGGCTATGAACGGCGCACATAAAATAGGGGATATTCCAGCCCACAGAGTAGTAAATAGAAAAGGGTTGTTGACAGGAAAACATCATTTTGACGGCACTAATTTAATGCAGCAGTTATTGGAAAATGAGGGAATAAAAGTAGTTGAGAATCAGATTGTGGATTTTGAAGCCCACTTTTGGGACCCTTGGCTGGAATTAGCCTAATTAACCTACCTATAATTGGCCATAATTATGGATCACTACTGTCCTATAGAGGATACTTATTGCCTTATTTTACTTTTCAATTCCCTTCCTTCATAATCTCGCTCCTAAGCCCTATCTTTGTAATTTAGAATCAGTTTTAATAATGGCTGAATAAGAATAGTTTAGGATGAAATTAGACAAGAAAGATATACTAAAAGCGCTTGAAAATATTACTGTCCCTGGAGAAGGACAAAATATGGTAGAAAGTGGCGCTGTAAAAAATATTATGGTTTTTGGGGACGAGGTAGTTGTGGATCTTACCATTGCCAACCCCAGTTTGCAGGCAAGAAAGAAAACCGAGGTGGAAATTTTAAAGATTATTCATGACAAGGTTTACAATAAGGCCAAAATTACGGTTAACGTAAAGGTTGATGCCCCCGCTGCAAAGCCAAAGTCAAATGAGATCAAAGGAAAACCTGTCCCTGGGATTAAAAATATAATTGCAGTTGCTTCTGGAAAAGGAGGCGTTGGAAAATCTACGGTAACGGCAAATTTGGCGGTATCCTTAGCTAAAATGGGATTTAAAGTAGGGCTGTTGGATGCTGACATTTACGGTCCATCAATGCCTATAATGTTCGATGTAACCCAAGAAAAACCTTTATCCATCAAAATCGAAGGAAAATCAAAAATGAAACCCATAGAGAATTATGGGGTGAAGATTTTGTCCATTGGTTTTTTCACACAACCCAATCAGGCCGTAATTTGGCGTGGGCCCATGGCGGCCAAAGCACTAAATCAAATGATATTTGATGCCCATTGGGGAGAATTGGATTTTATGTTGTTAGACCTTCCTCCAGGAACCGGGGATATACACCTAAGCATTATGCAATCCTTACCAATTACAGGTGCTGTAGTGGTAAGTACCCCACAAGAAGTGGCTTTGGCAGATGCGC
>TARA_R110000868_G_scaffold403248_1_pt1 | contig 19285 bp, 19 predicted proteins | sample TARA_R110000868 | Tara Oceans TARA_R110000868 (sample SAMEA4397489) | marine metagenome | biome: Polar Biome; feature: [SRF] surface water layer (ENVO:00010504); material: water (ENVO:00002006), including particulate matter (ENVO:01000060) such as... | depth 5 m | reverse complement strand
GTTCAAGGCCAGATAGGTCTGTTTTTCCGACCAGCTTTTCCGTTCCTCTGTGGACATCTTGGCGATGCTGCTCTTAATGAATTCCCCGTATTGTTTTATCCCATCGGAAGAATTGTCCTGTGCAGTGATAATTCGTTCTACATAATCGTCTACATGCCTATCATAGTCATGGGTGTAATTACAGAAAACAAACAATTGGGATGCGTCTGTAATTTGCGATTGATCCCAAGAAGCTTTTCGCAGTGCAGCCTTTACTTCATTGTTTTCAATGATCAGTACTTTATACAGTTGAAGGCCATAGGAAGATACGGAAAGCCTAATGGCTTCTTTTAGAAATTCCAAGTCCTGATTGCTTACCCTACTTTTTGGGTCGAACATTTTGGTGGCATATCGCCAATTTAGATGATCAATTAAATTCATTTTATACTGTTTTAATGTTTTTATAATTTTGAATATGGAAATCTTCTTGAAATCCTGTTTTTAGATATAGTCCTTTTGCCATGGTAGACGCCTGAAGGGTGGCATATTTTGCCCCTTGCTGCTTGGCCAGGTACAATACATAATCCAGTAGCTCTGCGGCATATCCCCAACGTCTATGGTCCGGGACAACACCAATGGAATGAATGCCTGCCGTATTGGGATTATCTCTATAAAGAACAGCTGTCCCAATAGATTGGGATCCATGGTTTCCAATAAGATAATCCACCCGATCCTTGGTGAGTTCTACGGTTCTTGGGCTGATAAAGTATCCAAAAGCTTTAAGAAAAAGCTTGGACCACAGTACAGCTGAGCTGGCATCACTTACCTTTTGGAAGGATAATCTATGTGTTCTATTGTGGGTACCATTCAGCTGTAAGGACATTCCGGTCAATTCATTTTTTATGGAGAAACCATGGGACTTTAATAGTTCTTCCGGCACTATGTTTTGCCAAATGGGGATGGTGATGCCGTCACTTTCACATCTGTTAAGGATATCCTCCAATAGCTCTTTGGTTGGAGGCCTATGAAACCATAATTTATTTGGCCATTCTGATTCTACCACGGTGCTGATGGCGTAATTGGCATCACTGATAAATGTACCATCCTTAAGGCCTGCCAACCTCCATAAGCTTGTAAGATTTTTAATGTTTGCTTTAATCAAATCCATAATCATTAATATTTTATCAGTATTACTCCTAAGGTCATCACTATCATTCCCATAACTTTCTTAATGGTCATGGGTTCCATAGGCATTCCAAACCAACCATAATGCCCCGCTATCGCTGCAAAAATTATTTGACCGCTAAGTCCAAAAACTACCGCTGTAGATATCCCGATACGTGGAATTATGTAGTAAAAGAGCGTAACCGCCATAAAGCTTAGCGCCCCTCCGGTAAACCACATATAGGTAGGGATCGATTGTAATTGGGCTGTACTTGGAAGTTCACGAACCGTCATAAGAACCGCAATTAAAGTAAAACTTGCACTCATTACCAAGGCTGCTGAGGTAGCCAGTAGGGTATTGTTTAGCAGTATCCCGAGCCTGGCGTTAATTCCTCCTTGGATTACGACCAAAATCCCTACCGAAAATGATATCAGTAATAATGATGAATTGTTCATGACTTTATTTTCTTGTGTTTAAAGGGATGGCTATGGGCCGCATTGGAGATCCACTTGCACCTCTCAATTTCAGTGATGCCGCAATGAATGCAAATTCATAAACCTTATTTTTAGATAGCTCTTCCAGGAATAGTTGCTCTATGAACATCACCCCTTTTTCAGCAAGTAGATAGGTGTGCACAGGCACCCAATTGTCTTCCCGTTCTGGTGGAAAGGCTTCAAAACTGAGATTATCTGCACCCAAGAGCATTATTCCTTGCTCTTCTACCAACCACTTAACGGCGTCAAGGCCAATACCCGGATAGTTATTAAGGTAATGTGATGCATTTTTATAAAATTGGGCTTGGCCCGTCCTAATCAATACAACGTCTCCTTGCTTTAGTTCCATCCCTTGTTTTTTTAGGGCTAACTTTAGGTCCTGTGAAGTAATGTGATAGTTATGTGGAAGTGGTCCTTTGGCATCCTTTACATCCAAAAGTACTCCTCTGGCAATAATGGGCGGAATGGTTTCTGCTCCTGTCTTCTTCCAACCCTTGTCCCCAAGATATTCTTCTTGGGAAAACCCATTCCATATTTTTCCATCCAGACCAAAGTGGTTCAGGGCATCTATGTGGGTGCCCATATGGGTGTACATGGAGATGGCATCGCCCGTATAGCTTACCTTTTTGTTCATTACCTCTCCTAGGCTATTGGGATTGTCCACTATTGTGCCATGAGGCGTATGGGTTAGCCAATACTGATATGCTGGATCGCCCAGCGAATGAAAACTTGGCATCCCAACAAAGTAATCTACACTTAGATCGTAGGCCTTTCCTGTGGATATTTTGGATAGTACCTGAAGCTTTGAAGCTTCGGTCATCATATTAAGGGTGCCAATTTCATCTTCTGGTCCCCAAGGGCTTTTGCCAACTCTTTCGTTAAGTTGTCCTCTTGCACTAAGTAGAAATAAGAGTAGGACTGCAATTAAAATGTTTGTTCTTTTCATGATTAAAATATTTTGTTGGTACAAATATTAAAACCATGGTGACCAATTTCATTAAGGTATCTTAAGAACGCTAATGTCCAATTAATTTTTTACGGATGGTGCTTAGGTGTTCTGGAGTCACCCCCAGGTAAGAGGCAAGCATATATTGTGGAATTTGTTGTTCTATGTCTCGGTAACGCCCAATAAATTCAAGGTAACGCTGTTCTGCAGATCGACTCATATTATTAATGGCTCTTTCCTGGAGTGCCACATAACCATTTTGTGTTTTGATTCTGAAAAATCGATCTATCATGTGGCTTTGGTCGAAGAGTTCATTTAATTTGTCCCTATGAATTTGTAGGACAGTACTCTGTGTTATGGCCTGAATAAAGAAAGTTGCAGGTTTTTGGGTGAGATAGGCGTACAAGTCGTTGATCCACCATCCACTTATCCCAAATTGTAGAATATGTTCAGCCCCCAACTCATCTATACTATAAAGTTTTACGCATCCTTGGGATATAAAACGCATATGGTTGGAGGGTTCCCCACTTTGAAGTAAAAATTGTTTCTTTTTAAGAGGTACGGGAACAAAATATTTTTGGATCAGCCTGGATTCATCCTCGGTAATAGGAACTAATTCCTTGATATTTCCAATAAGGAGGTCATACATTATTCACAGATTGAATTATGCTTCAATTTTTAAAGTTTAACATGGAATACAAAATATGAGTCAGTATGCATAACCACCTTTTCCTACCATATAAAAATAAATGTCCAATTAAGGAATGCCATACTTTTAGTAGGGAGTGTAACCATATCTTTCTCCTAGTTGTATTGTCATGTTTTAAGTAACCATTAGGGTTGATCGGATTAAAAATAGTCAATTAAGATAAATGGCCATAGTGGGACTACTTTTTTTTAGTTTATAATTTCTTTTTCGTATTGTACCTATAGTCGTTGAGGCTTTGAGGATAGACAGGAAAAATATAAGTTTTGTTCCTTATCCATTCTTAGCCAGCCAGTCCAAGGTGTAGCTCCATAATTCCTTGTTTTTGGAACTGAAAAATCCCATATGTCCTATCTGCTGAGTGCTTATTTCTTTCGGATCAAGTACAAGTATTTCAGTTTTGGATTTGGAATAGACTTTGGCCATATCCGTAACATTTTCATAATTCGCTATTCCGTCGTCTTTTGCATACAGCCATAGTGAAGGAAGATCTATATTGTCATAAAGGTGTTCTTTAATTGCCTTTCCGAAATCTGTTGCTGCATACCCTTTTCCGTTGCACCATCTGGCCCATTGTTGTGCTACCAATTTTGGTAGTGGTTCTCCCATTCCTACCCATTGTGAGTTTGTTGATCCAAAAAAAAGATTGCTAAAGGGGATAAATGCGTTGAGGTAAAAGGTGGCGAAAAATTTAAAAGGATAGTTCATGTTTTTTAGACTGCCCGATGATGCCGCAAAATTGAACATCGATTTTAATTCCGCGGCATTGTCCATTAAGCCTACCAACTGTCCGCCCGCACTATGCCCAATTAGATGGTAAGATTGGCTGGGAAAAGATTCTTTTAATTTTTCCAATACGGCCGTCATATCCAGCCTGCCCCAATTGATCAAGGTAGCATTTATTTGGTTTATGGGTCCTTTTTTTGAGTCGCCAATACCTCTATTATCGAAGCAGATTACACCATAACCTTTATCTGACAAATGGGAGGCCAGGGAATTATAAAACCTCCTTTTTATGCCAGTGGCCGGTGCGATCATAATGGCACCATTAATAAAATCGGGTTCATAAATCGTCCCAGCTAGTTCAAAGCCATCCTTACATTCGATTGCAATATCCTTTTTGTTCACTGTTCCATTAATTTTTTAAAACCTATAAAGTGTTGGTCCAAGATTACAAAAGGGATTGATCATAATAGTTAGGGTTTGATAATATCTGAACACCTAATTAAAATTGATTTTCCTATTAATTTGGGATTTACAATGTCCAATTCTCCTTGTCTATCCGAAATATATTGAAGGATTTTATTCTTTTTTCCAATGTCATTCCATTTCTTAAAGCCACTTTTTCAGAGCTGATATTGTCGATATGAACCATTGAAATTAATGAATCTGCAAAATTGTTCTCAAAAGCGTAATTTTTACATTTTGTTGCCGCTTCAATGGCATAACCTTTTTTCCAAAATTCAGGAAGGATGGAATAGCCTACTTCCATTCGTTCTCTATTTTCTATGGTTTGTACCAGGAGCCCACATTGACCAACAAGTCGGCTTGTTGTTTTATCGATTAGAACGTTCATTCCGCCCAAATCATTTTCATATCTATGAAATGCTTTGTCGAACCAAAACCTACATAATTCCGATTCCGATAGTTTTGGGTCAAGGTCTAAATATTCAGCAATTTTGTAGGCTTTAAATAAATCCACCCAAGTATCGAAATCCTCAGCTTTCAATAGTCTAAATTGTAGCCTTTCGGTTTCCTGTCCTGTTAATAGGTATTTCATTTGTAAGCTAGTGTACCACAAAGATATAAGATCAGTGGATATCTGTCTTTTATTGGCATGGTACGGTGGATTCAAATTATTTGCGGTCATTATACTAATTGGCGCAAGGCCTGAAAATGGCCTCATTAACGGAAGGCTAAGTCATAAAACTATTTATAAATAAGGGCACGAAGTTGGAGGAAAGTAGATTGTTGAGGAGTCATTGCTACGGTAAATCATGTCACCAATACCCAGATTTATAAACTGTTTTTTTATGCAACTAAAATTTAGGTAATGGTTATCTACCAATTAAAAGAGAATTGAAAATGAAATCACTATTGGTTGACAAAAATTTCTCTAAAGATATTTCCTTATATTTAATGACATATCCGGTGAACTATAATATGCAGTGAACATCAAAACACATAAATAATTTAGTTAAATATTATGAATTACTTAAATAAGTCAATGAAATCATTGGCCGTTATTTTACTTGTTGGCTTAAGTTTTCTATTTAGTTGCAACTCCGTAAAAATCAAAGAAAATCCTCAAAAGCAGTTTACTGCCGCTCCTGATTTATTTAATCGTAGAGCAATGGTTGGGCCTCAGGAGAATGGTAGCCATGTAGTTGCTACATCACAAATTATAAATCCAGCTGGCAATACGGTAGTTTTTCCTGGAAGGCCTACAGATCTTGCCTTAAATAATGCACAAACTATTGTCGCGGTAAAGAATAAGAGTGATGTGACATTCTTGGATGCAAAAAGTCAGACCATTATACAAACCTTAGAATTGCCCAAAGGCGGTAATACATTTGCAGGTATCCAATGGACGTCAAATGATTCTATTGTTTGGACTACCGACACCGAAGGTAATCTAAGGTCGGCCATATTGGGTGAAAATGGCTTTAATTGGCATAAAGAAATTGTATTAAAAGGCCCTGAAAAGGAAAACAACAATAGGTCTTATCCAGGTGGTTTTGTTTTAGATGAAGCCCAAGATTTGATCTACGTAACCCTTAGCCGTAATAATAGTCTTGGCGTTGTAAATACAAAAACAATGGAGTTGGAAACGCAGATTCCCGTGGGAATAGCTCCTTTTACTGTAATTATAAAAGATTCTAAGGCTTATGTAACCAATTGGGGAGGTCGCATACCAAACCCTGAGGATATAACAGGCCTAACCTCTGGGTCAGATGCTGTTATTGATCCTAAAACGGGGATTGGTTCTTCAGGAACCATTTCAGTAGTTGATTTAAAAAGTAGAGAGGTATTGAAGGAAATCGAAGTTGGATTGTTGCCTTGTAATATGGTATTGTCTAAAGACGCTGCTAGGTTATATGTTGCCAATGCCAACAGTGATTTCATATCGGTAATTGATACCAAACAGGATGTAGTATTAAAATCCATAGAAACAAAGCCCACTTCAGAGCTACCTTTTGGGAGTGCACCCAATGCTCTTGTTTTAGATCCATCAGGAAAATTATTATATGTAGCTAATGGAGCCAATAATTTATTGGCCGTAATAGATCTTAAGACTGATAAAGTAACTGGATTAATTCCTACCGGATGGTATCCAGGGGCTGTTGTAATGAATAAAGCTGGATCGGAATTGATCGTGGCCAATGTAAAAGGTACTGGTGGTAGATGGGAAGAACGATCTAAGATTCCCAAGGGCGGTTTCAACTCACATGATCATATGGGATCTGTAACCTTTATACCAGTTCCGGGAGAGGTGGAATTGGATAGCTATTCCTTGCAAGCAGCTTCAAATATGAGACTTCCCAAAATAATTAATGAATTGAATGTTAAGGGTGTTGAGGAAAAAGTGGTGCCTTTGCCGACCCGTCCGGGTGAAAAGTCTGTATTTAAACATGTACTTTATATTATTAAAGAAAACCGCACATATGATCAGGTATATGGAGATCTTCCCCAAGGCAATGGAGATGCCAGTTTATGTCAATTTGGGAGGGAAGTTACCCCCAATCACCATGCCCTTGCAGAGAATTATGTTTTGTTGGATAACACTTATTGCAATGGAGTGCTTAGTGCCGATGGACATATGTGGGCTATGGAAGGTTTTGTTACCGATTATCTAGAAAAAAGTTTCGGAGGTTTTGTTAGAAGTTATCCTTATGATGGTAATGATGTCCTGGCATATTCTTCAGGGGGTTTTATATGGGATAAGGTTTTGGATGCAGGACTTTCTTTTCGCAACTATGGCGAATTTGTAATAGCGGATATTGAACCAAAAGAAGCCACCTGGACCGAGCTATATAACCAATTTAAAGCAGGTACCACTGAAATAAAGATCAGGGCAACTACAGAGGTGAAGTCCCTGGAACCCTATCTTTGCCCTACCTATGTTGGATTTCCAGGAAAAGTACAGGATGTTTACCGCGCAGGGGAGTTTATAAAAGAATTAAAGGAATTTGAAAAGAATGATAACTTTCCAAATTTTACAGTGATGCTTTTACCAAATGACCATACAGTGGGTACCAGGGCAGGATATCCTACACCTAGAGCAACAGTAGCAGATAATGATCTGGCATTGGGACAAATAGTAGAAGCGGTAAGTCATAGTAAATTCTGGCCAGAAACGGCCATTTTTGTTATTCAGGACGATACGCAGGCAGGTTTGGATCATGTAGATGGACGTAGGACAGGTGCCTTATGTATTAGTCCTTACACCAAAAGGGGAGAGGTAATAAGCACACACTACAATCAAAACAGTTTTCTCCGTACCATGGAATTGATTTTAGGCTTATCGCCAATGACACAGTTTGATCTATTGGCGGAGCCATTGGTTGATTGTTTTACCAATGAGCCGGATTTTACACCCTATACTGTGATACCAAATAATATTAAATTGGATGAGATGAACCCATCCTTGTCTTCTATTACGAATGAGAAACAATTGTATTATGCACAAAAATCTATGGAAATGCCCCTTGATGATATTGATAGGGCAGAAGAAAACATTTTTAACCGCATAATTTGGCATTCCATAAAAGGCTATGACGTAGCATATCCAATTCTGGCCAATAATAAGGACGAATAGAATTGATTAGTGGCCCTAACAGGTTTTGTAATACGTTACGTTCGGAGTTAAATCAGCAGATAATAGTTGAATCCAACCGGTGAAGGTCTTGAGTTTTATTTCCTCAAAATTACCTTTACTTGAACAAGGATGATCACTATATTTAGTTACCATAACCTTACACCATAAACCTTTAACTTCATGGGTTAATTTTATTTCCAATAAATCACCTTTCAGCACTAAAATCAGTGCTGAATTTTCTGTAGGGGATTCTCTTAATGCGAGACCTGGTTCTTTTGCATAATATCCAATTACTTCTGGACTTTGCTCAATGTGATATTGCATCCAATTAACAATATGCAATCCCTTATCTTCCAACTCTGCTACTTTAATCCAGTAGCCATTATGTAATAGGACAAAATTTGAAAGCTGATCTATATACACCAGAGCGGTAAAATTATTGCCTATTATTTTCACGTTTGGATGTTCTATCAATTTTAATTGGCCTTGTATTTTAAGGTATACTTTATTGGGTTCATTTTGATGATCCTTTCTGGTTTCCTGCACAATTTCACCTAGGACTTCACCATTGGGTTTGTTATAAATCTGGATACCCGACTCAGGAATATAAGCACAACAAAAATTAGAGGTATTAACATCTTTGGGCACAATAAGACCTTTGGTAATTTGGGCATAAAAAGATTGACTTAAAGCAAAAACGGCAATAAAAAAGAGCATTAATTTCATTGGTTTAACAGTTAAATCTGAATAAAAAAATGGCCATTGGCACAGTATTTATTTAAAAAAGACGGACAGCCAATTGTAAAAAACTGATTCAAAAGTATTATTTTTTAAGTGAACCATAGAATATCTATGAGAAATACAATTTTGCTAATAATTCATCTGAAGCATTAGACTTTTACTTTTTACACATCAGAAGTTATCAATATGACCCTCAATTTCTTTGGCTTGGATTTAATCACCCTTCCTTTTAAATATACTTTTTTTTTAACTTACTGTTTGCTAAGTACATATGATTATGAAAATTAATAAGGAAAGTATTCCAACTACCATGGGAAGCACCAGGTACTAAAATGAGAGCTCAAGCTGATTTTGGAGGAATGACGGTTTGTTTTAATGAATTACCAAAAGGAACGGATTTCACCCCACTGTTAAAAGGATTGAACAACGATAGTTGTCATTGTCCACATTGGGGATATACATTAGAGGTGCTATGTTGGTCATCTATGATGATGGCAAAGAAGAATTACTCGAAAAAGGGAATGTTTTTTATTTGCCATCAGGACATACGGCTATAATTAAGAAAGATGTTAAAATAATTGATTTTAATCCAACTAAACAATTCAATGAGGTAATTGCCCATGTTGAAAAAAAAATGGCTGAATTGGGAGGGTAAATTTCATTTACCTCTTAAATTCTATTTAAAGATGGGGCACTCGATGATAAATACTTCTATGTTCTTTTTATAGTATTTATAGGAAACGAAATTCCAAACGCCGCTGCTCCTGAGAACTGTTTCATACTTGGGTGAAAATAATAGGTGAAAGCAATATCAAAATTGTGGTTGGGTCCCAATTCCAATCCAATGGAGCAAGGAACGTGTAGAATTAGTCCGCTTTTATCAATATCCGTATAAGGTGTAAAGGTTCTAAAGGAGCCTATGGATGCACCAACCCCGGCTTCTATATAAGGGGCAACCCAAGGTATAGGAGCCGTTATACGTGTTTTTCCGCCAATTAAAAAAGCATTGGAAGTTGCTTTATAGGGCGTTGGATTTTCATTTAAGTCCTCACCCTTGGATTTTGTTAAAATAAGTCCGGCATAAGGCCTCATGTCCAACCACTTTGCAAGGGTAAGCACATATTCGCCCTGTAGGTAAAATCCAGTGGCGGCTATATTAACATCATCATAGGGGGCACTCAACCCGTAACCAACAGAAAAGGCAATGGACTCCTCTTTTACTAATTGGGACTTGACCTGGACAGTAGCCAATAGTACTAAAATAACAATGGTTTTTTTCATAATGGGTGGTCGCAATCGTATCTGATTATCGAATGCATATCTTTATCTAAGGTAGTAAACGGGAAGTATATTTTTACACATTATTTTTGGGATAAATAGCCTTTTTGAAAGAAATTTTATTGTGGGGTTTTTTATCTAAATAGAAGGTAGTGTTATGGTCCCTTTTAGGGAGTCTGTATTGTAATTTGGAAGTTATTTGTTCCCAACACTACCTGTCATATCTATCCCACCTATGCTTCCAATCATTCATAATATAATAACGCCATTTTCCTATGGTCATTTGGCATTCAACTGGAGATTTGTCAAGATCAATATAGTAATTGGGATAAGTACTTTTGTCGGAGTGCCTAAACTGTCCGCCCCAACTTTCTAGGGTGGGGTCATCAACGTTTCCGATACCACCAATTACAGGGGACATTAAATATAGTAGGGAAGGGCTATCTCCTTCCTTTAAACTGTTTTTGGGATAATTAGCCAAAGGAAAGACATTACCGCATTTTTCTTGAAACAAGCCGTCGTGGGTTGAACCGTGATTCCGAATATTGAAATCGGTGAAATTGGTATAGGACCATTCTCCGTCTTGAATTCCGGACTGATAAACACCGCGGAATGTTTCATGTGTACCTCTTGGAAGAATTCCGTTTTCAATCCACCATAATTCGGGATGTTTATTTTCCATGAAGGTATATACAAAATCTCTGCTTACGGGATCATGTAGGGTGTTTGAAGAACTGATATAGTATAGCCTTATTTTATTGGCAATGTCAGGAGCATCATAAAGTGCCTGGGCAGTTGTTGTTAAACTGCCCCAGACCAATATCCAAAGTGGATTTTCCTTTGTATAATCTCGAGCTGTTTTTATTATCCATTCAGAACCTTCTGTAGTTTTGTTGTCCGAAGGCCCCCCAGGCTTTTTGGCTCCCGATTTTATGATGGAGAGCAAATCTTTTTCCTGCATTAATTGGCTATGACCGTTTTTACGCAAATGTTCAACGTCTATCCTTTTGATCCAATTCTCAATGAGTTCGGTATGTTCTATGGTATCCCACGGATGGTGATCAATATCTGAATTGGGGGTTGCTATTATACCTTTTATCTTGATTATATCAGAATAATGCACAGCTCTGAACAAGGATTGTATGTCATCCGGATCACCTCCCAGGTCTGTGTCAATAATGACATCAAAGGTTTTATTTGATGCTGATTCCTGTGCATTCGCAAACAAGGTGAAAGTCAACACGATCAGGGTATATACCTTATAACATTTTTTACGCCAATATGTCCCAATCATTTTCAACTGTTTCTGTTACTATATTGCCTTCTACATAACGGTTTCGTTTAAAGGAAGTGTCCGCATTTAAGTTTCAGCCTTACATTTTTCAAGATAGGTATTAAATCGAAAAATGTGTATTACAAAATTTTTGTAATGAATACATCATCAATTAAATAACTTGAAAGTTTCTGTTTTTCATCAGCATCCTTTAAAGGTGGCATTTCCACTTCGTTGGGAGTCTTCCTGCTAGGTATATCGCGATAAGCCCCCGTTCTGAAAGATATTCTTTCAGCGGATTTTACAGCCATTACGGCAGGTAGATTATCAGCTACTAGCTTATCATTAATAGTAAGGGAATAGGACCCCAAGCCACGGCTGTCATAATTTACTTTAAAGGAATACCATTTATTGACCTCGAACTTCTGCAAAGACTTCATTGTAACCCCATTCGCAACTTTAATATAACCATCAGTGTCGAATGATATTTGTACGGGACTGTTGCCAAAACGGTCAGTAATATCAATATCGAACTGGGCAGTATCCTGTTCTATAACCTTCAATTTAAAGTTTGCCGTAACTGCTTTGCTTTCTTCAAAAACACGTATCGCTCTGCAATAATCATATGGGTCCATGTCCTTCATTTGCAAACATTGATTGCCACTTTTTTCTTTAATCAAACTTGCTTTGGCCCAGATTGGTGAATAAATGTTCCAGTCAGTAATATGTCCAGCGATGTCCATATTTTCAAAGTCATTGGTTATGTCTTCTTCTACTTTGTATTTAATAGGTGTGGGAATACGGGATACCCACATATCCTCTTTATTCATGCTGTAAGTCATCCACATGTCCGTACCTGGAGGGTTTCCATTACCTGGCGTAATGCCACGCATATAGCAAGGGCCAAAATCTTTCCAAATGCCATAGAATCGTCGGGCTGGAACTTCTCCTTGAACCAACAGCAGATCATCATAGATAATTCCATCGTCGCTACTTATAATCGCCAAAGGAAAACGATATTCCGATTGGTCTATAGGGTTATATGAAATTGCATACCTGTCATCTTCTGTTCTTTGTCCCCACACTTTACCGCCAGACATGACTAGTGAATTTACTTTAACAGGGTCTGAAAAGGTAATACCCCCATCATTGGAAAGTGATGCAAAGGAGTGTTTAAAAAGTCCCACAATCTTTCCATCCTTTCGTACATGCCAATTAAAAGCCTGTTCTGAATTGTTGAAGGTGTAAAAACCATCATCTCCATTATCCTCTTCAAACCATTGTAGGGTCATTAATTTATCTTTCAAGAGAGAATCGCAGGCATCTAAAAATCCTTTATCTGTTGATTTTTTAAAGAATGGATACGAGGTGTTGGATTCATTCCAATTTGTTTGACTATCATATCTTATGAAATAGATGGGACCCATGCTCCCATCTTTATAAATTTCGCGAACTACACGCCCTATGCCATTTTCCCGGAACGGATTTTCTGTATGTCCATAAAAAGCAAGGGTCAGCAATCGGCCATTGGGCGCAACATAAAAACCCATTCGCTGATGCATCATGTAACCAGTTGATCCTTCCGGGATTTGAACGCCTTCCGGTGCTTTGTAAGGAGGGAAAATTACTTTGGGAAAACCCCAATCTTTCCCATTCTTGGAAGTTATTAACATTGTTTGCACTGGAGATCTATGCTCATCAGCTTCACCACTAATATATTGTTGGTAGAATTGATCATTCCAATAGGCGAGGTTGGAGGCATGACTATAGGTCCATCCATATCCATCACTTAACTCTGGATGTGTACGATTTGCTCGAAATGTTTGAATATTTTCGACACCAATGGCATATCTTAAGCCGGCTTCGTGTGTAAAGGGGTTAATATGTGTACCTCCAATATAGCGTATGGGTTCGTTTTCACTGCCTGTTTGGGCTTTTGAAATTTGACCATACATTATAATTAGGATTATAACACAATTTATTGCTGATGTCTCTAATAGAGTAATTAAATTTAATTCTGTAGTTGGGTGTTCAAATTTCATGGGTATGTATAAAAATTAATTATTTGATCTATCCGATTTTTTTGGGGCAATTACCGTTCAAGATTAATCTTTTATTGCCAAACCCCCAAATGGCCTAATTACAACAGGGTAACTGGTCAAATATTTTTAAATCTAAGATAGCAAATACCAATTAATTACTTTCACCGTTGCTTCATTAGTAAAAGGCTCGGTAAAGTAGATAAAGGTAAAGAGACATAAGGGAATGCAGTATTTATAGTAACATTTGAAAAATAAGTGAAAAGGGAACAAGCAAGATGCCCTCTGAGTCTGGGATTACCAGGCACAACTTGTACGATTTATTTAATACATTGGAATGTATATTAAGCTGATTTTAATACCATTTGCCTTCTAAATATCGCTTCCGTTCAAAAGAAGTAGCCGCCTTTAAGTTCCCGCCTTAGCTGTTTTAAGATGAGTATTTAATTGAAAATAGTGTTTATTTTTTTTCATGAATAGGATAAACGCCAGACTACGCATTACCTATGGGTGTGGTTGGCAAATGGTGTTTTTTCAGGGCTTAGGTTAAGTTCGCTTAGAATTCGATTCAATTCCGGCAACGATTTTTCGTCAACAATTTTTGTATTGATTGTCAATTCCTGTTTTTCGGTTTTTAGGATGTAGTCTCCGGCAAATTTTTTAATCCAAGTAATTTTATTCAACTCCATTTTTTTTCCAAACCACGAGTTTTTCCGAATTGTTCCATTCTGGATAGTGAGATATTGGTTTTGATATTCATAAACATATTGCCCTAGATATAAAATGGAAACCACAACATAACCATATCTTGTCCAACTTGTATTATCGACAAAAAAAAGTGTGGAAACTCCGAAAATAGCCCATGCGATTCCAATGAATAAATTGGTATTGAGGTGTTTCTTCTTATATTTTACTTTCATTGTTTTCTATTTGCTAGCGTATAAACTATAAGCAGTACGGCACTTGGTGACAATTTAATTACACCAATTTCCGTAGCAATAACTGTTTGTTTTGCCTACCAGCCTATTTAGCCAAATTCTCTCTTTTTTTCTCAAAGCTAATTTTAAATATTTCGCTGTCGCGTAATTTTTAATTTTTCTGACTTTATAAAAATACTGAAACCTATCGATCAAGCCTAAAGCCCATATTATTTATATGTTGTGCGGGTGTTATTCCTCTAACAGTTCACCATTTTTATATTCTAATGCCTCTATTAGATTACCATCCATGTCATATAAATTCATTGTCCCCGTTCCGTTAATTATAGAACCTTTATCCAATTGGTTACCATTTCCATCTAAACAAGAAATTATTTCTAGTAATTTTCCATTTTCCCATAGCCTTTCAGTATATAACTTTCCATTGGTATGATACCAAATCCATTTACCAATCTTTCCTCCATTTAGGGAACTTCCAATTCCTTCTCGGTTTCCATTATCGTGAAAAAATTTCCATTCTCCGGTCTGTTCATCATTTAGAAAATGCCCTATTTGCCATAGTTCACCATTTTCGTGAAACCATTTCCATTGTCCATTTCTTTTTCCATTCCTATATTTCCCACCACCCTGATATTTTCCGCTTGGGTAATAATATTTCCAATCTCCAATTTTTATTTGATTAGATTTTATCCCTTTCGTCTCTAAATTACCATTTTCATAATATTCTTTACTAATACTGCATGAAAAAAAAGATATGCTAAGGATTAAATAAAATATTTGTTTCATAAATTAAATTAGAGGGTTTTTAAGAATCATTTGTACATCAGTTGAGGCAAGGGTAGTGCTGAGTTACCCCGTCTGGGTTAGCAGCGGGCGAGTTTCTGCCTGATAGTCGTTGGGGCTTGGTCTACGCTCTAAACTAAAGCTAATTGCCCGCTCGCCCGTAACGAGTGGGGCTAATTTTGTTTTTGTCTTTTCCATTTTAAAAGCACAAAATTGCATATTTCGCTTTTGCCCAATTTTCAACTTGGCGGACCTTTCGGCCGGCTTTGTAAATTAATTGACTCTATTAAATATAGTACTATTTGACCTAATTGTTATAGGTGTTGCTAGGCAAAGTTTTTTTCAGTTCCTCATAGATTGATTTGTTGGATTTGCCATTTGAGGAAAAGTATATTTTGTCCCCAGATTTCTTGGTAATTAAAATCCAAGGCCGAACATTGGAATTAATAATGGCCTTTATTTTTTCTCCGCCATTTGTCCTGAAGAATCCCTTTTTTCGATTTCCAGTCGAAAATCCGCTTATTCTTTTCCGCAAACTTGGTCTTTTGTTGGTCAATTCAATTAACTGAATTTCCGAAATTGGAATTTCCTCACCATATAGTCCAGTTATTAGCAGTTGATTGTTGTCCAATATCAATTCGTTCTCTGTGTATCCACCTCCCACAGATAGAATGGCTAATAACAAAGCACCTATAAGTGCATAAAAAAGCAACTTTTTATGTTTAGGATTAATGTTTCGATAATTATTTACTGAAGAGTTCATTTTTAATTTTGCCTATGTTCCGGTATAACTTTCATTTACAGGTTCTTATGCGTTAAATTTCGGTTTAGTACGGACATTAATGTTTCTGTGTGGATTTGGACATAGTGGAACCTATGGCAATAGGGTTATACATCTTTGTTGGCATTCGTTTTTTCTTTATTCAGGTAAACATTAGGATTATATTTTTCCATATAGATGTCGGGTTTAGGTAGTTTCGTAAATCCGTATTTTTCGTAGAGCCATTCCGCTGTGCTTGTCAACAAAATCCAACGTCTTAAGTCTTGTAAATGTTTATGATCCATAATTGTTTCCATAAGCCATTTGCTCAACCCAAGTCCTCGATATTCTTTTAAAATGAAAATATCTCCTAGATATGCGATAGTAGAAAAGTCGGAAATAACTCTTGCATAACCAATTAATTTTAAGTCACGGTAAATTCCGAAGTTCAAAGAATTATTTATTGATTTTTTCACCTTATCAATTGAAATTCCATTACTCCATCCAGATTCGTTGGACAAAAAATTGTGAATCAATGAGATGTCCAATTTTTTACTATCAGTTGAAATCAAATATTCGTTTCTATATTTCTCTACAATTTTCAATTTAGTCCGAGTTTCTTAAATTAATGCTGTGGGTCTAGGTACGAAACATAGCGTCTAAAAAGTTACTATAATTCGGATTAAACACAGAGCTGAATTTTTATGTTTTGTCTTTAATATTTCAAAAGCCAAAAATTGAATATTTCACTGTTATGTCATTTTCAATTTGATGGGCTTTACCAAAAAGCACTAACCTTATATTTTAACATTCGTTTGATATGTTTTAAACACTTTGCTACTGAAGTATTTTGTTCTATTATTTATTCAGGAATTCGTTTAAAAATACCATTGCAAATTTTGAATTCAAAACATTCCCTTTGCCCAAATCAAAAGGGGCACTTAAGTCTTGACTGTTTGCTAAAATCACTAAAGTCAAATCCTTTTCAAGAACTTTGAGGTAAAGTCCTGAATAAGCGTTTGGTTGTAACCCATAATGCCAGACTAAAGTATGTCCATTATATCTCTGAATGAACCAACCATAACCGTAGGGTGAAAGGCTTTTATCTGCCAATTCATAAGGTTTTAGAACTTCCTCTTTACTTTCCTTTGAAATTATGATGTTGTTGTTAAAAGCCTTGTCGAATAGTAATATGTCCTTGGTAGAAAAAACTAGGCCAGCACCTGCGTTTAGAGCAAGATTAGGAAATTTACTTTTTTCTAGATATCCATCAGCATCAATTTTATAGGGCAAGGCAATTTCGTCCAACACTAATTTTTTTGATTTGTCCAATTGCGAGGAAGCTGAATGTTTTAAATTCAGTTTTTTAATAACCAAACTATCAACCCATTTATCAAAAGTTAGTTGCGTTACATTCTCAACAACATCAGATAGCATTCCGAAGAGGAAGCCATTGTATTTATAATCTGTGCCGGGAATATTATCAGCTGTATGTGAAAAATGATGTTTTAAAAAGATGTCGTCGCGTTCAGGATGATACTGATTTAAGAGAAAGGAATATTCTGGAATTTCATCATTGAAATACTCTAGTGTTCGTTCGCAGGTTCGAACATAGTCTGGGTAATAGTCCTTAATTTTCCAATTCAAATCAATCTTTTTTTCTTCGACCAATTGCATTAAAATTGTTGAAAAAATCGGTTTGGTCAATGAAGCAATTCGTAACGGTGTATCGCCTGTCATTGGAATTTCTTCCTCAATGTTCGCCATTCCAAAACCTCTTATTAGGTGTATAGAATCATTAATGGAAATTCCGATGCTAATTCCTGGAATCTTATATACTATTCGCAAAGAATCTATTTGTTGCTCAAAAACAGAATTGGTCGATTGCTCAGACGGTGTAATTTTAGTGGTAGTATATTTTTTCTTTGATTCACAGGAAGCAAAAATAAGGATGCAAAGTAGAAGTATTAATTTACTCATATTTTATGGGATACTTTGTTGTACTGCGTTAATTTTGATCATATTTGTTAATAAGCTTATGTAACTTATCATTTTCGGCAATACTTTCAAGCCATTTTCTCGATGTAATTCCGTGTTTATTTTTTTGGTCTAAATCCGCACCTCGATGCAATAATTCTTTAATAATCTCAAATCTTAATTGATTGACTTCCTTTTGTTCGTCTCTCCAAGTTAATCCATATTCACGAATTGCAGTAAATATTGGACTATTTCCATTTTTATTTTCCGCTTCATTTACATCTGGATTTCCATTCTTGATAAGAAGCAAAGAAGTTTTTGAAAGATTGTGGTATGAAAGAGCGATATGGAAGGCGTTAAATCCGTTATCGTTTTTATAATTTACATCCGCATTATTTTCGAGCAGGTAGTTTATTAATTCTAATTGTTCTTTTGTGTCTTGAAAATCAGACGAACAGTTTACCGCATTGATTAGAATTGAATTTGAATTGTCTAAATATTCGTTTAAGTCAATTTTACCTTTTGTAATCAATTCAAGAACCTTTTGTTTGTTCGGTTCATATAATGCTCTAAAAAGTTCAATTCCGAACTCTTTTTCAGACTTATTTGAAGAAAACAGACCTTTGAAAAAGCTCATAGTTTAATGATTGGTTTAATGCAGTATAACGCATGAATATAATAACTGTTAACTATATTTCTTTCATATACCTAATATAGTAAATCGCTAGTATTATTAGGCACAATATTTTAGGGACAAATAGGCTTATGGAGCGCAATTTCAAGGGTTATATTTTAACTAATAGAACGGGTAGTTTTAAATTTTGGCTGTAACCTTAAAGATACGAACACTCAAATTACTACCACAAGGAATAGTGCTTTCGATAGGTCAGGGTATTGTTAGTAGGCTTTGAATTTTTATTTTTCAAATATTCGCAGAAAATGGGAAGTTCTAATTCCGTTCAAAAGTTATATTGTTTTTCCTGTTGTTGTAGTATATTATTAGTCTAGAATTTCTAATCTCGAAGTTTTCTGCAGCACTAAGGTTAAATAAATTGGTCCATTCAGGTTCATTTATAAATGTTGTAGTAATAGGTCCAATTGATATTTTTCCATTTTCTAAAACGGTATAGTTCCCATTGTATCTGTTTGATACAGAAATTCCGGAAATGGTCCCTTTTCTATTACTGTCGGGTTCAATAAAATTTGCAGTAATGTCACCATTATTTATATCTGGCCAAGTATTATCCTCCGTTTTCGTTATTTTTTTATTGCCATCCATGAAGTAGATTACTTTCCAACTACCAGTCAAGTCATGGGGAATCTCGGCGTTATCTTTGGAGCAGTGAACTTGCAACAATAAACGGGACAAAAAGTTAAGCTACATTTT